>RCUO01000009.1_pt1 | contig 335451 bp, 309 predicted proteins | sample 2166161 | NCBI WGS metagenome assembly RCUO01 (sample SAMN09932617, study PRJNA488358) | compost metagenome | feature: garden; material: soil; isolation source: compost soil in cyclohexanecarbonitrile-enriched culture | place: Germany: Experimental Botanical Garden Goettingen | collected 2016-01-27
CCGTGAAGGCGGTCGTACCGTCGGCGCTGGCGTCGTAGCTAAAATCATCGAGTAATTCTCTTTTTAGAGTTTGCTTGATGCTTTGAAAAAGCCCCCGCTCAGCGGGGGCTTTTTTATTGGGTTGACACCTATCTGGGGCGTCTATAGAATTGCGCCTCCTTTTAACGGGCGTATTGCGCTCGGTGGGAATAGCAGCCGGAGTCTGAAATCCAATGCAAAATCAGCAAATCCGTATCAGGTTGAAGGCTTTCGACCATCGCCTGATCGACCAATCAACCCAGGAAATCGTGGAAACCGCGAAACGTACTGGTGCTCAAGTGCGTGGTCCAATTCCACTGCCTACCCGTAAAGAGCGGTTCACCGTTCTGGTCTCCCCGCACGTCAACAAAGACGCGCGTGACCAGTACGAGATCCGTACTCATAAGCGCGTTCTGGACATCGTCCAGCCAACGGATAAAACCGTTGATGCTCTTATGAAGCTTGATCTTGCGGCCGGTGTGGAAGTGCAGATCAGCCTCGGCTAAGACTCGGTCTTAGTCGTGTAACGCTCTGAAATGGGCGGCCATAGCGGGTGAAAGCCCCGTACACTCATGAGGTTTACAACATGACTATTGGTGTAGTCGGTCGTAAATGCGGTATGACCCGTATTTTCACCGAAGAAGGTGTCTCCATTCCGGTCACGGTCATTGAGATCGAGCCGAATCGCGTCACCCAGTTCAAAACTGAAGAGACCGATGGCTATCGTGCAGTGCAAGTCACTGTCGGCGAGCGTCGTGCTTCGCGTGTAACAGCAGCTCAGGCTGGCCACTTCGCTAAAGCGAACGTTGCCGCTGGTCGCACTACCATGGAATTCCGTCTTGAAGAAGGCGAGTACCAGGCTGGCGATCTGATCAACGCTGAAATCTTCGCCGCTGGTCAACTGGTTGATGTAACCGGTCAGTCCAAGGGTAAAGGCTTCCAGGGTACGATCAAGCGTTGGAATTTCCGCGGGCAAGATAACACCCACGGTAACTCCGTATCCCACCGCGTCCCAGGCTCTATCGGCCAGTGCCAGACTCCTGGTCGTGTATTCAAGGGCAAAAAAATGTCCGGTCATATGGGCGCTGAGCGCGTGACCGTGCAGTCCCTGGAAGTAGTGCGCGTGGACGCTGAACGCAATCTGTTGTTGGTCAAGGGTGCTGTTCCTGGCGCTACTGGCGGCAACCTGGTTGTACGTCCAGCAGCCAAGGCTCGCGGTTAAGGGGAAGCTGACATGCAATTAAATGTAAATGACGCTCAAGCGATCGAAGTTTCCGAACTGACATTTGGCGGCGAATTCAACGAGACGCTGGTTCACCAAGCAGTCGTGGCCTACATGGCCGGCGGCCGTCAGGGTTCCAAGCAGCAAAAGACCCGTTCCGACGTTCGTGGTGGCGGCAAGCGCCCATGGCGTCAGAAAGGTACTGGCCGTGCTCGTGCCGGTACTATCCGTAGCCCAATCTGGCGTGGCGGCGGTACCACTTTTGCAGCACGTCCACAGGATCACTCCCAGAAGCTGAACAAGAAGATGTACCGCGCAGCAATGCGTTCCATCCTTGCTGAGCTGGTGCGTACTGATCGCCTGGTCGTGGTTCAGGATTTCGCTGTTGAAACTCCGAAAACCAAAGATCTGCTGGGCAAGCTGAACAACATGAGCCTGACCGACGTTTTGATCGTGTCGGACGCTGTTGATCAGAACCTGTACCTGGCTGCTCGCAACCTGCCGCACGTAGATGTACGTGATGTTCAAGGTTCCGATCCAGTTAGTCTGATCGCATACGACAAGGTGTTGATCACCGTGTCGGCCGTGAAGAAATTCGAGGAGCTGCTGGGATGAACCAGGAACGCGTATTTAAAGTTCTGCTTGGCCCGCACGTTTCCGAGAAGGCTACGGTTCTGGCAGACAAGAAAGGCCAGTTCGTTTTCAAGGTTGCTACTGATGCAACCAAGCTGGAAATCAAGAAGGCCGTCGAAAGCCTGTTCAGCGTGAAAGTAGAGCGCGTCACTACCCTGAATGTTCTGGGTAAGAGCAAGCGCACTGCTCGCGGTCTGGGCAAGCGTAATGACTGGAAGAAGGCAGTTATCTCCCTTCAGCCAGGCCAAGATCTCGATTTCAGCAGCAGTGCTGAGTAAGGAAGGGGTGCATCATGGCAATCGTTAAATGCAAACCGACTTCCCCTGGCCGCCGTTTTGTGGTCAAGGTGGTCAACCAGGAGCTGCATAAAGGCGCTCCTCACGCACCGCTGCTCGAGAAGAAATCGAAGACTGGTGGTCGTAACAACAATGGCCGTATTACCACTCGTCACATCGGTGGTGGTCATAAGCAGCATTACCGTATGGTCGATTTCCGTCGCAACGACAAAGATGGCATCGTCGCCACTGTCGAGCGTATCGAATACGATCCAAACCGTACTGCTCACATCGCACTGCTCTGCTACGCAGACGGCGAGCGCCGCTACATCATCGCCCCTAAAGGCGTGAGTGCTGGCGACCAGCTGATCGCAGGCGCTCTGGCTCCAATCAAGCCAGGCAACGCTCTGCAACTGCGCAACATTCCAGTGGGTTCTACCGTACACGGCATCGAACTGAAGCCAGGTAAAGGCGCACAGATCGCTCGTTCCGCTGGTGCTTCGGCTCAGCTGATCGCTCGTGAAGGCGTGTACGTTACCCTGCGTCTGCGTTCCGGTGAAATGCGTAAAGTCCTGGCTGAATGCCGTGCGACCCTGGGCGAAGTCTCGAACTCCGAGCACAGCCTGCGTTCGCTGGGTAAAGCCGGTGCCAAACGCTGGCGTGGCGTTCGCCCAACCGTTCGTGGTGTTGCCATGAACCCGGTTGACCACCCACATGGTGGTGGTGAAGGTCGTACCTCTGGTGGTCGTCATCCGGTATCGCCATGGGGCTTCCCGACTAAGGGCGCGAAGACTCGTGGTAATAAGCGTACCGACAAAATGATCGTCCGTCGTCGCAAGTAAATAGAGGGATACGACAGTGCCACGTTCTCTGAAAAAAGGTCCTTTTATTGATCTTCACCTACTGAAGAAGATCGAAGTGGCGGCGGAAAAGAACGATCGCAAACCAATTAAGACTTGGTCGCGTCGTTCGATGATCCTGCCACAAATGGTCGGTCTGACCATCGCAGTACACAACGGTCGTCAGCACGTCCCAGTTCTCGTTAACGAAGACATGGTCGGCCACAAACTGGGCGAGTTCGCCGGTACCCGCAACTATCGCGGGCACGTGGCTGACAAGAAAGCCAAGCGTTAAGGGGTTAGGAAATGGAAGTAGCCGCTAAGTTGTCGGGCGCTCGAATCTCCGCCCAGAAAGCCCGCTTGGTCGCCGACCAGATCCGCGGGAAGAAGGTGGGCGAAGCGCTCAACTTGTTGGCTTTCAGCAGTAAGAAAGCCGCCGAGATCATGAAGAAAGTGCTGGAGTCGGCCGTAGCCAACGCCGAGCATAACGAAGGCGCAGACGTTGATGACCTGAAGGTCAGCACCGTTTTCGTCAACGAAGGGCGTTCGCTGAAGCGCATCATGCCACGTGCCAAAGGCCGTGCTGATCGCATCGTCAAGCGGTCTTGCCATATCACTGTCAAGGTTGCTGACAAGTAACGGAGTCGAAGAGATGGGTCAGAAAGTACATCCCATTGGCATTCGCCTGGGAATCGTCAAGGAGCACACCTCCGTCTGGTACGCAGACGGTCGGACTTATGCGGACTATTTGCTCGCAGATCTGAATGTGCGTGAGTACCTCCAAGACAAACTAAAAAGCGCGTCCGTAAGCCGTATCGATATCCATCGTCCGGCCCAAACTGCACGTATCACCATCCACACCGCTCGTCCAGGTATCGTTATCGGGAAGAAAGGTGAAGATGTTGAGAAACTGCGTCAGGACCTGACCAAGCAAATGGGTGTGCCTGTGCACATCAATATCGAAGAGATCCGCAAGCCGGAGCTCGACGGTATGCTGGTTGCGCAGAGCGTAGCTCAGCAGCTGGAGCGTCGTGTAATGTTCCGTCGCGCTATGAAGCGCGCAGTACAGAACGCCATGCGCATTGGTGCCAAAGGCATCAAAATCCAAGTGAGCGGTCGTCTCGGCGGTGCTGAAATCGCACGTACTGAATGGTATCGCGAAGGTCGTGTGCCATTGCACACCCTGCGTGCCGACATCGACTATGCCAACTACGAAGCTCACACCACTTACGGTGTGATCGGTGTAAAGGTTTGGATCTTCAAAGGCGAAGTAATTGGTGGTCGCCAAGAAGAACTGAAACCACAAGCACCAGCGCCTCGTAAAAAAGCTGCTAAGTAAGGGGTACGCCAAATGTTGCAACCAAAGCGTACGAAGTTCCGCAAGCAGATGACTGGTCACAACCGTGGCCTGGCATTGCGCGGTAGCAAAGTCAGCTTCGGCGAGTTCGCGCTGAAGTCTGTAGCTCGTGGTCGTCTCACCGCTCGTCAGATCGAGTCAGCGCGTCGTGCTCTGACCCGTCACGTAAAACGTGGCGGCAAGATCTGGATCCGTGTATTCCCGGACAAGCCGATCTCCAAAAAACCTCTCGAGGTTCGGATGGGTAAAGGTAAGGGTAACGTGGAATACTGGGTTGCCCAGATTCAGCCAGGCAAAGTCCTGTATGAAATCGAGGGTGTTTCTGAAGAGCTGGCGCGCGAAGCTTTCGCCCTGGCTGCTGCAAAGCTGCCTCTCGCCACCTCCTTTGTTAAGCGGACGGTGATGTGATGAAAGCGAATGAACTTCGTGAAAAATCCGCACAGCAGCTGAACGAGCAACTGCTCGGCTTGCTGCGCGACCAGTTCAATCTGCGTATGCAGAAAGCAACTGGCCAGTTGGGGCAGTCTCATCTGCTCTCGCAAGTTAAACGTGACATCGCTCGCGTGAAGACTGTGCTCAACCAGCAGGCAGGTAAGTGATCATGGCTGAAGCCGAAAAAACTGTCCGTACGCTGACTGGCCGTGTTGTCAGCGACAAGATGGACAAAACCATCACCGTACTGATCGAGCGTCGCGTAAAGCACCCGATCTACGGTAAATACGTTAAGCGTTCGACTAAGCTGCACGCGCACGACGAAACCAACCAGTGCCACATCGGCGACAAAGTCACTATTCGTGAAACTCGTCCTATGGCCAAGACCAAGTCTTGGGCGCTGGTTGATGTTCTCGAACGCGCTGTGGAAGTCTAAGGACTAGGGGTCGGAGAAATTATATGATTCAGACTCAATCCATGCTCGATGTGGCCGATAACAGCGGCGCTCGCCGTGTTATGTGCATCAAGGTGCTGGGTGGCTCCCATCGTCGTTACGCTGGTATCGGTGACATCATCAAAGTTACCGTGAAGGAAGCAATTCCTCGCGGTAAAGTGAAAAAAGGCCAAGTGATGACTGCTGTTGTAGTCCGCACTCGTCACGGCGTACGTCGTGCTGATGGCTCCATTATCCGCTTTGATGGCAACGCTGCTGTTCTTCTGAACAACAAGCAAGAGCCGATCGGCACCCGTATCTTTGGGCCAGTGACCCGTGAACTTCGTACTGAGAAGTTCATGAAGATCGTCTCGCTCGCCCCAGAAGTGCTGTAAGGAGATCCGACATGCAAAAGATTCGTCGTGACGACGAGATCATCGTGATCGCCGGCAAAGACAAAGGTAAGCGCGGTAAGGTGCTCAAGGTTCTTGCTAATAACCGTCTGGTTATCAGCGGTCTGAACCTGGTAAAGCGTCATACCAAGCCTAACCCGATGTCGGGCGTGCAAGGCGGTATCGTCGAAAAAGAAGCTCCACTGGACGCTTCTAACGTCGCCATTTTCAACGGCGAAACCAACAAGGCTGACCGCGTTGGTTTCAAAGTAGAAGACGGCAAGAAAATTCGTGTCTTCAAGTCGACCCAAAAAGCGGTTGATGCTTGAACACTGCTAGGTAGAAGACCATGGCACGACTAAAAGAGATTTACTGGAAGGAAATCGCACCGAAGCTTAAGGAAGAACTTAAGCTTTCGAACGTGATGGAAGTTCCACGCGTTACAAAAATCACCCTGAACATGGGTCTGGGCGAAGCTGTTGGTGACAAAAAAGTCATCGAGCATGCTGTTGCTGACCTGGAAAAGATCACCGGCCAAAAAGTCGTTGTGACCTACGCTCGTAAATCCATCGCTGGCTTTAAAGTCCGTGAAGGATGGCCGATCGGCGTCAAGGTGACTCTGCGCCGTGAGCGTATGTATGAGTTCCTGGATCGTCTGCTGTCGATCTCCCTGCCTCGGGTTCGCGACTTCCGCGGCCTGAATGCCAAGTCCTTCGATGGTCGTGGCAACTACAGCATGGGCGTGAAAGAGCAGATCATCTTCCCGGAAATCGACTACGACAAGATCGATGCTCTCCGCGGTCTGGACATTACCCTGACCACCACTGCCAAGAACGATGATGAAGGCCGCGCTCTGCTGCGTGCTTTCAAATTCCCGTTCCGCAACTGATTGGAGTAGGAAAATGGCCAAGAAGAGCATGAAAAACCGTGAGCTGAAGCGTCAGCTCACTGTTGCCAAGTACGCCACCAAGCGTGCAGCGCTGAAAGCTATCATCGTCGATCTGAACGCAAGTCCAGAAGCGCGTTGGGAAGCTACCGTAGCTCTGCAGAAGCAACCACGTGACGCAAGCGCTTCGCGCATGCGTAACCGTTGCCGCCTGACTGGTCGTCCGCACGGCGTTTACCGCAAGTTCGGCCTTGGCCGTAACAAGCTGCGTGAAGCTGCAATGCGTGGTGACGTACCAGGTCTGGTTAAAGCCAGCTGGTAATTGCTGTCAAAGTCTCGATGTTCGGGTTCGCAAGAACCTGACCATCGGTGGCCTTGAATCTGAATCAAGCCCCTTTTGGGGCTTGATTCATTTCTGGGGTGTGTCTAGAATGACCGGCTCGCCTGAGCCCGTGTTTTTCATGCCCGGAAGTTCTCGGCGACAAGTAGTAGCCGCAAGGCTAATTTTTCTGTATTAGGAGCGTCTAGCCCATGAGTATGCAGGACCCGTTAGCGGACATGCTAACTCGTATCCGTAATGCCCAGATGGCTGAAAAGTCCGTCGTAAGCATGCCATCTTCCACGTTGAAGGTAGCTGTTGCCAAAGTCCTGAAGGACGAAGGTTACATTGCGGGTTATCAGATCAGCAGCGAAATCAAACCACTGCTGTCCATCGAGCTGAAGTACTTCGAAGGCCGTCCGGTTATCGAAGAAGTGAAGCGCGTTAGTCGTCCAGGCCTGCGTCAGTACAAGTCCGTTGAAGATCTGCCGAAAGTTCGTGGCGGTCTTGGCGTGTCTATCGTCTCCACCAACAAAGGTGTGATGACGGATCGTGCTGCGCGCGCTGCCGGTGTCGGCGGCGAAGTTCTTTGCACTGTGTTCTAAGGGGGGATAAGCATGTCTCGCGTCGCTAAGAACCCCGTTAAGCTGCCAGCCGGTGTCGAAGTAAAATTCGCAGGCCAACAGCTTTCGGTGAAGGGTGCCAAGGGTACTCTTGAACTGAACATCCATTCGTCCGTTGAGATCGTTGAAGAAGCTGGTGAGCTGCGTTTCGCTGCTCGCAATGGCGATCAACAGACTCGCGCAATGGCTGGTACCACTCGTGCGTTGGTAAACAACATGGTCCAAGGCGTAAGCCAAGGCTTCGAGCGCAAGCTCCAGCTGGTCGGTGTTGGTTACAAAGCGCAAGCAAAAGGCACAGTGCTGAACCTGGCTCTTGGCTTCTCGCACCCAGTGGATTACGAACTGCCGGAAGGCATCACCGCTGAGACTCCTAGCCAGACCGATATCCTGATCAAGGGCATCGACAAGCAGCTGGTAGGTCAAGTGGCCGCTGAGATCCGCGACTTCCGTCCACCAGAGCCGTACAAAGGCAAAGGTGTGCGCTACGCGGACGAAGTCGTCCGTCGTAAAGAAGCCAAGAAGAAGTAGGGCATAGCAAATGACCGACAAAAAAGTTACTCGACTGCGTCGCGCTCGCAAAGCACGCCTGAAAATGCACGAACTCGAAGTCGTGCGTCTCTGCGTGTTCCGCTCGTCGCAGCACATCTACGCCCAGGTCATCTCGGCCGACGGCAACAAAGTCCTGGCAAGTGCCTCGACTTTGGATAAAGAACTGCGTGATGGCGCCACTGGCAACATCGACGCGGCCACAAAGGTTGGCCAGCTGGTCGCTACGCGTGCTAAGGCCGCTGGCGTCTCGCAAGTGGCTTTCGACCGCTCTGGCTTCAAGTACCACGGCCGCGTTAAAGCGCTGGCTGATGCTGCTCGTGAAGCTGGGCTGGAGTTCTAAGTTATGTCAAATAACGACCAAAAGCGCGACGAAGGCTACATTGAGAAGCTGGTTCAAGTTAACCGCGTAGCCAAAACCGTTAAAGGCGGCCGTATCTTCACCTTCACCGCGTTGACCGTGGTTGGTGATGGTAAGGGCCGTGTTGGCTTCGGCCGTGGCAAGTCGCGTGAAGTGCCTGCTGCGATCCAGAAGGCAATGGAAGCTGCTCGCCGCAACATGATCCAAGTTGATCTGAACGGCACCACTCTGCAGTACGCAATGAAGTCCGCTCACGGCGCTTCGAAGGTGTACATGCAGCCTGCTTCTGAAGGTACCGGTATCATCGCTGGCGGCGCTATGCGTGCTGTCCTCGAAGTTGCTGGCGTTCAGAACGTTCTGGCCAAGTGCTACGGCTCGACTAACCCGGTAAACGTGGTTCACGCCACTTTCAAAGGTTTGAAAGCTATGCAGTCTCCTGAATCCATTGCCGCCAAGCGTGGCAAAAGCGTCAAGGAGATCTTCTGATCATGGCTACCGTTAAAGTAACGCTGATCAAAAGCATGACCGGCCGCATCCCTAACCACAAACTGTGCGTTAAGGGTCTGGGTCTGCGTCGCATCGGTCACACTGTAGAAGTCCAGGATACTCCCGAGAATCGCGGGATGATCAACAAGGCTTACTACATGCTGCGTGTCGAGGGTTAATCGATGAAACTCAATGATCTGAGTCCAGCGCCGGGTTCCCGTCGCGAAAAGCATCGTCCGGGCCGTGGTATCGGTAGCGGTTTGGGTAAGACTGGTGGCCGTGGTCACAAAGGTCAGACCTCCCGCTCCGGTGGCACCATTGCTCCAGGCTTTGAAGGCGGTCAACAGCCGCTGCATCGTCGCCTGCCGAAGTTCGGTTTCGTTTCCCTGAAAGCCATGGACCGCGCAGAAGTGCGTCTGTCCGAGCTGGCTAAAGTGGAAGGCGACATCGTCACCGTGCAGTCCCTGAAAGATGCCAACGTGATCAACGTCAACGTACAGCGTGTGAAAATCATGCTGTCCGGTGAAGTGACTCGCGCTGTCACTATCGGCAAGGGAATCGGCGCCACCAAGGGTGCGCGTGCGGCTATCGAAGCAGCTGGCGGCAAGTTCGAGGAATAAATGGCTAAGCAAGGTGCTCTCTCTGCGCTCGGCAAAGGCGGTATGTCTGAACTCTGGGCTCGTCTGCGTTTTCTGTTCCTGGCGATTATCGTCTACCGAATAGGCGCACACATCCCGGTTCCAGGTATCAACCCGGACCGACTCGCGGACCTGTTTCGACAGAATGAGGGGACCATTCTTAGCTTGTTCAACATGTTTTCCGGCGGCGCGCTGGAACGGATGAGCATCTTTGCACTGGGGATCATGCCGTACATTTCGGCATCGATCATCATGCAGCTGATGACCGCCGTCAGCCCGCAGCTGGAGCAGTTGAAGAAGGAAGGTGAAGCTGGCCGTCGCAAGATCAGCCAGTACACCCGCTACGGCACTGTCGTCCTCGCTCTCGTCCAGGCCATTGGCATGTCCATTGGTCTGGCGGGGCAGGGCGTTTCGTTCACTGCTGACTTCAGCTTTCATTTCGTTGCGGTAACCACATTTGTGGCGGGCGCGATGTTCATGATGTGGCTGGGTGAGCAGATCACTGAGCGTGGTGTAGGCAACGGTATCTCGATGTTGATCTTCGCAGGTATCGTCGCCGGTCTTCCGAGAGCGATCGGGCAGTCTTTCGAGTCTGCACGTCAGGGTGATATCAACATCTTCGCCCTGGTTGCCATCGGTTTGCTGGCAGTAGCGATTATCGGTTTCGTGGTGTTCATTGAGCGTGGTCAGCGTCGTATCGCCGTTCACTACGCCAAGCGTCAGCAGGGCCGCAAGGTCTTCGCTGCGCAGACCAGCCACTTGCCGCTGAAGGTGAACATGGCCGGTGTTATTCCGGCTATTTTCGCGAGCAGCATTTTGCTGTTCCCGGCTTCGTTGGGTGCCTGGTTCGGTCAGTCTGAAGGTATGGGCTGGTTGCAGGACATCTCGCAGTCGATCGCTCCTGGTCAGCCGTTGAATATTCTGCTGTTTAGTGCAGGGATTATTTTCTTCTGCTTCTTCTATACGGCGTTGATGTTCAATCCGAAAGACGTAGCGGAAAACCTGAAGAAGTCCGGTGCCTTTATTCCGGGCATCCGTCCAGGTGAGCAGTCTGCGCGCTACATTGATGGCGTTCTGACCCGCTTGACCATGTTCGGTGCTCTTTACATGACGGCCGTGTGCCTGTTGCCCCAGTTCCTGGTGGTTGCAGCAAACGTTCCGTTCTACCTTGGCGGGACCTCGTTGCTGATCGTCGTCGTGGTTGTGATGGACTTCATGTCCCAAGTACAATCGCACCTCGTTTCGCACCAGTACGAATCCCTGATGAAGAAAGCCAACCTGAAGGGTTACGGCAGCGGCATGTTGCGCTGAGTACCCATAAGGTTCGAGGAGTTGGTGATGAAAGTTCGTGCATCGGTGAAAAAGCTGTGCCGTAACTGCAAGATTATTCGCCGCGAAGGTGTTGTTCGAGTAATTTGCAGTGCGGAACCACGTCACAAGCAGCGCCAAGGCTGAGTGTGATCTGCGCTTCAAACCCAGCAGCTAGTGTGCTGCTGGGTTGATTATTCGTTTCTACAGCGATATTATCTCGCGCCCTATTTCTTGGCTTCCGGGGCGTAGGTAGCTGTCAATTGGAGTCCCACTGAATGGCCCGTATTGCAGGCGTTAACATTCCAGATAACAAGCATACTGTTATCTCGCTGACCTACATCTATGGTGTTGGTCGCACTACTGCACAGAAGATCTGTGCAGATGCTGGGGTAAACCCGGCCGCAAAGATCAAGGATCTGAGCGACGAGCAAATTGAACAGCTGCGTGGCGAAGTGGCGAAGTTCACCACTGAAGGTGACCTGCGTCGCGAAATCAACATGAAAATCAAGCGCTTGATGGACCTCGGTTGCTATCGCGGTCTGCGTCATCGTCGTGGTCTGCCAGTACGCGGTCAGCGTACCAAGACCAACGCGCGTACCCGTAAAGGTCCGCGTAAGCCGATCCGCAAGTAATCGCCCCAGCGAATCGACAGGAATTTAATCATGGCAAAACCTGCTGCTCGTCCTCGTAAAAAAGTTAAAAAGACAGTGGTTGATGGCATCGCCCACATCCATGCATCTTTTAACAACACCATCGTGACCATTACCGACCGTCAAGGTAACGCTCTTTCCTGGGCTACCTCCGGTGGTTCGGGTTTCCGCGGTTCCCGCAAGTCCACCCCGTTTGCTGCTCAAGTAGCTGCTGAACGTGCTGGTCAAGCTGCGCTGGAATACGGCCTGAAAAACCTCGACGTTAACGTCAAGGGCCCAGGTCCAGGTCGTGAATCCGCAGTCCGCGCTTTGAACGGCTGTGGCTACAAGATCGCCAGCATCACCGACGTGACGCCAATCCCGCACAACGGGTGCCGTCCGCCGAAGAAGCGCCGCGTGTAATCCAGGAGATTGTAAAGAATGGCTCGTTACATTGGTCCAAAATGCAAACTCGCTCGTCGCGAAGGCACCGATCTCTTCCTGAAGAGCGGCGTGCGCGCGATCGAATCGAAGTGCAACATTGAAGCAGCACCTGGTATCCACGGCCAACGCCGCGGTCGCCAGTCCGATTACGGCACCCAACTGCGTGAAAAGCAGAAGGTCCGTCGTATCTACGGCGTTCTCGAGCGTCAGTTCAGCGGCTACTACAAAGAAGCTGCTGGCAAGAAAGGTGCAACCGGTGAAAACCTGCTGCAACTGCTCGAATGCCGTCTGGACAACGTTGTATACCGTATGGGCTTTGGTTCGACTCGTGCCGAATCCCGTCAGCTGGTATCGCACAAGTCGATCAGCGTTAACGGTCAGACCGTAAACGTTCCGTCGTATCAGGTTCGTGCTGGTGACGTTGTTGCAGTTCGCGAGAAAGCAAAAAACCAACTTCGCATTGTCCAAGCTCTCGATCTGTGTGCCCAACGTGGCCGCGTAGAATGGGTAGAAGTAGACACTGAGAAGAAGTCGGGCGTTTTCAAGAACGTTCCTGCTCGCAGTGATCTGTCCGCCGACATCAACGAAAGCCTGATTGTCGAGCTCTACTCCAAGTAAGGGCTAGAAAATAGGTGCATCCATGCAGATTTCGGTAAATGAGTTCCTGACACCCCGCCACATTGATGTGCAGGTTGTCAGTCCAACCCGCGCCAAGATCACTCTCGAGCCTCTCGAGCGTGGCTTTGGCCATACCCTGGGCAACGCGCTGCGCCGCATCCTGTTGTCCTCAATGCCCGGCTGTGCAGTAGTCGAGGCCGAGATTGACGGTGTGCTCCACGAGTACAGCGCCATCGAAGGTGTACAGGAAGACGTAATTGAAATCCTGTTGAACCTTAAAGGTCTGGCCATCAAGCTGCACGGTCGTGACGAAGTTACGCTGACCTTGTCGAAGAAGGGTTCGGGGGTGGTTACCGCTGCCGATATTCAGCTGGATCATGATGTCGAGATCGTTAATCCCGATCACGTAATCGCTAACCTGGCGTCTAACGGCGCCCTGAACATGAAGCTCACCGTAGCTCGTGGTCGTGGTTATGAACCAGCCGACTCGCGTCAGAGCGATGAAGATGAAAGCCGCAGCATCGGTCGCTTGCAGCTTGACTCTTCGTTCAGCCCGGTTCGCCGTATCGCATACGTGGTGGAAAACGCCCGTGTCGAGCAGCGTACCAACCTGGACAAGCTGGTTATTGATCTGGAAACCAACGGTACTCTGGATCCTGAAGAGGCTATTCGCCGCGCTGCAACCATCCTGCAACAGCAGTTGGCTGCGTTCGTCGACCTCAAAGGTGACAGTGAGCCAGTGGTTGTCGAGCAGGAAGACGAGATCGATCCGATCCTGCTTCGCCCGGTTGACGATCTGGAACTGACTGTACGTTCGGCTAACTGCCTTAAGGCGGAAAACATCTACTACATCGGCGACCTGATTCAGCGTACCGAAGTAGAGCTGTTGAAGACTCCGAACCTGGGCAAGAAATCCTTGACTGAAATCAAGGACGTTCTGGCCTCCCGCGGTCTGTCCCTCGGCATGCGCCTCGACAACTGGCCGCCTGCAAGTCTTAAGAAGGACGACAAGGCGACTGCCTGATCGTCGTAATCACCGAACGTAGTGTTTGGTAAGGAATGAACCATGCGTCATCGTAAAAGTGGTCGTCACCTGAGCCGCACCAGCTCGCACCGCAAGGCCATGTTCCAAAACATGGCGGTGTCGCTGTTCGAGCACGAGCTGATCAAAACTACTCTGCCAAAAGCCAAAGAACTGCGTCGCGTTGCTGAGCCGCTGATCACTCTGGCCAAGACAGACAGCCTGGCTAACCGTCGTCTGGCTTTCGACCGTACTCGTTCGAAAGCTATCGTTGGTAAGCTCTTCAACGACCTGGGCAAGCGTTACGCTACCCGTGAGGGTGGCTACCTGCGCATCCTCAAGTGCGGTTTCCGCGCTGGCGACAACGCGCCTATGGCGTACGTCGAGTTGGTTGATCGTGCTACTGCTGGCGAAGCTGTATCCGCCGAGTAAGACGTCAGTCTGAAACAAAGAACCGGGCCTAGTGCCCGGTTTTTTGTGTCCGCAAGAAAATGCGCTGTTCATACAAGCTTCTGACATGTCTCTGTTGTCACTATGTGCCGGGAAACATAATTAGTAATTATCTATCGATGCTTGCAAGTTAATGAATTTGTAGGTGTCACATGGATAATCGATACTTCCCAGCAAGCCGATTAGCCGGCAGTTTGAAGACTGACAGAGGAAGAAGACCGTATGAGCCAGATCAAAACGCTTACGACCGCCAGTGGCGCACCTGTCGCTGACAACCAGAATTCTCGCTCCGCCGGCCCACGTGGCCCGTTGCTGCTCGACGACTTTCACCTGATCGAGAAGCTCGCCCACTTCAACCGTGAAAACATTCCTGAGCGTCGCGTTCATGCTAAAGGCTCGGGAGCTTACGGCACATTCACCGTTACCCGCGATATCACGGAATACACCAGCGCCAAGCTGTTTGAATCTGTTGGCAAGCAAACCCCGACGTTCCTGCGTTTCTCGACGGTAGGCGGTGAGCGCGGTTCTGCCGACACCGAGCGCGATCCACGGGGTTTCGCGTTGAAGTTCTACACCGAAGAAGGTAACTGGGACATCGTGGGTAACAACACGCCAGTGTTCTTCATTCGTGATCCGCTGAAATTTCCAGACTTTATCCACACCCAGAAACGCCTGCCGCAAAGCAACCTGAAAAGCGCGCAGATGATGTGGGACTTCTGGTCGCATTCGCCTGAAGCGCTGCACCAGGTCACCATTCTGTTCTCTGATCGCGGTATTCCTGACGGCTACCGTCACATGCACGGCTTCGGCAGCCACACTTACAGTCTGATTAGCGCCCAAGGCGAGCGTCACTGGGTGAAATGGCACTACAAAACCAAACAGGGCATCAAGAATCTCGCCCCCGCAGATGCAGCACGTCTGGCCGGAACTGATCCGGATTACGCCCAGCGCGACCTGTTCGAAGCCATTGAGCGCGGCGACTTCCCAAAATGGCGCGTATGCATCCAGATCATGACTGAGGCCCAGGCCGCAGCGCATTACGAAAACCCGTTCGACGTCACCAAGACCTGGTCGCAAAAAGAATTCCCGCTGATCGAAGTCGGTGAACTGGAACTGAACCGCAACCCGCTGAACTACTTCGCTGAAGTCGAGCAAGCTGCTTTCGGCCCAAGCAACATGGTGCCGGGAGTTGGTCTGTCGCCAGATCGGATGCTGCAGGGGCGCGTATTTGCGTACGCTGATGCTCACCGCTACCGCGTGGGTACCAATCACCAGCAACTGCCGGTAAACGCGCCACGCGGCCCGGTGAACACTTACCAGCGCGATGGCTCGATGGCGTTCGGCAGCAACGGTGGTGCAGCACCTAACTACGAACCGAACAGCTACACCGAAGCGCCGAAACAAGCTCCGCATTACGCTGAACCAGCGCTGGCCTTGAGTGGTTCTGCCGATCGCTACGATCACCGCGAAGATACCGATTACTACAGCCACGCAGGTGCGCTGTTCCGCCTGATGAGCGACGATCAGAGAGCATTGCTGGTCAGCAATATCGCCGGTGCCATGGCGGGCGTTTCCACTGATATCGTCGACCGCCAGTTGCAGCACTTCTACAAGGCCGATCCGGCGTATGGAGAAGCAATCGCAAAGCTGCTCAACGTACAGCTTAACGAAGTCTAAACGAGAAGCAGAACCGCCCTCATTCGGGCGGTTTTTGCGTTATTTAGGCTGCTTTTCTAAGAATATCTTCGCTTTTATTGCGCGAATCGGGTGACCTTCCGGTCAGCTTGGTTCAAACTACAGACTTTCAAGTAGGGAGATGTAGGGCGATGCAAGGCCACCCAGACGTAATCGATTACCTCAACACGTTGCTGACCGGCGAACTGGCCGCGCGTGATCAATATTTCGTTCATTCGCGGATGTATGAGGACTGGGGGTTCACCAAGCTCTACGAGCGAATCAACCATGAAATGGAAGAAGAAGCCGGTCACGCTGATGCGTTGATGCGCCGTATTCTGATGCTCGAAGGCACGCCGCGTATGCGTCCGGATGATCTGGATGTCGGCACCACTGTGCCGGAGATGCTCGAAGCCGATCTGCGTCTTGAGTACAAAGTCCGCGCTGCGCTGTGCAAAGGCATTGAGCTGTGCGAGCAGCACAAAGACTATGTCAGCCGCGAGATCCTGCGCGTGCAGTTGAACGACACCGAAGAAGATCACACCTACTGGCTGGAAAAGCAGTTGGGCCTGATCAAGCTGATCGGTCTCGAGAATTACCTGCAATCTCACACTTCCTGATTGCAAAACGATACAAAAAAGCCCCTGTCACTGATGAAGTGACAGGGGCTTTTTCATGCCCTGCGTTTAAGCCCGATCACGGATCAGCAATGGCTTGAGGTAATGGCCGGTGTGAGATTGCTTCATTTCGGCCACATCCTCAGGCGTGCCGGTGGCAATGATCTGCCCACCTTTGGAGCCGCCCTCCGGCCCGAGATCGACCAGCCAGTCGGCCGTCTTGATCACGTCGAGGTTGTGTTCGATTACTACCACCGTGTTGCCGTGGTCGCGCAGGCGATGCAGCACGTCGAGCAATTGCTGGATATCCGCGAAGTGCAAACCGGTGGTCGGCTCATCGAGGATATACAGTGTTTTGCCGGTGTCACGCTTGGACAGCTCGCGAGACAGTTTCACTCGCTGCGCCTCACCACCCGACAACGTGGTCGCCGACTGCCCGAGCTTGATGTACGACAGGCCGACATCCATCAATGTCTGTAGCTTGCGCGCCAGTGCCGGCACCGCGTCAAAGAACTCCCGGGCCTCTTCGATGGTCATCTCGAGGGTTTCGTGGATGCTCTTGCCCTTGTATTTGATCTCAAGGGTTTCGCGGTTGTAGCGCTTGCTCTTGCACACATCGCATGGCACGTAGATGTCTGGCAGGAAGTGCATTTCCACTTTGATCAGGCCGTCGCCCTGGCACGCTTCGCAGCGGCCACCTTTGACGTTGAACGAGAAACGCCCCGGGCCGTAACCACGGGAGCGTGACTCGGGTACCCCGGCGAACAGCTCGCGGATCGGAGTGAACAGGCCGGTATACGTCGCCGGGTTGGAGCGCGGAGTACGGCCAATCGGGCTCTGGTCGATATCGACGACTTTGTCGAGATGCTCCAGGCCTTTGATACTGTCGTGCGCTGCCGCTTCCAGGGTGGTTGCACCGTTGAGGGCCGTGGCGCTCAGCGGGAACAGCGTATTGTTGATCAGCGTCGATTTGCCCGAGCCGGACACGCCGGTCACGCACGTCAGCAGACCAATCGGGATGTCCAGATCGACATTGCGCAGGTTGTTGCCGCGCGCCCCTTTGAGAGACAGATTGAGCTTTTTATTGCGTGGCGTGCGTTTGGCCGGCACTTCAATCTTCACTCGGCCCGAGAGGTATTTACCGGTCAGGGAATCCGGGTGCGCCATGACTTCCGCCGGCGTGCCCTCAGCCACGATCTGCCCACCATGCACACCAGCCCCCGGGCCGATATCCACAACGTAATCGGCCAGACGAATCGCGTCTTCGTCGTGTTCGACCACGATCACAGTGTTGCCAATATCACGCAGGTGCTTGAGCGTGCCGAGCAAGCGGTCGTTATCACGCTGGTGCAAACCAATGGACGGTTCGTCAAGGATGTACAGAACACCGACGAGACCGGCGCCGATCTGGCTGGCCAGACGAATACGTTGTGCTTCGCCACCGGACAGCGTGTCGGCACTGCGGTCCAGCGACAGGTAGTCGAGACCGACGTTGACGAGGAACTGCAGACGCTCGCGAATCTCCTTGAGGATCTTGTCGGCGATTTCGCCGCGACGGCCAGTCATCTTCAGCTCGCCGAAGTACTCGCAAGCTTCGCCGATCGGCAGGTTGGTCACCGCTGGCAGCGTTTTCTCGCCAACCCACACATGCCGCGCTTCGCGACGCAGACGGGTACCACGGCAATCCGGACACGATTGGGTGCTGAGAAACTTGGCCAGCTCTTCGCGCACGCTTGCCGACTCGGTCTCGCGGTAGCGACGCTCCAGGTTCGGCACGATGCCTTCGAACGGGTGCGAGCGTTTGACGATGTCGCCACGGTCGTTCAGGTATTTGAAGTCGACGTTCTGCGAGCCGCTGCCATGCAGGATGAATTTCTGCTGATCGGCCGGCAGTTCGTTGAACGGTACTTCGAGGCTGAAACCATAGTGTGAAGCGAGTGAACCGAGCATCTGGAAGTAATAGACGTTACGCCGGTCCCAGCCGCGAATCGCACCTTCGGCCAAGGTCAGATCGCCATTGACCAGCCGCTTGATATCGAAGAACTGCTTCACCCCCAGGCCATCACAGGTCGGGCAAGCGCCGGCCGGGTTGTTGAAGGAGAACAGCTTCGGTTCCAGTTCGCTGATCGCGTGGCCGCAGATCGGGCAGGCGAAGCGCGCGGAGAAAATCATCTCTTCGCCCGGCTCGTCGTCCATCGGTGCGACCAGGGCAATGCCATCCGCCAGTTTCAACGCGGTCTCGAAAGATTCGGCCAGACGTTGCTGCAGATCGGCGCGAACCTTGAAGCGGTCGACGATCACATCGATCGAGTGCTTTTTCTGTTTATCCAGTTTTGGCAGTTCATCGAGTTCGCAGATGCGGCCGTTGACCCGGGCGCGAACGAAACCTTGGGCGCGCAGCTCTTCGAAAACCGAAAGGTGTTCACCTTTACGCTCGCGAATCACCGGCGCCAGCAGCATCAGTTTGCTGCCTTCCGGTTGCGCCAACACCAGGTCGACCATCTGGCTGACGGTCTGCGCCTCCAGTGGAATATCGTGATCCGGGCAGCGTGGTGTCCCGACGCGTGCATAAAGCAGACGCAGGTAGTCGTAGATTTCGGTGATGGTGCCGACCGTAGAGCGCGGGTTGTGCGAGGTCGACTTTTGTTCGATGGAGATTGCCGGCGACAGGCCTTCGATGGTGTCGACGTCGGGTTTTTCCATCATCGACAGAAACTGTCGGGCGTAGGCCGACAGCGATTCGACATAGCGGCGCTGGCCTTCGGCGTAAAGCGTATCGAAGGCCAGGGACGACTTGCCGGATCCGGACAGGCCGGTGATGACGATCAGCTTGTCCCGTGGCAGGGTCAGGTCGATGTTCTTCAGGTTGTGGGTACGGGCCCCACGTATCAGGATCTTGTCCAAAGTGGCCTCGCTCGGCGGGCGTCGAAAACGTAGGAGTATACGGGCAAATACTGGATGGATGCACACTATCAAGCGAAGGGTTTTTACCTTACATGAAGAGAGTTTCATCTATACGCGTCATAGCGTCGCGATATACCCCGTCTTTCGATGGGACTGGTAGAATCGCCGCCGGTTCACACGAGGTTTTTCCATGCACGATCCCCACAGCGAACGCATGAGTGGCAGCGAGACTCGCGCAGCGAGCGGTCTGGCCCTGGTGTTCGCCTTCCGTATGCTTGGCATGTTCATGGTGTTGCCGGTACTGGCGACCTACGGCATGGACCTGGCAGGCGCGACCCCGGCCCTGATCGGGCTGGCTATTGGCGCTTACGGTCTGACCCAGGCGATTTTCCAGATTCCGTTCGGGATCATTTCCGACCGCATTGGCCGCCGTCCGGTGATTTACCTCGGGCTGATCGTTTTTGCCCTCGGCAGCGTGCTGGCGTCTCAGGCCGACTCCATCTGGGGCGTGATAGCCGGGCGGATCCTGCAGGGCGCCGGGGCGATTTCAGCGGCAGTGATGGCGCTACTCTCCGACCTGACCCGCGAACAGCACCGCACCAAGGCAATGGCGATGATCGGCATGACCATCGGTTTGTCATTTGCCGTGGCCATGGTCGTCGGGCCTTTGCTGACCCGCGCTTTCGGTCTGTCCGGACTGTTCCTCGCCACCGGTGCAATGGCACTGGTCGGTATCGCCATCATCATGTTCATGGTGCCGCGCTCCACCGGGCCATTGCAGCATCGGGAGTCCGGGGTGGCGCGTCAGGCCTTGATGCCGACGCTCAAGCATCCGGATCTGCTGCGCCTCGATCTGGGCATCTTTGTGTTACATGCCATGTTGATGTCGAGCTTCGTTGCGTTGCCGTTGGCGCTGGTGGAAAAAGCCGGTTTGCCCAAGGAACAGCACTGGTGGGTCTACCTCACCGCGCTGCTGATTTCGTTCTTCGCCATGATCCCGTTCATCATCTACGGCGAGAAGAAACGCAAAATGAAACGAGTTTTGCTCGGCGCCGTCATGACGCTGATGCTGACTGAGCTATTCTTCTGGCAGTTCGGTGACAGCCTGCGGGCTCTGGTGATAGGTACGGTGGTGTTCTTCACCGCGTTCAATCTGCTGGAGGCTTCATTGCCGTCGCTGATCAGCAAGGTTTCACCGGCGGGCGGGAAGGGCACGGCCATGGGCGTGTATTCCACCAGCCAGTTCCTCGGTTCAGCACTCGGCGGGATACTCGGCGGCTGGCTGTTTCAGCATGGCGGTCTGTCGGTTGTGTTCCTTGGATGCGCGGGGCTGGCTGCACTTTGGTTGGCCTTTGCTGTTACCATGCGTGAACCTCCCTACGTGACGAGCCTGCGCTTGCCGTTGTCGCCCGAGGCGATCCGCGAAGCGGGTCTGGTCGAGCGCCTCAAGGCCCTCGTAGGGGTAACCGATGCAGTGATAGTTGCTGATGAAGCGGCTGTTTACATCAAACTGGACAAAGAATTAGTGGATCGCGACACCCTCGAACGCCTGGTGAACAACCCGGCCGGGGCTGCTTGCGAAGCCTAGGAGAACGTTATGGCCCGTGGGGTTAACAAAGTCATATTGGTCGGCACTTGCGGCCAGGATCCCGAAGTTCGCTACCTGCCTAACGGTAACGCCGTGACCAACCTGAGTCTGGCCACCAGCGAACAATGGACCGACAAGCAAACCGGTCAGAAGGTCGAGAAGACCGAGTGGCACCGTGTTTCGATGTTCGGCAAGGTTGCGGAAATCGCCGGCGAATACCTGCGCAAGGGTTCGCAGGTTTACATCGAAGGCAAGCTGCAGACCCGTGAGTGGGAAAAAGACGGTATCAAGCGTTACACCACTGAAATCGTGGTCGACATGCAAGGCACCATGCAACTACTCGGCGGCCGTCCACAACAGGGCGACCAACAAGGCGGTGGCAACAACTACCAGCAGTCGGCACCGGCACCACGCCAGCAAGCTCCACGTCCGCAGCAGTCGGCTCCACAGCAGCGTTCGGCCCCGGCTCCACAGCAGGCCGCACCGCAACCGGCTCCGGATTTCGACAGCTTTGATGACGATATTCCGTTCTGATTCGCTGCTGTAACCGCTGCAAATAAAAAGGCCCGTCGCTTAAACGACGGGCCTTTTTTGTGGGATTTGTTTCGTCTGCGGTTATCCCAAATCCCTGTGGGAGCTGGCTTGCCAGCGATCGCGGTGGATCAGTCAACAAATGAGTCGACTCACAATCCGTCATCGCTGGCAGGCCAGCTCCCACATGGGGATTTGTGGTTTAGTCGAGAATCAGATGCGGCAAGAACCGGCTCGAATCCTTGGTGATCAAACTGTTGTCTTCCCGCACACCAATCCCCGCAGCCTGATCGCCAATCACCCAGGAACCGATCAGCGTGTAGCTGTCGCCAAACTTCGGCAGCGGCGCAAACTCCTGCAGGATAAATGGCGCATCGGTGTAGGGCCCGTCCTCTTTGACGATCAGACCGTCAGCCGTTTGCAACTCAATGTTCGCGCCTTCGCGGGAAAAGTACGGCTTGCGTACCCAGCCCTTGGGCACGGTGCTGGCCGGATTCGGGTCGAGATGCGCCGCCAGCAGATTTGGATGACCCTTGTGCATCTCCCACAGCAACGGCAATGCACCCTTGTTCGACAGGATCGCCTTCCACGCCGGTTCGAAAAACTGCGTATCGCTCGCGGCAATCGCCGCACCGAACGGCTCATGGAAGATGAACTCCCAGGCATGCAGTTTGAACAGGTGCGGGATCCAGCGATCTTCCAGGTCGACGAAGCGCCCTTCAGCCGTCAAACCGATGTCTTCGATATCGATGTGCCGCGACTCGATGCCGACTTTCTCGGCGATCAGCCGCAGATAATCCGTTGTGCCCTTGTCCTCGACCGAGTCTTTCATCGAGGCAAAGTAGAACGGCCGCTTCAGTTGTAATTCGGCGAAGGCCTGATGCAGATGGGTGTCGATGCTGTTGAACTGGTCGGCATGACGCGGCAGCGTGCCGCGCTCGATGCATTGTTCCAGCCAGCCCCACTGGAACGCCGCCGCTTCATAAAGACTGGTCGGCGTGTCGTAGTTGAGCTCCAGCAGTTTCGCCGGGCCGTTGCCGCTGTAGGAAAAGTCCATGCGTCCGTACAGATGCGGATGACCTTCCAGCCAGGAAGTGCGGATCATGTCGTAGTACGGCGCCGGGATGCTCAGGCGATCCAGCAATTCTTCGCTGTGTACCACGCGATCGACCAGGTCCATGCACATCTCATGCAGTTCGGTGGTCGGGTCCTCAAGATCGTTTTCGATTTGCGCGAGTGTGAACTGGTAGTACGCGCTTTCGTCCCAGTACGGCTCGTCATCGATGGTGTGGAACATGAAGCCGAGGCTTTCGGCTGTCTGCTTCCAGTCGGGGCGCTCGGCGCAGAGGATCTTCTTCATCGTCAGCTGCTCGAACGACCAGAACCAGAACTGCTGCCCCAACCACCCCAGCCGCTACGGGCACTGGACTGGCTGCCGAAGCCGCCGCGTGAGGTCGAAGAAGCCACGTTGACCGGTTTGCTTTTGCTGCTCTCGTAATCCGCTTGGCTGCGCGTCGTGGTTTCGGCTCTGCGGTACTGCGTCGAGGTGTTGTACGGCTGGCGCGTTTCGCGATCGCGGTAAACCGTGCGCTCGGCGTTGTTGCTCATCGCGTTGCCGATCAGCCAACCGGTCAGCCAGCCGTTGCCGCCACCGCCACCGCTGGAGACGTGCGAAGTGCTTTGCACATTCTGCGCCGTTGCATTACCGGCGGGCATTTGGGCATTGGCGATGGCGTCGAGGTTCTGCGCCGGCTCGCCTTCCTGCGGCACTTTGAAGCCGCCGAGTCTCGGCACGAAGCGGCCGTCAGAATTCTTCTGGCACCAGTCAGCGGCAAAGTCCGCGTCGCACTTGGCCTTGTTGTCGTACGCCGGTGCAATGCGCCGGTGTTCGGTCAGGGCGGCGACGTAAGCGTTGGAGCAGACATCGGCGGCCACTTCGGCGTCGACACACTGTTCCACATTCTGGAAATTGCGTGGTTGATCTGCGGCTGTCGCCTGACCGGAAATGGCCATGGCCACCGAAGCGGCGAGGGACAACTGAACGTATTTGCTGCGTTTCATCTAAGGCTTCCTGCCGATCAGTTGGACGGTGTCATGCACGCGGCGTTGAGCATGCCGACGCTGATCGCGACCGCAGCGACATAGATACCGGAAGCCACTTCGCCGTTGGCGATGCGCTGGGATGTGCCTTTGAGCACCAGGCCCGTGGCGAGGAATGCCAGCAGTTGCACCACTGCGGCAATCACTGCCCAGAGCACGAAGTCGAGGACGTTGACCGAAAACGCAATCACGTTACTGGCCGGAATCGCGAAACCGATGATCGCGCCGGACAGGGCGATCGCGGCGGCAACGTTGCCGGAGCGGATCAGCTCGAACTCCTTGTGCGGCGTGATGCGCGTGTAGACAAATTGAAACAGCATGAACAGCAGCACGGCGCCGATGAGGTAGACGACGAAACCGACCAGTGCGGTTTTGTTCAGGGAAACGGCCAGCACTTCCAGCATGAAAAACTTCCTTTTTTAAATGGTGCTCAGATCTGTCGTATACAGCGAGATGCCGAGCGAGGTGCTCAGGCTGACGGTGCCTTCTTCGTCCTGTTCGACGGAGAACAGCAGCAATTCGCGGCGATCGGTCAGGCCGGTCTCGCGCGCATAAAGCATGGAGTGGTGTTCGATGGTGTAGCTCTCATCCGGATTGACCACTTGTTCGGTCATCGGTACGAGTTCGGTCTGGCCTTGTTCGGTGCCCCACTCGCGGGTGTATTCGACGCCGTCGTGGCTGTAGGCGGGCAGGCCGATCTGGCTGTTGGGGCCGGCCAGACGCTGCAGTTCGGCGTCACTGTTGACCGTCACGTAACTGAGGTAATTGAACAGGGTGACCGATTCGATCTGATCGTCACCGGTGACGTGGATCTGTAGCCAGAAATCCTCGTCGTTCATGTAATAGCGGTGCAGTTTGTTGGACTGGCCGAGGTCGACCCAGCCATGACTCCAGATCGCCTGATCGAAGGGCACGCGCACCGTGGTCGAGCCATCGAGCAACAGCGCCAGGGTTGTATCGAACCTGACGGCCTTGCCTTGCGCCATGCCGAGTGGGCCACTGGCAACGGTCGGTGTTGGCGCAGCGGTCTGCCAGTTGCTGGTGCCCAGCAAGTCTTTAAACCATCCCATGGGTACGTTCCTTGAAGCGGGTGGAGGTGTTCGTCGGCGAAAAAAACGTGGCTAGTGTACCGGGCGAACCGGTGAACGAGCAGAAGGATTTTTACGCCGCAAACCATGTGGGAGCGAGCTTGCTCGCGAAGAGGGCATACCAGTCAATATTGATGTCGACTGATACGACGCTTTCGCGAGCAGGCTCGCTCCCACAGGTTTTTTGCCCTGCGTTACTGCGAGGACTTTTGCTTCAGACGCTCAAGAATCGCATTGGCGCTGCCTTCGTTCGGCGTGATGCCGGCGTCGCGCAGTTTGCGTTCCAGATCGTTGCCGGTTGAAGCGTCGGCCAGTTCGTCCGCAGCGCTGAGTTCAGCCGCGCGTTGCTGCTGCTTGGCCTGCAGACGGTTCAACGTACCGACGGCGGTTTCCAGTTTGCCATTGGCACCGCCGCTGGCGATGGAGGCGCTGACCTGAGCTTTCTGCACGCTTTCACGGGCCTTGGCCATGTCCACTTGCTGGCGCAGGCTCTTGATCCGCGACTCGGCTTTGCTGATGTCTTTGCGCATGTTTTCGGCGTAGGTGCCAAATTCGTCGCTCTGCTTTTTCTCAACATCCAGCTCGTTGGTCAGGGTCGAAATCGCTTCGGCCACTTCCAGTGCCAGGTCTTCACGGCCGGCGTTCAGCGCCGAGACGGCTTTGGCTTCCAGATCCTTGATCTTGGCGTCGTACTCGCTTACGCGGTCGGCGGCCAGTTTGTGTTTGGCCATGATGGTGACCAGTTCGCGACGGGCGTTCGACAGCGCGCTGTCGGCATCGCGGATTTCCTGGTCGAGGATGCGCAGAGCCTGTTGGTCCGCGATCGCTTCGCCGACTTCATTGGCGCCGCCGCGCAGTGCGGTGAACAACTTGCTCCAGATGGACTGAGTCATTGGATATTCCCTGTTGATTACTTGAAGAAGTGTTCGAAGGCTTCGCTCGCGCGCTGCACGTTGTCGACCAGGGTTTTCACCTCAGTGACGACGTTGGTCAGGCTCGAGTCGGCGCTGAGGGCGCCAAACATGTTGTAAACGGTCTGCCCGTTCGGCATCGACTCGATCCCGATCGACGACAGCGGGAACATTTCCCGGCTGCGCAATACGGCGTCGTTGAAGGCCGCTACGTTCGAGATCGAATCGATGTCCACCAGCACGGTGTCGACGATGATCTGCTGGCCGGCCAGGGCGATGTGAATCGGCAGACCGCCGAATTCGTTCATTTCCAGCTTGATGCTGGGTTCGGAGCTCTGGATCAGCGACAGCGTGATCTCTTGCGAAGCCACCTCGTCCAGGGCCTTGAGGGCGTTGAAGAGGCTATCGATGGTCCAGTTGTTGCCTGCGCTCATGTAATTCTCCGACATGAAAGAGCCAGCCAGAATCGGTTGGCGTAGCTGTTGCTCCATTTGCTTGAGCAAGCTTCGGTTTTCGGGAAGCACCCAAGTTTCGTGTTTCACATAACCGGCAGCGGCCAGGCCCGCGCGCATCTGCTTCATGTAGAAGCTCGACGGTTTTTTCGCCGACGGTTTCGCGCGCTCCCCCTTGGGGCTCTCTGACTTCGCTAAAGGGGTACGGCTTTTCATGGCAATGGCTCGGTTATGAAAATCTCACGCGTGAGCCACACTACAACCAATTCAAAGTGCCATCAATGGCTCACGCGTGAGATTTTTATGACGGGTGTGAAAAGGCCCGCTGCAAGGCGGGCCTGGTGTTTTTGCAGAATATTGCTTAGGACTGGGCGGTGAGGAATTGGTCAGTGGACACCACACTGGCGTAGGCGAAACCCAGTGCCGACATGAAAGCGGCGTGGACGTGGGCCGCCGGCACTGTCAGACCATTGAACTCAAGATCGCGGCTGGCGCAGGCATCGTGAATCACGGTCACGCCATAACCCAGATCTGCCGCCGCACGGGTAATGCCGTCAATACACATGTGGCTCATGCTGCCGACCACCACCAGTTCCTTGATACCTTGTTCGTCGAGGATCGCTTGCAGTTCGGTTTCGCGGAACGAGTTGACGAAGTGCTTGAGTACCACCGGTTCATCGGCGCGGTTGAGCACCTTCGGGTGTAGCTTGGCGCCGTCCGATCCCGGGGTGAAAAACGGCGCGTCCGCTGAGGTGAACTCGTGGCGGATGTGGATGACCGGATTACCGGCCTCGCGGAAGGCGGCGATCAGCCGAGCGGCGTTGTCGGCGGCGGCATCAGCACCGGCCAGCGGCCACTTGCCTTGGGGGAAGTAGTCGTTCTGGATATCGACTACGATGAGCGCTTGCTTGGCCATGGGTGTGTCCTCGATGGATTGGCTGGAAGTGGCTGCAGTATTGGCGCTGGCCAGCGATTCGAGGATTGGCCACACCGACAATAGACAGGGGAAAACTGACAATGGGCGCAGAAAGTGCCGCCATCGCTGAATTGGGTGTGCTGATCTATCCAGGCGTGCAAATGGCGGCGGTGCATGGTCTGACCGATCTGTTTGCGGTGGCCAACCGGATTGCCGCCGAACATCAGGCCGCGCAGTTGCCTGTGCTGCGGGTCAGTCACTGGCAGGTCGAAGGTGAGCAGCCGCCAACGCGCACTTACGCCAGTCATGCGGGTGACGACAGGGCTTTGCTGGCGGTGCTGATTCCGCCATCGATCGGCGGGTTCTCGGCGGCGCAAGCGCCGGCCAGCCTGATGCAATGGTTACGGGATCAACATGCCCACGGTGCGACGCTGGGCGGGGTTTGCGTAGGCTCGCTGATGTTGGCTGAAAGCGGTCTGCTCGACGGCCGCAGCGCCACCACCCATTGGACCTCGGCCAAGGCCTTCGCCGAGCGTTACCCGAAGATCAAGCTCAAGGCTGATACCCCGATTGTCGACGACGGCGACTTGATCACCACGGCCGGATTGATGGCTTGGTCGGAACTCGGATTACGCCTGGTCGACAGGTTGCTTGGGCCGAGCATTGCCACCGGCACCGCGCGATTTCTGGTGATAGAGCACAGTGACAGCGCCAGTGAGTGCGGCAGTAATTTCGCGCCGATACTCGGGCATGGCGATGCGGCGATTCTCAAGGTTCAGCATTGGCTGCAAAGCACCGGCGCGACGGATGTTTCCTTGGCGGCGATGGCGGAGCGGGCGGGGTTGGAAGAACGTACCTTTCTGCGCCGGTTCCGAGCGGCAACCGGTTTGAAACCGACCGAGTACTGCCAGCATCTGCGGGTGGGCAAGGCACGGGAAATGCTCGAATTCAGTAATGGCACGATTGATCACATTGCGTGGACGGTGGGTTATCAGGATCCGGGTGCGTTTCGTGCGATCTTCAAGAAGATTACCGGGCTGGCGCCGAGTGATTATCGGGCGCGGTTTGGTGTGTCCCCAAACCCGAAGCCGACGAATATCTAATGTGGGAGCGAGCCTGCTCGCGATTGCGATTCGTCAATTAAGAACAGGTCGACTGACCCACTGCTATCGTGAGCAGGCTCACTCCTACAGGCGACCGTGTAAGGTTCAGGATCGTGCAATTTGCCGGGGTTTTGCGCACGGTCGTGCAGATTGAAACAGGCGCGGTGCCAGTACGATTCCGGCAAGTTTCTGATTAGGCTAGGATTTTTGTGGAGCAGCCGTTGGCCTGATCTCTGCACCTCTCACCGCCACAGTCATCGAACCGATGGAAGGGGGACGCATGACCCCGACACCCAGCAGGAAAATCGTGGTTGCCCATTCGGTGCGCCCTGACGCGCCGCAGCACGAAGTGCAAACCAATAAAGCTCTGGCGCGTTGGCTGGCGCAGATTCTCGGATGCAAATTTTGCGGCAGTTACGATCCGGACAAACATCGCGGTCGTGACCTGTATCTGCTACCGACGCAAACCATCGTCGGTAATGCCAGCGCTCAGCAACTCGGCATCAAAGGTCCGGACGATTTGTGGGGTGGCTTTGTCGAGCACGATTTCATCTGCACCAAAGCCATTAGCCACGGCCTGCGCAGTCATCTGGCCCACGCGCCGCAAGGCTGGTCGCCATTATTTTCCGAGCGAACGCGCAATGTGGTGCTCGACGGGCTCAGCGTGTTCTCGCTGGAGGATGCGCGGCCCGCTGCCGAGCATTTGCTGTACAACGGCCCGATTCGTTTGAAGCCGGTTCACGCCTGCGCCGGTCGGGGGCAGGAAGTGATCAAAAACCTCGACGCCTTCGACGAAATTCTTGCCCGGCCTGACATTGAAAAGCAGTTCAGCGAAGGCGTGGTGCTTGAGCAGGACCTGAGCGATGTCGTCACCCACAGCGTCGGCCAGTCATTCATCGGCGACAAAGTGTTGAGCTACTGCGGTGATCAATACTTGACCAACGATGCCCACGGTGAAGACGTGTACGGCGGCTCGAACCTGTTGGTCGTGCAGGGTGGGTATGACGAACTGCTGAAGCTCGACCTGCCCGACGATGTGCGTCTGGCCATTGAGCAGGCGCAGGTTTTCGACGCTGCCGCCAATGAAGCCTATCCGCGCTTCTATGCTTCGCGGCGCAACTACGACATCGCCCAAGGTCTGGACAGCAAGGGCAAAAACCGCAGCGGTGTGCTCGAACAATCGTGGCGCATGGGCGGTGCCAGCAGTGCTGAAGTCGCCGCGTTGCAAAGCTTCGTCAACGATCCGGGGATGCGCGCGATCCGTGTGTCTTCGGTAGAAACCTACATCGATCAGCCGTTGCCGGCGGATGCCATCGAGGTCTATCGCGGCCCGGCTGAGAACAGCGAATTTCTCCTCAAATACGTTACGGTCAAATCCTATGACGGCTAGAAGCGAAAGCATTCAAATCGACATTGATGATGAACAGATGAGCGGGACCTTTCTCAGTCCCAAATCGAAAGTGCCTGGCGTGTTGTTTGTCCACGGTTGGGGCGGTAGTCAGGAGCGTGATCTGGAGCGGGCCAAAGGCATCGCCGGTCTCGGGTGTGTGTGTCTGACCTTCGACTTGCGCGGGCACACTGGCGGTACCGGGATTCCGCTGACCCGCGTTACCCGCGAAGACAATCTGCGTGATCTGCTCGCGGCGTATGACCGCTTGCTCGCGCATCCGGCGCTCGACACTTCGGCCATCGCCGTGGTCGGCACCAGTTATGGCGGGTATCTGGCGGCCATCCTTACCTCATTGCGTCCTGTACGCTGGCTGGCACTGCGCGTACCGGCGCTGTATCGCGATGAGCAATGGCACACACCCAAGCGCGATCTGGACAAGGCTGATCTGCGTGATTACCGCAGCACGCTGGTGCGGGCTGACACCAATCGGGCGCTGCATGCCTGTTCACAATTCACCGGGGATGTTTTGCTGGTGGAGTCGGAAACCGATGATTACGTGCCCCATGCGGCGATCATGAGTTACCGCGCGGCGTGTCAGCAGACCCATTCACTGACCCACCGGATTATCGACGGCGCCGATCATGCGCTGAGCGAACCGGTGTCGCAGCAGGCCTACACTTCGATTCTGGTGGACTGGATTACCGAGATGGTTGTGGGCGAGCGGTTGAGCATTATTCAATCAGCATGATTTTTTAGTGTTCTTTCTAACGCTATCGCGAGCAGGCTCACTCCTACATTTTGGAATGCGTTCACTTGTAGGAGTGAGCCTGCTCGCGATAGCGATTTCGAATTCAAAAACTAACTCAAGAGGGGTTTTTCTCGATCCGAAGCGCCTTGGCCTTGGCCTCAACCACCAGATACATCACCACCGTAATCAACAACGGCAACAGAAAATAAATCGCCCGATACGCCAGCAATCCCGCCACCAGACTGCCGCGTGAAGCCTCGTGTTGCAGCAGCGCCACAAACACTGCCTCCAACACCCCAAGCCCCGCCGGAATATGCGTGATGACCCCGGCAATCGCACTGATCAACAGCACGCCCAGCACCAACGGATAATCGAGCTTGCTCGGCAGCAAAGTGAAAATCACCGCTGCCATCAGCGACCAGTTCAACGCGCCCAGCAGCAGTTGCAGGACCGCCATGCGCAACGACGGCAGATTGATTTCCACGCCGCGAATCGACCACTCACGGCGCTTGGAAAACTGGCACGCGGCGAGATAACCGGCACTGATCAGTAGCAACAGCACGCCGATGCCTTGCAGCGCACTGCTGCTGATTTTCCAGCCCGGCGGCATTGTCACCAGCCCACTGCTGAACACCACGCCGGCAATGGTCATGTAGCCGAACCAATTGGTCGCCAGGCTCAAACCGAGGATCTTGGCGATGTTGCTTTTGCTCACCCCAAGACGCGAATACAGCCGATAACGCATGGCGATGCCGCCGACCCAGGCGCTCAGGTTCAGGTTGAACGCATAGCTGATGATCCCCACCGGCAGGATCTGTTTCCAGGTCAGGTCCTGACGAATGTAAGTACGGCCGATCAGATCAAAACTGGCGTACACGAGAAAACTCAGCAGTGTCAGGCTGGCGGCGATGATCAGTGTGCGCAGCTTGAAGTCGGCAAGGGTTTGCAGCACTTCGGCCCACTCGATGCGCGTGGCGAACAGCGTCAGCAAGACGATCAGTGCGAGGAAAAACAGCAGGCTCAACGGGCGTTTCCAGCGACTCCATTTCGAGTGAGTCGCTGGTGCCGAATGGCTGCTCGAATGCGCTTCGGAATGGCTCATGGCGTGTTTCCTCGAAATGGCTTGAGCCGTGGTTTGTGCGCCGGCAGCCAACCGGCCATCGCCGGAAAATGCCGCAAAAAGTGGAACACCAGAAAACCCACGGTCATGTGCCAGATTCGACCACGCGGGGACTTGCTCGGGTCCATGGCTTTGCAGTGGTTCTGGCTGAGGTCTTCGAGGCGCTCGAACAGATGCTGATTGAACGCGCGGTCGCGGATCAGCACGTTGGCTTCCAGGTTCAGGGAGAGGCTCAGCGGGTCCAGATTGCTTGAGCCGACGGTGCTCCATTCTTCGTCGACCAGCGCGACTTTGCCGTGCAGCGGGCGCTGGCAATATTCGTGGATCTGCACCCCGGCCTTGAGCAAGTAGTCGTAGGTCATGCGCGCCGCCAGTTTGGCCACCAGCATGTCCGGTTGCCCCTGCAGAATCAGGCGCACCTCGACGCCGCGCCGCGCCGCGTTACGGATCTCGCGCAGCAAACGATAGCCGGGAAAGAAGTAGGCGTTGGCAATCACCACGCGGCGTTTGGCGCGGCGCAGTACCTGTAAGTACACATCCTCGATATCGGTGTTGTGTTGATCGTTGTCACGGAACACCAGACGCACTTGGCCATCGAGATCGTTGAAGGCCATTTCCGCACGCCGCTGGCGCCGGCGTTGCCACCAGAACCGTGCACGTCCGGGACGACCGCTTTGCAGCAAGGCGAAATGATGGATGTCGGTAACCGCCGGGCCCTGAACTTCCACCGCATAATCCTGCTTGGCTTCGGGGCCGAAGTCGGCCAGGTGATCACCGGAAAAATTGATTCCGCCAACGAACGCAACCAGTCCGTCGACCACGACGATCTTGCGATGCAAACGGCGGAACCAGTTGGTGCGAATACCCAGGTGCTTCGGTGCTGGATCGAAAATCTGCAGGTGCACCCCGGCCTCGCTCAACGCCGTCAGATAACCGGTGGTCAATTCGCCACAGCCGAAACCGTCAAAGCTGACCGTGGTGCGAACGCCACGCTGTGCTGCGTCGATCAGAATCTCCTGCAGTTCGGCGCCGACCTTGTCTTCGAAAACGATAAAGGTCTCGAGGAGGATTTCACTCTTTGCCGCGCGCATCGCGGCGAACACCCGCGGGAAATATTCTTCGCCGTTTTCCAGCAACTCGACACGGTTGTTGCCCTGCCAGTGGTACTCGACATCGACCTGGCCGGGCTCGCGGGTCGGCGGGGTGATGGCGACTGGTTCCACGGCGGATTTCTCCAGCGGCGCGCTGTTCATAGTTCGATCTCTACCGATAAAGGAACGTGGTCGGAAAGGTGCGACCAAGGACGATTCGACAAAACTTTCGGTCGGCTCGCTTTAAGGTTGCGCACGTAGATGCGGTCGAGCCGCAGTGCTGGCAGGCGCGCGGGAAAGCTGCGCGCCGGTTTGCCCTGGTGCTCGGCGAATACTTCGCGCAGGCCGCAGGGTTTGAGCTGCGCATCGGCGCGCTGGCGCCAGTCGTTGAAATCGCCCGCGACGATCACCGGTGCGTCGTCGGGCAACTCCGCCAGGCGTTGCATGAGCAAATCCAGTTGGGCGTTGCGATGACTTTCGCGCAGGCCTAGATGCACGCAGATCGCATGCACTTCGGTGCCGTCACCGGGCAGGCGCAGGACGCAATGGAGCAGGCCACGGTTCTCATGGCCGCTGATCGATACGTCGAGATTGTCGTGGCGAATGATCTGGAATTTCGACAGCAGCGCGTTGCCGTGATCGCCCTCCGGGTACACCGCGTTGCGCCCATAGGCGAACTGCGGCCAGAGGCTGTCGGCGAGGAATTCGTATTGGGGCATCGTCGGCCAATTGTTGTAGCGCTTGGGGTGCTGTTCGTGGGTGCCATGGACTTCCTGCAGAAACACCACGTCGGCGGCGACGCTGCGCACCGCTTCGCGCAACTCCGGCAGGATGAAACGCCGGTTGAGGGCGGTGAAACCCTTGTGGGTATTGACCGTCAGCACGGTGAACGTGCGTACCGATGGCGCGACTACCGAACCTTCGTCTGTAAAACCGACCGGTTCTGGAATACTCATGCCAACACTCCTTCGCCAGCGGGTTCGCCGGGGGTGGTGACGAGGTCTTTATCCAGTTCGAAACGGTGCAGCAGATCACGGGCGTCGTACGGCGCGCGGACTTTGATGTCGTTGTCGAAATAGCAGAACACTTCGCGAGACTTGCGTGCGCGTGGCTTCAAGCGTGGTGCGATCAGATGAGCATCCTTTGGTTGCTCGCCGTGATGCCAAGCGTCAATGCGCTCGGCCCAGCGTTTGAGTGCCGGTGCTGTGTAGCCACTGGCGTACAGCTCTTCGGCACCGTGCAGACGCAGGTAGACAAAGTCGCTGGTGAGGTCTTCGCGGTATGGCCATTTATCGGCAGTGTCGGCGATCACCAGTGCGGTGTTGTAGCGCTTCAATAGGCGCACAAAATCGGGATCAAGGAAGCTGTCGTTGCGGATTTCCACAGCGTGGCGCAGCGGTTTTCTACGCCAGGCTTTCATGCTCGCGTGACCGTGCAGATGAGCGTCGTGTTGCCGGGCGAGGATGGCGGCGGCTTCGGTATCGTGGGGCAGTAGCGCGAGGAAATGTTCAAAACGCTCAGGCTCGAATGTGAAGTTCGGCGGAAACTGCCAAAGGATCGGCCCGAGCTTTTCCTTGAGCTCCAGCACCCCCGAGGCGAAGAAATTGGCCAGAGGCTTTTCGATGTCGCGCAAGCGGCGGATGTGGGTGATGAAGCGCGGCGCCTTAACGCTGAAAACGAAGTCGTCCGGCGTTTCGGCGTACCACTGCGAATAGCGTTCGGGCCGTTGCAGGGCGTAGAACGATCCATTGATTTCGATGCTGTTGACCGCCCGCGAAGCGAACTGCAATTCGCGTTTCTGCGCCAGTCCCTTGGGGTAGAAGTCCCCGCGCCACGGTGCGTAGCGCCAGCCGGAAATACCGATGTGGATCGTTGCCATGCCGCCCTCCGTCGAAAGTCCTCGTGTTGCCGGTATCTTTTGATGACTGCGGGCGGCTGGGGAAAGTTTCGATGGTGTTACGGACGGTCACGTCTAAAGCGAAGATCAAAAGCGCTCCCCCTCACCCCAACCCTCTCCCCCAGAGGGGGCGAGGGGAAGGGAGCAGATCTTCAGGGTTTTCAGGGTTTGAGTTCGACTCCGGACTTGCAAGTCGGTGTACTTCTCGCAGGCAACTCGGTCAGCTCCCTCTCACGCTGGGAGAGGGCGAGGGGAGCTGATCTTCAGGGTTTTCAGGATTTGAGTTCGACTCAGGACTTTCAGGTCGATGTACTTTTCGCAGGCAACTCGGTCGGCTCCCTCTCCCTCTGGGAGAGGGCTGGGGTGAGGGTGCTCTTGAACTTGCTGTGCAATTACCGATCAGTTCCTTACAGGTTCAGCCAAGGGAGATCGGAGTTTTGATCAAGTTCAGGATCGCCATGCTGCTGGGAGCACTGCTGTTTCTCGGCGCCAGTGAAATCGACGCCGCCGCGTTGCCGGGCATCCCGGCCGCCGCCGAAGAGGCGGAAAAACCTGAACCGATTGTGCAGGGCGGTCTGCTCGGTGCAATCAGTTCGAGCATCGACGACGTCCAGGACAAGCTCGATCTCAACGAACACCTGGTCGACGCCTGGCGCCTGCGCGCCGATCGCGCCGCTGATGAAGTCGATAAACTGGTCAACCAATCCTCGAACCGCTCGGGCTGGAGCGTCGCCGGGGACTTCCTCACGCTGTCGGGCGTTTGGCTTGGCAGTTTCGCGTTGTTGACCGTGCTCGGCAGTTTGGTGGCCAAGCGTCTGCGTGAGGGCCGCTGGTTGCGCACCCGCCAGCGCAGTCAGGATCTGATTGGTTACTTGCTGCCGTACACCGTGCCGGCGCTGATCTGCCTGCCGCTGACGCTGTACGTCAGCCATTTTCTGCAAGCTTCGGTCGGCCGCGCGCTGGCGCTGTGTCTGGCCTACGCCACCAGCAGCGGCATCTTTTCCACCTCGATGTTGTTGTGCGTGGTGGTGATGTTCAACGTCGGCCATAAACGTCCGGCGGCGCGGATCATTCGTGATTATTGCCCGCGTCCGCTGTTCCTGATCGGCTTCCTCGCGGCCCTCAGCGATGCGCTGACCAGCCCGCAGATCGCCCGACAACTGGGCGGTAACATCACCAGCAGTATCGCGGTGTTCACCGGGCTGATCGCCTCGATAATTTTTGGTTTGCTGGTGATTCGCCTGCGTCGTCCGGTGGCGCATCTGATCCGCAATCGTTCACTGAGTCAGCGGCTGAAACAACCCTCGTTGCAGGAGTCGCTGCGGATTTTCTCGGGGCTGTGGTATTGGCCAATCGTGTTGATGGTGCTGGTCTCGGCGGTCAATCTGATCGGCATCGGCGAGGACAATCAGAAGGCCCTGCGTTGCGCGTTGTTCACCATGGTGTTGCTGATCGGCACGGTGTTCCTGAGCACGATCCTCCAGCACTTGTTCAAGTCACGAAAAGCCGCAGCGATCCAGCGCAGCAGCGCTTACAAAGAACGTTTTCTCAGCCTGTTGCACGCCTTGCTGCGGATCGTCATCGCCATCGCATTCATCGATATCCTCGGGCGAATCTGGGGTGTGTCGCTGCTCGATTTTGCCCAGAGCAGCACGGTTGGACGAGCCATCAGTAACGCGCTGAGCAGCATTGGCCTGATCTTCCTGGTGACGTGGTTGCTGTGGGTGGTGCTCGACACGGCGATTCAGGAAGCGCTGAAACCGCCGCTCAGCAAACGCGCGGCGCGCCAGCCGAGCACGCGGGTGAAAACCATCCTGCCGCTGCTGCGCAACGCGATCAAAATCATCCTCGTGGTGATCTGCGCAATCACCACTATGGCCAATCTGGGGATCAACGTTGCGCCACTGCTGGCCGGTGCCGGGGTGGTCGGGCTGGCCATCGGGTTCGGTTCGCAGCAACTGGTGCAGGACGTGATTACCGGATTGTTCATCATCATCGAAGACACACTGTCGATTGGCGATTGGGTGGTGCTTGATTCCGGGCATGCCGGCACCGTCGAAGGGCTGACCATCCGCACTCTACGTCTGCGCGACGGCAAGGGCTTTGTGCACTCGGTGCCGTTCGGCCAGATCAAAGCGGTGACCAATCAATCGCGGCAGTTTGCCTTTGCGTTTTTCTCGGTGCAGTTCACTTACGACACGGATGTGGATAAAGCCATCGAGCTGATTCGCGAGACCGGTGACTCGATCCGCGAAGACCCGTTCCTAAAGTACAACCTGCAAGGGCCGCTGGATGTGTTTGGTGTCGACAAGATGGATTTGAACGGCGTGGTGCTGACGGCGCAGTTCCGCACGGTATCCGGTGGGCAGTATGCGGTGAGCCGGGCGTTCAACCAGCGTTTGAAGAAGCTTGTGGATAACAGCCCGCTGGTGCATTTCGCGCAGACTTATCCACAGCAGGTTTTGTTGCCGAATCGGCAGCAGGAGGGTGAGGTCGTGGCGAGCGAGGTGCCACAGGAATCGCGGACTTAACGGCGGGATTTGGTGTGAGTGCTGGCCCCATCGCTGGCAAGCCAGCTCCCACAGTGATTTGTGGTGTGCCTTCTAATTCCAGCATCACCCAAAACCCTGTGGGAGCTGGCTTGCCAGCGATGAGGCCAGAACAGTCACCCTCAATGCCGGATCAATTTGCTGCGCACCTGCTCCATATCAATCTGATCCAGCTCCAGCCAGAACTGCTGCTTGCCGGCAATCTCCGCCGCCGCCGGCAAACCATCGCGATAGACCAACCGATTACTCACCAGTGCTGGCACTTTCACCCCCGGCAACAACGTCCCGGCCAGATTCAGCGGGTCCACCCCGCACACCGCGACCAGACTACCGTCATGCGGCCGCCGCCGTACTTCGCGCAATAATGGAATCGCCTCAGGCAAGGCAAACTGCTCCCCCGCCAGACCACTGACAAACCGTCCACCGCGAATCTCGCCGCGCGCTTCCAGTCGATGAAACGTGCGCAGCAATTCGCGCCAACTCGGCAACCAGTCCGCCTCGCGCTCCAGCAAGCGCCAGAACACCACGCCATAGCGGCGCAACAACGTCATCGCGACATGTTCCAGCGTCTCGCTGTTATCCACAGCCGCCCCGCGCCGCAGCAAGGCCCAACGCCCGGCATCATCCATCCCACCGATAAACGCCCCGCGCCCACGCCGACTGCTGCGCTGCTGGCGCTTGCTCGCCGGGGTGATCAGCGCGCGTAGGCCGGCGAAGCTGTCGGCGTTCACCAGGCCGGCGCCGACCAGTTCCTGCAAGGCGATTTCCAGCTCGGTGCGCAACAGGTGCGCTTCATGACTCAGCTCGTCAAAAAACAGCGCACCGTGTTGACTCAAGGCTTCAAAGACCTTCTGGGTTTTCGGCGAAAGTTCGCTCACCGGCGTCTGTTCGGCCTGCGCACTCCACAGGCCGACCTGATTGCGCGGCAGCAGCACGATAGGCGTGCTGCGCAACGCCGTACCGCTGATTTTTTGCCGGGCACTGAGGCGCGTCCACACCAGTTTGCCGTTGCGGCACAGCTCATCCAGCCAACTTGGCGAATAGTCTTTTAATCGCGCCGGGAGGATATCGCTGTCCCACGCCGAAGCCGCCGCCGCGTAGCCTTCGAACTGGCCGATAATCGCCGGCAACACGGCTCTACCCTGACCGCGAGTAGAAGGCGAGAGATGCTGCCAGTCGAACAGAAACCGCATGAAATCCTGCAGAGCTACCGGTTCGATTTCCCGGCGCAGGCGCTTGACCGTGTAGCGATGAATGCGCGCGAGCAGATGCCGTTCGCACCATTCTTCTACTTCCAATCCCGGCGTGAATTGGCCGCGCAGCACGTAACCTTCGCGCTCCAGTTGGGCGAGGGCTTGATGGACTTCAGTGGCCTGCAACGCGAGCGGTTCGGCAATCGCGGATAATGGCAGCGGTCCGAAGGCACCGAGGCGCGCGCGGATCACTTCGACCAGCGCTTCATCGAACGTCCACGCCTCATCGAATCCCGGCAACGCCTCCAGTTCGGCTTGCAATTTGGCCTGTGGATAAAGCGCTTGCAGACACGTCAGGCGTTCGCGGGCCAGCCACAAGCCATGCTCGGCATCGATCTGTAGACGGCAGGCGCGACCACTGCTGGCCAGATTTTCCAGCCATGCACGCCAGCCTTCGTTCGTTTGCACTTCCTCATCGCTGATGCACGCCAGGCTCATCAGCGCCTCATGCATTTCATCCACAGCGTTCGGCGTCGGCCAGGCTTCTGCGCGCACAGCGTTTATGGCGTCCGCATCCAGCGCGCCGAGATCATCGGTCGATTGCGGATCGCTCCAGCGCCGGTTGATCACCGCTTGGGTGCGACGTTCTTCCAGCGGTGCATCGTCGAGAAAGGTGTACGGCCGCGCACTGAGAATTTCTGCGGCGAGCGGCGAGGGCGCCGGCAAGTCGCGGCTGATCAAGCGCACGTCGCCACGCTCCATGCGCCGCAGCAAATTCAACCAGCCTTCGCTGTCCATCGCTTCATGCAGGCAATCGTCGAGGGTTTGCTCGATCAGTGGATGCTCGGGAATTTCCCGTTCGCCGGCGAGGTTTTCCAGACAGGCGATTTGGTCGGGAAATATGCTGGCGATCAGGTCTTCGCTTTTCATCCGCTGCAACTGTGGCGCGACTTTGCGCCCGCCGGTAAAACGCGGCAATGCCAGTGCCACTCCGGCATTCCAGCGCCAGCGCACGCCGAACAGCGGCGCATCGAGTACGGCTTGAATAAGGATGTGCTCGGCGCTGTTGCTGTGCAGGTAACGCCAGACGTCATCGAGTTCAAAGCTGTGGCTGGTGGACAGCGACAGGACGATCGCGTCTTCGCTGGCGGCGGCCTGCAATTCGAAGTTGAAGGTGCGGCAGAAGCGCTTGCGCAGGGCCAGGCCCCAGGCGCGGTTGATGCGACTGCCGAACGGTGAGTGGATGATCAATTGCGTGCCGCCGGACTCGTCGAAAAAACGCTCCATCAGCAGCGTGTCTTGCGAGGGCAGGGCGCCGAGGGTTTGGCGGGCGCGGGCCAGGTATTCGACCAGTTGCTCGGCGCTGGCGAGGTTGAGGCCGAGGGTCTGAGTCAGCCAGTCGAGTGCCGGTTGCAGATTGCCGGGGCTGTCGCTGAGCAGTTCATCGAGCTGTGCTTGCAGACGTGCGACAGCCGATGACAATTCATCGCTGCGCCCCGGCGCTTCGCCGAGCCAGAACGGAATGGTCGGCGGCTGGCCGTGGGCATCCTCAACGCGGACCTTGCCGGTTTCCACGCGCAGGATGCGATAGGAGGTGTTGCCGAGCTGGAACACGTCGCCGGCAATACTTTCCACTGCGAAGTCTTCGTTGACGCTGCCGATGTTCAGGCCTTGCGGCTCGAGCATGACGCTGTAGTCGGCGTTATCGGGAATGGTGCCGCCGCTGGTCACGGCGGTCAGTTGTGAACCGCGACGGCCACGCAAGGTGCGGCTGACGGCGTCGCGGTGCAGGTAGGCGCTGCGGATGCCCTGGCGACCGTTGTAGCCTTCGGCGAGCATGCTCAGCAGGGCCTGATAGTGTCTTTCGTCGAGATCGCGGTAGGGCGAGGCGCGGCGGAACATCGCCAGCAAGGCGTCCTCCGGCCATTCCTGACAACTGACTTCGGCGATGATCTGCTGCGCTAAAACATCCAGCGGCGCGACCGGGATGTGCAGGGTGTCGAGTTCGCCTCGGCGCACGCAGTCGAGCAGGGCGGTGCATTCGATCAAGTCGTCGCGGGTGGTGGCGAACAATCGACCCTTGGGTGTGCCGCCCACCTGGTGCCCGGAGCGGCCAACACGTTGCAGAAAACCGGCGATAGAGCGCGGTGAGGCAATCTGGCAGACCAGATCGACTTCGCCGATATCGATGCCCAGTTCCAGCGAGGCGGTAGCGATCAATACCTGCAGTTCGCCGCGCTTGAGTCGTTGTTCGGCGTCCAGGCGAAACTCCTTGGCCAGACTGCCGTGATGCGCGGCTACGGCGTGTTTGCCCAGGCGTTCGCTGAGGTGCCGGCTCAGGCGTTCGGCCAGGCGCCGGGTGTTGACGAAAATCAGCGTGGTGCGGTGCGCGCGCGCAAGTTCCGCGAGCCGGTCGTAGACCCGTTCCCAGACATCATTGGCCATGACGGCCGACAAGGGCACTGGCGGCACCTCAATACCCAGATCCCGTGGCCGGGCGTGGCCAATGTCAATAATTTCGCAGGGACGGTCGTGGCCGACGAGAAATTGCGCCACGGCTTCCACCGGTTTCTGCGTGGCGGACAGGCCTACGCGGGTCAGCGGTTCGCTGCATAACGCCTGCAGTCGCTCAAGGCTCAGGGCCAGATGACTGCCGCGTTTGCCGGCGGCCATCGCGTGGATTTCATCGATGATCACCGTGCGCGTGGTGCCGAGCATTTTTCGTCCCGACTCCGAACCGAGCAGCACGTAGAGCGATTCCGGGGTGGTCACCAGAATGTGCGGCGCGGTCTTGCGCATGGCCGCGCGTTCTTTTTGCGGGGTGTCGCCAGTGCGCACGGCGGTGGTGATTGCCAGCCCAGGCAGATTCATCTGCCGCAGGTGTTCGGTGATCCCCGCCAATGGGTTTTGCAGGTTGATGCGAATGTCGTTGGAAAGCGCCTTCAGTGGCGAGACGTAGACCACCAGGGTTTCGTCGGGCAGGCCGTCGGGATCTTCCAGGCCTCGGTGGACGAGGTCGTCGAGCACGGCCAGAAACGCAGTGAGGGTTTTGCCGGAGCCGGTGGGCGCGGCGATCAGCGTCGAACGGCGCTGGCGGATCAACGGCCATGCGCGGGCCTGGGCGGCGGTGACCGTCGCGAATGTGTTGCTGAACCAGGCACTGACGGCGGGGTGAAAGCCTGCCAGGGCCGCGTCCGTGGGGATGGGCAGATTCATGGCTTAAGTTATGCGGGCGCGGGTGTGAAGATGCAAGTACCGTTCGGGCCTCATCGCGAGCAGGCTCACTCCTACAGGGGAATGCATTTCAATTGTAGGAGTGAGCCTGCTCGCGATGGCGCCAGTCGAAGCGCTACAAATATCCGGGATGTACACTTTACGGATGACGGTTGCGCACTAAACCCGCAAAATGCAACGATTCCGGCAATTATCGACGACGGTTTCACAAGAACCGTCGCTAAAGCCATCGTTCCAATCAGACTGGGCCTGCTGACTCTATGCGAATGCGCCTTATGTTACTGGGCGGCGGAAATGCCCTTGGGCAGGCGCTGATTCGCCTCGGTGCAGAGGAAGACATCGGTTTCCTCGCCCCCCGCCCGCCCGAAAACGGCTGGGATGCCGCGAGCCTGACCCAATTGCTCGACGACACCCGTCCCGATGCATTGATCAACCTCGCCTACTATTTCGACTGGTTCCAGGCCGAAACCGTCAGCGAAAGCCGCATGGCCGGGCAGGAACGTGCGATCGAGCGTCTGGCCGAACTGTGCCAGCACCACAACATCGTCCTCGTGCAGCCCTCCAGTTATCGGGTGTTCGATGGTTCGCGGGCCACGGCGTACAGCGAAAAAGACGAACCGGTACCATTGGGCCTGCGCGGTCAGGCGTTGTGGCGAATTGAACAAAGTGTGCGCGCCACTTGCCCGCAACACGTTTTGCTACGATTTGGCTGGTTGCTCGACGACAGCCCGGAGGGCACCCTCGGGCGCTTCCTCGCTCGTGCCGAGCAGCCAGAAGAATTGCTTCTGGCCGATGATCGCCGGGGTAACCCGACGCCGGTCGATGACGCCGCACGGGTGATTATTTCCGTGCTCAAGCAACTCGATTGCGCCGCGCCACTGTGGGGCACTTACCACTACGCCGGCCACGAAGCGACCACACCGCTGGCGCTGGGTCAGGCGATTCTGACCGAAGCGCGCAGCCTGCACGCCCTAGCGATCGAAGCACCAACCGCCCAGGCTCACGCCGCGCGACCGGACGCTGCCGAAGAGCCGCAACACGCGGTGCTGGCCTGCAAGAAAATTCTGCACACTTTCGGGATTAAACCGCGCGCCTGGCGCGCCGCACTCCCGGGCTTACTGGATAGGTTCTACCGTCATGGCTGAAGGGACTGTTTTAATCACCGGCGGAGCCGGCTTCATTGGCTCGCACCTGACCGACGCCTTGCTTGCCAAGGGGCATTCGGTGCGCATTCTCGACGATCTGTCGACCGGCAAGCGCAGCAACCTGCCGCTGGATAATCCGCAGGTTGAGCTGATTGTCGGCGATGTCGCCGATGCGACGCTGGTGGCCAGAGCCATGCAAGGCTGCAGCGCAGTCGCTCACCTGGCGGCCGTGGCGTCGGTGCAGGCCTCGGTGGACGATCCGGTGAAAACTCACCAGAGCAACTTCATCGGCACGCTGAATGTCTGCGAAGCCATGCGTCTGGCCGGGGTCAAGCGCGTGTTGTACGCCTCCAGCGCGGCGGTGTACGGCAACAATGGCGAGGGCGAGTCGATTGATGAAGAAACGCCCAAAGCCCCATTGACGCCTTACGCTTCGGACAAGCTGGCGGGCGAACATTATTTCGACTTCTATCGCCGCCAGCATGGCCTGGAGCCGGTGATTTTCCGCTTCTTCAATATCTTCGGCCCACGTCAGGATCCGTCCTCGCCGTACTCCGGGGTGATCAGCATCTTCAGTGAGCGCGCGCAGAAAGGCTTGCCGATTACCGTGTTCGGCGATGGTGAGCAGACGCGTGATTTCCTCTATGTCGAAGATCTGGTTGATTTGCTGGTACAGGGCATCGAAAAACCTGAGGTGGAAGTCGGTGCGGTGAATGTTGGATGGAATCAGGCGATGAGCCTCAAGCAAATGCTTGAAGCCCTGCAAGCGGTGGTCGGTGAGCTGCCGCCGATCAGCTATGGCCCGGCGCGTTCCGGTGATATCCGTCATTCCCGGGCGAATAACGCTCGTCTGCTGGAACGCTTCAAGCTGCCGCAGCAGACGCCGATGAGCGTGGGGTTGGCGCGGTTGTTGGGACGAGCCTGAAAAGAGCCCCTCATCGGAACGCCGCCCGCCTAACCCTCTCCCAGAGGGAGAGGGGACTGACCGTAGCGTTTGTGAGAAATGCGCCGACGTGAAATACCGAGTCGAACTTGGATTTGAAAAGCACCCAAATCGGCTCCCTTTCCCCCTCTCCCTGAGGGAGAGGGCTGGGGTGAGGGGGGAGACTCAAACTCACCACGCATGCCAGGCAGACATGAAAAAGGCGCCCTTTGACAGGCGCCTTTTTCACGGCCGGAATATGTCGCTACTCCTGTGGCAAGGGGATGTTATCCCCCGATCAACTGCGTACGGTCGCCGTCAGTTCTATGCCTGCTCACCACCAAGCCTCATTCACCACCACGTGAACGTTCGGTCAATCGACTTAGAACTTATAGCCCAAACCGACCATGTAGATGAACGGATCCACATCCACATTCACCCGTGCGCGAGTGCCCGGCGCAACGGCGTTGTTTTCGACGGTGGCGCGGGTGTCGATGTCGATGTAACGCACTTGGGCGTTGAGCATGATGTTGTCGGTCAGCATGTAGTCGGCACCGACCTGCCAGGCCAGACCCCAGGAGTTTTTCGCCTTGAAGTTGCTGAAACCGTTAGCACTGGCTTCGCTGCCGACGTGTTCGTCATAGATCCAGGTGTAGTTGATACCGCCACCGACATACGGCTGGAACGGCGACTTCGAATCCAGCGGGTAGTAGACGACGCTGAGGGTCGGCGGCAGGTGTTTCAGGGTGCCGAGCTTGCCGTTGGCCGCTGGCAGGGCAGTACCCTTGAGTTTGACGTCATGCTCGAACGGCGTGGCCGCGAGCAACTCGAGGCCGACGTGATCGGTAAGCATGTAAGCGAAGTTCAGACCCAATTGAGTGTCGCTGCTCATGGTCGCTTTGCCGCCCAGATTGGTGCCGCTCAACGGACCCTGATCGACCTTGACGCTGGAGCTGTCGGCTTTCGGGTTGACGGTGATCGCACCGGCGCGGATGAGGATGTCACCGGCTTCGTGGGCGAGGGCGAGCGGGGCTGCGAGCGCGAGGGCAAACAGCGAAGCGCTGAGCAAGGACTTGTTCATGGGGGCTCCGAAAGGACGTTAAAAATGTTCGATGTCCTATGGTACGAAGCCAACTGATACGGTCTTTTGACTCAGCTCAATGAAACAGTGAAGGGGCGGGTTTCTGTGGAACCTTTGAGGGCCCCATCGCTGGCAAGCCAGCTCCCACAGGTTTTGTTGTTGATCACAAAATTTGTGAGCGACTCAATCACTGTGGGAGCTGGCTTGCCAGCGATGGGGCCCTTACAAACAGCATAAAATTACCGGGATTCACTCCGGCAGTTCATACACATAAATCTTGTCCGCATCCATCTGATACCCGGCATCCGCCAGTTCGCTGCTCGACGCCTTGACCTGCAACGGTCCCTCCACCCAATACGGCTGATACAGCTCATCAAGCTTCACGCCCAACTCGCTTTTCACATGCACAATCTGGTTCGACGGCGGGGGCGGCACGTGGATGCAGGCGCCGAAATACGGCACCAGCAAAAAGTCCGTGGTGCGTCCTTCTTCATTGACTTCCAGCGGCACGATATAACCCGGCAAACGAATGTTCTGACCGTCGAGGGACTTCACCACCGGCGCGTTCGGCAGGTCCTGCTTGGCCGCTGGCGCGGACTCGGCGGACAGCGCATCACTCATCTTCGACATGTCGTGCAGCGGGGTCATGTTCGGCACTTCCGGCGCGGCGTCCGGCGGAATCATTTCCGACCACGTCAGGTCTTTCGGCGCCGCTGCCCACACGGGCAGGGCGATCAGCAACAGCAGCGCGAGTACAGCGCGGGGCATGGTGAACATCCTCATAAACGGATCGACAGGCCATCGGCCAAGGATTGGCGATAAGCGCGCCAGGCCGGCACGCTGCCCATTAGCAGCGCGGCCGCCAGAATGCCACCGAGCAGCGTCCATTCATACTCGCTCGGCCACGCCAGCGGCAGGTACAGACCGTAATTGGCCTGCACGTAACCCTGGGCGGCGGCGATGCCGATGTACAACAACGCCACCCCGGCAATCACCCCGGTCAGCGCCAGTGCAAACGCCTCGAGCACCAGCAGACTCGCGATATGCCAAGGGCGCGCACCGACCGAACGAAGGATCGCCATCTCGCGGCGTCGTTCGTTGAGGCTGGTGAGAATCGCCGTGAGCATGCCGATCAACCCGGTCAACACCACAAACAACGAGACCACGAACAGCGCTTTTTCAGCGGTGCTCATCAGGCTCCACAACTCCTGCAAGGCTACACCCGGCAGAATCGCCAGCATCGGTTCGCCACGGAATTCGTTGATCTCGCGTTGCAGGGCGAAGGTGGAAATCTTGCTGTTGAGGCCGAGCATGAATGCGGTGATCGCTTGCGGCGTCAGGTCCATGTTGCGTGCCTGATCGGCGGTTATTCGGCCATTACCTCGCGCCGGCACGCCGTTGTGCCAGTCGATATGAATCGCCTCCATGCCGCCGAGGCTGATGTGCAACGTGCGATCGACCGGGGTGCCGGTGCGCTTGAGAATGCCGACCACGGTGAACGGTTTGTCGTCGTGCTTGACCAGACTGATCGCGGCCACGCCGTGGGCCAGCACCAGTTTGTCACCGAGCTTGTAATGCAGCGCATCGGCCACTTCCGCACCGAGCACCACTTCAAAAGGATCGCTGGCAAACGCACGACCGTCCGCCAGTTGCAGATGCTGCTGGCGACCGTACTGGTAATGCTCGAAGTAGGCTTCGGTAGTGCCCATCACTCGGTAGCCACGATGGGAGTCGCCGAGGGACATCGGGATCGCCCACTTCACTTTCGGGTTGCTGGCGAAGTGTTCGAAGCTGTCCCAGCGGATGTTGTTGGTGGCGTTGCCGATGCGGAACACCGAGTACAGCAACAGGTTCACCGAGCCGGAACGGGCACCAACGATGAGGTCGGTGCCGCTGATAGTACTGGCGAAACTGGCTTTGGCTTCAGTGCGCACTCGTTCAACGGCGAGCAGCAGGCACACCGACAGGGCAATGGCGAATGCGGTGAGCAAAGCGGTAAAGCGGCGGTTGGCCAGGCTGGCCATGGCCAGACGAAACAGATACATCTCAGACCTCGGCAGACGCGGCGGCGCGATTGAGTTCGGCCAGGGACAGGTGACGGTCGAACAGCGGCGCCAGGCTCTGGTCGTGGCTGACGAACAGCAGACTCGATCCGGCCTCGCGGCATTCGGCGAACAGCAGGCGGATGAAGTTTTCCCGGGCGTCGTAATCCAGCGCCGAGGTCGGTTCGTCGGCGATCACCAGCTCAGGCTGACCGATCAAGGCACGCGCGGCAGCGACCCGCTGCTGTTGGCCGATCGACAGCGAATCGGCGCGACGGCTGAGGATGCTTTCATCCTTTAAACCGAGGTGGGCGAGCAGGGTGGCGGCGGCTTGATCGACGCTGCCGTGGCGCTGTTTCGCCCGTTGCGCGCGCAGCTTGGAAAAGTGACACGGCAGCTCGACGTTTTCGCGTACCGAGAGAAACGGCAGCAGGTTGAATTGCTGGAAGATGTAGCCGGTGTGGTCGACACGGAAGGTATCGCGAGCGCCGGCGGAGAGTTCGGTGAGTTCCTGGCCGAGCAGGCGAATGCTGCCGCGACCGGGCTTCTGCACGCCACCGAGCAGGCCGAGCAGGGTGGTCTTGCCGCTGCCGCTGGGGCCTTTGAGGAACAGGGTTTCGCCGGCTTCCAGACGAAACCCCGGAATGTCCAGCAGCGGCGGATGACCGGGCCAGTTGAAGCCCAGGTCGGACAGTTCGATGAGTGCTTGGGTCATGGCACCAGTTTCATGGTTGTACACGGACCCCTGTATGAGCTGCCGGAGGCTGCGATCTTTTGATCTTGGTTTTTTACAATCAAAAGATCGCAGCCTCGTTTCACTCGACAGCTCCTACAGGGGATTTTCGGTGTTATCAGAATTTCAGCGAGGCAGCCTTGGCCGTCACTTCGGTACCTTGCTGGCCGCTGGCGCTGATCAGTTGTACCTGAATTTTCTGCGTCGCCGGGAAGGTATTGAAGACATTAGCCAGATCCAGCGTCTTCAACGCACCCGGTGTGGCGCAGTTGAATTGGTAATGCGCGTGGATTTCGCTGTGGTCGTGGTGATGCTCGTGACCATCCTTGTCCGCTTCATCGTCGTCATGGTCATCGGCATCCGGCTTGTCGCCGAACAACGGGCTTTCCAGTTCCTGACTGACCACTTTGCAACCGGCAGCAGTGGGCAGGCTGAACAGGGTCAGCGGCTTTTCCAGTTGCGCACGGGCTGCAGCGACTTTGGCCTTGTCGGCGTCCGTGGTCGCAACGTGTTCGAAACCAACGAGGTTCATCGCCGGGCTTTCCAGCTCAAGCTCCAGGGTCTGGCCATCGAGTGCAGCATTCAGGCGACCAACGCCATGTTCATGCGCGCCGAGGCTGCCGTGTTCATGGTCGTGATCGTGGTCATGCTCATCGGCAGCATGGGCGATGGCCAGCGGCAACAGGGCAAACGGCAAAGCGAGCAGCAGACGACGCATGGCGGTCTCCGGGAAGTAAAGTGAAGAGTTTGTTATGTAATCTTATAACGAAAGTGCGCAGAGTTTGCCCGTGCGCTTGGCGTTGCACAAGTCCCGTGGGAGCATGCACGTCAGAAAAGTGCGGGAGCGAACTCAATGTTGCGGATACGCGGAACCGTCGGCGATGTGCCGGTGGACTTGACGGTGGAACTGGATGACGGCGACTGGGCGAAGCTCGGTTCGGCACTGAATGGGCAGGCGCCGGTAGCTCAATCTGAGGCGGTCGCGTCCGCCCCGGCGGCGAAACCGCTGAATCAGGACGATGCCTTGTGGCAACTGGCCAAGGATCTGTTGCGCAAGGCCGGGCAGCTCAGCGGGCCGGATCTGCTTGATCAACTGGAAGGGCTGACCGGCAGCGCGGCGTTGGGCAAACGCTTGCTGGTGCGCCTGCGCCACAGTGCGGACGTGAAAGTGGTGAGCGGCGGGGATACGCCGCTCTACAGCTGGATCGAGTGAACCGCAAAAGATCGCAGCCAGCGGCATCTCCTACAAGGGTGTAGACGATCCCAATGTAGGAGCTGCCGCAGGCTGCGATCTTTTGATCTTAATAAAGTGCAGCAAACATCTTGCGGCGGTACATCGTCACCAACGGATGATCATTGCCCAGCAGCTCGAACACTTGCAGTAAGGTCTTGTGCGGCAGACCTTCGCCATAGTTGCGGTTGCGGACGAACAGCTTGAGCAAAGCATCCAGCGCCGCTTCGTACTGCTGACGCGCCAGTTGCTGAATCGCCAGTTGATACACCGCTTCATCGTCCTGCGGATCTTTCGCCAAACGCGCTTTCAGGTCGGCGGCATCCGGCAAGTCGCGCGCCAGACCGAGGAATTTGATCTGTGCCTTGGCTCCGGCCAGTGCAGCCTTGTGCTCATCACTCTTGACCGCATCCAGCACAGTTTGCGCTTCATCCAGTTCGCCGCGCTCAGTCAGGCAACGCGCGTAGAGGATCAGTGCCTTGGCGTTTGTGTTGTCCTCAGTGAGCATCACCACCAGTGCCGCTTCGGCATCGGCGTAACGGCCGTCATCGAACAACGCTTGAGCCTGCTCGAACGGATCGGCTTCGGCCGGTGGCGGCATCTGTACATGCGGCTCAAGCAGGGCGCGCACGGCGGATTCCGGTTGTGCACCGGCAAAACCGTCGACCGGTTGACCGTCCTTGAACAGCACCACGGTCGGCAGGCTGCGAATGCCGAAGCGGGCGACGATGTCCTGCTCGATGTCGCAGTTGACCTTGGCCAGCAGCAATTCGCCCTGATAGCTCTCGGCAATGCCTTGCAGCATCGGCATCAGCGCCTTGCATGGCGCACACCATTCGGCCCAGAAATCCACCAGCACCGGTTTGTTGAAGGAAGCCTCGATCACCGACTGGTCGAAATCGGCCGTCGTGGCGTCGAAGATGTATGGCGTTTGCTGACTCATGGGGGATCTCGTCAAAGCGTTAATGAACGCACTATAAGCGGTGGCGCAAAAGATCGCAGCCTTCGGCAGCTCCTACAGGTTCAGCGTCCGCCCGCAATATAGACGACAAAGCCGATCACTGTAGGAGCTGCCGAAGGCTGCGATCTTTTAACGATTCCAATCACGCCGCGCGTGGTACAGGCTGACATGCCGAAATTCCTCAGGCTCCGCCAGATCCGGCAACGTCATCGCCTCAAGCATTTCAATCCGCTGATACAACGGATGGCGAAAATCCCGAACCCGCGAATCCGCCACCAGCGCCTCGCGGCCACGGCTCAAAAACGCATCGAGCAACGGCAGATTGGCCCGGTCATACAACACATCCGCCACCAGAATCAGATCAAACCGATCCGCCTCGGCAAAGAAATCCGTCGAGTAATTCATCCCTACGCCATTCAGCGTGGCATTCGCCCGACACGCGGAAATCGCCAGAGGATCCAGATCGCACGCCACCACCTCCAGCGCCCCGGCCTTCACCGCCGCGATCCCGGCAATCCCGGAACCTGCGCCGAAATCCAGCACACGCTTGCCGCGCACCCACTCGGGAAATTCCGCCAGATAACGCGCCACCGCCAGACCGCTGGCCCAGCAGAAACCCCAATACGGTGGCTCATGCAAAATTCGCTGAATTTCTTCCTGGCTGAATTGGCGATCCATGTTGTCGCCATCGATCAGCCATAGCTGTAAATCAGTGTCCGGCAACGCACAGACCTTGAGTCTGGCGTCGCCGAGCAATTCACCTAACGCCTGTTGCAGGTCGAGCGGTGCATTCATGGTGCTTTGACAAATTGCAGTTGGCCCAGCGCCTGGGAGGTCGGCTGGCTGATGGTTTGCGACGGCAGATGCAGAATCAACTGACCGGACTGGCTGGCGCGGCCACGCAACTCAACCCGCGCACCGGCCGGGAACGCGTCCGGGTTGAAGCGCAGGCGGAACGGCAGGATCTGGTTGTTGCCGATCAGGCTGGAACTGGCGAGCAATTGTTGCGGGCGATCCTTTTCGTCGATCACCAGCAGCGCCAGTTCGACTTCGGCGCCGGCCGGCACGCCTTGCAGGGTGCCGCTCAATTCCCGTTGATAAGCCGGCAGCGGGCCAAGTTCGGCAGCCTCTTTGGCTTTTTTCTGCGCTTGCTGCGGGGCAGGTCCCGGTGTTGGCGGCTGGGGCTTGGGTGCATCGCTGCCACAGGCCACCAGCAGGCTGAAAAGACTGAGCAAAACGAGCGGACGTAACGGCATTGGATGCTCCAGCAAAATGAAATCCATGGATCAAACGATCATGTCGTTCTGTATACCGCAAAGCCTATGGCTTGTCTTGCCACCGGGATGCGCTACCATGGCCCTCCCTTTTTTTGTTGCCTGCCACCATGCACTGTCCCTTCTGCGGTGCCAACGACACCAAGGTCATCGACTCGCGTCTGGTCGCCGAGGGCGAACAGGTGCGCCGCCGGCGTGAATGCCTGGCCTGCGGCGAGCGTTTCACGACGTTCGAGACGGCCGAACTGGTGTTGCCGCGCCTGATCAAAACCGACGGCAGCCGCCAACCGTTCGACGAAGAAAAACTCCGCGCCGGGATGCAACGCGCCCTGGAGAAACGTCCGGTGAGCGTCGAGCGCCTCGAATCCTCCCTGGTTCACATCAAGCACAAGCTGCGCGCCACCGGCGAGCGCGAGGTCAAATCCCTCGTGGTCGGCGAACTGGTGATGGCTGAGTTGCAAAAGCTTGATGAAGTCGCCTACATCCGTTTCGCGTCGGTGTACAAACGCTTCCAGGACCTCAATGAATTCCGCGAAGAAATCGACCGCCTCGCCCGCGAACCGGTGAAAGAATGACCAGCGCCGGCGAGCAGGCCATCCTCGATGCCCACTTCATGGCGCGCGCGCTGGAACTGGCGCGCAAAGGTCACTACACCACGCACCCCAATCCTCGGGTCGGTTGCGTGGTGGTGCGTGACGGCCAGATCGTCGGCGAAGGCTGGCATGAACGTGCCGGCGAACCGCACGCCGAAGTCCACGCCCTGCGCGCCGCCGGTGAGTTGGCCCGGGGCGCGACCGCTTATGTGACGCTGGAACCGTGCAGCCACCATGGCCGCACGCCGCCGTGTGCCGAAGCACTGGTGAATGCCGGGGTTGCCCGGGTGGTGGCAGCGATGCGCGATCCGAACCCGCAAGTTGCCGGACGTGGTCTGCAGCGCTTGGCCGATGCCGGCATTGCTACCGAAAGCGGCGTGCTCGAAGCCGAGGCGCGCCAGCTCAATCAAGGTTTTCTGAAACGCATGGAGCACGGCTTGCCGTTCGTGCGGGTCAAGTTGGCTATGAGTCTCGATGGTCGGACAGCCATGGAAAGCGGCGAGAGCCAATGGATCACCGGCCCGGCCGCACGTTCGGCCGTTCAGCGTTTGCGCGCTCAGGCCGCCGTGGTGCTGACCGGCGCCGACACCGTGCTGGCCGATGGCGCGCGTTTGACCGTGCGCGCCGACGAGTTGGGTCTGGATGCCGAGCAAACCGCGCTGGCCATGAGCCGACCGCCGCTGCGCGTGCTGATCGACGGGCGCCTGCGGGTGCCGCTGGATGCACCGTTCTTCAAGGCTGGCCCGGCATTGGTCGCCACCTGTGTCGCGATCGAAGAGCAATACGCGCATGGCCCCGAGTGTCTGATCGTGCCGGGTGATGACGGTCAGGTCGATCTGCATCAATTGCTGATTGAACTGGCCAAGCGTGACGTCAACGAGGTGCTGGTCGAAGCCGGCCCGCGTCTGGCAGGAGCTTTTGCTCAACTCGGTCTGGTCGACGAATTCGTGATCTTCATCGCCGGCAAGTTCCTCGGCTCCACGGCGCGTCCGCTGCTGGACTGGCCGCTGGCTTATATGAAGGATGCGCCGGAGCTGAAAATCACTGAAATTCGCGCGGTGGGCGATGACTGGCGAGTCACTGCCATCCCTGTCCTTTCGGCGAGCGTATAATTCCCGGCCATCGCGTTAGCGCTGGCCCAGTTCTCAAGGAGAACCCCATGTTTACCGGCATCATCGAATCCATCGGCAGTATCCGCGCACTGACCCCAAAGGGCGGTGATGTGCGGGTCCACGTCGCCACCGGCAAGCTCGACCTGAGCGACGTCAAACTCGGCGACAGCATCGCGGTCAACGGCGTCTGCCTGACCGCCGTTGAGCTGCCGGGCGACGGCTTCGCCGCCGACGTCAGCCGTGAAACGCTGGACTGCACCGCCATGAACGACCTGAAAAGCGGCAGCCCGGTCAATCTGGAAAAAGCCCTGACCCCGACCACCCGTCTCGGCGGGCACCTGGTCAGCGGCCACGTCGACGGTGTCGGCGAAATCGTCTCGCGCAGCGACAATGCCCGCGCCGTGGAATTTCGCATTCGCGCGCCGAAGGAACTGGCCAAGTACATCGCCCATAAAGGCTCGATCACTGTCGACGGCACCAGCCTGACCGTGAACGCCGTCGATGGCGCCGAATTCATGCTGACGATCATTCCGCACACCCTGAGCGAAACCATCATGGCGTCGTACAAGCCAGGTCGCCGGGTGAATCTGGAAGTTGACTTGCTGGCGCGGTATCTGGAGCGTCTGCTCCTCGGCGACAAGGCCGCAGAGCCGAGCGCTGGTGGCATCACCGAAAGCTTTCTGGCCGCCAACGGCTACCTCAAATCCTGACTGAAGGGGGTGCCTTGTGGCGCTCAATAGCATCGAAGAACTGGTTGAAGACATCCGCCAAGGCAAGATGGTCATCCTCATGGATGACGAAGACCGCGAGAACGAAGGCGACCTGATCATGGCTGCCGAATGCTGCCAGGCCGAGCACATCAACTTCATGGCCAAGCACGCCCGTGGTCTGATCTGCATGCCGATGAGCCGCGAGCGCTGCGAACTGTTGAAGCTGCCGCTGATGGCGCCGCGCAACGGTTCCGGTTTCGGCACCAAGTTCACCGTGTCGATCGAAGCCGCCGAAGGCGTAACCACTGGCATTTCCGCCGCCGACCGTGCGCGCACCGTGCAAGCGGCTGCCGCCAAAGACGCCAAGGCTGAAGACATCGTCAGCCCGGGTCATATTTTCCCGCTGATGGCCCAGGCTGGCGGCACCCTCGCTCGCGCCGGCCACACCGAAGCGGCTTGCGACCTCGCGCGCATGGCCGGTTTCGAGCCAAGTGGCGTGATCTGCGAAGTGATGAACGACGACGGCACCATGTCCCGTCGCGCTGAACTGGAAGCGTTCGCTGCTGAGCACAACATCAAGATCGGCACCATCGCCGACCTGATTCACTACCGGATGATCCACGAACGTACCGTTCAGCGGATTGCCGAGCAGCCACTGGACAGCGAACTGGGCCAATTCAACCTGGTGACCTATCGTGATTCGGTGGAAGGCGACGTGCACATGGCGCTGACCCTGGGCAACGTGTGTGCCGAAGAACCGACCCTGGTTCGCGTGCACAACATGGACCCGCTGCGCGACCTGCTGATGGTCAAGCAACCGGGCCGCTGGAGCCTGCGCGCCGCCATGGCTGCGGTTGCCGAGGCGGGCAGTGGTGTGGTGCTGTTGCTCGGTCACCCGCTCGATGGCGATGTGCTGCTGGCACATATCCGCGAAACCGGTGATCAGGCCGCGCCGAAAAAACCGACGACTTACAGCATCGTCGGTGCCGGTTCGCAGATCCTGCGCGACCTCGGTGTGCGCAAAATGCGTTTGATGTCTGCACCAATGAAATTTAATGCGATATCCGGTTTCGATCTGGAAGTTGTAGAATACGTGCCCTCCGAATAATGACCGGTTGTTTCCGGACCCGAATTCGCGGCAAATAAATCACTGAGGGACGCGTAGCAGACGCGTCCCGGCTCTTTAAGAGAACTGACGAATGACCCTGAAGACCATCGAAGGTACCTTCATCGCCCCTAAAGGCCGCTACGCTTTGGTAGTGGGCCGCTTCAACAGCTTCGTTGTTGAAAGCCTGGTCAGCGGTGCAGTTGATGCCCTGGTTCGCCACGGCGTGAGCGAAAGCGACATCACCATCATCCGCGCACCTGGCGCCTTCGAAATCCCGCTGGTTGCGCAGAAAGTCGCCCAGAAAGGTGAATTCGCAGCCATCATCGCCCTCGGCGCGGTCATTCGTGGCGGCACTCCGCACTTCGAATACGTGGCAGGCGAGTGCACCAAGGGTCTGGCCCAGGTGTCCATGGAGTTCGGCGTGCCGGTTGCCTTCGGCGTCCTGACCGTTGATTCCATCGAGCAAGCCATCGAACGTTCCGGCACCAAGGCCGGTAACAAAGGTGCCGAAGCTGCCCTGTCCGCTCTGGAAATGGTCAGCCTGCTGGCACAGTTGGAGGCCAAGTGATTAGCGACGAAAGCGATCGTTTCAACCCGCGCGAGCCGCGTCCAACCGACGCCGGCAAGCCTTCGAAAAGTGAAAAGCGCCGCGCTGCCCGTCAGTTGGCGACTCAAGCGTTGTACCAGCGCCACATGGCCAGTACTTCGCTGAACGAAATCGAAGCGCAGTTCCGCGTCGATAACGATTTCACCTTCGCCGATGCCAGCTACTTTCACGACATCCTGCACGGTGTTCCGGCCAGTCTGACCGAGATCGACACTGCGCTGGCGCCGTGCCTGGACCTGACCATCGAAGAGCTCGACCCGGTTGAACTGTGCGTACTGCGCCTGTCGACCTGGGAACTGCTCAAGCGCGTCGACGTGCCGTACCGCGTTGTGATCAACGAAGGGATCGAACTGGCGAAAGTCTACGGTTCGACCGACGGTCACAAGTTCGTCAACGGTGTGCTCGACAAGCTGGCTCCGCGCCTGCGTGAAGCTGAAGTGAAGGCGTTCAAGCGCTGAAACGCGCTTGATACTTCAATGGGCGAGTTTGAGCTGATCCGTAACTTCTTCGCCGCCGCGCCTTGTGCGCAGGGCGGCGAAGGCGTTGCGCTGGGGATCGGCGATGACTGCGCCTTGCTCGCTGCTCCCCCTGGGGAACAGTTGGCGATCTCTACCGATACGCTGGTGGCCGGTGTGCATTTCGCCGACCCCTGCGATCCGTTTCTGCTCGGTCAGCGCTCGCTGGCCGTTGCGGTCAGCGATCTGGCCGCCATGGGCGCCACACCCGTTGCCTTTACCCTTGCCCTGACTGTGCCGACGGTGACTGCTGATTGGCTGCAAGCCTATGCCGGCGGATTGAACCGCATGGCGCAGAGTTGCGGCGTCGCGCTGGTGGGCGGCGATACCACGCGCGGGCCGTTGAGCCTGACGGTGACGGTGTTCGGTCGCGTGCCTGCCGGTCAGGCGTTGACCCGCAGTGGCGCGCAACCGGGCGACTTGCTCTGTGTCGGTGGCGAACTTGGCAATGCGGCCGGCGCCTTGCCGCTGGTGCTCGGTCAGCGTGACGCCGAAGCGAACGTCGCCCAACCGCTGCTCGATCATTACTGGTCACCACAACCGCAACTCGCCCTCGGCCAGGCCCTGCGTGGCAAAGCCACCTCGGCGCTGGACATCTCCGATGGATTGCTCGCCGACTGCGGCCATATCGCGCTGGCCTCAAAGGTCCGACTTGAGATTGAACGCGAGCGCGTACCGATGTCGGATGCATTAGTGGCGTTTCTCGGTCAGCGCGGCGCCGAGCGTGCTGCGCTGAGCGGTGGCGATGATTACGTGCTGGCGTTCACCTTGCCGTCTGTCGAGTTGCCGGCGCTGCTGGCCAATGGCTGGCCGATCCATGTGATCGGTCGAGTGTCCGAAGGTCAGGGCGTGGTCCTGCTGGATCGCGAAGGTCACGACATCACCCCGCAAATCCGGGGTTATCAACATTTTCAGGAGACACCGTGACAGATCACCCGAAACAGGTTCCGGCCGAATTCGTTCCGCCGTCGGTCTGGCGCAATCCCTGGCATTTCCTCGCGTTCGGCTTCGGTTCCGGCACCTTGCCCAAGGCGCCGGGAACGTGGGGCTCGCTGGTTGCGCTACCCTTTATCCCGTTATGGCAGATGTTGCCCGACTGGGGTTACTGGCTGATGCTCGGGATCACCATGCTGTTCGGCTTCTGGCTGTGCGGCAAAGTCGCTGACGATCTGCGGGTACACGACCACGAAGGCATCGTCTGGGACGAAATGGTCGGGATGTGGATCACCTTGTGGCTGGTGCCGGAAGGGTGGTACTGGTTGCTCGCGGGTTTCCTTGTATTCCGTTTCTTCGACATTCTCAAGCCATGGCCGATCCGCTGGATCGACCGGCACGTGCATGGCGGCGTCGGCATCATGCTCGACGACGTGTTGGCCGGCGTGTTCGCCTGGCTGGCCATGCAGGGACTGGTGTGGATTTTCGCCTGAGTCCAAGGGGTATCAGGGTCAAGTGAGGGGACTAGGGATGGCTCGACGTTGGTTGGCGCTAGTGGTTTTGGCTTTGCTGAGCACCGTGGCCGGTGCGCAGGAAGCAGCGCCGACGCCGACGGTCATCCATCTGGCCAGCGAAGACTGGGAAGACTACACCGCCGCTGATGGCCATGGCCTGGGCTGGGACGTGCTGCGCAAAGTGTTCGAACCGGCCGGGGTCAAGCTGGACATTCGCAGCGTGCCTTACACCCGCTCGGTCGGGCTGGTGCAGTTGAAGGAAGTCGATGCGCTGGTCGGCTCCTACCGCGACGAAGCCGAGCAAGTGTTGTACCCACACTGGAATTTCGATTCCGACCACATTTACGCATTGGGCCTGGCGAGTAATCCTGCACCTACCCAAGCGACGCTGGGCAGGTATCGCCTGGCCTGGGTGCGCGGTTATCGCTACGAAAACTTCTTGCCGAATATCAAGCGCTACAACCAGATCGAGCGGCGTACCGGGATCCTGTCGATGCTCAAGCAGGGGCGGGCGGATTACTACATCGATGCGTTGACCGAGATTGAGGCGGTGGTGAAAACCGCAGCCGATCCGGCGCAGTATCGCTATTCACACCTGGCCGAGCTGCCGCTGTTTCTCGGGTTTGCCGACACGCCACAGGCGCGAGCGCTGATGGCGCTGTATGACCAGCGTATGGAGCAGTTGGTGAAGAGCGGCGAGTTGAAGCCGATCTTCGAGAAGTGGCAGCAGCCGTATCCGTTCAGCTCGAACTGAGCATACAACTCCTGTGGGAGCGAGCCTGCTCGCGAAAGCGGTGGTTCAGCCAGCATTAGGGCGACTGACCTGACGCCTTCGCGAGCAGGCTCGCTCCCACAGGGATAGAGGCAACTCAGTAGTTATCAAACTTTTTGATCGTTATGCCCGATAATTCAGCCTAAGCGCCGGTAGGAACCTGCTGTTACAATGCCGGCCTGCGAATTTTCAGACTCTTTAGATCAGGAGCACACCGGTGCCTGTCGTCTTTGTCGCCGCTTCCAAGCTGCCAACGCCTTTTGCGCAATTCACCATGCACGGTTTTCTCGATGAAGCCACCGGCCGCGAGCACGTCGTGCTGAGCCTGGGTGAAATTGCCGACGGTGCCCCGGTACTCGGCCGGTTGCACTCCGAATGCCTGACCGGTGATGCCTTGTTCAGCCAGCGTTGCGACTGCGGTTCGCAACTGGAAGGCGCGCTTAAAGCCATCGCCCGTGAAGGTCGTGGTGTATTGCTGTACCTGCGTCAGGAAGGTCGTGGCATCGGTTTGTTGAACAAGATCCGTGCCTACGAACTGCAGGATGGCGGCGCCGACACCGTTGAAGCCAACGAGCGTCTGGGCTTTGCCGCTGACCAGCGTGACTACGCCATGTGCCTGCCGATGCTCGAGCATCTGGGCGTGAAATCCCTGCGCCTGATGACTAATAACCCGCGCAAGGTCAAAGCCTTGACCGATATGGGCATTACTGTCGCCGAGCGCGTGCCGCTGCACACCGGTCACAATCCGCACAACAAACTCTATCTGGCGACCAAGGCCAGCAAGCTCGACCACATGATGGGCAACGAGCATCAGGGCGAGGTCGATCGCGCGTGACGCGGGGTCAGGTGCGGCGCCGGTTATCGGTCGATTGGTGGAAATACCTCGCGCTGGCGCTGGTGCCGCTGTTCGTACTCAACGCGTTGTTCGGTCAGGGCAAAGGCATTCTGCCGGTGCTGGCGATGCCGTTCTTTATTGCCGGCGTGGCATCGATGTTTGTCAGCCTGAAGTTTTTTGGCCGTTATAAACATGCGCTGATCGCCACGCAAAAAGCTCTCGATACCCCCGATGAACCGGCCGCGTGGATTGCTCTCGCAGCCCGACGTCGTGCGGCTTTTCTCGTGGCAGCCTTGCCAGCGTGGATTGGCGCACTGGCGGTGTTTGTGGGTCTTGAAGCCGTACCGTTGATGCTGCTGGCGTTGTCCACGGCAGTGCTGTTTTATCTCTACCGTATCCCGCGTCAACTCGGTTGATGCGCCGCCTCTGGCTGGCGGTTCTGCTGCTGGCCGTCAGTGGTTCTGCGCTGGCGCAACTGCGTGTGGTCAGCCTCGCGCCGTCCCTTTCTGAAATTGTCGTTGAGCTGGATTCGGCAGATCTGTTGGTCGGTGTGCTTGATGCCGGTGAGCGGCCAGCGGCGATTGCCAGCATTCCTTCTGTCGGCCGCTATGGTCAGCTCGATATGGAGCAGTTGCTGAGCCTCAAACCTGACTTGTTGTTGCTGTGGCCCGGCAGTGTCGGCCCGGCGCAGCGTGATCAACTGAAGCGCCTGGGCATCCCGACCTTCGTCGCCGAACCGCATTCTTTAGAACAACTCACCACCCAGATTGAAGCCATTGCCGCGCAATTGGGGCGACCGGAGCGTGGGGTGAAACGGGCGGCGGCGCTGCGCCAACAACTCGCGGAGCTGCGCCAGCGCTATCGCCGGGAAGTGCCGTTGCGGGTGTTTTATCAGGTCTGGGACAAGCCGCTGTACACCGTCGGTGGCGGGCAAATCATCAGTGATGCGCTGGAGGTGTGCGGGGCGCGGAATGTGTTCAGCGATCTGAGTTTGCCGGCGCCGCAGGTGAGTATTGAGGCAGTGTTGCAGCGTGATCCTGAGGTGATTCTGGCGAGTGATCAGGCGCAGTTGAATGCGTGGAGAACCTGGTCGCAGGTGGCGGCGGTGAAGCAGGGAAAATTACTGTTGGTCACCGACAAAGGCCTCGAACGCCCAAGCGGCCAAATGATCAGCGCCACCGCCAAACTCTGCCAATTGATCGCGCCTGACCGCTGAAATCGCGGTGACCTCTTCGCGAGCAGGCTCGCTCCCACAGGAGGATTGCATTCCAAATGTGGGAGCGAGCCTGCTCGCGAAGGGGTCAGTCAAATCACCGAAGATTCAAATCAAAGCTGGGGAGTCCAAGTCACCCCAAACATCCACATCCGACCTTCCTCGCGATAACCATACTGGCTGCCGTCATAGCTGTAGTTCGCCCGGCTGTAACCTTTGTCGAAAACATTATCGACCTTCAGATCCAGCTTGATCTCGCGGTTCAACGCCCAACTGCTGCGCAAGCCGAACAACGCATAACCACCCAGTGGGTTTTCATTTGTCAGGTCGTCATAACTGCTGCTGACCGCCTGCCAACTGGCGCCGAAGCTGACTTGATCAAATTGCCGATCCAGATCCCAACTCAACGTGCGTCGCGCGCGCCGGGCCAGGGTGTGCCCAGTATTGCGATCACGCGGATCGATGATCGAAAGGCCAAGATTGCTCTGCCAGTCGAACAGTTCCTGCTTCAGCGCTGCTTCAAAACCGTTGATCCGCGCCGAAGCGACGTTTTCCGGGCGTGAGTTACTGCCGAAAATGATCGCGTCTTCCAGATCCGTACGATAGATCGACGCCTCCAGACGGCTGCTGTCAGTCAACTGACTGCGCCACTGCAACTCATAGCTTTTCGAGGTTTCCGGTTTCAAATCCGGGTTGCTGAAGTCGGGGTAGTACAGATCGTTGAAAGTCGGCGCACGAAAGCCTTCGCTATAGCTCAGCAACAGATCATTGTCCGGATTCAGCGGCAGAGTGAACGTGCCACTCCAGGTGTTCTGGCTGCCGAATTGCTGGTTGTCGTCGTGACGCAGACCCAGTTCCGTGGAGAAGCTGTCGGCCTGATAGCGATGCTGGATGAATGCGGCGCGGTTCCAGCGGCTGTCTTCGTCGAATGCGGTGCTGCTGTTGACCCGGTCTTCGTACCAGTCGCCGCCGAGGATCAGGCTGTTGCGTGCGTCCAGTGTCAGGTCGTTCTGCCAGTTCACCGAGTCGCGGTAGGTGTTGAACACGGTGCGTTCGTCGCTGAGCTTGTCGAGGGTCTTCTCGCGATTCTCGGTATGGCCGACCTCGACGCGGGTTTTCCAGATCTCGTTGACCCGGGCATCGACGTAACTGCTGACGCTACTGACGTTGAAATCGCTGTACGGCTGCTGTTGGACCGATTCGAAGGTGTTCATGTCGAAGCGGCCGAACGGGTTGTCAAACTCGCTCTTGCCCCGGTTATCCAGCAGATTGGCGCCGACTTCGATGTCATCGGTCAGCGCATGACTCAGGCTCAGGCTGACGGATTTATTGCGGTAGGCGTCGTGATCGCCATCGCTTGGATACGACTCATGGGTACGATCAATCCCGGCAGTCTCATCGAGACTGGCGCCGAGATTGAAGCGGGTTTTCGCGTCGCCACCGGACAAGCCGAGGCTGCGTTCCCACGTTTGGTTGCTGCCGAAACCGACGTGCATCCGTGGCTGCAAACCTTGCTCAGTGCCGCGCCGGGTGAAGATCTGAATCACCCCGCCAATCGCATCGCTGCCGTAAATCACCGAACGCGAACCGCGCAGCACTTCCACCCGTTCGATTTGCTCGATGTTCAGATGCTGCAGGTTGCTGTCGCCGGAAGTGGAGCTGCCGATACGCTGGCCGTCGACCAACACCAGACTCTGCGCCGACTGCGTGCCGCGAATGTAGATCCCCGGCAGGCTGCCGCGCCCGCCGGCCTGCGCCACTTGCACACCAGGGACGCGCCTTAGCAGGTCCGGCACGTCACTCGGCTGCAGGCGGTCGATGTCTTCACGGGTGAACACCGTGTTGGCGGCGCTGCTGTCGTTGCGGGCTTCGACCTGGCGGTTGGCTGAGATAAGCATGTCCGGCAGTTTCAGTGCCTGATCACGCTCGAAGGTATCGGCGAGGGCGTTGGCGGTCGGCAGCAGGAGGAAGGGCAGGGCGAGGCGCGAGAGTTTCATCGACAGTCCACTGGTGTTTCAGGTGTACACAAATCAAATGTGGGAGCGAGCCTGCTCGCGAATGCGGTGTATCAGTCAGCAATGTATTGACTGACAGTCCGCTTTCGCGAGCAGGCTCGCTCCCACAAGGGTAATGCGTTTATTTGTCGAGTAAGGCCAGACGCTCACGAATCGACGCTTCGATCCCCGCCTCATCCAGCCCGCACTCAGCCAGCATCTGCGCCGGTTTTGCGTGCTCGACGTAAACGTCAGGCAAACCCAGATGCAGCATCGACTTGAGGATGTTCTCCCGCGCGAGGAATTCACTGACCGCGCCACCGGCGCCGCCCATGATCGCGTTCTCCTCGATGGTCACCAGCAACTCATGACTGCCGGCAATCTCGCGCACCAACTCTTCATCCAGCGGTTTGACGAAACGCATGTCGACCACGGTGGCATCGAGTTTTTCAGCCACCTTCAGCGCCTCGGCCAGTTGCACACCGAACACCAGCAAAGCGACTTTGCTGCCCTGACGACGGACGATGCCTTTGCCGATTTCAATCGGCTCGAGGTCTTTGTCGATCGTCGCGTTCGGGCCGGTACCGCGTGGATAGCGCACAGCCGCCGGGCCGTTGTACAGGTGGCCGGTGGTGAGCATTTTGCGCAGTTCGTTTTCATCACTCGGGGTCATGATGACCATGCCCGGGATGCAACGCAGGTAGGACAGATCGAAGCTGCCAGCGTGGGTCGGGCCGTCTTCGCCCACCAGGCCAGCACGGTCGATGGCGAACAGCACGTCGAGGTTCTGCACCGCTACGTCATGCACCAGTTGGTCGTAACCGCGCTGGAGGAATGTCGAGTAGATCGCCACCACCGGTTTCGCGCCTTCGCAGGCCATGCCGGCAGCGAACGTCACCGCGTGCTGCTCGGCAATCGCCACGTCGAAGTAGCGCAGCGGGAAGCGTTCGCTGAACGCCACCAGATCCGAGCCTTCCTTCATCGCCGGGGTAATCCCGACCAAGCGTGGATCCGCCGCCGCCATGTCGCACAGCCACTCGCCGAACACGGCCGAATACTTCGGTCCGCCAGTCTTTGTCGGCGCTGCGGCCGGGGCGTCCAGTGGTTCGAGTTTGGTGATCGCGTGGTACCCGATCGGGTCGACTTCCGCCGGGGCGAAGCCTTTGCCTTTCTTGGTGACGATGTGCAGGAACTGCGGGCCCTTCAGATCGCGCATGTTGCGCAGGGTGGCGATCAGGGTTGGCAAATCGTGGCCGTCGATCGGGCCGATGTAGTTCCAGCCCAGCTCTTCAAACAGCGTGCCGGGAACCAACATGCCTTTGGCGTATTCTTCGGTGCGGCGGGCGATTTCCCAGGCGCCGGGCAGGCGCGACAGGACTTTCTTGCTGCCCTCACGCATGCTCGCGTAGGTGCGGCTGGAAAGGATCTTCGCCAGATAATTCGACAGGCCACCGACATTGCGCGAGATCGACATGTCGTTGTCGTTGAGGATCACCAACATGTTGGCGTTGACTTCCGGCGCGTGGTTCAGCGCTTCGAAAGCCATGCCAGCGGTCAACGCGCCGTCGCCGATCACCGCAATCGCCTTGCGATCACTGTTTTGCAGGCGGGCGGCGATGGCCATGCCCAATGCTGCGCTGATCGAAGTGCTGGAGTGGCCGACGCCAAAGGTGTCGTACTCGCTCTCGGCGCGACGCGGGAACGCGGCGATGCCGTCCTTCTGGCGCAGCGATTCCATGCGCGTGCGGCGACCGGTGAGGATCTTGTGCGGATACGCCTGATGACCCACGTCCCACACCAGCCGGTCGTCCGGGGTGTCGAAGACGTAATGCAGCGCGATGGTCAGCTCGATCACGCCCAGGCCGGCACCGAAATGCCCACCGGTCTGGCCGACCGTGTAGAGCAATTCCAGGCGCAACTCATCAGCCAGGGTTTCCAGCTCGGCTTCGCCTAACCGGCGCAGGCCGTCCGGCGTGTTCGCGCGGTCGAGCAGGGGCGTGGTCGGGCGCTTGCGGGGAATCTCATGAAACGTCGTGGGCATCAGGCGAATCGTTATAGGTATAAAAGATGCGGCAGTTTACCTGATGCATCGCCCCCTGCCCACGCGTTGGTCTTTTTTGGCTGATTCGCCGTCAGTTGCGGCGCTCGACGATATACCGGGCCAGCTCGCGCAAGGGTTCGGCGGCCGCGTCAAACGGTCGCAGGGCGTGCAGAGCCTGATCACGCAGTTCCAGCGCGTAGGCCTTGGCGGCGTCGAGGCCGAGCAGCGCCGGGTAGGTCGGCTTGTCGCGGGCGATGTCGGCGCCTTGGCGTTTGCCGAGGGTTTCGGTATCGCTTTCGACGTCGAGGATGTCGTCCTGCACCTGAAAGGCCAGACCGATGGCCTGTGCATAAGTCTGCAGGGCCTTGAGCTCATCCTTCTCGGCGCGGCCGCTGGCCAGGGCGCCGAGTTTGACGCTGACTTCGATCAGCGCGCCGGTCTTGTGCCGGTGCATCTGTTCGAGGGCTTTCTGGTCGAGTTTCAAGCCGACCGAACCAAGGTCGATGGCTTGACCGCCGACCATGCCTGCCGGGCCCGCAGCCTGGGCGAGGGCGGTGACCATTTGCAGGCGAATGTCGCTGCTGCAGTCGCTCAGGCGCGGGTCGAGCAGAGCGCTGAAGGCCAGGCTCTGCAAACCGTCACCGGCGAGGATTGCGCAGGCTTCATCGAATTTCTTGTGAGTGGTCGGCTGGCCGCGACGCAAGTCGTCGTCGTCCATCGCCGGCAAATCGTCGTGAACCAGCGAATAAGCGTGGATCAGCTCAACCGCGCAGGCTGCACCGTTGGCCTGTTCAGCGTTGCCACCGAGCGCTTCGCACGCGGCGTAGGCCAGCAGCGGACGCACGCGTTTGCCGCCGTTCATCACGCTGTAGCGCATGGCGTCATAAAGCCGCGCCAATTCCGGCAACGGCGCGTTGAACAGGGTTTCCAGAGCCGCGTTAACCCGGGTCTGGCTGGTCGCCGTGTACGCCGCAATCATTCTGGCTGTTCCGCGTCGAAGGGTTCCTCGGCGAGTTCGCCATCGCGCTCCAGCAGCACCTGCACCTTTTGCTCGGCTTGCGCCAGCGCTGCCTGGCAATCACGGGTCAGACCGATGCCCTGCTCGAAAGCGGTCAACGAGTCTTCCAGCGACAATTCACCGTTCTCCAGACGCTCGACCAATGTTTGCAGGTCGGCGAGGGACTGTTCGAAATCCAGTGCAGCTTTTTTGCGGGCCATGGCGGCGATTTCCGGTTGACGTTAAACCGGCGCGACACTAGCAGATAGGGGGGTTATGGGCAAATGAGCGGGCCGGCTCTCAAGGACAGAAATGGCTCTGTGCTGGGTGAGATTAATGTGTAGCTCTGTCGGGATAGTTGATCTGATAGCGGGTGCTACGACCCCCTCCCGGCAAGCGTTGAAGGCAACCTTTCTCCAGCAACTCCGCAAGGTGTCGGGTTGCTGTGGCCTTCGACACTTTCGCCACCGCTTGATATTGCCCGGCACTGATGCCGTGCTCAAAGCTCCGCTCGCCGCCGTCGAGCAGACGATTGAGCACTTTGACCTGCTCCGCCGAAAGTTCGGACTCGCGGTGTGCCTGCCAGAAACGCGTCTTGCCCAGCACGCTTTCAATGCGGGTGATGGCTTGTTGCAGACTGCGTAGCAAGGTTTGCAGGAACCATGTGAGCCATTCAGTGATGTCCAGTGTGGCTTTTTGACTCGATTCCAGAATCCGATAGTAGCCGGACCGATCATCCAGAATGCTCGCCGACATGGCGTAGAAACGGATGGCTTGCGCTTCGCCCTGTGCCAGCGCCAGATCAGTGATGGTGCGGGTCAGACGGCCGTTGCCATCGTCGAACGGATGCAAGGTGACGAACCAGAAATGGGCGATGCCCGCACGAAGCATCGGGTCCAGTGCTGTCTGATGCTGGCTGGCCTCGAACCATTGGAGAAATTGGTCGAGCTGCTGCTCAAGACCTTGGCGAGGTGGCGCCTCGAAATGAACTGTTGGACGATCAATGCGACCCGAAACCACCTGCATTGGCTCGTCACCGCGTAGCGCACCCACATGCATTGAGCGCGCAGTAAGGTCAGCCTCTTGATCGGGAAACAGCCATTGGTGCCATTCCAGCAAGCGCTCCAGTATCAACGGTTCGGCAAATCGACGGGTGGCATCAAGCATGAGTTGCGCCAGACCTTCACTGCGTTGGCTGACTTTATCGCCGTCGATCAACTCCAGGCCCAAACGTCGCGCCAAGGATGACCGCACGGAGCCGACATTCAGTTGCTCACCTTCGATGGCCGAAGACGTCACGATATTCTGCAAAAGGGCGTCCAGTTCGGTCTGAGCCCCCAAAGAGTCACCTACCGAACTGGCCATACCCATCAACTGACCTTGGGCCTGTACACACTCGCGCAACAACGGTGCCAGGCGTTCCGCCTGCCAGTTGAAGTCGGGCCAATCGGGCTGCTGCCAGATCCAGTAAGTTGCCATTCGTTGCCTGCCTTGAGTCCGTGAGCCGAATAGAAATGCTATTCGGCTCATTTTGTGAGCCGAATATGAGGCCTATTCGGCTCACCGTCCACCGGATTGGCTTGATTCCTACAGCAACAGCACATGTATCTGATTGTTAAAAAACCGCCGAATCGCTAATCTTCGCGCCTTCTACGACCCCATAGTCACGGGTCTTTCAGACGAAACGCAGTTTTCACCGCTGTGAAGTACCGAGGATCGGGTGCAAGGTTTCGTTCAGGCATGGCAGGAGGCATTACATGCGTTCATTTTTTTGGCTGCTGATCGGCCTGGCCTGCGCGCCCGCGCTGCTGGCGGCACCTACGGCCGAGTTGTCGGAGCCGGTCGGTGGCTGGCGTTACCACGGCCTGCTCGATCGCACGGAAAACCCGCAAGTCGCCTACCCGACGCCGCCGATCGATCGCGGCATCCAGCGCAATCGCACGATGATCCAGGGCCAGCTCAAAGCCATCGGCCACATGCGTCCGCCGCACAGTCTCGCGGTGAATGGCAATCCACTGAATCTGTACACCGACGACCAAGGCCGCTTTGCCCGGCCGTACGCGTTCGGCGCCGGCTCCAACAGCGTCGAGGTGATCAGTGCCGAGGGCCAGTCGCTCAAGCGCGTGCAATTTTATGAAGCAAATAACCTGCGCACGCCGGCGAGAATTCGTCTTGTCTTGGGCTGGGACGATCCGAAAGCCGAGCTCGATCTGCACATTGTCACGCCTGACGGTCAGCATGCGTTCTGGGCGCAGCCGGCGCTGAGCAATGGCGGCGGTCTCGACCCGGATGGCGTCGATGGTCCCGGCCCGGAAATGTTCACCATGACCGCGCCGCTGCATGGCACTTATCTGGTTTACGTCAACTATTGGGGCAACTTCGGCAACGGCGGCTATAACTTCGAGGAGACCAGCAACCAGAACGAGGTGATCACCTCGCAAATCACGCTGGTGCTCAACGAAAACACCGTCGATGAAAAACGCGAGACCTTCATCGTGCCCCTGCGGGCAATCGGTGATCTGCTGCTGGTAAAGACTTTCAACTATTAATAAGCATCCCGCTGCACGGATGAAATCGGGCTTTGAAAAGATGAGCGAAAACACTGTTACTTCGGCTGCCGACACGCCAGCGGCCAAACCTTCGCGGCGCTGGCCCTTGCTGCTGGCCGGGCTGTGCCTGGTGGCCGGCGTGGCGGGCGGTTTTGGCTGGCTGCTGCTCAAGCCCAAGGCGCCGCCGGCGGAATTGGCCAGTGACAAGCTCGGCCTCAGTCGTCCTGACGCGTTGCTGGAGACCCGCTCGCTGAGCCAGTTGCCCAAGGACTTGCTGACGGTGCCGTTCCTCAAGGCCACGCTGACCGAAGATTTCGTCTTCTACTACGAGACCCATGCTGATCGCCTCGGCTTGATCGGCAGTCTGCGCCGGATCATCTACGAGCATGACCTGAAGTTGCAGGACAGCCTGATCGAGCAGCTTTTCGATCAACCGGCCGACGTTGCGTTGTGGCGTGGCGCGGATGGGCGCTTGAAAGATTTCCTGCTGGTGATGGACCGTGGTGGGCTGGCAAAACTGCTCGAGCCGCTGGCGAAAGTAGCGCTGGATGACACGCAGTTCAGTCAGATGGGCGAACTCAAAGTCGGCGGCGATAGCGTGCCGCTGTACCAACTGACCTATAACGCCAGCAAAGCGCTGCTGTTCGCTTCCCACGGCGACAAACTGGTAGTGCTGTCGAACCCGGCCAAGTATTACGACCCGGAAAGCGGCGTCTCCGAAGAATCGGGCCATGTCTCGCCACAAGCGCTGGCGGCGCTGCTCAATGGCGAAAAACTGTTCCCCGAAGCGTTCGGTCTGCCGGCGAAAGCCCCGGAAACCAAACAACGCTTGTCGGTCAACTCCAGCGTTCTGGCCATGGGCTATCAACGTTTCATCCCGAACTTCGCCGGGCTGCGCTTCGACATGGACGACAAGGGCTGGCACAGCTACCTCGCCATGGACGAGCTGGACAATCAGCCCGACTTCGATTTCAAACCGGTCTGGCAAGCAATGCCGCTGGGCGCCAGTGCCTGCGTAACCTTGCCGGTCGCGGCCGAACCGCAAAAACCATTGCTGGTAAAACTCGGCGCCGAAGAAGCGGTAGCGCAGACCCTCACCGAACATGTGGCCGGCGCGGCAGGCCTGTGCTGGTACGCCGACTCGCGGTTGTACACGCCATTGCTGGTGGCCAGTCTGAAAGACGAGGACAGCAGCAAACTCGACGGTGATCTTGGCAAACTGTTCGGTTCGATGGTCGGTGCATTCGAAGCCAACGTCGAAGAAAACGTGTTCCCGGTAGTCGAGAAGCAAGAAGGCCAAAACCACGTCTGGCAGCGTCAGGTCAGCTCCAACTTTGGCCCTTATGCGGCGAAGACGGCGCAGAACCCGGACGCGATTTCCGGCAAGGCCTTCATGAAAGTCAGCCTCGCCCGTCACGGTTCGACGTTGCTGTTTTCCCTCGACGACAAACTGGTCGACAAGGCCCTCGGCACTCTCGACAAACGCTTCCCGCCGATGGCCGACGTTTTGCCCAAAGACGTGCTGATGCCGATCTACTTCGGCCCAGATTCGATGGCGCAACTGATGCAGCAGGAAACCCTCGACAGCCTGCCGCAGGACATGGAGCCGGTGTTCTACAACGCCGCGCAAACCTATCTGATTCCGAAACTGCGAACCCTCGGCGGCTACGGCAAATACGCGCTGACGCTGCCGGAAGGCAGCGAGCCTGACGGCCACTGGCAATGGTTGCCGCTGGAATGGAAAGCGCTGTGACGACACTGATCCGCAGCCTCGGCCTGCTCGCGTTGTTGCTCAGTGCGGGCGCCCGCGCCGTTGAAGCACCCGCACTCGATCCGGCGCAATCCCAGGTGTTTCGCGCCTGGTTCGTGCGCATCGCTCAAGAGCAGTTGAGCCAAGGCCCAAGTCCGCGCTGGTATCAGCAGGACTGTGCCGGGCTGGTACGTTTCGCTGCCAACGAAGCGCTGAAAGTCCATGACGAAAAATGGCTGCGCAGCAATGGCCTGTCCAATCGCTACCTGCCGCCGGAGCTCTCGCTGAGCGACGATCAGCGCAAGCTCGCCCAGCAATGGCAGCAGGGCGGCGGCAAGGTCGGGCCGTACGTCAACGCGATCAAACTGATTCAGTTCAACAGCCATTTGGTCAGCCGTGACGTGTCGCAGGCGCGGCCCGGTGACCTGATGTTTTTCGATCAGGGCGACGACCAGCACCTGATGATCTGGATGGGCCGCTACATCGCCTATCACACCGGCACCACCACACCCACCGACAACGGCATGCGTTCGGCAAGCCTGCAGCAACTCATGACATGGAAGGACACCCGATGGATACCCGACGCAGCCAACCCCAACTTCATCGGCGTCTATCGACTGAACTTTCTCTCCCAATGACCGGTGCCCGCATGTTGCGACTCTGCTCCCGAATTCCTTTGCTGCTGGCGCTGTTGCTGCCAGTGGCTACCGTCAGCGCCGAAGATTCGGTCGAGCCGAGCGGCTACACGCCGGTCTCGGGCGAAAGCTTTTTCCTGCTGGCTGATAGCAGCTTTGCTGCTGATGAACAGGCAATGGTCCGTCTCGAAGCGCCGGGCCGCGACTATCGTCGTTTCCGCATGGAACCTTACGGCGGCGCGGATATTCGTGTGTACCGCATCGACAAACCGCTGGATTTCCTCAAGCGCCAGAAGAACCTGCATCGCGTGGTCAGCGACGGCCAGTTCAAGGGTGAAGGCCTGTCCAACACCCTCGCGTACCTGTGGGACAACTGGTACCGCAAATCCCGTCGGGTGATGCAGCGCGCGTTCTCCTATGAGTCGCGCAAACAAGTCACCGAGGAAGTGCCGGAACTGAAGATGGGCAACGCCATGGTCGCGCCTACTCCGTATGACGCGCAGCCGCAATTCGCGTTGATTCCGGGTCTACCGGTGGTCAGCCAGTTCCGTTATCCGTTGTGGCAGGCCAAGCCGATTCAGCCGCCGGCCGGGGTCAATCTGGCCGGGTCTTCGAGCGATTTCGTCAGCGTCGCGCCGGGTAACGTTTATATCCCGTTGGGCAATCTGAAGCCGGGTCTGTATCTGGTCGAAGCGTTGATCGGCAAGTACCGCGCAACCACCATGGTGTTCGTCTCCAACACCGTCGCGGTGAGCAAGATTGCCGGCGATGAATTGCTGGTCTGGGCCGCGCGCAAACACGAAGGCAGTTCGGTACCGAAGGTCAATGTGCTGTGGACCGACGGCCTCGGCGTGATGAGCAGCGGTGCCACCGATACTGACGGTTTGCTGCGCCTGAAACATGTCAGCCCGGAGCGTTCGTTCGTCATCGGCGAGGACGAAGAGGGCGGGGTGTTCGTCTCCGAAAACTTCTATTACGACAGCGAAATCTACGACACCAAACTCTACGCGTTCACCGACCGGCCGCTGTATCGCCCAGGTGATTGGGTGTCGCTGAAAATCGTTGGTCGGGAGTTCAAGAATGCGCGGGATTCGGTGTTGCCGGGTGCTGCAGATGTCACGGTCAGCGTGCTTGACGCCACAGGCACTGAGTTGCAACACCTCGACCTGAAACTCGATTCGAAGGCCGGCACTCAGGGCCGCTTCCAGTTGCCGGACAACGCCGTGGCCGGGGGTTACGAGATCCGTTTCAACTATAAGGATCAGGCTTACAGCAGCGCCTTCCGTGTCGCCGAGTACATCAAGCCGCACTTCGAGATTTCGCTGAATCTGGCCAAGCAGGATTACCGCACTGGCGAACCGGTGAAGGGCAGCCTGGTGCTGCTGTACCCGGACGGCAAACCGGTGGCCAACGCTAAGTTGACCCTGAGCCTGCGCGCCCAGCAACTGTCGATGGTCGACAACGAGCTGCAATACCTCGGGCAATTCCCGGTGGAGCTGACCAGCACCGAACTGACCACCGACAGCAAGGGCAGCGCGACCCTCGACCTGCCGGCCGCCGACAAGCCGAGCCGCTATATGCTCACCGTGTTTGCCAGCGATGGCGCGGCGTATCGGGTCAAGACCACCAAGGAAATCCTCATCGACCGCGGCGCCGCGAGTTTCCGCTTGAGCGCACCGCAACGCTTCAGCGCGGTCGGCGACAAGGTTGCGTTCAGCTACGCCAACGAGGGCGGCAGCGAACAAAGCAAAGCGGTGACGCCGAGCACGTATGGCTGGGTGCGGCTGGAAGACCAGAGCACCGGTGAAGGCAAACTCGCGGCGACGGACAAGGGCTTCAGTCTGGCGTTTGATCGTCCGGGTACTTACAACCTGACCTTGAAAGATCAACACGGTCGCGTCCTCGGCGCCACCGGTCATTCGGTCACTGGCGATGGCGTCAAAGCCGTGCCGGGCACTGTGGAAATCGTCCTCGACAAGCCTGAGTACAAGGCCGGCGATGAAGCGCTGGCGCTGATCACTTTCCCGGAACCGGTCAGCGATGCATTGCTCTCGCTGGAACGCGACAAAGTCGAAGCCACCGCGCTGCTCGCCAAGGGCGGTGACTGGTTGAAACTGGAAAAACTCAGCGACACCCAATACCGCGCGCGCATCCCGGTGAAGGACAATTTTGCACCGAACCTGACCTTCTCCGTGCTCTACACCAAGGGCGGTCAGTACAGCTTCCAGAACGCCGGGATCAAAGTGGTCGCGCCGCAAATCGACGTGGCGATCAGCACCGACAAAGCGGTGTATCTGCCGGGCGACACGGTCACGGTTGACCTGACCACGCAGTTCGCCGGCAAAGCCGTTCCGGCGCATCTGACCGTCAGCGTCGTCGACGAAATGGTCTACGCGCTGCAACCCGAAGTTGCGCCGACCATCGACCAGTTCTTCTATCACCCGCGCCGTAACAACGTGCGCACCAGCGCCAGCCTGTCGTTCATCAGTTACGACGTCGCGTTGCCGGGCAGCCCCGGTGCACCGGGCAAAGCCAACCGCAGCGAGCGTGGTGTAAAAGTGCTGGAGCGGCCGCGTCGTGAGGACGTCGATACCGCTGCGTGGCAGCCGGAGTTGTTGACCGGTGCCGACGGCAAAACCCGTTTCACCTTCAAGATGCCGGACTCGCTGACCCGCTGGCGCATCACTGCCCGCGCCATTGCCGATGACGGTCAGGTCGGGCAGAAGAAGCAGTTCGTCCGCTCGGAAAAACCGCTGTACCTGAAATGGAGCGGGCCGAGCAAATTCCGTAAGGGCGATCAGCCGCAACTCGGCGTGTTCGCCTTCAGCCAAGCCGAGAAACCGGTCAAGGCTGAACTGGTCACTCACTATGCGGGCGCCGAACAGCGTCTGCCGGTGACCCTGAACAACGGCATCAATTATCTGCCGCTGCCGGCGTTCACATTGGCTTCCGGCGAATGGACGGCGGAGTTGGTGCAGGACGGCAAGACCGCCGACTCCCTCGCCGTGCGCCTGAGTGCGACCGGTGACGGCTGGCAAGTGACGCAGACGCAAAGCCTTGATGTCGCCAGCGGTGACACACCGTTGAGTCTGCCGGCCGACGCCACCGATATTCGCCTGCGTCTGGATGACAGCCCTCTAGCGTTGTTCCGCTCGGCACTCGATGATCTGCTCAGCTATCCGTATGGCGGCGTCGAGCAGACTGCCAGCCGGTTGCTGCCGTTGAGCATTGCCTATCCATCGCTGGCATCGAATCCACAGATTCGTGATCGCTTGCGTCTGATCATGCAGAACAGCCGTCTGCGTCTGGTGCAAATGGCCGGGCCGTCGGCGAGCTTCACCTGGTGGGGCTACGACGGTGAACCGGATGCGTTCCTCACGGCTTACGCTTACTACGCCGACTGGAACGCTAGCCAGGTGCTGGAATTGACCTTGCCGCCGGAGCATTGGCAGCGAGTGCTGGAGGTCTACGCCAAGCAAGCGCCGAACACGCCATTGCTGCAACGGGCGATGATTCTGTCGTTTGCCAAGCAGATGCATTTGCCGGTGAACACCTTGCTCAGCGGCTTGATGGAGGATCTGGCCAAGGCCGGTGAAGGCAGCGCCGAAACCCTGATGGACGACGGCGAAGACAGTCTGGTGATGAGCGACCCGGATTCGGCGCTCGGTCTGGCGGCGGCGCGGGTATTGACCGCATCGTTGGCCACGCAGTCGAAGGTTACCTTGCCGGAAGCGTTCAATCGTCAGGTAGGGGCTGCGCAACAGCGTCTGGCGGTCAGTTCGCAGCCGTTCGCCGAGGCGCTGAACCTGTCGCTGCAAGCGTTCGATCAGGCCCGTGCTACGGCGTTGTTGCAACGTTTGCTGCCGCAGCAATCGACCCTCGAACGTGCGCTGGCGCTGACTTGGCTGCAACGCAGCATCGCCCAGGCGTCGCCGACCATTGCACTAACGCCGGGTGAAGGCTGGAAGAAGAACTACGGAGCCAGCGGCGAGATGTACTGGACGTGGCAGGGCGCGACGCCAGTGCCGAGCGTGTTGACAGTGTCCGGCACGCAGGAGCGTCCGCTGCGCGCGGCATTGAGCTTCCAGACCCAACAACCTGCGGTCGATCCGATGGCCGTGACCATCACCCGTCGCCTGTCGCGACTGGTACCGGGCGACGAAGCGTTCACTTTCAAACTGGAGCCAATCGGCACCAAGCCGTTGTCCAGTGACAGTCTGTATCTGGACGAAGTGATCCTCACCAGCAAAGCGCCGAAACCGCTGCGTTACGGCATGCTCGAAGTGCCGCTGCCACCGGGCGCCGATGTTGAGCGCACGACGTGGGGCATCAAGTTGCAGGGCAAGGACGGCACCGAACCAACGGCGCTGGAGAAGGCGCGCTTCGAACCGGGGCAACTGGCCTACGCGGTGCCGGTGGATGCGCTGAGCGGCGAATTGCGCCTGCGTCATCTGGTGCGTTTCTCGCAGAAGGGCCAGTTCAACCTGCCGCCGGTGCGTTTCAAACAAGTCTACGCGCCGCAGCATCAGGCCCAGGAAGCAAAAGCCGCTCTCGGTCAGGTCACGGTCAACTGACATGAACCGGCCGCTGCTGTGGCTGCTGATGTGTGTGATACCTGCGCTGGCGACGGCGCAGGATGAGCCGTTGCGCGTGGCCTATAAGGGTGAGTTGTTATCGCTGAATCAGACGCAACTGATCGCTCGTGAACCGTTGCCGCAGACGCTCGATACCCCGTTGGGCAGTCTGTGGAAATTGTTCGTATACGCGTGGCTGGTCGATACCGGTGCGCGTGAGCCGGCCTATGAATGTCGCGGACAGTCGAAGGAAGAGGTTTATTGCTGCTCGGCGGGCGGCAGGATCGAGCGTGATCAGGCACTGGTGAAATCCTGCGGGTTGTATTTTGAACCTGCACGGTTGGGGATTGCGGCGGCGGAGTGGCGGACGTATTGGCTGGCGCGACAGGCACCTTCGTGGCTGCTGGATTTGCCGTCGGTGCAGCCGGCTCAACGGGTTTCCGTGGTTGAGTTGCTGAAGGTCCTCGTCTCGTTGCCGGCGCAGGATCAGGCGCGCCGAGTGCTGCTCGATGTGGTGCTGAATGCGGCGGACGGCAATGTCGTCGGTGAACTGGGCGGGCGCTTGCGGGTGAAAACCTGGAGCTGGCTCGGCGATCAGGATCCGCAGTCGCGCCAGGGTGGTTTCGCCGGTTGGACCGCGGACGGATCTCCGCTCTGGGCGGGTGGGCGTGGCACCAGCCAGATGGTTTTGCGCCATTACGGGCAGGCACTGGCGACGGTGTTGCCCGCCGCATGGCCGGCAGAGCCGGGGCGTTGTGTTGAAGTCGGGTTGTTCTCGCGTTATCCGGTTACGCGGGTTTTGACTGGCGAGCGGGTGGTGACTTCCGGCCCGCTGCAAGGCAACTACCACGTCGAATTCGCCAACGGCAACGCGCTGGATATCCACAGCGACGGCGAACTGTTTCTGCTCAACGACAAACTCGTCGCAAGGCTTGATCGCGAAGAATATGTCGCCCGCGTCCTTGAGCGCGAAGCCAAACCCGAACCCGCCGAAGCGGCCAAGGCGTTGGCCGTAGCGATCCGCACTTATCTGCTGCAAAACGCCACACGTAACGGCGACTGCCTGAGCATCGATGACAGCAGCAATCGCCAGCGCGTCGCCCCGCGCCCGGCCTCCGCAGAATCACGCAACATCGCTGCATGGACGGCCGACCTCGTGCTGGCCGGCAGCACCGTCACCTATCACTCCGATCAACCCGGCCCCGACAAACTCGCTTGGCAACAAGCCGTCGAGCAGGCCAACGCCGGTCAGCGTTACGACGCGATTCTGCTGCACGCCTATCCGCGTGCCAGCCTCAGCCGTTGGGACAACCCGGTCGCTTCCTGCGAAGCGCTGCCCGCTGCACAAGACTGGCTGCAGAAACAGCGACGCGGCTGGCGTCCGAAGCTGGAAAGCGAAACCGGCTACAACGAAGTCAGCACATTCGCGGTGTGCAAACTCTCCTTCGGTCGCCCCTTTGTCGACCGCGAACGCCAACGCATCTACGTGCGCGGCGTGCTGACCCTGCAGGATCGCCTCGACTTGACTCACGAATATCTGCACCTGGCTTTTGAAGCACACCCCAACGGCCAGGATGAAACCTACATCGAAGGGCTCGCCCGTCACCTTTTGCTGGAATAGACCATGACACTCCGTTATCCACAGGTCTTGCTGCTGCTCTGCACCTTGACTGCTCTCTCGCCGGCGATGGCCGCTGACAGCGTCAAACTCGACACTCCGGTCGGCGGCTGGCGCAGCGGCGCACCTGAAGGCGAGGGCGAAAGCTTCCGTCAGACCGTCAACTACCCGGCTTCGTCGGTCAACACCCCGGTCGGCCAGGCCAACACCGCCCGCATCAGCGGCGAAATCAAAGCTACGCAGAAGGGCAACGAACCCGGACGGCTGATCGTCAACGGCGTCAGCATGCCGCTGAAAATCGATGACAGCGGCCGCTTCGATCGCCCGTTCTCCTTCCCCAACGGCAGCAACAGCGTCGAAGTGCGCAGCCCCGACGGCCAACAACGCCACCGCACACAATTCCTCAACACCAGCGGCGGCGCGACCCCGGCGAAACTGCGCGTACTGCTGGCGTGGGACAGCGACGGCACCGACCTCGACCTGCACCTGGTCACCCCCGACGGCGCGCATATCTGGTACGGCAACCGCAGCGCCGCCAACGGCGCCGCGCTCGACGTCGACGTCACCACCGGTTACGGCCCGGAAATCTTCGCCATGCCGGCGCCGATCAAGGGGCAGTATCTGGTGTATGTGAATTACTACGGCGGTGGGTATCGCGGGGATGATGAGGGCGGCGATGAGGCGGTACAGGCACTGACCACGGCGCAGGTGACGGTGATTACTGAAGAAGGGACGCCTAGCGAGAAGATGGAGACGTTTTTGATCCCGATGCGGGCGGTGGGGGAACTGACGTTGGTTAAGGCGTTTAGTTATCCGTGAGGGAATTGGGCTGCGGGTTGCTGCCCAATTTCAGGTCGCAGACATTGGACCGACTCAGGGCAGGAGCGAAAGACGGTCCTGCGCAACCTCGTAAGCAGCTTCTCTCTCTCTCGCTTCCCGATTGCGATTACAAACACCACAATCTCTTGATCAAGGACCTGATAGATCAGGCGATAGCCAGCGCTTTTCAGCTTCACTTTGTAGCAATCCGGGAGCTCGCGAAGTCGATTGGCTTCTATTCGAGGATTCTCCAATACCTCTGTGAGCTTCTTCTTGAACTGGTGGCGAACCGTATCGCCGAGTTTGTTCCACTCCTTTAAAGCACGACGATCAAATTCAAGGTTATAGGTCATCCAGACTTACCTTGACTCGTTGAGGTGCCGCGAGGCGTTCGGTGACTACGGCTATGAGTACTTCATCTTCCTCGCTGAGCAATGCTGCTTTGAAGGGTAGCTTGCCTCGCTCGGCGACGTATTGGAGTGTCTGACGCAAAAGCTCTGAGGGGGTTACTCCCAGCTTTTCCAGTTCGGCGAAGGAGCGCTGCTTCAGATCATCGTCGATGCGAATGTTGATGGAGGCCATGATGAAATACCTGTAATGACGTTTGTCGTTACGGTACCAAGAGGCTCTTCTGTTCGACAAGCGCGAATTTATGTTTCAGACGGTAGGCCGGGTTTATTTCAGGCATTAAAAAGCCGGCTTGTGGGCGGCGTTATTTTTGAATTATGGCCATATTTTATTGGAGTTGGCGAAAACTAGCGTTTCTGTCCCCCCATTTGTCCCCCCACGCGGGCCTTGCGTAGAGAGCGATGCTCAGCACAACGGCTACTGCTGAATAGTTGTTCAAGGGTAAATCTGCTTTAGCCCTATGACTGACTTCGAGTTTATAGCTCTCCTGCAAAATGATAGCAACGGCTCAATTCCGCCGTTTTTCACCAGATTCTCTGATTTTCCGGTTGCGCGTGTTTTTTGCACGGAGGCGCGTTACACGAAACGGGGGTTTACCATCATTATGCTACTAAAACGCATTAATCGGTTGAGTCACCCATGTATCATTCAGCCCTATCTGCCCGGCAGGCTTTCGCATTGCCCGAAGGTTTTAGGGTTTTACGCAATCGTAGGTTGTACGCATTGCGCTGAATAAGGAGTAGTGCATGACTGCGGCATTGGAAGAGGGGAGCTACCGAAGTATCCCAGAGGCTGGTCAGCTTGTTGAGGTGCGGCGCAGGCAATGGGTTGTCGCAGAGGTTAACTCATCAAAGCTGGGAAGCGTGCAGCAGCACGCCATCACACTAGCTTCGATCGATGACGATGCTTTAGGTGAAGAGCTACAAGTTATCTGGGAGATAGAGCCGGGGGCGCACGTCATTGAGCGCGCAGGTCTTCCTGATATCACGGGACAAGATGACTCCGACACGCTTGAGGCCTTCCTTGATGCCGTGCGCTGGGGCGCAGCCACTAATGCTGATCGTGGCTTTTTGCAGGCGCCCTTTCGTAGTGGTGTGACGCTGGAAGACTTTCAGCTTGATCCGCTTGTACGGGCCATCGATATGGCGCGGGTGAATCTGCTGATCGCTGATGATGTTGGTTTAGGCAAGACCATTGAGGCCGGCTTGGTCATCCAGGAAATGGTGCTACGCCATCGGGCACGCACCGTGCTGATCGTTTGCCCTGCCTCGCTACAAGAGAAGTGGCGCCTTGAGATGGCGGAGAAGTTCGGGCTCGAATTCCGTATCGTCGATAGCACGTACATTAAAGAGATGCGTCGCGAGCGTGGGATTCACGCCAATCCGTGGAACTCGTTCCCACGCCTGATCACCTCAATGGACTGGGCTAAAGCTGGCGAAGGATTACGGGCATTTCGCGATATTTTGCCGGCAAATGCTAATTATCCGCGTAAGTTCGACCTATTGGTCGTGGATGAGGCTCACAACGTGGCGCCGGCTGCCGGTGCCCAATATGCGCTTGAGAGTCAGCGAACTCGCTTGATTCGCACCATCGCGCCGCACTTTCAGCATCACCTTTTCCTGACTGCGACGCCTCACAACGGCTACACCGAGTCTTTCACCTCGCTGCTGGAGTTGCTTGATGATCAGCGTTTCGCCCGCAACATCCTGCCGGATGAGAAACAGCTCGCTCAGGTGATGATTCGCCGACTAAAAAGTGAAATCACCGACAAGGATGGGCAGCTGATCTACGCCCCACGCAAGCTTGAGGCCCTGGGCGTCGACTACACCGCAAAAGAGCGTGAAATCCACCACAAACTGCAGGCTTTCTGCGCCAGTCGAGAAGTTGCAGACGCTAAGCTAGGTAGTGTCACGGGCGTTTCCTTCATCAATCAGTTGCTGAAAAAGCGCCTGTTCTCGTCACCGGCCGCATTCGCTTCGACCTTGGCAAAACATATTGCCACATTGGAAAGCGGCGCAGTTCGCAAGGATCGCGGCGGGTTGTCAGATCGCATCTTGCTCAAGGCCATTCAGCGTGCTGAAGAGGATTACGCCAACGACGCTGATGTCGAGACGGCGCAGCAAGAGGCTGTCGAGGAAGCGACCCGTCATTCTCGGCCCTTGAATGACATAGAACGTGTTTTGTTGGACGAGCTACGTCAGTGGTCGCAGCAGGCGATGCACCAGAGTGATTCTAAGGCGGAAGCCGTTCTCGCCTGGATCCACAGCTATCTAAAAACCAAAGGTGACTGGAACGGTAAGCGTGTAATTCTCTTCACCGAATACCGCACGACGCTAGATTGGTTACAGCGAGTTCTGGCAACCCACGATTTGGGTGGCGACCGCCTAATGAAGTTGCATGGCGGCATGGATCACGACGACCGAGAGATGGTCAAAGCGGCTTTCCAGGCAGCTCCGGATGTTTCGCCAGTGCGCATCTTGCTGGCGACCGATGCGGCTTCTGAAGGTATTGACCTGCAGAACCACTGTAACTATCTCATCCATCTAGAAATCCCCTACAACCCCAACGTCATGGAGCAACGCAACGGTCGTATTGATCGTCACGGTCAGCGGGCAAAAGAGGTGCTTATCTGGCACCCGGTTGATGTCAAAGAAGATGGCGAAGCTGTCGGTGGGCATAAGGACGACATTCTGCGTGCACTGCGCAAGCTCGACTCAATGCGTGCAGATATGGGCAGTGTTAACCCGGTCATTGCCCCGCAAATGTCGGGGCTGATTGAAGGCTCTTTGCGTGACCTCGACACACGCATGGCGGAGGCAAAGATTGAGCGGGCCCGTCGCTTTGTTCGTACGGATAAAGAAATTAACTCTCGAGTGGCCAAGCTGCATGAGCGCCTAATTGAGACAAAAGAAGGCTTACACCTGTCGCCAGAACACATCCTGATGGCGGTCAAGACTGCTTTGGCGTTGGCCGAAAAACCCGCGCTGAAACCGTTGCAATTGGCCGGCTTCGAGGCAGGTGCCGTATTCGAGCTACCACCGCTGGGTGGCGCTTGGGAGCGTTGCCGAGAGGGGCTAGAACACCCATTCACCGGGAAGATTCGGCCCGTGACCTTCGATCACGAAGTCGCGAAGGGCCGCGACGATCTGGTACTGGTTCACCTCAATCATCGCTTGGTGCAGATGTGTCTGCGTTTGTTACGTGCTGAGGTCTGGGCGCAGGAAGACAACAAAAAACTCAATCGAGTAACCGTTCGCGTGCTGCCTGACGATCGCCTTGATACGCCTGCCGTAGTGGTTGTGTCGCGATTGGTCATTACTGGTGGTAACCACCATCGCCTGCATGAAGAGCTAACAGTGGCCGGTGGCTACCTTCGTGAGCAAGGTTTCAAGCGAGAGGAGGGCGTAGCCCGTGTACAAGCTTGGCTGGATGAGGGGCAACCGTTCAGATTGGAAACGGTTGCGTTCAACACCCTGCGAGCACGTTTCGGTGCTGCCGAAGAGTCTATTCAGCAAACTCTTAAAGCGCGCTCGCGCAACCGCCTCGAATCTCTGGGCAACACCCTCGAAACCCGGAAGAACTCAGAGCTGAAAGACATTAGCGCCGTATTGAGTGAGTTAGAGCGAGCGATTGGTGCAGAGCTTCGCAAGGCAGAGGATCCTGAGCAATTGACTCTGTTCAGTGAGGATGAGCACACCCAGCTGCGTCGTGACAAGTCAGCGCTGGAGGCGCGCCTAGCACGCATTCCAGTTGAGCGAGAACAAGAAATCAGCGCTATTGAAGCGCGCTATGCCGCGCCGCAGGATCGCACCTTTCCCATCGCTGTCATCTTTATCGTTCCCGCATCGTTTGCACAGGAAGGCCACGTATGAGCCAGGACAACAACCACGACGAATGGCTTTCGCTGATCGAGATTTCAGGCCCGTTCCTCGCTGTACCTGTATTAAAAAAAGCCTTTCCACAAGGTCTGGAGGCTGTCGATGGCCGCGTACGCAAGTACCTCCGTCAGGCCTACGATGAGTGGTGCGAGGCGCGTGATAATGACGACCCGCAACTCGAAGAATTACACCGTGCCTGGATTCGCGAAGTGCTGGCACGTGGCCTTGAATATGATGAGAAAGATTCGGGCGAGTTGCTCAAGCTAGGTGAGGCTATACCGGCGACCTTGCACATCGCGCTGCCAGAACATGGTGTCACGCTAAGCCCGGATTACGCGCTGGTCAATGGTGATAAAGCACTGCTGCTAATCCAGACCTACCCAGCGGATACCGACTTGGATGCAGCCATCAGCCAGCAAGGTTGGGTGGCCACTCCTGCCGAGCGGGTGGTACAACTCTGTCGTACTACTGGCTGTCGTTTGGGTTTGATTACCAATGGCGAACGTTGGCTGCTGATTGATGCGCCTGTCGGCTCGGTCGTGACCTACGCTAGTTGGTATGCGCGTTTGTGGGGGCAAGAGCCATTAACTCTCCAGGCCTTCCTCACGCTGTTAGGTATTCGCCGTTTTTTCGTGGATGCTAGTGAGCAGCTGCCTGCACTTTTCGATGAATCTCTACAACACCAGGAAGAGGTCACCGATGCATTGGGTGAGCAGGTACGTCGCGCTGTCGAAGTGCTTATCCAGTCGCTCGACAAAGAAGACCTGAATAGCGGTCGGACGTTGCTGCAGGATGTGGCGCCTGCCCAGCTGTACGAAGCCGGCCTGACCATCATGATGCGGCTGGTCTTTTTGTTGTCGGCTGAGGAGCGCGGGCTGCTGCTGATGGGCGATGCAGCTTATGAGGCTAACTACGCCATCTCCACCTTACGTATGCAGCTACGCAAAGAGTCGGACGAGGTGCTGGAGCGTCGGCATGACGCTTGGGCGCGTTTGCTGGCGACTTTCCGTGCCGTGTATGGCGGCATTGAGCATGAGGCTTTGCGTTTACCGGCGCTGGGCGGCTCGTTGTTCGATCCGGATCGTTTTCCCTTTCTCGAAGGCCGTTCAATGGGTTCAAACTGGCGCACGGATGATGCCCGACCCTTGCCGATCGACAATCGCACCGTGCTGCTCTTACTGGAGGCAATTCAGCAATACCAAGGCCGTACCCTGTCTTACCGTGCGCTCGATGTAGAGCAGATCGGCTACGTCTATGAAGGCTTGCTCGAGCGTACGGTTAAACGCACAGATGCAGTGACGGTAGAACTGGTCGGCGGCAAGGGCGCAAAAAAAACTATTCATGCCTTGAGTGAACTGGAAGCTTTACGAGGGCGTGATGAGGATGAATTCACTCGCCAACTGGCGAGTTCGGATGAGCTGAAGCGAAGTGAAAGTGCTATCCGCAAAGATTTGGCGGGTGTTGTGGATGCCGCTCTGACCAATCATCTGCTCACGGCCTGTCATGGCGACGAGGCGCTGCGTGATCGTCTATTGCCGATCGCTAATTTGTTGCGAGCCGACCCATGGGGCTACCCATTGGTGTATGCAAAAGGTGCCTTTATTGTCACCACGGGTTCTGATCGACGCGAAACCGGCACCCACTACACCCCGAAGTCGCTGACCGAAACAATCGTTGCCGAGACTCTCACGCCGGTGGCTTATGTTGGTCCAGCAGAGGGAACACCGCGCGAGCAATGGGTGCTTATTTCGCCCGCCGAACTGCTTGACCTCAAGATCTGCGACCCGGCCATGGGCTCGGGCGCATTCCTGGTGCAAGCCTGCCGTTGGCTCTCTGATCGCCTCGTCGAGGCTTGGTCACAGATTGAGGCTACAGGAAAAACCGTGAGTGTGGATGGCGAGGTTCTAGACGAAGGAGTGATCAAGGAACCTCTGCCCCGCGACAGCGAAGCACGCTCAGTGGTCGCGCGTCGCCTCATCGCCGAGCGTTGTCTGTACGGCGTCGATCTGAACCCGCTTGCTGTCGAGCTCGCCAAGCTGTCCATCTGGCTGGTGACGCTGGCAAAGGGACGCCCCTTCGGCTTCCTCGACCACAACCTGCGTTGCGGCGACAGTTTGCTCGGACTTCATAAGTTGGATCAACTGACAAAATTCTCTCTTCACCCAGAAGAAAAAAAGACCTCATTCATCTTCGCGTCTGATATTCAAGAAGCGGTCAAGGAGGCAATCGCGCTTCGCAAGCAGCTCCGAGGTACTCCGATTCGGGATATTAGGGATGTCTACTATATGGAACGGTTGGATAAAGAGGCCCGGCAGAAGCTAGAACATATCGAACACATTGCCGACGCCATGATCGGTGAACTATTAGCTTCTGATCGAAATCAACGAACGCTGGATGCGGCCATGGACGACCTTTCCATATGGGCGACTGCCTATATTGAAGGTGACGAGAAGACTGAACGGGGAACCATAGCTGAGTCAAGGAGATCTCTGTCGGTTGAGCTTTTGTCAGGCGAGCTACCACGGAGTCCTTTCCATTGGGCTTTGGAGTTTCCGGAGGTCTTTGAGCGAGGTGGGTTTGATGGAGTTATAGGTAATCCGCCGTTCTTGGGCGGAAAACGTATTGGTACAGTTCTTGGTGAAAAATATCAAAACGCTTTGAAAACCTCTTATGAATATTCAAAGGGGGCGGCGGATTTAAGTGCATTCTTCTTTAGACGGGCGCAATCAATTATCAAAAATGAAGGGTGCTTTTGCTTTATCGCGACAAATACAATTGCACAAGGTGACACAAGAAAGGTTGGCTTAGAGTATTTAATAGAGAAGAAGTGCAAGATATTTTTTGCGAATAATTCCGTTCCGTGGCCCGGAAAGGCTGGTGTGCACATTAGTGTTGTGGGTCTCCTAAAGGGAAGTTGGAGTGGTCCCGTGTACTTAGATGGTTCGTCAGTGGTAAATATTTCAAGTGCCTTGGAAAATGAGCATGGCTTTAATTCTTTTTCGCTGAAGAAAAACAAAGGTGGGATTGCCGAAGGAATTAAAATACATGGAAACGGATTTTTAGTTGATGAAAAAGCGTATGCCGAACTGATTAATCGTGATCCAAAAAATAAGACTATTCTGCGGATTTATTTGGGTGGAGAAGATGTTACGAATGATCCATCCCAAAGGAAGGTTAGGTATGTAATAGATTTCGGAGATTTTGATAAATTCAAAGCCGAAGAGTTTCCGGATTTATTTGACATAGTTACCCGAGAGGTCAAGCCTTATAGGGAGGGATTAAAGGGACAAATCCACGAGCATAGATATTGGATATTTTGGGATAGAAGAGAGGCATTTTTCAGGCAGTTAGATAAAGGAAAAAATATTTTAGTTTGTTCAGGGGTTGCAAAATATCTCGCCCTGGATTTTGTTCAGCCTGATGCTGTTATTTCACAGAAGCTGAAGGTTTTTAAATTTCAGGACTACGCGTATTTCAGTATTTTGCAATCAAGCCTGCATGAGTGTTGGGTTAGAAGAAATAGCTCTACCTTGGAAACTCGATTGAGTTACTCAAATAAAGATGCATTTGCGACGTTTCCTTTTTGCGATACGACCGACAGACTTGAACAGATAGGAAAAGTTTATTACGAGCATAGAAAGGAAGTCATGACTCAATTTCGTGAGGGTCTAACATCAGTATATAACCGACTTCACAATCCTGAAATTACTTCTGTTGATTGCGTTAGATTTAGACTGCTTCAAGCCCAGATGGATGAGGCTGTCGCATCTGCGTATGGATGGGATGACTTAGCGCTTGATCATGATTTTCTTGAAACCAAACTGGGAACTCGGTTTACGATTTCCGAGTCGGCTCGTTTAGAGATATTGCGTCGTCTTTTAAAGCTTAATCACGAGCGATATGAAGAAGAGTTAGTTGAAGGTGTACCTGGAACGCCCACTACCAAGAAGTCAGATAAAACTCTAAAACTAACAGCGCAGATAGCGAATTTGGATAAGGATGTTCAGTCCGGTTTTGATTTCGGCAAGTTGGCTCAATGAGCGATCAGTGTTACTCCGCTGAACTGATCTTCACGAAGCAAGACTTCGCGGATGTCTACTGGAAAAGTACTTTGGTCGATGAGGAACGCGAAGGCTATTCCTCCATGTGGCAGGCATTTCCCAGCGCCGCACGTAAAGCATTGGAAGACAATCGCCCGTCACACGGAAAAGTACGGCCATCGGGACAGCCATCACAAGGGGGCGTAATGACAGGAACTGAAACCATGCTCACGTTCGAGCTGAAGATAGCTTCGAGGATATCGGATTGCATAGGGAGAACCATTTTATGACAAAGCCAAGCACTGACACAGCTCAGGCCAGCCCAACGAAGCAGTTCTTCGTATCGATGCTAACGCGCGACATCAGTCTCGTTGATGCCATCCTTGACCTGCTCGACAACTGCCTTGATGGCGCAATGCGACTGAAACACGGTAATGAGGTCGATTACTCGAAGCACTTTGTGAGCATCAAGGTCGCCGAAGATCACTTCTCCATTGCTGACAATTGCGGCGGCATCCCGCGCGACGTTGCCATTAACTACGCATTCAAGATGGGGCGCGATTCCGACGACGACCGCGACTCGGATGCAGAAACCATTGGTATGTACGGCGTCGGCATGAAGCGAGCGATCTTCAAGATGGGTCGTAACGCGTTAGTGCGAACACGGCATGGTGATGACATGTTTGAGGTGCCGATCACATCGCAATGGCTGGAGGCAAAAAATTGGGATCCGCTTCCTATCAATGAACCGACTGAGACAAAGGAGCGGCTTGACGAAGCGGGCACCACGATTTACGTCACTGATCTCTATGAGGGTGTCTCGCGGCATTTTTCTAACGGGGGATTTATTAACGACGTGAGCACCGCGATTTCGGAGCACTTTACGACGTTTATTCAGTGGGGCCTGAAGGTCTCACTGAACGGCACGCCTATGAAGGCGGTCCCCGTACAGGTTCTCGTTTCGACTGAAGAGGGCAGTCCGGCCCCTTACGTTTACCAGGCGACGATTGACGAGGTGCTAGTGTCGATCTCCGTAGGCCTCAATACGGGGAAAAGCCTAGACGACGATGATGAAGATGATACGGGTTTCGAGCGTGATCGCTCTTCTGCAACTGCAGGCTGGACAGTACTTTGCAACGACCGTGCGGTTATCGTTGGAGATAAAAGCCGCCTGACAGGCTGGGGCGACGGCATTCCGCTCTACCACCCGCAGTTCGCCATGATCACAGGCATCATTGAGTTCCGTTCCAAGCATGCCGACAAATTGCCAGTTACGACGACAAAGCGGGCACTCGACACGTCCTCGAACGTTTGGTTGGAGTCCCTCGTCAAGATGAAGGAGGGTATGCGCATATGGATTTCTTACACGAACCAGTGGAAGAACCATCCACGCGCCGACCAGACGAGTCATTGGGAATCCGCCAAGCCGATGCCGTTGAACCAGGCTATTGAGGTTGTTGGCGCTCGTAGTGCTACTAAAAAAAACGCTGGCACGATCGAATTCAACCCCCAGAAAGCGAAGGTTTTGCCGGTACCGGATGACAAGAAGCCATCTTCCCGAAAGATCGTTTACTCACGCCCTGCCGAGGAGATACGACTCGTCTCGAAACTGCTGTTCGACGAGCCGGATGAGAAACCCGGGATCGTGGGCGATAAGTGCTTTGAGATCCAGCTCGCGAACGCCAAGAAGCAGGGGGACTGACAATGAGTGCAGGTTCGTCACTGCCGTACCAGTTACGGCCCAACAAAGCCGTGGACCGTGAGCTGTTTCTGTCTTTACTCATGCGATTGGCTCCGAAACTCGTGCTCGAAAAGTACCACTACGTTGGCCTTGGAGGGCCCTTTCTCGAAGATTTCCGGATGATCCACGGCCGGCTCGGCATTCCGAGGATGACATGCATTGAGATAGAAGAGCAGGTACATAAGCGTCAGCTCTTTAACCGCCCAATCTCGTCCATCGAATGCATTCATAAAACCCTTGAAGATTATCTTGATGAAACCGACTTCAATGACCCCGTCATCATTTGGTTCGATTTCACGGAGCCTAGAGGTATCACAACGCAAATCGAGCGATTTGCAAGGACCATGGGTTCCGTACCAATTGGAAGCATCCTACGAGTTACTCTGAACGCAAACCCTGGCTCCCTTGGTAAACCAGCAGAGAACCTGTCTGAAGCTGAGCTTATGGAGTGGCGACTCCAAGCATTCCAAAGGCGCCTCGGAGCACTATTTCCGAATGATCTAGCTGCGGACGGGATGAAGCAAAAAAACTTTGGTAAAAGTCTGCTGTACGCGCTCAAGCTGGCGGTGGAAAGAGAGGTGCTTAGCTTTAGGGATCGGCAGATCGTGTGGGCGCTCGCGACTCACTATTCCGATGGTCAGGCGATGGTCACAGCTACACTCATCATCTGCGAGGCGGACGACAAGTCGGTGGAAGAACTGGTGAAGGGGTGGGAGTTCTACTCGACTGCTGATGCCCCGCATCGAGTGGACCTACCTGCACTTTCGACTCTGGAGCGGTTGACGATGGAATCCAGCGTTGATGCCAAGGCATATATGGGCTTCGAGTTGCCAAAGTCAGATATGGACGAAAACCCGTTCGAGGTCTTCAGGAAGTTCTATCGCATCTACCCGCATTTTTCGCGTGTTGAGCTTTAGGAATATCAATGGCTACTAAATTGGTACCTAATAATCAGCTATCAATGAGTGAGCTGATTGTTGATGCGGTATATGAAGGCAGTGCTGATGGACAGCTTTCAGGCGAGCCCATTTCAAAATTGCTTCCAGGCTCGGGCAATATGGGCGGTTTCCGTGTGTCTGGTCGAGGCGAACGAAAGAATTGGGTGGTTTTATTTACGACGGGGGAAGATCGGGACTGGCCTGACACGCTTGATCTGAGCACCGGCCAATTTGTCTACTACGGTGACAATAAAACACCAGGTCATGAACTGCATGACACTCGTTCAGGTGGAAATAAGGTGTTGCGTCACGCGTTCTCACGGCTCCATGCCGATCATGAGCCGCGGTGCGATATTGCCCCGTTCTTGATTTTTAAAAAACTACCGACTGCTAATGCGGCTCGATCCGTTCAGTTCAAGGGCCTTGCCGTCCCTGGGTTTCAGGGGCTGTCGGCGACCGAAGATTTAGTCGCCGTCTGGAAGTCATCCGGTGGGCAGCGATTTCAGAATTACCGTTCGACTTTTACGATCCTCGACGTTCCGGTCGTCAAGCGTGCATGGATCAATGATCTTGCTGCAGGTAATTCTAGGACCGCGAATGCGCCAAAAGCCTGGATCGATTGGCTAGAGTCGGGAAGGTATTGCCCACTGGCGGCAGAGGCGACAACGATCATTCGCTCTGCCGAGCAGCAATCACCCGATACTGCCTTGAAACGCCGCATCTTGGCCGGTGTATGGCAGTATTTCAAAGATGTACCTATCGCATTTGAGGCATTTGCTGCACGCATTTACCAGATGACCGACTCGCGCGTCATCGTTGATGAAATCACTCGCGGCACTATTGATGGTGGGCGTGATGCAGTAGGGCGTTATTTGCTTGGACTTGGCGACGACCCTGTTTATGCCGAGTTCTCGCTTGAGGCCAAGTGCTACCGGCCAGCACTTGGTGGAGATACGCCGAGTACGGTGGGCGTAAAAGAGGTGTCTCGACTGATTTCTCGGATACGGCATAGACAATTTGGCGTGTTGGTTACGACCTCGATAGTTGCTCGTCAGGCCTATCAAGAAGTGCGAGAGGATCGTCATCCGATCATTTTTATATCGGGGCGAGACATTGCTGAAATTCTGATCAAGAACGGATTCAACACGGAAGGCAGAGTCGAAGCCTTGCTAAAAAATGAATTCAAGATTTAGAGGTGCTCATGGAGCCAAGCCCTGTGAAACAAACTGCTGATGCATGGATCGCTATTGATCATGGACTTACCATTGATCCGGCGCTTGCACGTTACACACTTGTCCTAAAAGGCGAGCGCGGGCTTTATCAAAAAATTGCTGCAGATGATTGGGTTTTGATTCTGAACACCTCTGGCGAGATAACCCGTGTGGGGCGCGTCATGCGCCTTCGCTCCAACCGCGAGACCACTTCTCTTTTCTTCGACAAAGTACTGGCTGTTGATTCACCAGTACCGTTTGTTAAAACGGGGCTCGCTTCGCCAACGGGTCGTATTTCTCGCGTGCAGTGGACTGAATTCGCTGAGGCGCTGCCCAAGGCGCTTGATCTGACGGTTGCCGACGTCCCCTTGATCAAAAATGAGGCCTACGTACGAGAGTTATTGCAGTTCGCCATCATGGATGATTTGTTAGGACCTGCCGGTGGCCCCGAAGAGTTCATCGTCGATATGGGCGTACGAGATCGTTACCTGGTAGGCAAGCTGGCGCCGATGGACAACGCTGAGCGTGGCGAAGACTGGGTGCCTGCCGAAAAAGGTGATGAAGATGAGCCTTCCGACCTAGAGCCAAAAGCGCAAGGTAAGAAAATTGACTCGCCCTTGATCTCTGGCAGCGGTGAGTCCGATGCAGATGAAGAGGTGGATGCTGCATCGAATCAATCGCTGGCACCCTCTAGTTTGGGTTTCACTTTTTGTGTCGATGGTAACATTGAAAGTCTTGAGGTAGCGGTGAGTTGGGGGCGTTATGAGCGTGTAGCCAGCGACGATCACGACCATACAAAGCTTATAAAAGACAAGCTCGTTAAGGCTAAGGTTTGGAAACGAGCACCTTCTGGTGGGGTGTTTTCGCTTGCGATGACACCGGGGGGTGTTTCACCTATCGCGCCAGATGCTAGCAGCCCTGAGGTACGCATCCAGGGCACTGTCAGATCGCCCAACGACAAGGGCGATCGCTTGGTCACTCTTTTTCTGGTTAACGGACAAGTGGAGCCAGATGAGAATCGCGATACCGCGTGGGTGTTTCAGCCTGAAATCGTTGTGCGAGCGAAAGCTGGCAGCGCAGTAAGCGATATTTTTCGTCGCCGTCCGGCACTGGATTCGGATACTGGCGCTGAAGACGATGAGGATCTGCGAGAGCGCTTGGCACTGGAAATGATCTATCGCGATCGCGTCGAGTTTGCCGTAGGTCATGGTGTTGCGGTGCATGCAACAACTGGCAGCGTTCCAGCTAGGGCGCTTGAGCTGCGTACGGTAGTCATGCCGCAATACGAAGTCGCGGTCACTGAAACGCCAGGCTTAGATCCGCAAGATCGCCCTGCGATGCGCAAAATGACCGCCGATGGCTTACTGGATATGCAGACTCTGGCAGACCTTGATAAGGATGCCCTAATCGCGGCACTTGGTGTGCTGACGCAAGACTATGCCGCCTGGATTGAGGATCAGCGTGGTCGAATCGGTAGCGATGTGATTGGCTACGAGCAGCAGGCCAAAGAAGCGCTGGAACGCTGCGAGTTGATTCAAGCGCGACTGCTTGCGGGCGTGGAATTATTGGCTGTCGATGACAAGGCGCTGGCTGCGTTTCGCTTCGCTAACCGAGCAATGGCCATACAGCGTGTGCGCAGCGCTTATGCTCTAGCCCGGCGTCGAAAACAAGAAGTCGATGTGGCTGCTTTCGATGTATCGAAGAACCGTACTTGGCGACCCTTTCAGTTGGCCTTTCTGTTGTTGTCCGTTCCGGCGCTGGCCAATCCTGCCCATACGGACCGTACCCAGCCATTGCAGGCTTATGCCGATCTGATTTGGTTTCCCACGGGTGGCGGCAAGACTGAGGCGTACTTGGGTGTGGCGGCGTTCACCATGGCGATTCGTCGCTCACAGGGAAACTTGGGCGAGTACGACTCATCCCGTGGCTTAGCAGTCATCATGCGCTACACCTTGCGTCTTTTGACATTGCAACAGTTCCAGCGGGCCACTGCATTGATCTGCGCAATGGAGCATATACGGCGCGAGGCACTGGCTGCGGGGGACAAGTCCCTGGGTGAGAATGCCTTCACCATTGGCCTGTGGGTCGGTAACACCGTGACACCAGGTAAAACTGAGGATAGTCACAAGTTTATTGAAGCCGTTCGTACCCCAGGAAAGAATACTGCTGGTATGGCATCACCGGCGCAGCTGACGGGCTGTCCTTGGTGTGGCTCCGAAATTCTTCCCGGCCAAGATATTGTCGTCGACAAAGTTGCAGGGCGTACGTCGATCTACTGTGGCGACAAGAAGAGTGAGTGCGATTTCTCGCGTGGCCGCTCAAGTAAACAAGATCATCCTGGCCTACCAGTGATGGTGGTGGATGAGGAGATGTATCACCGGCCACCAACGATGATGATCGCCACCGTCGACAAATTCGCGATGATGGCCTGGCGCGGACAAGTGCGAAATTTGTTTGGTAACGTTTCGCAGGAGTGCACGCAGCATGGTTTGCTTTGGCCCGGTTCTAAATGTAATACGGCACATAAGGCTGCTGCAAAGGTCAGAGCAGTTCGTCCAATTCGACCGCCAGATCTAATCATTCAGGACGAATTCCACCTGATCAGTGGCCCACTGGGAACCATGGTGGGTCTCTATGAAAGCGCCGTCGATGAGCTGTGCAGCTGGCGTTTGGGTGAACACTCAATTCGCCCAAAGGTAATTGCATCCACGGCTACCGTGCGTAAGGCGCAGCAGCAGGTCAACAACGTGTTTATGCGCCAGGTAGCAGTGTTCCCGCCGCACGGTCTGGATGTTGAGGACAACTTCTTCTCGGTACAGCGGCCGATTGAGCAAAAACCTGGGCGACGTTATTTGGGCATTTGCTCACCTGGCAGTTCGCGTCCGGCGATGCTGATTCGGGTCTACACCGCGGCGTTGACGGGCGCGCAGGCGTTATTCGACCGCTTCGGTAAGGTCGCTGATCCGTACATGACCATGGTGGGGTACTTCAACTCGCTACGTGAGCTGGGGGGCATGAAACGTTTGGCTGAGGACGATGTGCAGACTCGTGCTTATCGCGTGCAAATGAGCATGGTCCAGCGCCCTGGGTTGGCTCAGCGCAGTGTCATGAATATTCGTGAGTTAACCTCGCGAGTGTCCAACCAAGACATCCCTAAGTACCTAGATCAGCTTGAGGTAATGTTCAAGTCCGAATGGGACCCTGAAAAGCTCAAGCACGTGACTCGCTGGGTTGATGGGGACTCTCGGGCCATCGACGTTGTGTTGGCGACCAATATGTTGTCGGTCGGGGTCGATGTGAGTCGTCTAGGAATCATGGCTGTCAATGGTCAGCCTAAAGGGACCGCGGAATACATTCAGGCGACTAGCCGGGTAGGGCGGCAGTCGCCAGGTCTGGTCTGCACCGTTCTGACTTGGGCAAGGCCTCGCGACCTCTCGCATTACGAGACCTTTGAGCATTATCACGCCACCTTTTACAAACATGTCGAGGCTCAGTCGGTCACGCCATTTTCACCGCGGGCGATGGATCGAGGGCTGACTGGCGCGATGCTGTCATTACTGCGAGCAAAACATGCGGACTTTGCTGCGAACACTGGGGCGGAGAGTCTCAAGCAGCCGAACCAGCCTGAGATGTTGGATGCCATGAAGGTGCTCGAAGCTCGAGCCGATAACGTTGCGGAAGAGCCGGCGCAGAAGCTCGCTGGAAGCATGCTCAAGCAGCGTGCGGATGAGTGGGTGAAGGAAGTGATACAGGGTAACCGTCTCTTGGCTTACGAGAAACGAGGACCGGATAAGGACAGAACCGCTGCATTGATTAATGCGCCTGGTCCGCAAACTTGGAACAACTGGACAGTGCCAATGTCGATGCGAGAGGTCGAGCCGGGTGTGCGTTTAGTGATGAACTCAGCGCGTATAAATGACGATATTCAATGGAAGCCTCGCCCTGCAGCGGTTGATAAGGACGAATGAAAATGGCTAACGAAAAAACTCCCGTTGGTTCAGTCCGGCCGAGCCAGCTGCTCTGGACCTATGGTCCTGGTGCGCTGATTGATTTGCCAAACCTGTCGGTCGTGACGCTAGGGATAAACTTTTGGGAGAAGGATCGCTGTCGGCCGGTGGTAGAAAGTCGCCTGCTGGCTGCCGTGCAAAAAGTACTCGGGCCGCAGGTTGAATCGCTACGTATGCCTCCATTCACGACTAGCGACGCGGTTGATCCGTACTCGGCTGAGGCTTATGTAGGGGTTCCTGTGCGGCCCTTTCCTCGCTGGTTGCGTTGCGTTAAGTGCGGAATGCTTTCGCCTTATGACAGTGGGCTGTTCGATCTGAAGGAAAATCGTTATCGGCCGGAGGCGACTTGCTTCGTTCATAAGGGCTGCACGGGGTCAAAAGGAGATCAGCCTGCGAAGGATGCCGATGCTGTGCCTGCGCGTTTCTTGCTGGCTTGCAAGAATGGGCATCTGGATGACTTTCCGTGGAACTGGTACGTCCACAGTGGTCTTGGTGGTTGCAAGGGTACGCTGCGATTCTTTGAAAGCGGCGCGTCTCTGCAAACCGAGAACCTTTGGGTGAAGTGTGACTCCTGTGGTGTGGCCCGTAATATGGCTCATGCTTTCGGGCAGCTAGGTAAAGAAAACCTTCCAGGGTGCCGCGGTCGGCACCCTCATCTGGATCATTTTGATCCTGATTGTGATGCGGAGCCGCGCGTGGTTCTGCTGGGGGCGACCAATAGTTGGTTTCCTATCTCTATTTCTGCGTTGGCCATTCCACAGGCTAAAGATTCGCTGAGTCAACTTATCGACGATGGTTGGGATTTCTTCCACGATCTTGATGGCGTAGAAGAGGTGCCGTTGACGGTAAAAATGTTAAAAAAAACCGGTGCGTTACCGGGGATTGACCAATATTCTGCCGAGCTGATCTGGGCTGCAATCGAGCAACATCGTAGCGGTGGTGATGCGAATGTCACTGAGTCGGACATCAAGGGGCCTGAGTGGCGCGTGCTGATTGATCCGTCACCAGTGAATGACTATCCGCATTTCACCTCAGACATAGTCAATGTTCCTGGGCGCTTCAAGAGCAAGATCTCGAGGGTGCTGTTATTGAAGCGCTTGCGTGAGGTTAATGCGCTGCTCGGCTTTACACGAGTGGAAGCTCCTGACGATTCAGCTGACCTGGCAACCGGTCCTACTAAGGCTCCGCTGTCACGGGGTAAACCCGATTGGATTCCTGCGAATCAGGTGCATGGCGAAGGCATTTTCATCCAATTCGATGAGCAGGCTATCGCTGAGTGGGAGCAACTTGAAGACGTCCAAAGCGTTGATGAGCGCTTACGTGGCGGTCATAAGGGCTGGCGAAACTCTCGGCATTTAAGCCCTCCGGAAGAAGGCTATCCAGGCGCTCGGTATGTGCTGCTTCATACCTTGGCGCATATGTTAATTCGTGAGCTGGCGTTGGAGTGCGGGTACAACGCGGCCAGCATCCGCGAGCGTATTTATGCGGACGTGAATGCAGAGGGCTGCCAAGCGGGCTTTATTATTTACACGGCGGCTGCCGACTCCGATGGGACCCTGGGTGGTTTGGTCGAGCTAGGTAAGCCAGAGAACCTTGAGCGGTTGCTTGTGCAGGCTTTGCGGCGTTCTCGCATATGCTCGTCTGATCCGCTCTGCGCCGAGCATGATCCGCAGAAGGATCGAAGTTTGCATGCGGCCGCTTGCCATGCATGTTCATTCGTCGCTGAGACCTCTTGCGAGCGCGGTAACCGCTATCTCGATCGTGCGATGGTGGTTCCCACGTTTGAGAACTACAAGGCCGCATTCTTCAAGGACGTTTGAGATGAAAGCTCTGCTGGAGGCAGTGTCGGCATTGGTGGCTATTGTTTCTCCTGACCGTACCGCCGCTTTGGCGGCAGCGGTCAGGTTCATTGGTGCTGAGAGTGCGGGGAAGTTGAATAATGCTTCCGTGTTGTCTGCCAAAGCTGGTGACTCATTCAAGGCTATGGTCGCGGCATGGAAGTCTAACCCTGTCACCGGTGAAACCTTAGCGGCCATGCTGCTGGCCGCTGACCATGCTTATCGTCAGGCACAGGCAAAGCAGGTAGTCGATTTGGTATGGACCGGCCCCACTACGGACATTGTTCCGGCTCGTCGAACCGAACAGGCTCTGATTCAGGTAATCGATGGTGCAAAGCACAGGTTGTTCATAACGAGTTACGTTGCTTACGACATCGAGTCGATCACAAAGGCTCTGAGGTCAGCGGCGGATCGCGGTGTGGCGATCAACTTCCTGATGGAGCTTTCGACAGCCAGCGGTGGCAAGGTCAGCATTGACCCCATTGATAACCTGCGCAAAGTCGTTCCTAGTGCGCGGTTCTACATCTGGAAGGACAAGGGTGCGATCTTCTCGAATGGCAGCGTGCATGCGAAGGTCGCGGTGTCCGATGGCTCGCACTGTTTCATAACTAGTGCCAACCTCACCGGGTACGCAATGGATCAGAACATGGAGGCCGGAGTCTTGATCTCCGGAGCTCCATTGCCCGAGCAGCTTCATCGGCACCTGGAGGCGTTGGCGATAACTGGGGTGATCGTGCCTGTCGGGTGATGTTCTTCTGGGGGGGGGGGAATGTCGCGAAGTGACATCATGCGAGCGGTGAAGCGCGCTAATACAGCACCAGAAATCATCGTTCGCCAAGTGCTGCATGCTTTGGGGCTACGGTTTCGTCTGCATCGCCGGGATCTTCCAGGTTCGCCGGATATAGTCCTGCCGAAATTCCAAACGGTGGTTTTCGTGCATGGATGTTTCTGGCACTGCCATCCCGACTGCCGCTACGCGACTACTCCTAAGAGTAGACAAGAGTATTGGCTACCAAAGTTCGAAGCGAATGTAGCGCGTGATGCGCGGAAGGAAGCTCAGTTACGAGAACTGGGCTGGCGTGTACTGGTGATCTGGGAGTGTGAAACGAAGAGTCTTGAGGCGTTGGAGGCTCGCCTCAGGCTTGAATTCGACCTTCCGCTTGGCGAATCGCTTCATAGTCCCTGATGTGTTGCATCAGGCTTTCTCCGATCACTTCTCCTAATCGCACCGGAACGGCGTTGCCGATCATGCGGCCGACGGCTTTGAAGGTGATCCGCTCTGGCTCCATAAACACGTAGTTTCTTGGAAAGGACTGTAGGATCGCTGCTTCACGTAGTGATATAGCGCGGGCCTGATCAGGGTGACCGAAACGGCCGTTCCCGAAGCCGTAGCAGAGGGTGGTCATTGTCGGGCTGGGGCGATCTGCGCGCATACGTCCGTATACGCTCGGATAGGTTTTTCCGCTCGCTTTGCGATGGCATTCAGCGACTAGCTCTGGCGGCCAATCTTTCCAGGATCCGCCTGGCCTGGAGTGAATGATGCGTCGCATGTTGATCGGGGTAAGTGTTGCTGCCCGGTGAAGTGGATCGTTCGGGTCGCACTCTCCAGCCGCCAGGCGAGGCAACGCGCCGATGACGTCCTCGACATGGACTGGGGCGTTCAGATGCGTGGGAGGGATGATGCTTATGGGTATTCCCAGTTTGGAAGCGAGCAGAACATGGCGACGTCGCTGCTGTGGCAAGCCGTATTCGACGCAAGCCACTCGTCCGTCCCAGATCTCGTAACCTTGGTCCCTGAGGCTTTGTACGAAGTCGTGGTAGACCTCGTGTTTGGTGACGTCAGGAACGTTTTCCATAGTTACCAAGTGAGGCTCAGTTTCTTTGATGAGGCGGCTGAAGTGATAGAGCAACGGCCACTTGCGATCGTTGCGGGTGTCTTTGCCTTGGTTGTAGGTTGAGAACGGTTGGCAAGGCGCGCAACCGGCCAGTAGCCTGTATTGGCCAGGACGATACCAGGCTAGCAACTCTTGGGCTGTCACTTCCTGCACGTCTTTTTTGACAAAGGCGGCCTGGTTGTTCTCCTGGTAGGCATACGCGCATTGGCCTTCGATGTCGTACCCGGCATGCACTGTAATGCCGGTGTTGCGCATGCCGGCAGTGAGGCCACCAGCGCCACAGAAAAGGTCAACAGCATCAATCATTGGGATAGGTCCTCTTAGCAGGAGGTATTCTAGCTGGAACCTTTGTAAAGATCGAGCACGATATGTCACACCCATATTTCTTTATCTCCCGTCGAAAGTAAGTACAACGGTTGGATCGCGACAAAAAATAAGTGATTGGGTACTGTGCCAATGACCGCCCTGGTGTCAACCAGGGCAGTCTATCGGGCGGAGTAAACTTCGGAGCTACAGGTAGCCTCGTTCCGCCAGCGACACGCAGCCTTCATGGTCCACCACTACATGATCCAATGTCTGGGTGCCAATCTTGTTGAGTGCATTCTTGAGGACTTTGGCCAGCGCACAATCTGCTTGGCTTGAGTCGGAATCGCTGGAAGGATATTTGTGCACTAGTATCAAGGCGGCTGCGTTATGTTCCAGGGCGATTTTGACCACCTCCCGAGGGGACACGCAGGTAACTTCCAAAGGCCCCCTGAATATTTCCCTAAAGCCAATCACCCGGTGCTCGATATCGAGCAGTAACAAAGCAAAGACTTCGTATTCATGGAACTGCAGAAGCGTTTGTAGGTGGCTGAAAACGAGTCTGCGCTCAGTCAACGCGCGTCCCTTAGACAGACGATACATCGCGAGTTGTTGAGCCATCTGCAGGATGTCGGCCTCGCTGACCGGTGATTCCATGGCATAGGTGTCGGGAGTTTCGCCGGCTTTGAGCTTGGGATATTTCATGCTGGTATTCCTGTCACGAACGCGTGAAAGCACTGAAGGGGGCGTGGCGCAGTCACTGCAAGGTGGGTGTCGGGATTGAATAATTCCGAGCGGCCATTAGGCGAGAATGCTCGGCGCTGCTGTGGCTCGATGGTTCACGCAACGAGTTGTAAGGCTGCATTGAGTGCCTTCTGTTTGATTACTGCGCCTTGACCAAACCATGCCGAATCCATTCGATACTCAGAACTCCTGGCGCGTCGTTCATGATCCACATATTCAGTAACGGCGTTCAGCAAGCCCCATGCTGTTCCGCGAGCGGACTCCATATCAGATCCTCGGCCTTCACCTTCGTAGAGGTTTTGCACCTTCTCCATAGCTCGCTTGTTGGGCAATACATTGGGAATGGGGTCATGGGCTCCGGTGTCGCACAGCACGTCCATAAAGAAGCCGATGACCTCTTTCGTCTGAACTTTGCGTTCGGCGAGGGCGCGCATCCGGTACATGAATTCGTCCCATCGCGAGACGGCAATGCCCAATTGTTTTTTGATGGTTTGCGGATCAAAACGCGTGCTGTGCGGCACTTTGATGGTGTGGTTGGCGCCGCTCAGGGAGATGCTCAGGGTGTTGCTGCAGACCACGCGAACGGTGGTGGGGGTCGCAATGGTAGCCAATGTGCCGTCGCACGAAGTCGCCAGCAGCAGATAGCCGTTGACCTGATCATTGCCCCTCAGGGTTGTCGCCTGGCCCGTTCTGGCAAGTGCCCAGAACTTGCGTCCACCTTTCAACACGCCAGCAGTTTCCAGCTCATAGCCCGAGAACTCGGTAAGGTCTCGGTAGAACTCCAGAACTTCACGTGGCTGTACCACTTGGTAGCGATTGGACACAACCGATAAAGGCGCTTTGGTGTCAGAGCGATACAACACCTTTTGTTCAGGGAACGAGTGGATGGTGCCGAGGTGGCCAGATGCATCTGCTTTAAAATGAACCGGGCTTTCCTGGATCTGCCAATTCATACCAGCTTCACGCTGCCAGATTTCTAGAGGCTGTTTCGGCGACAACGCAGAGCCAAGGCCGTGCCAGGGTGCATCACCAGCGTATGCTATTTGTTCAACGAGATGTGCCATGAGAATGGTTTCCTTAGGGTATAGAGCGGCATAGCGCCGCGCAGAACGCGGCACTAGACGGGGTAATTTGAGAGATTGATTAAGTAGGGAGGTTGAAACGATGCCCGCAGGTCAGGCAGAAGTTATTGGCAAGGATATGACGATCCAGCTTTTCACCAAGTTGAGCACCAACAATACAGCCGCTCACGCCTCCGGCCAGTCCGCCGAGGATGGCGCTAGAGACCGTACTGAGCGAGATGGCAAATGGATCGGGAATGCCACCGACAGAATGGGCTGTGCGGGTTGCAGCGAGCGCGGCGCTGACGCCTTGTGCTGCGCCTCCGACGGCGCCGACAACGGCACCGATTCTCATGGCTGTTTTATGGAAAGCGATTTTTTGCGAGTTACAGGAAGGGCACCGAAATGACATGGTTGAAGCATCCATGATGATTATTCAGTACCGTGATATAGGTGTGTAATGATTTTCAAAATCGTTTGGAGTGAAAGCAGTTGGTCGTCCCGCCCCCTACGGTCAGCGTTTGTCAGTCAAAACCCATGCAGAGTTAGTTCTTTGTATACGTACTTGGTTCCTATTGAGGGCAGTACTGCCTCTGACCCAGTCAAAGTAGTCGCTCGACTCGCAGAAAAAAAATACTGGTCGCTGGAGCCTTAAGTCCAGGGCGAGGGTGGCCTAAAGTCGCGTCATTCCCAACACATGACGAGAAGGCAAGTGACAAATACAGAAGCCGTTTTCTACCCAAGGATTTTGCGCCTGAAGCAACTGACCGAGCGTATCGGCCTTGGACGGTCAACGATCTACGACCGCATGGACACCCAGTCGCCGAGGTACGACGCTACGTTCCCAAAACCAATCAAATTAGGGTCAGCGGCCATCGGCTGGGTTGACTCCGAAATCACCACCTGGATTGAGCAGCGCATGTCTGCCAAGGAGGTGCGCTAATCTTCAAAGACCTGTTCGCTAATGGATGGGACTGGAGTTCCCTTTACTGTTTTTTTTGCTGAATTCGAACACTAACTCCGTATACGTTTTTAACTAATCTTTCTATCGTGAGGTGCGCTACTAGCAGTGCTTTGATCGGGGTCGGCTTGCCTTAATATTTTTGGTTTATATGTTATTAGTATTGCTGTTTACTAGTAATTACTACTCTAGGGATTAACTAGATCTGCTCTCCTAGAGAATGGTAACTATTCAGCAAGCATCACCTATGCTTGCGTGTAAGTAGAGAGCGAGGTGTGTCTACAGATATCAAAATGTAATGAAGTGACTTGATCAACAGTCAAGTCAGTCAGTAATGTGATTGACAGTTAAATTCCCTAGGCAAGAGGAGGTGTTTGTGAGAGGTGATGAAGAGCGCCTTGCAGCGCTCCAGAGTAAGATCGGGTTAACGGTAAAAGGCATAGAAGTAGGTGCTCTGGATAACGGTCTGATTGCGACTCTGAAGAGCGCATCGTGGTTGGTCAGAAGGCTTATAAAATCAGAAGGAGATGCGTTTAAGGTTGATGTTGTGGATGACTTCGGCAATGCACGCCTGAAGAGCAATGCTCCAGGCAATATCCTGCTCAAACTTCTAAAGGAGCACATTCCCAACGACAGTCGGTTTAATGCGCTTTACAAATTTGAACCGTATCTAGATATGGCGATTAGCCGCCTTGTTAAATTCGATTTGTATCCAGTACTTTTGTCTTGGTACATGGAAAGGCCAGCTAGTGAGGCTCGTAAGCTCATGGCGCACCTGAACCGGTGTGTGGATCAGATTCGTCAAGAGGTCAAATCTAAGAACTTTCTAGCTACGCTCAACAGCTATCAGAGGTCGAGTAATAAAAACTACAAGGAACTCACAGAATATGTAGATGCGTTGTTCAAACGCCATGCCAGACTGCTGGTGCTGAGGGTTGATCTTTCCTATTCGAAAGAAAACTCCAAGACGACGCAGGATCAAGCTAAGCAAGATCGACAGCGCCTGTTCGAAAACGCGAGGTCGAACAAGCTGTTTGGTGACATGGTGGGTTACATCTGGAAGCTGGAGCACGGGCCGGAGAAAGGCTTTCATTATCACATGATGTTTTTCTTTGACGGCTCCAAGGTTCGAGAAGACATAACTCTGGCCAAGCGGATTGGCGAATATTGGAAGGAGGTGATTACGAAAGGTCGAGGCCTGTACTACAACTGCAATGCGGTTAAGCTTGCCTATGCGAGCTGTGGGATTGGGATGATTGAACATGCGGATGCCGAGCTGCGCGCAGGTTTGTGCAAAGCTGTGTTTTATCTCACCAAGACGGATTTATACATGAAACTTCAAACTAAAGGGCGCGGCATGGGAAAAGGGTTATACCCTAGCCCTAAAGGTGCCCGTGGCAGACCAAGAGCGTTAATGGCTGCTTAGGAATGCACGGCCTAGAGATTAGCACTGTCGAGCGGCCTGCGCAGTGCTGAGAACTCTGTGGTGACGAGTGCGTATGTTTTATTTATTGTCTACTTGTGACGTTTGGTTTTCTCCCAAGCAGGATTGACGAGTTCATCTTCACACAACCATCTGGGCAGCCACGTTTCAATGTTTGAGGGTTGTACATCAAGGATGTTGTTGTTGACGATAAAATCACTCAGAGGTCGCTCTAGCGTAGCAACGGCTGTTGTTTTATATGGCCAGCCTGCTTCAGGTCGCAAGTCTTCCAGCAATCTTGCGATCTCTTCTTTTAATGGTAAGGTAGATTTATTCCGGCCTTGCGCGTTTTTACTGTTTCGTACAGAGCGTTTATCAGCTTCGTTAAGGTTTTGGATCGCAGCGGAACGCTCTATGATTTCGCCAATCATTAAGCTTGCGTAGCTATTAAAGGCCCAAGCTTTGTCGCGAGCTTTATTTTGCTCGGCAGTGCTGGCTAGTTCCAAATATAAGCAAGCGTACTTCACGTGTTGAAGCAATTTAGTGGCGTCGTTGTCGTGCTTGCTGGATTCGTTGTCCCAATCCTCCTCTAGCTGCCCCTGAAGTTCAGGGGTGCTGATGCTGGAACGGATGCTTTCTAACAGTTCTAGATGTGCGTCAGGCTCTGTAAGTGGTGAGAAAAAATGGAGATGCAGTATCCCGCGATTCCTAGCGATGGCTGCATCGATTGTGATGTTGCCGATGCGTTCATTCTCTTGTATAGCGAGTTGCGTTCTCGTAAACAACGCGGGCTTTTTTTCTTTCATTTTTCCTGCTGATCTTTGATGAAGTTGGTTTATTCGTATGTTATCGAGGCTCCACCGGTCGAACCGGTGGTGGGGTGTTGGTCGGGAGGGGCGTGTTTAACCCGCGTGGCTATTGAGGGCGCGTAATGAATTCACTCCAGTCTTTCATTAGGTCGCGTCGTTTATCGAGAAAATCAGTACGCGAGTATGCCCCTTCAGTCTGATCTCGCTCATCATGCGCTAGCGCCATTTCGCATACTTCACGTGGGTAGTGAGTGCATTCCCCAGCCCAGTCTCGAAATGAAGAACGAAAACCGTGTCGAGTGATTTGTTTGTATCCCATGTCATGTAGGAGCGTCCGTATGGCGTTTGCATGCATGACTCCTGTCTTGCCGTGGCCTGGAAATAGAAAGGGGCTTCTCTCATCTCTCGGAATGCGCTTGACCAGCTTTATGACTTCCTCAGCGAGCGGAATCACGAAAGCTACTCGCATTTTCATTCGCTCATCTGGCAGCGACCAAGTTGCAGCTTCTAGATCAAACTCATCCCAACGAGCGAACCTGACCATATGGGCGCGTGCGCTGGTCATGATCAGCAGTTGAGCAGCCCAAGATGGAGGAGTGGAGTTTGCACAAAGTTTTATCATCAGATCCGGCACATCCTGCCAGCGTAACGCCTCAAAGTGCTCTCGCTTTCGAGCCTTCTTCTTTTCAGCACGACTCAAAAGGTTTTCTAAGTGCCCGCGCCAGCGAGCAGGGTTTTCGCCGTTTCGAAGGTTGCGTGCCTTGGCGGCGTCTAGAACCTGTTCAATTTGTCCACGTACCTCGTCGGCGGTTCTGGTCTTGGTGGCCCAGATGGGTTGCAGCACCTTAAGCACCTGAGGAGTACCGATCTCGTCGGCTGATAGCTTGCCTATGTGATCAAACGCATACAGCTCTAACTTTCGTAGCCAGCCTTTACGCCACTTCTCCGACCACGCCGAGCCATGAGCATTACGGTATTCCGTTGCGAGCGTCTCGAACTTCACTTGCTTGGCTTCACTTACACGCTGAGCTTCCCGTTGAGCTGCACGCTCTATGTCTCTGGCTGCAAGGGGATCAATGCCGTCGCTCAGTTGGGTGCGTTTGGTGCTGGCATCTTGTCTGGCTTTCTTGAGACTCACCTCGGGGAATGAACCCAGCCCCATCTCTCTACGACGACCTGCCAGTTGGAAGCGGAGTAGCCAGGATTTACGCCCTGTAGGCTTAACGACCAAGCGAAGCCCATCACCATCTTCATAGGTGCCAGGTTCGGTCAAGTTTTCGACTTGTTTCGGATTCAACTTACCCATTGGATTTTCCCCTGTCGTCCGCTATGTCCCCCCACCTGTCCCCCCACCTGTCCCCCCACTTCATCGTTGGATGAGGTCAGATGGCGTTGAACACCATCGGACAGGCGAATGCCTAGAGCCCCCGGAATAGCTAAGCTATCAGGAAGATTCTTGGATGGGATAGGATTATTTCGGACAATTAAAAAGCCGGCTTGTGGCCGGCTTCTCGGGGACTGGCTTGGCCTATTTTTGGTAAGCCTTGCCAGCCTTCAAAACGTACATCCGGATCTGCGTCCGGCTGTGGGACTTGGTCAGACGTTGGTCTGCCGCGTCGTGCGCTGTCTGAGCCGCGGGGCGGGTCGATGCGCAAATGTGGGGCGCAGGATACTGAGTTTTGCTGTGGATTCCCAGCCTGAAGTGCGGTTTAGAGCGACCGCAGTCGAACAAATTCGAGATTTGTACCGATTATCAGGGCCTCATCGCGAGCAGGCTCACTCCTACAGGAGGCTTTGCAGGCCGTGAGATCATAGAAACGGCACCACCGGCCGCCGCTTGCTCACGGTCGACCACCAGAACACCCAGCCCAATATATGAATCCTTTGCTCCTCGATCTGTGCCGGGCGGAAGACTTCGTCCGGGTATTCGGCGTTGTTGTGGCTGCGCAGGCGCAGGCCGTTGCCGGGCATGCGGTGCAGGTACTTGATGCGCAGCATGCCGTCGTGTTCGATGGCGTAGATCTCACCGTCGACGACCTGGGTCAGGCTGCGGTCGATGGCGACGATGGAGCCGTCTTCGATGCGTTCGGCCATGCTGTTGCCGATCATGTGCGCGCAGATGGCGTCGGCATGGCGGATTTCCAGTTGATCCAGTGGGGCGCGCAGCAGGCGAATGGACAGGTCCGGGTCCTGGATGACGTGGGTTTTGTCTGAGCCGTTGGTCAGGGGTGTTTCTTTGAAGAAGGCCAGTTCGATGTCGTTGGGATGGATGAATCGGTAGGCGCCCTGTGGATCGTGGGCGTCAAAGCTGTCGCCGTTGCTGGCCGGCGGAGTCAGGCTTGGCAGCTCTTTTGTGCCTTGGCCGGTTTTCAGCCATTCGCTGTTGACGGACAGCAGGCGTGAGACTTCTTCCATGCGATACGCCGGGACGCCCCGGGTGTACCAGTTGTGGACATTTTGGGCTTCCGTGCCCCAGAACTTTGCGAAACCCGTCGTCGAGATGTTCGCAGCTTCCAGGAGTGCCTTGAATCTTGGACCGCTAGTGTTCTTTCTCATAAACACGGAGTCTACGGCCGTGCCAGAGCGGTTTGAATAAACCAGACGTTCAAAAACGGGCTGAATTTTGCGACGGAATGTAAGACGATCTTGTGGGAAATTACACAGGCTAAAACTTTTCTGTAGTCCGTTATAAACGCTCTGTTTAAGGCGGCTATTACCAGGCACAAAAAACCCCGGATCAACCGGGGTTTTCTTCAAGCCTCACGCGTAGCGCAGGTGCTTAGCCCTTGTAGGCGGCAACCGACTTGGTGATCGCGTCGCGGGCGGCGTCTGCACCGGCCCAGCCTTCGATCTTCACCCATTTGCCTTTTTCGAGATCTTTGTAGTTCGCGAAGAAGTGCTCGATCTGCTGGATCAGCAGCGCTGGCAGGTCGGTGTATTCCTTCACGTCGACGTACAGCTGGGACAGCTTGTCGTGTGGCACTGCGATGACTTTGGCATCGCCGCCGCCGTCGTCGGTCATGTTCAGGATGCCGACCGGGCGAGCGCGGATCACCGAACCAGGAGCAACCGGGTAAGGGGTCACGACCAGCACGTCGAGGGGATCACCGTCGTCAGCCAGGGTGTTCGGGATGTAACCGTAGTTGGCCGGGTAGAACATTGGGGTGGCCATGAAACGGTCAACGAACAGGCAATCGCTGTCTTTGTCGATTTCGTATTTGATCGGCGCGTGGTTGGCCGGGATCTCGATCGCGACGTAGATGTCGTTCGGCAGGTCTTTGCCAGCCGGAATCTTGCTGTAGCTCATTGGGCGTTGCCCCCGTTAGTTGACCAAAAACACTTGGCCGGATTGACCAAAAAGTGGCGGCGATTATAGGCATATTCTGCCGTCGACGCCATGTACCGAAAGTCGTGCAGAGCTTAGTCGTGCGCCTGATAGACCGGGTCTGTGGCCTGAAGTTGCCGCAACCGGCTCAACGGGTCCTGCCGATAGAAAAGCTGCAACTGCGCATAGACCTGTGGATAAGCCTCGTGCAGCAGATCCGGGGCGCTGAAGAAGTACTCGCTGGTGACCGCAAAGAACTCGGCGGGGTTCTCGGCGGCGTAGGGATCAATGGCGGTTTCGGCGTCCGGGTCATGGTCGAGCTGACGGTTGAGGTCGTCGTAAGCCTTTTGCATGACGTCGGCCCAGTCGCTGACACGCATGTCGGCATGCAGCGGCGGCAGACCATTGGCGTCGCCGTTGAGCATGTCGAGTTTGTGCGCCAGCTCGTGGATCACCAGGTTGTAGCCTTCCCAGCCACCACTGGCTATCACACCCGGCCAGGCAAGGATGATCGGCCCTTGCTGCCAGGCTTCGCCGCTGTGCTCGCCGTCCCACTCATGCTCGACACCGCTGGCGTCACGATGACGTTGCGGACTGAGAAAGTCGTCGGGGTAGAGCACGATCTCGTGAAAGCCCTGATACCAGTTCAGATCGCCCAGGTTGAGCAGCGGCAATTGCGCCTGGGCGGCGAGCAGCAAGCGTTGTTCCTGATGCAGTTCGACGCCGGGCAGGGCGCTCAGGTGTTTGTCTGCAAGGAACAGCACGCAGGTTTCGCGCAGCCACTGGTCTTCGGCTGCGCTGATGCCGTCAAGGAAGCTCAGGTGATGGCGCACTCGCTGCCACATGTCGTCGGCAATCGGGTGCTTTGCCAGAGTGCGCCGGCGACGCCAGGCGCTCAGCGACCACATCGGCTTAGTGCGATTGGGCTTTGGTGCCGCCGAAACGGCTGCGAACCACGCCGAGAATCATCGGCACCAGCGACAGCAGAATGATCGCCACCACCAGCAACGACAGGTTTTTCTTGATGAACGGTACGTTGCCGAAGAAATAGCCCAGCGTGACCAGACCGCCGACCCAGAGGATGGTGCCCAGTACGCTGAAACCGAAGAAACGTGCGTACGGCATCTTCGCCACACCGGCGACGAACGGGGCAAAGGTACGGATGATCGGCAGGAAGCGCGCCAGGGTTACGGTCTTGCCACCGTGCTTGTCGTAGAAGTCGTGGGTTTTCTGCAGGTAATCGCGACGGAAGATTTTCGAGTTCGGGTTGCTGAACAGCTTCTCGCCGGCCGTTCGTCCGATCACATAATTGGTGCTGTCACCGAGTATGGCCGCGAGCATCAGCAGACCGCCCAGCAGCACCGGATCCATACCACCGCCAGCGGCAACGGCGCCGGCAATGAACAGCAACGAGTCACCCGGCAGGAAAGGCATCACCACTAGGCCGGTTTCACAGAAAATCACCAGAAACAGGATGGCGTAGATCCATGGCCCATAGTTGTTCACCAGCAAATCGAGATAGACGTCGAGATGCAGGATAAGGTCGAGCGGGTTGAAATCCATGGGGGCACCTGTATGGCGGCCCGACTCGGCAGGCCTGTGCGGATGACTTCGTGTAAGCCTACAGCGGGGTGTAGTTTTTCTTACAAGCCGGAAAGATCGGGATTATACGGTCTGAAGGATGAAAAGCGCGTTGGTTTTGTAGCGGGGGATGTCGGGGTGTGAACAATTGTCAGGCTGCATTCGGCGTGGCTGAGGGAGCAGGCTCCCTCATCACACGTTGCATGCGCGATCAGAGTTCTTCGCTGATCGGCAACACATAGTTTTTGAACTCGGTGTCTTCCTTGAACCCGATGGATTCGTAGGTTTTCTGCGCGACGTCATTGTTGCTGCTGGTGGAAACGCGCATGCGCACTGCCTGGGTTTCCTTGGCCATTTTCTTCGCAGTGCGGATCAGGTTGTCAGCGACCAGTTGCCGGCGCGCGTCTTCAGCGACATATATGTCGTTGAGGATCCACACGCGTTTGAGCGACAGCGAGGAGAAGCTTGGATAGAGCTGACAGAAACCCATCAGTTTCTTGTCGTCATCGTCGGCCAGTGCCAGGTAGATCACCGATTCCTTGCGGCGCAGACGCTTTTCAAGGAACGCACGGGAGGAATCCGGGTAAGGCAGGGAACCGTAGAACTCGCGATATTTGACGAACAATGGGGTCAACAAATCCAGATGTTCGAGGGTCGCTTGAATAATCCGCATGATAGGTCTCGTCTTCAAGTGGCTGTCTTCAACTGCTCTGACGGCGATGGGAAACCCGTGCGGCCGTGCATCGATCCTGCCTTAAACCGGCGCAGAAACGCAATGCGGAAACGGTTCAGGTTGTGGGCGGATCCAGTAGGAAATTACCTTTCATGTCTACACCGGCATCCGATTCCAGCGTCTGAACCTGTGCTTCGTCCTTCAGGTTGACCCCCGACAACTGCCGCCGACAGGCTTCGCGCATCAGATAGAGCAAGCGGTGCGCCGCCATGCCGTAGCTCAAACCTTCGAGCCGCACATTGGAGATGCAGTTGCGGTAGGCGTCGGTCAGGCCGATTTTTGGATTGTAGGTGAAATATAAACCGAGACTGTCCGGTGAGCTGAGGCCCGGGCGTTCGCCAATCAGCATCACCAGCATTTTTGCACCGAGCAATTGGCCGATTTCATCACCGACGGCAACGCGACCCTGTTCCATCAGGATAACGGGCGCCATCGACCAGCCGTCAGCGCTCATTTGCTCCTCCAGTCGGGTCAGAAACGGCAAGGTATGCCGATGAACGGCCAGTGCCGACAGGCCGTCGGCCACGACAATCGCCAGATCGACACCACCCGGATGCGCCGCAGCGTATTCACGCAAGGCCTGCGCCGATTCATCGCTGAGCTTGCGCCCCAGATCCGGGCGTTGCAGATAACTGTTTCGATCCGTAGCGGCGCTGTGCAGCAGCAGGCTTTCGCGTCCGCGTTCAGTCAATTGCGCACTGAGTCCGGCATGATCAAATGGCAGATGCACGGCATCACGTGCCTGGGCATGGGCAAACTGAAAATCCAGTTGCGCGTTGGTCGGCAGACTGGTGCCAGTGCGGCCAAGGGCGATCCGTGCCGGGGTCAGGCGGCGCAGTTCCAGCCAAGGGTTTTGCGGGTCCACGGGCGGTTTTTCCATACGACTCATCCCAGTTGCGCGAGCGCCTGGCGGAAGGCCGGCGGCAAGTTGTTACCGAAGCGAACCTTGCCGTCCGCTTGAGTGAAGATGCCCATGTTCGCCAGCCACTGTTCGAACTCGGGCGCCGGTTTCAGGCCCAGAGTCTGCCGGGCGTAGAGCGCGTCATGGAACGAAGTGGTCTGGTAGTTGAGCATGATGTCGTCGGAGCCGGGGATGCCCATGATGAAGTTGATCCCGGCGACACCGAGCAAAGTCAGCAAGGTGTCCATGTCGTCCTGATCGGCTTCAGCGTGGTTGGTGTAGCAGATATCGCAACCCATCGGCACGCCGAGCAGCTTGCCGCAGAAGTGATCTTCGAGGCCGGCGCGGATGATCTGTTTGCCGTTGTACAAGTACTCCGGGCCGATAAATCCTACGACCGTGTTCACCAGGAACGGCTTGAAATGTCGCGCCACCGCGTAGGCTCGGGTCTCGCAGGTCTGTTGGTCGACGCCGTGGTGAGCGTTGGCCGACAGCGCGCTGCCCTGACCCGTCTCGAAATACATCAGGTTCTGCCCGAGAGTGCCGCGATTCAGGCTCAGGCCGGCGTCGTAGCCTTCCTGCAACACGTTCAGGTTGATGCCGAAACTGGCGTTGGCCGCTTCGGTGCCGGCGATTGACTGGAATACCAGATCCAGCGGCACGCCGCGATTGATCGCTTCGATCGAGGTGGTGACGTGGGTCAGCACGCAGGCCTGGGTCGGGATGTCGTAGCGCTGGATGATCGCGTCGAGCATTTCCAGCATGGCGCAGATCGAGGCGATGCTGTCGGTGGCCGGGTTGATGCCGATCATCGCGTCGCCGTTGCCGTAGAGCAGACCGTCGAGAATGCTCGCGGCGATGCCGGACGGTTCGTCGGTCGGATGATTGGGTTGCAGGCGCGTCGACAAACGTCCGCGCAGGCCGAGGGTGCCGCGAAACTTCGTCACCACGCGAATCTTTTGCGCCACCAGCACCAGATCCTGCACGCGCATGATCTTCGACACGGCGGCGACCATTTCCGGGGTCAGGCCGGGGGCGAGGTTGCGCAGACTGGTTTCGTCGGCGGCGTCACTGAGCAGCCAGTCGCGGAAACCACCGACGGTAAGGTGGCTGACCACCGCGAAGGCCTGCTTGTCGTGGGTGTCGATGATCAGGCGGGTGACCTCATCGGACTCGTATGGAATCAGCGCCTCTTGCAGGAAGTGCGTGAGCGGGATGTCGGCCAGGGCCATTTGCGCGGCCACGCGCTCGCCGTCGTTGAGCGCGGCGACGCCGGCAAGAAAGTCCCCGGAACGCGCCGGGCTGGCCTTGGCCATGACGTCCTTGAGGCTGTCGAAGCGGTAGGTCTGGGCGCCGACCGTGTGAGCGAAACTGGCCATACACAATTCTCCGTGACGGCGCAGACCGAGCCTGCGCCGGGATTGTCGGCACTCAGTGCAAGGCTTGCTCAGCCTTCTGGATCGCCGCGAATTCTTCTTCCGGCGTGCCTGCTACCAAGTGATGTCGACTGTAGAACGCAAAGTAAGCAATTAACACTCCATAGATGACGGCGGCACCGATTACCACCCGTGGATCGACCAGGAAACCCGCGACCACGGCGATGCACGCCAGCACCAAGGCCACGCCGGAGGTGAAGATGCCGCCCGGTGTGCGGTACGGCCGATCCATTTTGGGGCGGCGAATCCGCAAGGTGATGTGCGCGGCCATCATCAGCACATAGGAAATGGTTGCGCCGAACACCGCCACCAGAATCAGCAGATCGCCCTGGCCGGTCAGCGACAGGCCGAAACCGATGATGCCGGGAATCACCAGCGCCAGGACCGGTGCCTTGCTTTTATTGGTTTCGGAAAGTTTGCGTGGCAGGTAGCCGGCCCGGGACAGCGCGAAAATTTGCCGCGAGTACGCGTAGATGATCGAGAAGAAACTCGCGATCAGTCCGGCCAGCCCCACGAGGTTGACGAAACTGCCCATCCAGGTCGAGCCGCCATAGGCTTTGCTCAACGCTTCGACCAACGGGTTACCGGAGGTCAGCAGCGAGTTGGCGCCCGCACCGCCGGGGCCAACGATCAGAATCAACAGGGCAAACATGAGCAGCACCAACATGGCGCCGATCAAGCCGCGCGGCAGATCACGTTTGGGGTTCTTGGTTTCCTCGGCAGCCAGCGGCACGCCTTCAACGGCAAGGAAGAACCAGATCGCATAGGGAATCGCCGCCCAGACGCCGACATAGCCGAATGGCAGAAACGGACTGGCACCCGCGGCGGCAGTCACAGGAATGTCGAGCAGGTTGGCGACGTCGAAGTGCGGCACCATGGCCACCAGAAACACCCCCAGTGCCAACGCGGCGACGGCGGTGATGACAAACATCAGCTTGAGCGCTTCGCCGACCCCGAATATGTGGATGGCAATGAAAATGATGTAGAAGGCCAGATAGATCATCCAGCCGCCGATGCCGAACAGCGATTCGCAGTAGGCTCCGATGAACACCGCGATAGCCGCAGGGGCAATGGCGTATTCGATGAGAATTGCGGTGCCGGTGAGAAACCCGCCCCACGGCCCGAATGCACTGCGGGCAAAACCGTAGCCACCGCCGGCGGTGGGGATCATCGAAGACAACTCGGCCAGAGAAAAGCACATGCACAGGTACATGGTGGCCATCAGCAGCGTCGCCAGGAACATGCCGCCCCAGCCACCCTGAGCGAGGCCGAAGTTCCAGCCGGCATAGTCACCGGAAATCACGTAGGCAACGCCCAGACCCACTAGCAGTACCCAGCCGGCGGCACCTTTTTTCAGTTCGCGTTGTTGAAAGTAATCCGATCCGACTTTTTCATAGTCGACAGAGGTGCCGGTCGCCGGAGCGCCAGCCGGGGATTCGCTAGGCATAGGTTTCACCGTTCTTATTGTTTTATTGGCCCGGCTTTTTTGCCGGTGGGTAGCATGATCGTCCCCACGCTCTGCGTGGGGATGCCTCAACGGACGCTCTGCGTTCGGCTTTGGTGGGACGCGGAGCGTCCCGGGCGGCATTCCCACGCAGAGCGTGGGAACGATCAGTGCTGCAGGTTTAGAAGAAGCCCAACGGATTGATGTCGTAGCTCACCAGCAGGTTTTTGGTCTGCTGATAGTGATCGAGCATCATCTTGTGGGTTTCACGGCCGACGCCGGACTTCTTGTACCCGCCGAACGCGGCATGCGCCGGGTACAGGTGGTAGCAGTTGGTCCATACGCGACCGGCCTTGATCGCGCGGCCCATACGGTAGGCGCGGTTGATGTCGCGGGTCCACAGCCCGGCGCCGAGGCCGAACTCGGTGTCATTGGCGATGGCCAGGGCTTCGGCTTCGTCCTTGAAGGTGGTGATGCTCACCACCGGTCCGAAGATTTCTTCCTGGAACACGCGCATTTTGTTGGTGCCCTTGAGCAGGGTCGGTTGGATGTAATAGCCGGTCGCGAGACTGCCCTCGAGTTTTTCCACCTTGCCGCCGGTCAGCAGCTCGGCACCTTCGCCCTTGGCGATTTCCAGGTAGGAGAGGATCTTGTCGAATTGCTGCTCGGACGCCTGCGCGCCGACCATGGTGTCGGTGTCCAGCGGATCGCCACGTTTGATCTGGCTGACTTTCTTCATCACCGCTTGCATGAATTCGTCGTAGATCGACTCTTGCACGAGTGCGCGCGACGGGCAGGTGCACACTTCGCCTTGGTTGAAGAACGCCAGCACCAGACCTTCAGCGGCTTTTTCGATGAAGCTCGGTTCGGCCTGCATGATGTCTTCGAAGAAGATGTTCGGCGATTTGCCGCCCAGTTCCACGGTGGACGGAATGATGTTCTCGGCAGCGCACTTCATGATGTGCGAACCGACCGGGGTCGAGCCGGTGAACGCGATCTTGGCGATGCGTTTGCTGGTGGCCAGGGCTTCGCCGGCCTCTTTGCCGAACCCTTGCACCACGTTGAGCACGCCCGGCGGTAACAGATCGCCGATCAACTCCATTAGTACACAGATGCCCAGCGGGGTTTGCTCGGCCGGTTTCAGGACGACGCAGTTACCAGCGGCCAGCGCCGGGGCGAGTTTCCACGCGGCCATCAGCAGCGGGAAGTTCCACGGGATGATCTGGCCGACCACGCCCAGCGGTTCATGAATGTGATAAGCCACAGTGTTGCCGTCAATTTCGGCAGCGCTGCCTTCCTGGGCCCGCAGGCAACCGGCGAAGTAGCGGAAATGATCGGCGGCCAGCGGGATGTCGGCGTTGAGGGTTTCGCGGATGGCTTTGCCGTTGTCCCAGGTTTCGGTGATCGCCAGCAGTTCGAGGTTCTGTTCGATGCGGTCGGCGATTTTCAGCAGGATCAGCGAGCGCGCCTGCACGGAGGTCGCGCCCCACGCGTCGGCAGCGGCGTGGGCGGCGTCCAGTGCCTTGTCGATGTCTTCGGCAGTGGAGCGCGGGAATTCGGCAATCGGTTGGCCATTCACTGGCGAAGTGTTGGTGAAGTACTGACCTTTGACAGGCGCGACGAACTCGCCGCCGATGTAGTTACCGTACTTGCTCTTGAACGAGACTTTGGCGCCTTCAGTACCGGGGTGAGCGTAACGCATGATGATGTTCTCCTTGGCTTTGTACTTATTAGAGAAACGCGCAAGTGCGCTTGCTATAAGCGTAGAGCAAAGGTCGGGCCACCGCCGTGCAGGGCCGGTAAATCAAGGGCTTGGCCGGTTTTTGTCGGACGGGTGGATGGCGCCTGTGACGGTTTCGGTACAGATGGGGTGACAGTTTGTATCGCTTTTGGCACAGCCAGTGACTGGGCAGTCTTGCCAGCATTGCAATACACATTTACCTGGAGGATCCTCAGCCAACAGCAACCCTGTAGGAGCTGCCGGAGGCTGCGATCTTTTGATCTTGATCTTCAAAAGGCAAGATCAAAAGATCGCAGCCTCCGGCAGCTCCTGCACGAGGTTTGCGTCGACCTTTCGGGGAGAACAATAAGAAATGCACGACAATCATTTGAGTCGCCATGCCCAACAGGTTCTCACCGTTACCCAGGGCAAACCGCACCTGCACGGGCCCGGTGCCGATCCGTCGATTGCCCGTTCATGGCTGCGCTGTCTTGAGGACTATCACCTCGACCCGGCGCTGAGCATGGCGCCGACCGTGCTTGAACACGGGCGCGTACTGGAAAGCCGCGAACGCCTGCAACAAGTGCTGCAGATCGCCGGCAATGAAATGAGCAGCCTGCATCAACAACTCTCCGGCGCTGGCCATGCGGTGCTGCTGACCGACGCGCGCGGGGTGATCCTCAACTGCGTCACCGCGCCGGCCGAACGTAAAATTTTCGAGCGTGCCGGCCTCTGGCTGGGCGCCGACTGGAGTGAAGCCTGCGAAGGCACCAACGGCATCGGCACCTGCCTGGTCGAGCGTCAGGCCCTGACCATCCATCAGGACGAACACTTTCGCGGCCGTCACACCGGCCTGACCTGTTCGGCGAGCCCGGTGTTCGACCCGCATGGAGAACTGCTCGCGGTGCTCGACGTGTCTTCGGCGCGCCACGATGTCTCGCGGCAAAGCCAGTTCCACACCATGGCGCTGGTCAATCTGTCGGCGAAGATGATCGAGAGTTGCTACTTCCTGCGCTGTTTCGATAACCAATGGTTGTTGCGTTTTCATTTGCAGGCCGAATCGGTCGGGCTGTTCAGCGAAGGCTTGTTGGCGTTTGACGGCGAAGGGCGGATCAGCGCGGTGAATCAGAGTGCACTGAATTTGCTCGGGCATATTCGCGGTGGTTTGCTGGGTAAACCGGTGGAGGCGTTTTTCGATTGTTCACTGGATGAATTGCTTGGCCGCGCGAGTGCCAATGCCAGTGCCAGTTGGCCACTGCGCACCCGTGACGGGCGACATTTGTTTGCTGTGTTGCGCGGGGAATCGCGCAAACCTGTACCGATGCTATCGACGCCGGTGGTGGCTGAGGCGCCGCGCTTGTCGGGTATCTGTCTCGGTGATGAAGCGTTGCAGGCTGACTTCCGAAAAGCCTTGCGCGTCTTCGAGCGCGACGTACCTCTGTTGATCAACGGCGAAACCGGTTCCGGCAAAGAAGCCTTCGCCAAGGCCGTGCATCAGGCCAGTCAACGCTCGAGCAAAGCTTTCGTTGCCCTTAATTGTGCGGCCATCCCCGAGAGCCTGATCGAGAGCGAACTGTTCGGCTATCGCGGCGGCAGCTTCACCGGTGCGCGCAAGGACGGTATGCGTGGCAAGTTGCAGCAGGCCGATGGCGGCACGTTATTCCTCGATGAAATCGGCGATATGCCACTGGCCTTGCAGACTCGGTTGTTGCGGGTGCTGGAGGATCGGCAGGTGGTGCCGATTGGCGGCGAGCCGGAAGCGGTCAACGTGCGTATCATCAGCGCTACCCACCGCAATCTGCTGGATCGGGTTGCGGACGGCAGCTTCCGCGAGGATTTGTATTATCGACTCAACGGCCTGGAAGTGGCGTTGCCGGCTTTGCGCGAGCGCAGTGATAAATCGCAGTTGCTGGATTTTCTGCTGGCCGAGGAGGCGGGCGGTGAAACGATAGTCATCGAGGAACCGGCGCGTCAGGCTTTGCTTGCATTTAATTGGCCGGGCAATGTGCGGCAGTTGCGCAATGTGCTGCGCACGTTGGCGGCGTTGTGTGATGAAGGGCGGGTCGGGGTTGAGGACTTGCCGGTGATGATTCGGCAGGGGAGTCCGGCAGTATTAGCGGTTAAGGAGTCCGATCATCCTCTGGAAGACGCCGAACGGTTGGCTCTGCTCAATACGCTGGAGCAAACCCGCTGGCACATGACCCAAACGGCGCAGCAACTGGGTGTCAGCCGCAACACTCTTTACAGGAAGCTGCGTAAGCATGGGATTGAGCGGCGAGTCAGTTAGAAGGCCCTCACCCTAGCCCTCTCCCGGAGGGAGAGGGGACTGACCGAGTCGGTCTACTGATCTACGCCGACCTGAAATATCGAGCCGGACTCAGGATTTGAAAGCAACCGAGGTCGGCTCCCTGTCCCAGAGGGAGAGGGGACTGACTGAGTCGTTCTGGCGATTTAAGCCGACCTGAAATATGGAACCGGACTCAGGATTTGAAAGCAACCGAGGTCGGCTCCCTGTCCCAGAGGGAGAAGGGACTGACTGAGTCGTTCTGGCGATTTAAGCCGACCTGAAATATCGAGCCGGACTCAGGATTTGAAAGCAACCGAGGTCGGCTCCCTGTCCCAGAGGGAGAGGGGACTGACTGAGTCGTTCTGGCGATTTACACCGACCTGAAATATTGAGCCGAACTCAGGATTTGCAGGCAACCAAGATCGGCTCCCTCTCCTTAGGGGAAAGGGGACTGATCGAGGTGTTCTGGCGATTTACACCGACCTGAAATATTGAGCCGAACTCAGGATTTGAAAGCGACCGAGATCGGCTCCCTCTCCCTCGGGAGAGGGCTGGGGTGAGGGGCGACAATTAGCAGCCGAACCGAGATGCTGAGGTCAACCAGTCCTGCCCCTCACCTAAAGAGTGCGATTTCCCCCTCCCTACGCTAACCTGCGGCCATGTTTTACGAGGTCGACTATGCACATTCATATTCTGGGTATCTGCGGGACTTTCATGGGCTCAATGGCAGTCTTGGCCAAAGAGCTGGGCCACCACGTGACCGGTTCCGACGCCAACGTCTATCCACCGATGAGCACACAGCTGGAAGCCCAGGGCATTCAACTGACGCAGGGCTACGACCCGGCGCAACTTGATCCGGCACCGGATCTGGTGGTGATCGGCAACGCCATGTCCCGCGGCAACCCGGCGGTGGAATATGTGCTGAATAAAGGCCTGCCTTACGTGTCCGGCCCGCAATGGCTGGCTGACCATGTGCTGCAAGGTCGCTGGGTATTGGCGGTTGCCGGTACGCATGGCAAGACCACCACCAGCAGCATGCTCGCCTGGGTCCTGGAACACGCCGGCATGAGCCCGGGCTTCCTGATCGGTGGCGTGCCGCAGAACTTCTCGGTGTCGGCGCGTTTAGGCGGTACGCCGTTTTTCGTGATCGAGGCCGACGAGTACGACAGCGCCTTCTTCGACAAGCGCTCGAAATTCGTCCACTACCGTCCGCGCACAGCGATCCTCAATAACCTTGAGTTCGATCACGCTGACATCTTCCCGGATCTGCCGGCGATCGAGCGGCAATTCCACCACTTGGTGCGGACCATCCCAAGCGAAGGTCTGGTCATCCATCCGACCACCGAGCCAGCCTTGCAACGTGTGATCGAAATGGGCTGCTGGACCCCGGTGCAGACCACCGGTGCCGGCGGCCAATGGCAGGTCAAACTGCTGAGCGAAGACGGCTCGGCGTTCGAAGTGATGTTCGAAGGCGTGTCGCAAGGCACCGTCGAATGGGAGCTGACCGGTCAGCACAACGTCGCCAACGCCTTGGCTGCTTTGGCGGCTGCGCGTCATGTGGGCGTGGTGCCGTCGATGGGCATCGCTGGCCTGAGTGCGTTCAAGAACGTCAAACGCCGCATGGAGAAAGTCGCTGAAGTACGCGGCATTACCATCTATGACGACTTCGCCCACCACCCGACTGCCATTGCCACCACCCTCGATGGCTTGCGCAAGCGCATCGGCGACGCGCCTCTTATCGCGATCATCGAACCGCGCTCCAACTCGATGAAACTCGGCGCGCACCGTGACGGTTTGCCGGACAGCGTGGTCGATGCCGATCAGGTGATCTGGTACGCCCCGGCTAACCTCGGCTGGGACCTGGCCGGCACTGCCGCGTTGTGCACGGTGCCATCGATTGTCAGCGATTCGCTGGAAGGCATCATCGAGCGCGTGAAGAGCCAGGCGCAGCCGGGCACGCATGTGGTGATCATGAGTAACGGCGGCTTCGGCGGCCTGCACGGCAAACTCGCCGAGGCGCTGCAATGAACACTCGTTTTGAGAGCAATGGCCCCGAACGCATCACGCTGGCGATGACCGGCGCGTCTGGCGCGCAATACGGCTTGCGCCTGCTCGATTGCCTGGTGCGGGAAGATCGTGAGGTGCACTTCCTGATCTCCAAGGCTGCGCAACTGGTGATGGCCACCGAGACCGATGTGACGTTGCCGCCCAAGCCGCAGATGATGCAGGCCTTCCTGACCGAATACACCGGGGCTGCCGCCGGGCAGATCCGCGTGTACGGCAAGGAAGACTGGATGTCGCCGGTAGCTTCGGGCTCCGGCGCACCGGCAGCGATGGTTGTGGTGCCATGTTCCACCGGGACGTTGTCGGCGATTGCCACCGGCGCCTGCAACAACCTGATCGAACGCGCCGCCGACGTCACTTTGAAAGAGCGTCGCCAATTGATTCTGGTGCCGCGCGAAGCGCCCTATTCGAGTATTCATCTGGAGCACATGCTCAAGCTGTCGAACATGGGTGTGACAATTCTGCCGGCCTCACCGGGTTTCTATCATCAGCCGCAGACCATTGATGACCTGATCGATTTCGTTGTGGCGCGGATTCTCAATCTGCTCGGCATTCCCCAGGACATGCTGCCACGTTGGGGTGAGCATCATCTGAGCAGCGATGAATAAGCTGCTCGCGATCGGCCTGGTGTTGTTGCTGACCGGGTGTGCGACGGCGCGCACGCTGGATGCAGCGAAACCGGGGGCGCCGGTGGTGTACTCCGGGACGCGGCTGGATTTGTATGCGCTGAATGGCGGGTGCTGCGCGATGGACCGGTTCGGGGCTGAGGCGCCGAGTTATCCGGGGGTGGATCTGCCGGCGAGTGCGCTGCTTGATACGCTGTTGTTGCCGCTGTCACTGCTCACGGTGATAGGCGTGAGTTTTCAGGCAACGGGCGGATTGTAGTTAGACAGATCGTTCCCACGCAGAGCGTGGGAACGATCATGCGGCGGAAGACTATTTGCCCAGCTTGCGCAGCTCATCCGACTCGATCACCCGCACCCCATCTTGCTCTTCCAGCGCCAACCGCCACATCGCTCGCGCCAATTGGCACGCTTCGATGCCCCGGTATTTACCCGGAATCAGCTTTGACAACGGCGCGGCCAGTTGCTCGGCCAGACGTGGTTCGGTCCGTTCACCCAACAACAGTGAAGGCCGGCAAATGGTCAATTGCGGCCAGTCCTGTGCACGCAAGGCCTGCTCCATTTCGCCTTTGACCCGATTGTAGAAAACCGACGACTTCGGATCGGCGCCTATCGCACTGATCACGATCAGATGCCGCGCGCCCATCTCCCGCGCGCGTTTGGCGAACGCCACCACCATGTCCAGATCCACCGCGCGAAACGCCGCTTCAGAGCCGGCCTGTTTGATGGTGGTGCCGAGGCAGCAATAGGCGATGTCGACGCGGCCACTGAGTTGCGGCAGAAACGCCTGCGGATCGCCCACCGGGTTTTCAAGATGCGGATGTTCGGCCAAGGGGCGACGGGAAGGGGCGAGCACGCGAGAAATCGTCGGCTCGTTGAGCAAACGGTCGAGTAGATGTTCACCGGTCAAACCGGTGGCTCCGGCAAGCAATACGTGCTGAGGCGTCAAGTACATAGTGTCTCTCCCTTGATACTGTTCAGCTTAGTTGCTCTTTGTCGCTCCGTCGTTCAACGCAGCACTCTGCAATGCTTTTCTGGCTTGCTGTTTGCGCAGCAGTTGCCAGTGCGACAGCACGGTTTTCGGCGCCCAGATCTGCGGCTCCGACGCTTCGAAATTGTCCGCCAGTTCACGCTCGGCGACGGTGGCCTTGGCCAGTTTGAAGGCTTGCTCCAGATCATCGGTCTGGTTCAGCGCCTGGGCGAACAGTGCATCGCCGAAGTAGGTGAAGTTGGCTTCTTCCGAGCAGCCGAAGGACACCCGATCCGCGCGCGAGGCGGTCATGATCAGCGTGCGTTCGTCTTTCAGCGCCGGGATAAAGCCGCCGGAGTAGCACGACGAAATCACGATGATCTTGTCGCGATTTTTCAGCGGCGCCAGTACAGCGGCGAGTTCATCGGCGGGCAGGTCGGCCAGTTCCATACGCGGCTGGTCGAGCACCAGCTCATGTTCGGCGGTGCCGTGACTGGTCAGGTAGATGAACAGCAGGTCTTCCGGGCCGCTGCGTTCGGCCAGCGTTTGCGCGGCACGACGCAGGTTCTCGCGGGTGGCCATCGGCCGGTCGCCGAGGTGGTCACGGTGGTTGACCAGGCGGACCTGGCCATAAGCGCCAAAGCGCGTGTTGAGCATGTTAGCGACGTAGTCGGATTCGCGCAGGAACACGCTTTGTTTGCCGTCGCCGCCGAGGGTCAACGTGTATAACTCGACCGCCGGGGTCGACGCGGGAATGGCGGCCAACGCGTCATCAAGCAGGCGGCCCTGAGCGAGCAAGCCGAGTTCGAGCGTATCGGGCAATAACTTGCCGTCGGCGTCGCGCACGCGCTGCCCATTGACCCAGGTGCCGCTCATCACGCTGCCATCGGTGAGCACCAGGGTGCCGCGTCCGGAGTAGCTGTCGTTGTCGAAGCCGCCGATGTAAAAGCTGCCATCGGACAGGTTCAAACGGCCCTGACCGCTGAAGCGCCAGTCGCTGAACGTGCCGATGTAATGGCTACCGTCGGCGCCGATCAGTTCGCCCTTGCCGGTCAGCGCGCCTTCCTTGAACTGGCCGAGCCAGACATCGCCGTCGGCGTTTTCGTAGCGACCTTTGCCGTGCAGTTGATTGTTCTTGAAGCCGCCGACGTAGATATCGCCGTCCGCGCTGTTGAAGGTGCCTTTGCCTTCCAGCTGACCGTTGACGAAATGCCCGCTGAACGAGTTACCGCTGGCATCGCCGCGTTGGCCTTCGCCGTTGGGCTTGCCGTGGGCGAACTGGCCTTGATAGGAGCTGCCGTCGTCCATTTCCAGACGGCCGAGCCCGGAGTATTGGTCAGCCTTGAACTCGCCACGGTAGGTCATGGCGTTTTCTTTCAGGGTGCCTTCGCCTTCGCGGCGTCCCTGTTTGAAGCCGCCGGTGTAACTACTGGCGTTGGTGGTCAGGCTGCCTTGGCCGTCGAACAGGCCTTGCTGAAACTGTCCGCGATAGACCTCGCCGTTGCTGCCATGCCATTCGCCCTGACCATGCCACTGACCCTTATCGAACTGCCCGGCATACCAGCTGCCGTTGGGGTAGTCGACGCGGCCCTGACCTTGCAGCAAGCCATCGACCAGTTCACCACGATAGCGTCCACCGTCGGGCAGGCGCGCATCCGGGGGCAGCAGCGATTCGCCGTCGCCGCACGCGGTGAGCATCAGGGTCAAGACAAGGGGTGCAAGACGAGCGAGTGAGCGCATAGCGGGATCCGGGCAATTAGGCGACCGAGTATGCCGCAGCTATGTGACCTAATGCAGCCGGTAAAAACAGTGTTGACGCGAAACAGCGTGCGCTGCTTCGCATCCAGAACCATCAGACGAAGCAGAGCGACAGTGGCTCGGCGATATAGGCCGGTTTGTCCGAGCCTTCTATCTCCAGTGTCGCGGTGGCTTTGAGCAGCCACTGGCCCGGTTTTTTCTCGGTCACTTCGCCCAGATCGACCTTGAGGCGGACCTTGGAATTGACCTTCACTGGCTGGATGAAACGCACGCTGTCCAGGCCGTAATTGACCACCATCTTCACGCCTTGCGGCAGGATCAGGATGTCTTCCATCAATTTCGGGATCAGCGACAACGACAGGAAACCGTGGGCAATGGTGCTGCCAAATGGCGTTTGCGCGGCTTTGACCGGGTCGACGTGAATGAACTGATAATCACCGGTGGCTTCGGCGAACAGGTTGATGCGTTCCTGATCGATGGTGAGCCATTCGGAACGTCCGAGTTCCTTGCCGACATAATCTTTGAGCTCTGCAACGGGAACATAGGGCATTGAGACTCTCCTTGGGTTCATCGGTTTTATAGTTTTTCAGGTGGGGGATTTGACCGCCCTGCGAACCACTGTAGATCATCATGGCGATTTGCTCCGGTCAACCGACCATGCTTTTGGCGAATGCCGATCCATAGCGCAGGCGTGCTTATAATGCCGAGCCCCTGCTGGGTGAAAAGTAAGACGGAGATGTCGGATGTTGCTACGTGGCCTGACCCTGCTGGTGCTGTTCCAATTGCTCGGCACGGCGCTCAATCATTTGCTCTTGCCAGTGCTGCCGGGGCCGATCATCGGTCTGCTGCTGTTGCTGGTCTTCCTGATCGTTCGCGGTGAAGTGGGTGAGCCGCTGAACCTCGCGGCTGGCAGCCTGCTGCGCTATCTGCCATTGCTGCTGGTGCCCCCGGCCGTGGGCGTGATGGTTTATGCGAGCGACATTGCTGCGGATTTCTGGGCGATTGTAGGTGCGTTGGTGCTGTCGTTGATCCTGTCGATGGCCTTCACCGGGGTGCTGATGCAACGCCTGGTCAAACGGCATGCCCGCACATCGGAGGAGTCCTGATGCTCTTTGACTGGCAGGGCGCCTGGGCCTCCGTTATCCATCATCCGCTGTTCGGCATCGGCATCACCCTCGGCGCCTATCAACTGGTGCTGGCGGCGTTCGAGAAAACCCGCTGGATCTTTCTGCAACCGGTGCTGGTCTCCATGCTGTTGGTGATCGGTGTGCTGGTCGGCTGTGGCCTGACCTATGCCGAATATCGCAAGAGCACCGAGATCCTCAGCATTCTGCTCGGCCCTGCGACCGTGGCACTGGCGGTGCCGCTGTATCTCAACCTGCGGCGTATTCGCCAATTGTTCTGGCCGATTTTTACTACGCTGGTGATAGGCGGCGTAGTCGCCACCGGCATGGGGGTGGCGCTGGGCTGGTGGTTCGGTGCCGAGCACATGATTCTGATGACCATGGCGCCGAAGTCGGTGACCTCGCCGATCGCAATGCTGGTGGCTGAGCAGATTGGTGGCGTTGCGGCGCTGGCGGCGGTATTCGTGTTGATCACCGGGGTGATCGGTGCGATCTTCGGCCCGGCGCTACTGACTCGCCTCGGCGTGCACAGTCCCGAGGCGCGTGGCATGGCGCTGGGCATGACCGCGCATGCGGTCGGCACGTCGGTGGCGTTGCAGGAAAGTGATGAGTGCGGCGCGTTTGCGGCGCTGGCGATGAGTCTGATGGGCGTGGCCACGGCAGTCTTCCTGCCGCTGGCGGTGTCGATGGTGGTGTAAGGAAATATCTATGAGTCTGCCGCTTTTCCCGCTGAACACCGTGTTGTTTCCCGGCTGCAACCTCGATTTGCAGATCTTCGAGGCGCGCTATCTCGACATGATCGGCCGCTGCATGAAGCAGGGTGGCGGTTTCGGTGTGGTGTGCATCCTTGATGGAGAAGAAGTCGGCGTCGCGCCAGAAGGTTTGGCTCGGGTCGGCTGCGAAGCGCGCATCACCGACTTTCAGCAGCAGGACAACGGCTTGCTCGGCATTCGTGTGCAGGGCGGGCGGCGGTTCGCGGTGTTGCGTACCGAGGTGCAGCGCGATCAGTTGATCCTCGCCGATGTCGACTGGCTGGATGACGAACCCGAGCAACCGTTACAGGACGAGGATGCTGATCTGGTGGCGCTGCTCAAGGCACTGGCCGAGCACCCGATGGTGGAAGCGCTGGACATGGGCACTGAAGCGCTGGGTCAGCAATCGCTGGCCAATCAGTTGGCCTATCTGCTGCCCTTCGCCGAAGAAGACAAGATCGATCTGTTACAACTCGATGATCCCCAGCAGCGGCTGGATGCAATTCAGGCGCTGCTCGACGAACTACAAGGTGAATTGTTCGCCTAGTTGCACTTTGAATTAACTGATGGCGCCTGCCAGCATTGTTTTGCTTTTGTCTTTGTCTTAATTTCAAGTTGTCCGCAGGAAGCGGATAACTTGAATAAAAATAAGGATGAAAGCATGACTGTCTATGAAGATGAATGGGCGTTTTGGGATGATATTGCCGGCAAGTATATTTTGAAACATGCCGAGACGGATCATAACGTTAGCCACGTGATTGAGGCGGCATCCACTTATGCGGACCGGATGGTAATAGCCCGGCGTAAACGAAAATCTGAAAAAGTTCCTGGCGGCGAAGTGCCACGGATGTCGGCGTCCGCCACCAGCGTAGTGACTGCGACTGCGGTTTGATTATTTCCTTTTTCAGCATTGCCTGTCGTCGTGGCTAATTGACGGCGGGGTGTTTACAGGTGGGCAATCCCATGGCTTTAGCAAAAACAAATAACCAGACATTCACTGCGCATCTTTATCTTGATGGCCGGCCAGTGGTACTTAATCAACTACGTCTGCAACAGGCTTTGCGTGACCTTCGCATAACCAAGGCAGAAAAACTGGATGCCGAAGTGGGGTTGGCGGATTCGCGCGTGTCCAGCTTCATAACGCTGGCTGACCATGATGACGACACACCACTGTTGTTGAAGTTCGTCCCAAAGGGTGACGAATATGCCATCAGCCTTGTGCTCGCAGGAACATTCGATGGTGCGCGGTTATTCATAGAGGACAAGACTCATAATCTGTTGGCCAGTACCCGTGCGCCAGAGCAATACTTTTCAATCAGCAAGTCTGGTGCTTCAAAGGCCTCCTTCAGTGATATCGAATCCGGTCCTGCCTATCTGGAGTTGATCCACGAACCTGATGACAAGCCCTTGTATCGCCATATAAGCAGCGGAATGAGCACATTCCTCGACGTCGATCCTAACAGGACGGGGCATAACGCCTTCAATCACAAACCGGCAATATTTGTGATCAAGGTTATCCAATAGCGCCCAGCCGCTACTCCATAAAAAGGCGCCATTCATGTCTGGATGAATGGCGCCTTTTTTCAGGTTCGGTAATGCTCGGGTACCGGCCAGACAATGTCGTCGGCGAACGTCTTGTCGCCTTTGGGCAGATCCAGTATCACGCCGCCAGAACCGGCGATTTCATCGATAAGGCTGTCATAGGCGTTGGCGCCAAAATACCCGGCAGCACGACTGTCGGTTCCCGCCCAGGTGGCCTGCTCGATGGCCACGACCCGGTCACCCGCCTGTGTCAGCACATCCTTGACCCGGGTGGCTTGCGTCAGGTCGGAACGCACCAGCCAGATCCGCTCGGCACTGATGCCGCGTGTGGGCGTGGAGATATGCCCTTCCAGGTCGTCGAAGAGGAATGTGCCGTTAGCGGGGTTGAATGCCTTGTTTTCTGCCCCCGGCACCACTTCCAGGCCTCGGGTATCAATGGCGTAGACGAATGACGTGGTTTGCTGGCGGCGCGTGGATACATAATCTTTCGAATCATCGAAAACGAACGAGCTGTCAGAGTCGGTCTCGTCGCCGGTTCGTTTACCCTCCGACACCGAACTGCTGCCCGAGTCGGAGGATTCGCCGGTTCGTGTTTTCGAGCTTTGAGGATTCACCCCGGGAAAACGATTGGCCTGCGAGTTGTAATGCAACTCGTGATAGAAGCCGCCCTTGGTCGCCGCGTAAGCGGTGGCGTCATGCAGTCCGAACGTTGCACTCAATGCGCGCTTGTTCGTGGTGCCCTTGGGATTGCCTTTACGGTGCATCATTCGATCATCCCGCGCCAACTCGAAGGGTAATCGGGTTTCGCCGCGGAACATCGCCGGAATGTCGGTGCGATACAACATGCCGTGGCGGGTTCGCTGGTAGCCGAGGTGGGTCGCGTAGTCGGCCAAAAAGGCGTCGCTGTAGCGGGTGGCGGGCCAATGGTGGGCGAGGGCCAGCCCTTGACTCCGTAATTCCTCAACGTAGTTTTCCAGCTCTTCGCCGATCAGCTTGAAGCGCTGCTCATTGGTCGCATCGAGCGTTAGGCGTTTGTGCTGTTCAGCCCATTGCGGTATCTGGCCGTCGCCCGACTCTGTGCGCAGCCGACACAGTTGCTCCTGGGTCAGGTTATAGCTGCGCTGCAATTGCAGGCGCTGGGCAAGGGTCATGTGTGGATGCAGCCACTTCAGAGAATCAGCGACAAACAGATGGTCTTCGGTGTTCTGCGCGCGAAGTGCCCAGCCCGGCGCCTTGCCGGTCGCTTGTGCTTCTGCGCGGAAGGCGGCAATCCGGGTGTCATCCAGAATGTACATGCGCTGGATGTCCTGATCCGACCATTGCGCAAGTGGCGCATCGGCCATCCTGTTGCGTTTTGCCTGCACGGGATCGATGGCAATCCAGTGATGCTCCGGATCCTTGATGGCATAGCCGAGGATGGCGTCATCGCCGCTCGTACCGAGAGCGCGAAAGGTGTAGTAACCGTCAGCATTCGGTGTTGCGGAAAACGCGTAGTCATCAACGTTGAGGAGGGTGAGGTGCCGATCCAGGCTCCACAGATAGCCTTGCGTGGTCCGGTAAATGGGTGGGCCTGGTGCCAGGCGCCAGGAGGACATTGCCCGATAGGCCCTGAGGTCGGCATCGTATTGAACACAAACGTGGTGTCGGCCTTCTGAGCCTGGCAGTCGCACGTCCACCCAGTCCTTGGCGAGATAACGCCGGATGCCGGATTCATTCGGCCCTGGCAGATCGCCGAAATACGGATGGGCGAAATCTTCCAGCGACGTCATCGAAAAGTCTGGCCTGTCTGTGGCGGATCTCGATGTGACGCTCACTTGGATGGGGGAGGTTTTTGCTTGGGAGGTCCCGGGTTCCTCCAGACGAGGTCGTTTGGGTGAGGAGGGCGCCTCGACGGGTATAGGCCCCGGAATGTTTTCAGGGTTTGCAAATATCGCTCTGCTCGGCGAATGATCTGCGGAGGCCAGTGTAGAGGTGACGGGCGTTTCGACTAAAGGTGATTTAGGCCGTAGCCCGGGTTTTTGGCGCATGAATAAACTCCGTTTTTGGCGAGTCAGCCTGTCCGTAGGCTGAGGTGAACGGGTGCCCGTGTGGACGTCTGATCCAGACGGGCACGTGGTGAGGGTCAGGTCTTGTCGTTGGAAAAGACCAGGTCTTGCGGGTTGATTCGCACCTGTGGATCGCTGGCCAGCGCCCAGTGTTTCCTTACTGCGTTGTAAACCACCGTACCGATCGTTCCTGCGTCGATTGCGACGTGGGTTACATGAACCCTTGTTGCCAGTTCGTTTCGCTGTTGATGGGCATTGACCTCGGCCAACAGAGCTTCGATATCGGCGTAGCCACGTGCATCAATGACGTAAAGCTGCAGCACTTCAAACAACAGCGACACTTCATAAATATGGCCGGCCGAAGTGGCCACGCTGATGGATTCCACCGGGATGTCGTCTTCGATATCGGGCAATTCGACGGTGACGCTGGCGATGTGCAGACGATTGCCGTCCAGTTGGATGTCGTCGCGGGTGACCGTTTCTTTCATTTTGTCGGTGTACAGCGTCCAGGTCGATGCATCGGCGGTTTTCGCTGCAGCGCCTGGCGTCGAAAGGCGAATGATGGTGTTGCTGGCCAGATGGACATCGTACGTCGAACTCTGGCCATCGAGTACATAGATGCCGGTGTGCGAACCGGTGTCGATGGTGATGCGGCTGGGTTCTGCCGTTATCAGCGGTTTCACGCTGGCCAATGGTCTGACAAAGCGATAGTTGCCATTGCGTTGCTTGAGGCAACTTCGGGTGCTGCGTACGCGGGTGCCGGGGTTTTTTACATCGTCTTCATAATCCAGTGCGGGAACTTGCAGGCGGTAGGAAACCTGGTCCTGCAGAACCAGCACAACGTTCTGCTGCAGGCGTGGGGTGGTGACTTTCAGGCTGTTTCTGCCGCTGTAACCGGTGGCCGCCGCGATGGGCTGGACCACACCTTTGAACATAACCAATTTCGACGGCAGGGAGACCGTCAGGGTGAAGTCTGTGTAGTACAAGTGGGTCGTGCCAGAGACGCCTTTGCGCACCTGCACTTCATAACTGACCTGCACATTGATGATTTCAGCGTTGTCGAATTCCAGATAAACAGTGCGGGACGTTTCGGCGGTATTGCGCTGGGCAACGAATTCCACCGGACGCTCGGTGCGAGCAACAAAGTGCTGCTTCAAGCCCTGTTCGGCGATCTCGATCATGCCGCCGTTAACGATTTGCGGTGCAGCGGCGGGTTGGCCGATGACGACAACGACGGGGGTTATATCCTGCTGCAGCGCCTCATCTGGCTGCTGGGGTAGCTGGACCAGCAGCTCATAGCCATCCTCGGTCTTGAAACGGAATCGGTCATTGTTCAACAGGCGTTTGCCATCGACCCATTGGTAGACATTTTCGAGTGTCAGTACATGTTCCGGGTCGTTACCATCCTTGCCGCGCAATGAGCTGATCACCAGCGCAGTGCCGACGATCTGCCAACGCTGGATGACCTCCGCCGGCCAGCCGAACTCGATCAGACTCGACGCTTCAGCGTCCTCGTTAAGGGTCGTGCGGGCGTTGCTGCTGGCGATGTAAAAACGATCTGCGCCGCTGCCGCCGTCCACCCGACAGTCCGCTCCGTAGACGGCAATCGTGTCATCGCCTGCGCCGGCGCTGATGCGGTCGTAGCCATTGGCGGAAATCCGGTTGGCCGCGTCGTTTCCGCTGACGCGGCTGGTGCCTCTGCGCAGGGTCGAGACGTTTTCGATCGACGTGAGCTGCGCGACGTCAACGGCATTTTCCTCAGGATCAAGACCGCGCAGCGCCACCCTGCCACTGTGCAGGTTGATGTCGTGACCGATATGGCGGGTGTCGCTGAGCGGGCGGCTGCCTTCGAAGGCCAGGGTGTCGGCACCTGCGCCACCGTCCAGCACATTGAGGTGGGCCGGTTTGCTGGTGAGGTTCAATTGCTGCTCGGTAATCTCCTGATAGAACGCATCGTCCCTGTCGCCTCCGGTCAGAGCCTTGTGATCCGCGCGATAAGTGAACAGATTGGGCCTGTCCCGGACCCCGATAACCCGGTCATTGCCGTCACCCAAGCGCCAGAAAATGCCTTTGTCGTCACCGGCACTGCCCGACACTTTGCCTTTGAGGTTGGCGGGCAGGCCTTTGCCGGCATCGATCACGTCATCGCCGTCGACAACCACGGCCTGGTTGTCGAGCTTGAACGGTTGTTGGCCAGCGCTTTCGTCCCACTGGTAGCGCCAGATTTCAAGGGGCTTCAATTCAACCTGAAAGGCACCGTTGATCACGTGTTCGATGGCGTGTTTGTAGGCGTTCTCCAGCATGTCCTTGGCCGACAACTCCAGTTTTCGCTGGTGGTCCCGATAGCCCTTGGCGAGCTTGAAGCGATCCAGTACGTCCTGGTCCAGTTCCTTGTTGGTGAAGGCGAACCAGCCGGAGCGCATGCGTTCTTCAAGCGTCAGTTCGATGTAGTCATCGATGTCGTCCACCACTCGGGCGGCCTGGTAGATCATCGAGGCGGCGATAAGCAGTCCGGCGGCGACCAGCCCGACCGGCCCGGCGACGCTGCCAAACCCGGCCAGTGCGGCGACGCCCAGCACCAGGCTGATACTCGCCCCGGCGACGCTAAGACCGCCGCTGACGTAATGATCCTGGGCCTCTTTGCCCTGCGCTGCGGCGGCGGCATTGAACGACTTGATGGCATCGAGAATGTCGAAGGGCAAGGTGATGGCGCTGGCGAACATCCCGGCACCGCGGCTCATGTATTTGCCCACCGAGGTCAGCGGGAAATACTTCAGCGCGTTGCCGCCGTTTCTGAGCATGGCCTCACCGGTCTTGGTCAGCCCGCGTTCGATGATCAGCGAGCCGAACTCGGCGGCGATCGAGCCACCCTGGAAAACCGCTTCCAGCGTGTCTCCGTGCTTGATCGCATCAATCATCGCCTTGTAGCCGCTGTAGATGCCGAACGCCTGCATGCCGACCCCGGCGCCGCTCATCAAATAGCTTTTGTTTTTGCTGATCCAGCCCGGGGCATTTTCCAGTGCGTCGGCGCGATGAATATCCAGTTTTTGCGCAGCCTTGCCCAACTGGTTCAGGCGGTCCACCGCGCTGCCGGTAGCAATGGTTATATCGGCGACGAACAGCGCCCCGGCATCGACTGAGCGCTTGCAGGCGATTTCATAAAACAGCATCGCCGCTACATTGCTGTCCGGATTGTCGACGGACAGCAGACGCGCCTGCACCCGGTCTGCATCGAAATTGAGTCCGTCGAGAAAGTGTTGATCCACGCGCTGCATGCCGGCATTCCCCGGGCTGATGGGTTGGCCGTGCACGGTCGCGCCCAAGGCCAGGAGTTCTACGCGGCTGGTGAGTATTTCGCCGATGCGCAAGGGGCCGAAATGTTTGTCGAGGGATTTGAGTGTGCGTCGATAAGGGGCGTCAGCGTCGTCTGGCAACACTGCGTTGAGCGTGCCCGCCGGCGGCGCATGGGGGTTGGCCGAGGCGCTGACGGGATTGACCTGAACGGCGCTGATATTGGCGATTTGAAGTGGCGGAGCGATAAGTTTTGACATGTCATTAATCCTTTAATGAAAACGCATGACCGGTGTCCCTACCGGTGTGTCATTGATGTCGAGCCGCCGGCGTTGTCGACTCGGGCCAGTGGATGGCGTAGGCGAATTCGTCGCCGTTGCCCGACAGACTGAGCACAGGTTTGCCGGCGGCTTCGGCGTTGTCGATCAACTGGTCGTAGGCGAATTTGTTCTCGTGTCCGGCATGGGTGGCGGCTTCGATGCGCTCAGCGTTCGCGCCTGCCTGTTCCTTGAGGTCATCGACCCTCACGGCTTTGCTCAGGTCCGAATTCAGCAGCCAGATACGCTCGGCATCCAGTCCTCTGCGGCTGACTGATATCAGCCCTTCGAAGTCATCGGAGGGAAACCAGGTGGGGGGTGTGTCGCGGGCCGCTGAATTGAAACTCATGTTTTCTTCATGAGGCACCACTTCCAGGTCGCGGGTGTCGAGCACATACAGAAACATTTCCCGCTGACGTGTGCGTGTTGATTCATGGCGGCGATCGCGATCCCACGGCACCGGGCTTGTGGCGTCGGACCATTCGGACGATGAGCTGCTCTCGGTATCACTGACATCGCTGCCCGAGGCGCTATCGTCAGCATCCCGCCCCGGGTATTTGCTCGTCTGGCTGTTGAACCGCAAGTACTCGGGGTCAGGCTCCCTTGCGTACATCAGGCCTTCTTTGAGGCTGAAGGTTGCGCTCATCGGCTTATGCGTGGTGGCGCCCGGTTTGTGCTGGTATCGCGGTAGCATGAAGCCGTCATTGGCGAGCTCGAACGGTGTGCGTTCATCGCCACGGAACAGCGCCGGCACGTCGGTGCGGTACAGGCAATTGTTCTTGTTGCGCAGATAGCCGAGTTTGCCCAGCAGCGCTTCGCGCACCGGCGCGGTCATGCTGGTTTCCGGGCTGTACCAGTCATGCCGGGCATCACGCTTGAGGTTAAGTTCCTCGACAGCCTCGCGGCTCAGTTGCTCGAGACGCTGCGGATGGTCGAGGTCGTCGATCAGGTGTTTGTGTGCCTGCGCCCATTGCGGCATTTGCAGTTCGGTCTTCAGGTCCTGTTGCAAGCGGGCCAGCTGGCTGGGCAGCAGGTTATAGGACTGCAGAAATGCTTCGCGCTGTGCAGGATTCATGCTTGGGTGCAGCCAGCGCAGGGTGTCGCGCAGCAAGTCGCGGTGCGGGTTCGTGACTTCAGGAGTCGCCCATTGCGGACTCTTGCCGCTGGCTTGGGCTTCGGTGCGAAAACGCACGAGATCCTGGCCATGGATGTCGTACACCTGCCAGATCTCATGGTCTGTCCAATGCTTCAAGAGCGTGGGCTCGGCACCGAATCCGCCTGCGGGCGGATCGACCGGGATCCAGTGACCAAAAGCGTCCATAAAGGCAAATTGCGTGATCACGTTGTTCGCCCCGAATGCAGGGGCCAGTTCGTAATAGCCTTGGGCATCCGGTGAACGCAGCGATGCCTTGTACAGATTCGAATCGAGGTGGGCGGGTCGAGGCCGTTTCGCGACGGGGTCGATCCCCGGTTGATCGCCCGGTAGCGGCGCAGGTCGTTTTGTCGAGGCCATGGCGGGTGCCGGATGCTCCGTCAGGCGCCAGGTCAACCGGCCTTCATTCCGGTACAGCGCCGGTCCGGACGCGGACCGCTCGGTGACCATCTTGCAGCGATAAACCCCATCGGCATCCTGGCCAACATGGGTGGTGCGCAAGTCGCCTTCATATTCGACGTCGACAAACTGTCGTCCGACGATCCAGCGAAAACCGTCATCCTCCGCCGGTTTCATTCCACGCAGGAAGTCGTCACGCAGCCAGTAGGTGTCGGGGGAATTATCGCTTGCGAGGCGGGCAGGGTTCGTCGCCTGCATCGGTTGGATGACCACGGCAGGCGGGGTTGCATCCGCGACCGGCCAGCCGCCAGCGGTGTGAACGGGATACTGGCCACTCGGCAAACCCGGTAACCGGAAAATCGAAGGGCCACCTGGAGTGAACGGTGTGTCGGTACGCAGGGGCGGGAATGTGCTCGCTTCAGGTTGTTGCGTTGAGCTCTGGGGTGGTTTGCGCGGTGTCTTTGGACTCATGGCGTACTCGAAATCAGTTGATGTATTGAAACCCTCGCTTCGTCAGTTGAATTGATTGTTGGGCAGGCAAGTGCAGGCGGTCTCACTTTAATGGGTGAGAATGTGCCTAAGGGTTTCAAATATGTGGATTTAATCTAACTGGTTTTTTAAGTTATGGAAGGCGCTGGCGTGAGGGTTCGTAATTGATATGTAACTTCGGTTGTTTTTAGCTTGAAGTGTGCGAAGTTGCGGTTTGGTAAATAAGGGTTTTTACCGTGGGCGAGTAAGTTTGAATAAGAGAACAGCGCTGCTCTTGTCGGAGAATTCCTAAAAGAGCAGCGCAGAAGGATTAAGGCTTGTGTATCGCCAGATTCAATAGGCGTAACGCAACAAGGTATGAGGCAAGTGCCGCAGGACGAAAAACCCGAACAGCGCCAACATTGCCGGCAGGATCAACCACCAGATCTTGAACGGCATAGGATTGAGTGGGGTTTTACGCTGGCTCAGCCACAGGGCGGCAGCGCAGACACAGGCGGCGAGCATGGCGCCGGCCAGCACGTCGGTTGGCCAATGAGCGCCCAGATAGACCCGCGACAGGGCGATGGAAAGGGCCGGAATACAGGCGATCAGCAACCAGGTCAGGCGCATGCGTGGCGGCTGGCCACGGCCGGCGAGTACCGCCAGGGTCAGAAACAGTGCAAACGAACCTGAGGCATGGCCACTGGGCATGCTGTAAGTGGTCAGTGGGTCGGTCAGCACTTCCGGACGCACCCGGGCGAAGAAGTATTTGGTCCCGGTGTTGGCCAATGCGGTCACCAGCAGCGTACCGCCAACGAAGATCGCATGGCGCCATTGCCGGCACAGCAGCAACAGGCCGGTCAGCAGGACGCTGAACAGCAGCATGTTGCGGAATTCACCGATCAGGGTCAGTGTGACCGCAATTTCATCCAGCATTGGCTGGCGATGTTCCTGCACCAGCGTCATCACCCCTTGATCGAGTGCTGTCAGGTACGGATAGCCGATGAACAGGCCAATCAGAATCAACAGGCTCATGCTGCTGATCCAGATGGTCGCGCGACGGTGGCGACGCAGGCTGCTGTTCACGCTGAGGCCGACCATTGCGGCGATGCTGCCAGCGACAATGCCGGCCTCCAGCCAGAACCCTTCAGGCAATGGCAGACGGAAGGCCGCGCCGGTGGCCCAGCCCGGCAGCAGATAGGCGAGACTCCAGCCGGCGGCCGCCAGCAGGCTGACAGCGGCAAAACGCGGGAAGGGCATGTCGCACATGCCGGCGACCATGGGCAGCATCGGTCGCAATGGCCCGATGAAGCGGCCGACCAGCAGACTGGCAATGCCGTAGCGCTGGAAATACGACTCGGCGCCGGCCATCCATTCCGGATGATGCCGTAGCCCCGGCAGGCGCCGAATGTTCTGGTGGAAATGGCGACCGAGGAAGTACGAAACGGCATCGCCGAGAATCCCGCCAAGGAAGCCCAGCAACAAGGTCTCGCTCAGTGACAGGGCGCCGCTGCCGGCCAGCACGGCGACGGCAAACAGCAGCACGGTGCCCGGCACGATCAAACCGGCAATCGCCAGGCATTCCACAAAGGCCACAATGAAAACTGCAGCCGCCAGCCATTGTGGATTGGCGGCCAGCCACCCGGTCACGCTATCGAGCCATGGGCCCATACAGAAAAACTCCAAATCATTAATGGCCTTCTGTAGGAGCTGCCGAAGGCTGCGATCTTTTGATCTTGATCCTGAAAGCAAGATCAAAAGATCGCAGCCTTCGGCAGCTCCTACATGAGTGTGTGTTTACAGCAGAAAATAATCTCGGCCTTCGACCTGACCGCGTCGCAGCGGGTTCCGCGTGCACCATTGCGCGTAAGTCGCATCGACGAAGCGGTACATCAATTGTTCGTCCCGGCCGAGGGGGATGCCCAGGCGTGTTGTCTGGATAATGTGCGAAGGTGCCGGCCCGGTGTCTTCTACCAGAAGGACTTCATGATCAAAACGCTTGGCGTCCCACACCGGCACTTTCAGTCCCAGCGCTTTGCACAGCAGGGTTTGCCCGGCGCAGAGCTTTTGCGAAGGCCGCGCACGTCCCTGCGCGTCGGGATTGTTCAGCAGCATCTGCGCCAGACTCGCCGGACCGCTGATTTCATCGACCCACGGATAGGCGGATTTGATCAGTACCGCATTGCCCGGCCCCTGCGCGCTGAAGTTCAGCGAATCACCGCCACGGGCGTAATACATATAGATGTGGCCGCCATCCAGAAACAAAGCCTTACGCTTTTCTGTGTAGCCCAACGAGGCGTGGCTGCCTTTTTCTGCGCAGTAATAGGCTTCGGTTTCGATGATTCGCGCGCTCAGCCACAGATCGCCGACCCGGTGACGAATGACTTTGCCGAGCAGATCCTGCGCCAGCACTTGCGCATCACGGTCGAAAAAGGCGTCCGGCAGCCCTAGCGGCAGGCGTTCGACGCGGTTGCGAACGGTCAGGTTGGACATGGCAGGCAATGTTTATCCAGGCTCAGGAGGTCGTGATGATAACAACGCGCGGCTTAATTGGGCCTGAACGCCGGCGAATCCGCGTTCATTTCGACCATCCGCCCGTCACCGCTGTTAGTCCCGGGACGCGGCAGCTATAATCTGCCGCTTTCCTCTTTGCCAAGACCCCAGCAGACCATGACTGAGTCCGTTCTTGACTACATGACCCGATTGGGTCGCGCCGCCCGCGAAGCCTCCCGGGTCATCGGCCGTGCCAGCACCGCGCAGAAAAACCGCGCCTTGCAGGCTGCTGCCAATGCCTTGGACGCCGCGCGCGCCGAGCTTGCCGCCGCCAATGAGCAGGATCTGGCCGCCGGTCGCGCCAATGGTCTGGAACCGGCACTGCTGGAGCGTCTGGAACTGACCCCGGCGCGCATCGACGGCATGATCGTCGGTTTGCGTCAGGTCGCTGCACTGCCGGATCCGGTCGGTGCGATCCGCGACATGAGCTTCCGTCCGTCGGGCATTCAGGTCGGCAAGATGCGCGTGCCGTTGGGCGTGATCGGGATCATCTACGAATCCCGTCCCAACGTGACCATCGATGCTGCCAGCCTGTGCCTGAAGTCCGGCAATGCGACCATTCTGCGCGGTGGCTCTGAAGCGATTCATTCCAACCGTGCGATTGCCGCATGCATTCAGCGCGGTCTGGCCGAGGCCGAATTGCCTGCCGCTGTGGTGCAAGTGGTCGAAACCACTGACCGTGCCGCTGTTGGCGCGATGATCACCATGCCCGAGTACGTCGACGTGATCGTGCCGCGCGGTGGCCGTGGCCTGATCGAACGTATCAGCCGTGATGCCCGCGTACCAGTGATCAAGCATCTGGACGGTATCTGCCACGTTTACGTCAGTGCCCACGCCGATCTGCCCAAGGCCCAGCGCATCGCGTTCAATGCCAAGACTTATCGCTACGGTATTTGCGGTGCGATGGAGACCTTGCTGGTCGATCAAACTGTTGCTAAGGATTTCCTGCCGTCGATGGCCGCCCAGTTCCGCGAAAAAGGCGTCGAACTGCGTGGTTGCGAACGTACGCGGGCGATCATCGAAGCCGTTGCTGCCAGCGAAGAGGACTGGAGCACCGAGTATCTGGCGCCGATCCTGTCGATTCGCGTGGTCGACGGTCTGGATCAGGCGATCGAACACATCAACCATTACGGCTCCCATCACACCGACTCGATCGTCAGCGAAAACCTCGCTGACACCCGTCGTTTTGTGGCGGAAGTCGACTCGGCGTCGGTGATGATCAACACGCCGACGTGCTTTGCCGATGGATTTGAATACGGATTGGGTGCCGAGATCGGTATTTCTACTGATAAGCTGCACGCCCGCGGCCCGGTGGGTCTCGAAGGACTGACCTGCGAGAAGTACGTCGTGGTCGGTGATGGCCAGTTGCGCGGCCAGGCGACGGTCTGACTTGACCGACCTCGACCTGACAGCGCCGCAAGCCGGCAACGAGTACCGCCCCCGGCGCATTGGCGTCCTGGGCGGCACGTTCGACCCGGTGCACATCGGCCATTTGCGCGGTGGGCTGGAAGTCGCCGAAGCGCTGGCGCTCGATGAGTTGCGCCTGATGCCGAACGCGCGGCCGCCTCATCGCGGTACGCCGCAGGTGTCGGCGCAGGATCGGCTGGCGATGGTCGAATGTGCGGTGGCCGGATTGCCGCCGCTGGTGGTGGACGCCCGCGAATTGCAGCGGGACAAACCGTCTTGGACCATTGATACCCTGGAGTCGATGCGCGCGGAAATGCCCGCCGAGACCCAGGTTTTTCTGCTTTTGGGCTGGGACGCATTTTGCGGCCTGCCCACTTGGCACCGCTGGGAAGAGTTGCTCCAGCATTGCCATATCCTGGTGTTGCAACGCCCGGATGCCGACAGCGAACCGCCGGATGCCTTGCGCAACCTGCTGGCAGCGCGCTCGGTGAGCGACCCGCTGGCCCTCAAAGGGCCGAGCGGACAGATTGCATTCGTCTGGCAGACACCGCTCGCGGTTTCCGCCACCCAGATCCGTCAACTGCTGGCCAGCGGTAAGTCGGTACGTTTCCTGGTGCCCGACGCGGTCCTGGCCTACATCGATGCGCACGGTCTGTACCGTGCGTCGAACTGAACAAGGCGTGCTTCACTGATACGAATCCACGTGTCGCCAAGCCGCCGAATATACGAGCAAAACGAGTTTTATATGACTGACAAAGACCAAACCAAAGTAAAGCGCAAAGGCACATTCAAGAGCGCCCCGCTGCCAGAGCCGGTCAACACCAATGAGCCGCTGAAAGGCGACGAGCTGGTCAAGCTGGCCGTGGCTGCCCTGGAAGACGTCAAGGCACAAGACATCCAGATCATCGATGTTCGCGACAAGCAGAGCATCACTGACTACATGATCATCGCCACCGGTACTTCCAACCGCCAGATCAACGCGATGCTCGACAAGGTTCGCGAAGAAGTCAAAAAGCAGGGCGCCAAGCCGCTGGGCGAAGAAGGCAAGGGCGACAGTGACTGGGTGCTGCTCGACCTGGACCTGGTGATCGTGCACATGATGACCGCCTCGGCACGTCAGTTCTACGACCTGGAACGCCTGTGGGCCGGTGCCGAGCAGAGCCGTGCGGCCGATGCCAAGCACCACAGCCCGGAAAACACCCACGAGCATTTCACCAAGCTCAACAAAGACCAGCTGTAAGGGATTGCTGTGCGACTGCGCCTGATCGCCGTCGGTTCACGCATGCCCAAGTGGGTGGAAGAAGGCTGGCATGAATATGCCAAGCGTCTTCCGTCCGAGCTGGCGCTGGAACTGGTGGAAATACCGCTCAATACCCGTGGCAAGAATGCCGACGTGGCCCGATTCATCCGCCAGGAAGGCGAAGCCATGCTGGCCAAGGTCGGGCCGAACGAGCGGATCGTCACGCTGGAAGTCCACGGCAAACCCTGGAGCACCGAGCAGCTGGCGGTCGAACTCGACCGTTGGCGGCTGGATTCGCGCACGGTCAATTTCATGGTCGGTGGCCCGGAAGGGCTGGCGCCTGAAGTCTGCGCCCGTGCCGATCAGCGCTGGTCGTTGTCGCCGCTGACGTTGCCGCACCCGTTGGTGCGGATCCTGATCGGCGAACAGTTGTATCGTGCCTGGACCGTGCTGTCCGGTCACCCTTACCACAAGTAATCCAGCCCTCATGTCTCAGCCGATCCGCATCAAGGACCACGAAAAGGACGCACGCCTGGTGCGTAGCCGCGTCGTGTTCGGGGCCATTGCGATCATGCTGCTGATCGGCGTGTTGATCGCGCGGCTGTATTACTTGCAGGTGATCCAGTACGAGTACCACTCGACGCTCTCGGAAAACAACCGTGTCCATGTGCAGCCAATTCCACCAACCCGTGGGTTGATTTTCGACCGCAACGGCGTGGTGGTGGCGGACAACCGTCCAAGCTTCAGCCTGAGCATGACCCGCGAGCGCTCCGGCGACTGGCAGCAGGTGCTCGACGTCATCGTCGAAGTGCTGGAGCTGACGCCGGAAGACCGGGTGATCTTCGAGAAGCGCATGCGTCAGGGGCGCCGACCGTTCGAGCCGGTGCCGATCCTGTTCGAGCTGACCGAGGAGCAGATCGCCCGGATTGCGGTGAACCAGTTCCGGCTGCCCGGCGTAGAAGTGGTGGCGCAGCTGGTTCGTCACTATCCGCAGGGCGCGCACTTTGCGCACTCGGTCGGCTACATGGGGCGGATCAACGAGAAAGAGCTGAAGACCCTCGATCCGGTCAATTACAGCGGCACCCACCACATTGGCAAGACCGGCATCGAGCGTTTCTACGAGCCGGAATTGCACGGTCAGGTCGGTTACGAAGAAGTCGAAACCAACGCCCGCGGCCGCGTCTTGCGCGTGCTCAAGCGCACCGATCCGATTCCCGGCAAGGACATTGTTCTGAGCCTGGACATCAAGTTGCAGGAAGCCGCGGAGGCTGCACTCGGCGGACGTCGTGGTGCGGTAGTTGCGCTCGATCCGAAGACCGGCGAAGTGCTGGCGATGGTCAGTCAGCCGAGCTTCGACCCGAACCTGTTCGTCACCGGGATCAGCTTCAAGGCCTATGCCGAGTTGCGTGATTCCATTGACCGGCCGCTGTTCAATCGCGTGTTGCGCGGTCTGTATCCGCCAGGCTCGACGATCAAACCGGCGGTGGCGATTGCCGGCCTCGATTCCGGTGTAGTGACTGCGTCGAGCCGGGTATTCGACCCGGGCTACTACATGCTGCCCAACTACGATCACAAATACCGTAACTGGAACCGCACCGGTGACGGCTTCGTCGACCTCGACACGGCGATCATGCGTTCCAACGACACCTACTTCTATGACCTGGCGCACAAGCTCGGTATCGATCGGTTGTCGGCCTACATGAACAAGTTCGGCATCGGCCAGAAGGTCTCGCTGGACATGTTCGAAGAATCCCCCGGTCTGATGCCGTCCCGCGAGTGGAAGCGGGCGACGCGTAAGCAGGCGTGGTTCCCCGGCGAAACCCTGATCCTCGGGATCGGCCAGGGCTATATGCAATCGACCCCGCTGCAACTGGCCCAGGCCACCGCGCTGGTGGCCAACAAAGGCGTTTGGAACCGTCCGCACCTGGCCAAATCCCTCGAAGGGGTGAAACCGGTGGACGAGAATCCGATGCCGGACATCATCCTGCGTGATCCGTCGGACTGGACCAAGGTCAACCACGGCATGCAGCAGGTAATGCACGGTGCCCGCGGTACCGCGCGCAAAGCGGCGATCGGCGCGCAATACCGCATCGCCGGCAAGTCGGGTACCGCGCAGGTCGTGGCGATCAAACAGGGCGAGAAGTACGACCGCTCCAAGGTTCAGGAGCGCCACCGCGACCACGCCCTGTTCGTCGGTTTTGCTCCGGCCGATGACCCGAAAATCGTCGTTTCGGTGATGGTCGAGAACGGTGAGTCCGGTTCCGGCGTTGCCGCGCCTGTGGTGCGCCAGGTCATGGATGCCTGGCTGCTCGATCAGGACGGACGTTTGAAGGCCGAATACGCCAGCCCAATCAGTGCGGAGGCTACGGCCCGTGATGAATAACTTTGATCGCATGCTCTCCAGTGAGGATGTGATGCGTCGCCGCGCGACGTTGCTGCAAAGACTGCATATCGATGGCCCGTTGTTGATCCTGCTGCTGATACTCGCCGCCGGCAGCCTGTTCGTGCTGTATTCGGCCAGTGGCAAAAGCTGGGATCTGCTGGCCAAGCAGGCCACTTCATTCGGCATCGGTCTGGTGTCGATGATCATCATCGCCCAGTTCGAGCCGCGTTTCATGGCGCGTTGGGTGCCGCTCGGCTATGTGATCGGCGTGGTGCTGCTGTTGGTGGTGGACATCATGGGGCACAACGCCATGGGCGCGACACGCTGGATCAATATCCCCGGGGTGATCCGCTTCCAGCCTTCGGAGTTCATGAAGATCCTGATGCCGGCGACCATCGCCTGGTATCTGTCCAAGCGCACGCTGCCGCCGCAACTCAAGCATGTCGGCATCAGTCTGATGCTGATCGGCGTGCCGTTCGTGTTGATCGTGCGCCAGCCTGACCTGGGAACTTCGCTGCTGATCCTTGCCGGTGGCGCGTTCGTACTGTTCATGGGCGGGCTGCGCTGGCGCTGGATTCTCAGCGTGCTGGCGGCGGCGATCCCGGTGTCGGTGGCAATGTGGTTTTTCATCATGCACGACTACCAGAAGCAGCGAATCCTGACCTTCCTCGACCCGGAAAGCGATCCGCTCGGCACCGGCTGGAACATCATTCAGTCGAAAGCGGCGATTGGTTCCGGCGGCGTGTTCGGCAAGGGCTGGCTGCTCGGCACCCAGTCGCACTTGGACTTCCTCCCGGAAAGCCACACCGACTTCATCATTGCCGTACTCGGCGAAGAGTTCGGTCTGGTCGGTATCTGCGCGCTGTTGCTGATCTATCTGTTGCTGATTGGACGGGGGCTGGTGATTACCGCTCAAGCCCAGACGCTGTTCGGCAAATTGCTCGCCGGCGCGTTGACTATGACGTTTTTTGTTTACGTTTTCGTCAACATCGGTATGGTCAGTGGCCTGTTGCCGGTTGTAGGGGTGCCGTTGCCGTTCATTAGCTACGGAGGAACTTCGCTGGTGACGCTGCTGTCAGCGTTTGGGGTTTTGATGTCGATCCATACCCATCGCAAGTGGATCGCACAGGTTTGAATAAGGTGAAGAGTTCAATGCAAGTTATGCGTGGCTGGGCGACTCGATGCGCGCCATTGGTAGGCCTGATGGGCCTGCTGGGTAGCGTGCAGGAAGCGCTGGCCGGCGAATACGAAGGGTCGCCGCAGGTGGCCGAGTTCGTCGGTGAAATGACCCGCGACTACGGTTTTGCTGGTGAGCAGCTGATGGCGGTGTTCCGCGAAGCTCAGCGCAAGCAGGCGATTCTCGACGCCATTTCCAGGCCTGCCGAGCGGGTCAAGCAGTGGAAAGAATACCGTCCGATGTTCATCACCGATGCGCGCATTGCACGCGGTGTGGACTTCTGGCGTCAGCACGAGGCGACGCTGGCCCGTGCCGAGCAGGAATACGGCGTGCCGGCACAAGTCATCGTGTCGATCATTGGCGTTGAAACCTTTTTCGGACGTAATACCGGTAATTACCGGGTGATCGATGCCTTGTCCACGCTCGGTTTCGACTATCCTCCCCGTGCCGAATTTTTCCGCAAGGAACTGCGTGAGTTCCTGCTGCTGGCGCGTGAAGAACAGGTCGATCCATTGACCCTCAAAGGCTCGTACGCCGGGGCCATGGGCCTGCCGCAGTTCATGCCGAGCAGCTTTCGCGCTTACGCGGTGGATTTCGACGGTGACGGCCACATCAATATCTGGAACAACCCGGATGATGCGATCGGCAGCGTCGCCAGTTATTTCAAACGTCACGGCTGGGTCGCGGGTGAGCCGGTGGTCAGCCGTGCCGATGTCCGTGGCGAACAGGTCGATGAAGGCCTGACCACCGGCATCGAACCGACGAAAACGGTTGGAGAGTTGCGAGTGCTGGGCTGGTCAAGTCATGATGCGCTGCGCGATGATATGCCGGTTACTGCATTTCGCCTCGAAGGCGACAACGGCCCTGAATACTGGATGGGCCTGAAGAATTTCTACGCGATCACGCGTTATAACCGCAGCGTGATGTACGCCATGGCCGTACATCAACTGTCTGAACAGCTGGTACAAGCACGGGGCGTCAAGTAATGCGGGCATTGCCTAACAATAAACCCCTGAAGCTGGTGGCATTCGCTGCGTTGGCGGTGCTGGTCGCCAGTTGCTCGACCAGCCGTTCGCCGACTCAGAAAACCACCACGACCGCTGTGCGTGCCCAGCCGGGCCTGGACATCAACCGTGCGCATAAAGATGGCGCGCCGTGGTGGGACGTCGACGTATCGCGTATCCCGGATGCCACGCCGACCCTGCACACCGGTCCGTACAAGGCCAACCCGTACACGGTGCTGGGCAAGACCTACTTCCCGCTGCAGGAATCGAAGACCTACGTGGCTTCGGGTACGGCGTCCTGGTACGGCACCAAGTTTCACGGTCAGAACACCGCCAACGGCGAGGTCTACGACCTGTACGGCATGAGTGCCGCCCACAAGACATTGCCACTGCCAAGTTACGTTCGGGTGACCAACCTGGACAATAACAAGAGCGTGATCCTGCGGGTCAACGACCGTGGGCCGTTCTATTCTGACCGTATCATCGACCTGTCCTATGCTGCGGCGAAGAAGCTCGGTTATGCCGAAATCGGCACCGCGCGGGTCAAGGTCGAAGGCATCGATCCTCAGCAGTGGTGGGCCGCCAAGGGCCGTCCGGCGCCTTTGATGCTCAACGAGCCGCAAGTCGCGCAGAATAGCGCCCCGGTGATCACGGCCTCGGCCGGCACCGTCGAGCAATGGACGCCACCGCCGCAGCAACATGCCTCCGACACCGTCCCCGTGCCGATGAGTGCAAAAAAAAACGCTTCTGCACCAGCGTCTGGCCAGTATCTGCAGGTGGGCGCGTTCGCCAACCCGGACGCTGCAGAACTGCTGAGGTCGAAGCTCAGCGGGATGGTGAGCGCTCCGGTGTTCATCAGCTCGATCGTGCGCAATCAACAGACCCTGCACCGGGTTCGCCTGGGGCCGATCGGCTCGCCGGGTGAAATTGCCCAGGTGCAGAACAGCGTGCGCCTGGCCAACCTTGGTTCGCCAAGTGTGGTCACCGAGTAATACGTAGAACTTGATTGACGGTTCACTTGCGGTATCGGGGGGTGAACCAGGTTGTTGGCTCGTCGAAGAACAAAAGCCCGGCAAGGGTGACTGGAGTGAGCAACTCAACACGCGATGACTCGTTAGAAAGTCATCTGATTAAATTTTGTCCGCAAGGACAGTTTCCATTAGCGATTTCGAGAGACGGATGAACATCACCACCTTTGCCAAACGCCTGTGTCTGCTAGTCCCGCTGCTCCTCTCGCCAGCCGCCTTCGCGGCCGAGATGATGCCGTCGCCACCGCAACTGGCTGCCAAAGCCTACGTTCTGATGGATGCCAGCAGCGGCAACGTGCTGGTTGAGAACAATGGCGACCAGCGTCTGCCACCGGCCAGCCTGACCAAGCTGATGACCGCTTACATCGCGACCCTGGAAATCCGTCGCGGCCAGATCGGTGAAAACGATCCGGTGACCGTCAGCGAAAACGCCTGGCGCACCGGCGGTTCGCGGATGTTCATCAAAGTCGGCTCGCAGGTGACTGTCAGCGACCTGCTGCACGGCATCATCATCCAGTCCGGCAACGACGCCAGCGTGGCGCTGTCCGAGCACATCGCCGGTAGCGAAGACGCGTTCGCCGACCTGATGAACAAGACTGTGACTGATCTGGGCATGACCAATTCCCACTTCATGAACCCGACCGGTCTGCCAAACCCTGAGCATTACTCGTCGGCTCACGACATGGCGATCCTGGCCCGTGCGATCATCCACGAAGACCCGGCTCACTACGCGATCTACTCGCAGAAAGAGTTCTTCTGGAATGGCATCAAGCAGCCTAACCGCAACCTGCTGCTGTGGCGCGACAAGACCGTTGACGGTCTGAAAACCGGTCACACCGACGAAGCCGGCTACTGCATGGTGTCCTCGGCTGTACGTGACGGCCAGCGTCTGATCGCCGTGGTGTTCGGCACCAACAGCGAAGTGGCTCGCGCCGCTGAGACCCAGAAGCTGCTGACTTACGGCTTCCGCTTCTTCGAAACCCAGACCTTCTATCAGAAGGGCACCGAATTGGCTCAGGCCCCGGTGTGGAAAGGCACCACCAATCAAGTCAAGGCCGGCCTGGCTGAAGACCTGACCATGACCCTGCCAAAAGGCCAGCTGAAGAAGCTTGCTGCGAGCATGACCATGAACCCGCAACTGACCGCGCCAATCGCCAAGGGCGACGTGATCGGTAAAGTCGAAGTCAAACTGGAAGACAAGGTCGTGCACAGCGCTGACCTGATCGCTCTGGATGGCGTCGAGGAGGGTGGTATCTTCCGCCGCATGTGGGATAGCATCCGTCTATTCTTCTACGGCTTGTTCAACTGATTTGTGTTGACCTGCATGGCCCCGCCCCGATCCGGTGCGGGGCCATGCGCGTTATCACGGCTTGCGCTCAAGAGGCCGTTACGCCATGACCGATACCGAAGTAAAGGCGCCAAAGATCGAATTCCCTGTCACGGATTATCCCGTTAAGGTGATCAGCGATACCGGTGTGGGCAACAAAGACAAGATCATCGACATCGTCAAGAAACACGCGACCATCAATGATGAGCGCATCGACGAGCGTCAAAGCACCAACGGCAAATACACCACCATTCAGTTGCACATCGTCGCGACCGATCAGGATCAGCTGTACAACATCAACAGCGAACTGCGGGCGACCGGCTTCGTGCACATGGTGTTGTGATGCCGGGCACGCTGGGCTTTCGTGAGCTCGGCCAGATGGCTTACGAGCCGGTCTGGCATGCCATGCAACGCTTTACCAACGAACGCGGCAGCGAAGCCGCCGACGAAATCTGGCTCGTCGAACACCCGCCGGTGTTCACTCAGGGCCAGGCCGGCAAGGCCGAACATCTGTTGCTGCCGGGTGATATCCCGGTAGTGCAGGTCGATCGCGGCGGGCAGGTGACATATCATGGCCCCGGCCAGTTGGTGGCCTATCTGCTGCTGGATGTACGCAAGCTGGGTTTCGGCGTGCGCGATCTGGTCAGCCGCATGGAGCTTTGCCTGATTGAACTGCTGGCCAGCTACGGCGTAACCGCTGCCGCCAAGCCAGATGCTCCCGGCGTCTATGTCGATGGAGCGAAAATCGCTTCTCTGGGTTTGCGGATTCGCCACGGTTGTTCCTTTCATGGCCTGGCCCTGAACGTGGATATGAACCTGGAACCGTTTCGACGGATTAATCCCTGCGGCTATGCCGGGCTGGCGATGACCCAGCTGAGCGAGCACGCAGGATCGATTGAATTTGCCGAGGTAAGTGCCCGGCTGCGCGCGCAGCTCGTCAAACACCTCGACTATGCTGAGCAGACGACCCTGACGGGCGGAATCGACTGATATGACTACTGATGCAGTGCAAACCATGATCCCGACGCTCGACGTGACCGAGCGCCCGGCCCCGCGTCCCAAGGTAGAAGCCGGCGTCAAGCTGCGCGGCGCCGAGAAGGTTGCACGCATCCCGGTAAAGATCATTCCGACCACCGAACTGCCGAAGAAACCTGACTGGATTCGCGTGCGCATCCCGGTTTCGCCGGAAGTCGACCGGATCAAGAGCCTGCTGCGCAAGCACAAGCTGCACAGCGTCTGCGAAGAAGCATCCTGCCCGAACCTTGGCGAGTGCTTCTCCGGCGGCACCGCGACCTTCATGATCATGGGCGACATCTGCACCCGTCGCTGCCCGTTCTGCGACGTCGGCCACGGTCGTCCGAAGCCACTGGACGTCAATGAGCCGCAAAGCCTGGCCATCGCCATTGCCGACCTCAAGCTCAAGTACGTGGTGATCACCTCGGTTGACCGCGACGACCTGCGTGACGGCGGTGCCCAGCACTTTGCCGACTGCATCCGCGAAATCCGCAAGCTGTCGCCGAACGTGCAGCTCGAAACCCTGGTTCCGGACTACCGTGGCCGCATGGACGTCGCGCTGGAAATCACCGCGGCCGAGCCGCCGGATGTGTTCAACCACAACCTGGAAACCGTGCCGCGCCTCTACAAGGCAGCGCGCCCTGGTTCGGATTACCAGTGGTCGCTGACCTTGCTGCAACGCTTCAAGCAGATGATGCCGCATATTCCGACCAAATCCGGCTTGATGCTGGGTCTGGGTGAGACCGACGAGGAAGTCATCGAAGTCATGAAGCGCATGCGCGAACATGACATCGACATGCTGACCCTCGGCCAGTACCTGCAACCGTCCCGTAGTCACTTGCCGGTGCAGCGCTTTGTGCACCCGGACACCTTCGCCTGGTTCGCCGAGGAAGGTTACAAGATGGGCTTCAAAAACGTTGCCTCGGGGCCGCTGGTGCGTTCTTCATACCACGCCGACGAGCAAGCGAAGTTGGTCAAGGCTGAGCTGCTGGGTTCCTGATCCGGCGCTGAATGAAAAAATGCCCGCCGAGGTTTTAACGCCCGGCGGGCATTTTTTTGCCCGTCTTACATTCGATGCTGATTTTTCCTGCAACCTGCGGCGTGGCCGACCCTCTTCTGTTTGCCCCCGTTCCTGACTACTGTGTGTGCATGACTCACAGGGAGATCCAAGGATGACCGTTCGACCGACCCATACTCTTTGCCCACACAGAGCCGTGCCTGCACTGCCCTCGGAAGGGTTGATCGGCGTCATTGCGCCTGCCGGCCCTGGTGCTCTGGACGCCGATGAGGCGGTGCGATGGATGCGAGCCCGCGGTTATGGGCTGAAGGTGTTTCCCGGTGTTTATGAAAAAGACGGCTATCTGGCTGGCAGTGACGACGTGCGTTTGCGTGATCTGCATGCGGCATTCGCTGATCCCGAGGTCGATGCCATCATTTGCCTGCGCGGCGGCTACGGCACGCCGCGCTTGCTCGACCGGATCGATTACGACCTGCTGAGCCGCCATGCCAAGCCATTCGTTGGCTACAGCGATATCACCGCGCTGCACCTGGCCATCAGTCGTTACGCAGGATTCGTGACCTTCCACGGGCCGCTGCTCAACGCTGACTTGTTGGGCGACAAGGAGCCGCCGACGGTCACTTCATTCTTCGCCATGCTGCGCGGGCAATTGAAGGCGGGGAGTGTGCTGAGCCATCCGGTGGCTTATCCGTTGACTACCGTCGAACCTGGCATTGCGCACGGACGCTTGCTCGGCGGTAATCTGGCGATGATCGCCGCAACCTTGGGCACGCCTTACGAGATTGATGTCGAAGGGGTGATTCTGCTCATCGAGGACATCAACGAGCCGCTGTATCGCATTGATCGCTTGCTGACACAGATGCGCCTGGCCGGCAAACTGGCAAAATTGCGAGGTGTGCTGGTCGGGGACGTGGCGGGGGTGGAAGTCGCGGCACTGAACCGATTGCTCAAGCAGACTTTCGAGCCGTTGCGGATTCCGGTGTTATCGGGGTGGCGTAGCGGGCATTGCGATCCGAACCTGACGCTGCCGATGGGGGCGCTGGTGCGGCTGGATGCCGGGAAGCAGGAATTGATGCTGGAGCAGGATGTGGTGATCAAGGCCTGAAGGTTTATTGCCTGATAGTCAGTCTCCGCGAGCAGGCTCCCACATTTGGAATGCATTTCAATGTGGGAGCGAGCCTGCTCGCGAAAGCGATATCAGCCATACGGCATTCGTTCTATTGGCTACGCAGGCTTTCCAGCAACTTGTGCGTCGGATACCCGTCCGCCGGCCAGCCAAATGACTGCTGGGCACTGCGAATCGCCTTGCGCGTGTTGGCGCCGATGATCCCGTCCGCCGTGCCGGCATCGTAATTGCGCGCACTCAGCAGGGTCTGCAATTCCATACGCTCGGTGCGGCTCAGCGGCAGGTCATCTTTTGGCCAACTGCCGTTGATCAAGCCGCCACCGCTGAAACGCTCGGACAACAGGCTCACTGCCAGCGCGTACGACGAGGAGTTGTTGTACTTGAGGATCGCGCGGAAGTTGTCGAGGATCAGGAATGCCGGCCCACGATAACCAGCCGGCAGCAGCAGGGCGGCAGACAGCTGTTCAGAGCCTGCTGGCACCTGACCGCCATTCGGCAGGGTCACGCCCAACTGACGCCATTCGGCGACACTCTTGCGAATCGCGCCATCAGCCAGGGTGTAGTTGAAGCTGCTCGGCAGCTGCACTTCAAACCCCCACGGCTGGCCACGCTGCCAGCCGGAGCTTTGCAGGTAATGCGCAGTTGAGGCCAGCGCATCGGCAGGACTGCCCCAGATATCGCGGCGACCGTCACCGTCGAAGTCCACTGCGTGAGTGTTGTAAGTGGTCGGAATGAACTGGGTCTGCCCCATGGCGCCAGCCCACGAGCCGAGCATCTTCTCTGGCGTGATGTCACCCTGTTGCAGGATCTGCAGCGCAGCGATCAATTGCGCATGAGCAAAGCCTGGCCGACGGCCTTCGTAAGCGAGGGTGGCCAGCGAGTTGATCACCGACTTACTGCCCTGAAACTGACCGAAATTGCTTTCCATGCCCCACACCGACACCAGCGCCTGACGGTCAACGCCATAACGCTGTTCGATGCTTTGCAGAATATCGGCGTACTGGCTGATCAGTGCCTGACCTTTACGCACTCGTAGTGGCGAGAGCGCGCCATCAAGGTATTCCCACACCGGACGGGAAAATTCCGGCTGACTGCGGTCGGCGCGAATCACGCTAGCGTCGAAGCTGATATTGGCAAAGGCGCGATCGAACAGGTCAGGGCGGATCCCGGCGGCGAGGGCGTCCTTGCGGAAACCGGCCTGCCATTCGGCAAAGGTCTGGGTCGGCTGAAGATCAAGAGGGTCGGCGGACGGCACTACCGGCGGGATGATCGCTGGGGCCGTGGCGACGGGCGCGGCTTGAAGGGGTTGCGCATCGGCGGCGGTCGGTTTTTCCGCGCAGGCGACAAGCAGAATGAAGCTGGAGGCAGCGATCAATTGGCGAACAGGCCAGCGACGGGAAAGACTTAGGGGCATGCACAGTTCCAGGAAAACGAATCAGGTGCAGACCTTAACATGAGCGGGGGGTACTGCGCTTTAAGCGGCCAGAAAGTAAGAAGCCTCCCAGCTGTCAGACTGGAAGGCTTCGCGGCGGTAGCTGCCTTTACCCTTGGCTGGTCGTTCCTGGCGACTGCGGAACAGGGGTTGGGCGACGATGGATTTGGCCTTGTTGGGGCCATGCTTTGCTGGCTTTTTGCTCATTAGGGTTCTCTCGAGTGAGTGAGGTTTTGCGCAGCAGATAATCTGCTCATGCTATAGGAAAGTCAAAAGATCGCAGCCTTCGGCAGCTCCTACAGGGATCGGTGTAGGAGCTGCCGAAGGCTGCGATCTTTTGATCTTACTCGGCAGGCAATGACAGGCGTTGGCCAGCCATCAATAATGCCAAGCGGCTCAGGCTCATCCACGGCGAACCGGCAGCCTGGCCCTTGATCTGCGCATCGATGCGCTGGGCTTCGAGCAACAACTGCGCCCAGCGTTGCGCCGAGTAGCGTTGCAGGGCTTTGCTCATCAAAGGTTTGCGCTTGTCCCAGATGGGCGGCTTCGCCTGGCTGAAACACTTGTCCAGCGGCGTACCCTGGCTGTATTGCAACGAAATATTAGCCAGCAAGCGCAGCTCCCGCGCCAGCGCCCAGAGAATCACCGGCGGTTCGACACCTTCACCGCGCAAGCCTTCAAGCATGCGCAAGGCGTGAGCCGGTTCGCCGTTGAGCACGGCATCGGTCAGGCCGAACACGTCGAACCGCGCACTGTCGGCCACGGCGGCCTGCACGGTTTCAACGGTGATCTGCCCACCTTCGGCCATCAATTTGAGCTTTTCGATTTCCTGCGCGGCAGCGAGCAAGTTGCCTTCGACGCGTGCAGCAATCAGTTCGACCGCGTCCTGGCTGGCCGACAAACCAGCCTGAGACAAGCGCTGACGAATCCAGCTCGGCAACTGATTGGCGTCCACCGGCCAGATCTGGATGAACTGGGTCTGCTGGCCTTCCACCAGTGCCTTGCCCCACTTGGTTTTCTGCGCGCTGCCATCCATCTTCGGCAGGCTGATCAGCAGCACCGTGTCTTCAGCGGGACGCGAGCAGTATTCGATGAATGCAGCGGCGCCTTTGTCACCGGGTTTGCCCGAGGGCAGGCGCAGTTCCAGCAGGCGCTTTTCGGCGAACAACGACATGCTGGCGCCGGCCTGCAACAACGTGCCCCAATCGAAATTGGCGTCGGCGGCGAAGACCTGGCGTTCATCAAAACCTTGCTGACGCGCAGCGCTGCGGATGGCGTCGGCGGCTTCCTGGCACAGTAGCGGGTCATCGCCGCTGATGATGTAGACAGGCGCCAAAGCACCTTGCAGGTGTTTACCGAGTTGGGCGGGAGCGAGCTTCATAAGAAATGCCGAACGGGGCGCCTGAGCGCCCCGAACGTCTTACTGCTGCGGTACTTCGAGCGGCGACTGGCGCGGGGTTTCCGCTTCAGCCTTTTGTGCCGCTTGCAGCGCATCGGCTTCTGCCTTGGCGCGGTCATTGGCGGCTTGCTGCAGCTGCTGCAGTTGACCGGGGGTCAGTTGCTGCAGACGCAACATCATGCGTTGGACCAGTTCGCGAGTGGTTTCGCGACGGGCGTCGTTGGCTTCCTGATCGGAGCCCACGAGGTTGTTACCGTCGTGGATAAACACTTTCTGAACTTCAAGTTTGTCGCTGAGCAGTTGCAGGTTCTTGTCGCCACGGATCTCGTAGTTCAGAACAGTACTGACTTGATACTCGCCCGTACGACCGGCACCGGCGTAGCTGAGGATGCGCTGGCTCTCCTGCTGGTCAGCCAGGAAAAGTTTGTACGGAGCACCGCTGTAAACCTTGACGCCGCTCGACTCCAGCACCTGACGCAGTTGCGTGACCGTCTCGCCGTAGGCATTACGGGCGCTCAGGTCGAGTTCCTTGATCGACAGTTCGTTAGTGCCGGTACCGCGCAGCTGGAAACCGCAGGCGCTCAACAGAACGGCGAGGCCCATCACCAGCAGATTGCGTTTGATCATTGTGTTGCTCCCCTTGAAACCACGTGGGCCGATTGTACGGCCCGAAAGGTTTTACTTGGCGCCAGGCGAGCCTGGCGCCCGATCCAATTAGCTGGCGACGATGTTGACCAGTTTCCCCGGCACAACGATCACTTTACGAATAGTCAGGCCGTCGACGAAACGCAGTACGTTTTCGTTGGCGCGGGCTGCTGCTTCAACTTCTTCGCGGGTCGCGCTGGCCGGCATTTCGATCTGGCCGCGCAGTTTGCCGTTGACCTGGATGACCAGGGTCAGGCTGTCCTGCACCAAAGCGCTTTCATCCACTGCAGGCCACCCGGCGTCGATGACTGCATCGGCGTGACCCAGCTGGTTCCACAGTTCGTGGCTGATGTGCGGCGTGATTGGTGCCAGCAACAGCGTCACGGCTTCCAGACCTTCGTGAATCAGCGCGCGATCCTGCTCGGTGCTTTGCGCGGCTTTTTCCAGCACGTTCATCAGCGTCATTACCTGGGCGATGGCGGTGTTGAATTTGTGGTTCTGGCCGACGTCGTGGCTGGCCTGCTTGATGGCCAGGTGGATCGAGCGACGAACGGCTTTCTGCTCGTCGTTCAGGCTGGCGACGTCCAGTTTGCCCGGCAGGCCCTGAGTGACGTGGGCTTGAGCCAGACGCCAGACGCGCTTGAGGAAACGGTGCGAACCTTCGACGCCGGAGTCGGACCACTCAGCGCTCATGTCAGGTGGCGAAGCGAACATCATGAACAGGCGGCAGGTGTCGGCGCCGAACTGATCGATCATCGACTGTGGGTCAACGCCGTTGTTCTTCGACTTGGCCATCTTCTCGGTGCCGCCGATTTCTACCGGCAGACCGTCGGATTTCAGCTTGGCACTGATGACCTTGGCTTTGCTGTCGCGCTCGAGTTCTACGTCCGCCGGGTTGAACCAGGTGTAAGCACCATTGGCTTCGCGACGGTAGTAGGTTTCGGCGATCACCATGCCTTGGGTCAGCAGGTTCTTGAACGGCTCGTTGGAGCTGACCAGGCCTTCGTCACGCATCAGCTTGTGGAAGAAGCGCGCGTAGAGCAGGTGAAGAATGGCGTGTTCGATACCACCGATGTACTGATCGACTGGCAACCAGTGGTCGGCTGCGGATTTTTCCACCAGACCGCCTTCAAAGTGCGGCGAGGCGTAACGGGCGTAGTACCACGACGACTCGACGAACGTGTCCATGGTGTCGGTTTCACGCTTGGCAGGCTGACCGCATTTCGGGCAGCTGCACTCGTAGAATTCCGGCATGCGCGCCAGCGGCGAACCAGCACCGTCCGGCACCACGTCTTCCGGCAGGACCACAGGCAGTTGATCTTCCGGTACCGGCACGTCACCGCATGCATCGCAGTGGATGATCGGGATCGGGCAGCCCCAGTAGCGCTGACGGCTGATGCCCCAGTCGCGCAGGCGGAACTGAGTGCGCGAGGCGCCCAGTTCTTTCTTGATCAGGGCCACTTCGATGGCGTCGAACGCACCCGCGAAGTCGAGACCGTCGAATTCGCCGGAGTTGATCAGTGTGCCGTGCTCGCCGTAGGCGTCTTGCCACGGGGCCGGGTTGCTGTCGCCGGAACTGGTACGCACCACCGATTTCACTGGCAGGTTGTACTTGTGAGCGAATTCGAAATCGCGCTCGTCGTGCGCCGGTACGGCCATTACAGCGCCGTCGCCGTAGTGCATCAGCACGTAGTTGGCGACCCAAACAGGCAGTTTCTCACCGGTCAGCGGGTGCTCGACGAACAGGCCGGTCGGCAGGCCTTTTTTCTCTTGTGTGGCGACGTCGGCTTCAGCAACGCTGCCGCCCTTGCATTCAGCGATGAACGCTTGCAGCTCAGGGTTGTTCTGCGCTGCCTGGGTCGCCAGCGGATGCTCGGCAGCCACGGCGACATAGGTCGCGCCCATCAGGGTGTCCGGACGGGTAGTGAAGACTTTCAGGGTGCCGGCTACGCCAATCGAGTCGACGTTGTACGGGAACTGCACTTCCATGCCGCGGGATTTGCCGATCCAGTTGCGCTGCATGGTCTTGACCTGTTCAGGCCAGCCAGTCAGTTCGTCCAGGCTCTCCAGCAGTTCATCCGCGTAGGCGGTGATCTTGAAGTAGTACATCGGGATTTCGCGCTTTTCGATCAGCGCGCCGGAACGCCAGCCGCGACCGTCGATCACCTGTTCGTTAGCGAGAACGGTCTGGTCGATCGGGTCCCAGTTCACGGTGCCGTTTTTACGGTAGATCACGCCTTTTTCGAACAGGCGAGTGAACAGCCATTGTTCCCAGCGGTAGTAATCCGGTTTGCAGGTGGTGACTTCGCGCGACCAGTCGACCGCCAGACCCAAGCTGCGCAGCTGGGTCTTCATGTAGGCGATGTTTTCGTAGGTCCACTTGGCCGGCGCGACGTTGTTCTTCATCGCGGCGTTTTCTGCCGGCATGCCGAACGCGTCCCAACCCATAGGTTGCAGAACGTTCTTGCCGAGCATGCGCTGATAGCGGGAGATCACGTCGCCGATGGTGTAGTTGCGCACGTGCCCCATGTGTAGCTTGCCGCTGGGGTAAGGGAACATCGACAGGCAGTAGTAGGTCTCCTTGCCTGGCTGTTCACTGACTTCAAAGGACTTTTGCTCGTCCCAGAACGACTGGGCGGCGGCTTCGATTTCACGGGGCTGATATTGTTCGTGCATGGCTACTTTTGTACTGGATAGGGGTGGCCTAATCCTCTTCAACGCAGGTGCCGGGGTTGGCCCGGACGAGCTGGAAGTGGAATTACAGGAAGCGCCGTAGCATACATGACCGCGCTCGGCCTAGGGAAACCCTGATTACAGCTGTTTGTCCCGGCAAATCCGTGGCGAGGGCCGTTGGTCGCGGCGTGCAGCCGGTTTGTGCAGCGAAGCTAAGCTCTAACTGGGGAGTGAGTCTTATCTTCAATGAGGTGAGGGATGGTGGAGCAACGGCAAAAAAACGTGACGAAACCCGAGTTGTACGAAAGATTGATCGATCGTCTTGGTATGGCCCTGGACGCATTAAAAACCGCTGACCGGCTGCGCGACGAGCGCCCCCTGGAACTGGAATTGCGTGGCTTGAGTCCCGCCGAGTTCAAACTGGTCAAGGCCTATCTGGATCGCAGTGAACGTGAAACGCATGGATGCTTGTCACAGGCAGTGAAGCAGCTCGATGCAGCACATTCGGCCAAGGTCATCTGGCTCAAGGACAAGGCGCCCGGCAGAGACACCGTCAAGGTTCGCTCTGTACAGGCCAAGTAAGCGCATGGCAGGTCAAGAACCGGATCTTTTTCAACGGGATCCCACCTATTGGTTGTAACGCTTTATTAACACTCTTAGGCTTCGGGCATCTGTGGAGATGCTCGATGCCTTTTCGTTATTTCATCAAACAACTTTTGTTACCACCCGGCATTCTTTTGCTGCTGTTGCTGGCCGCTTGGTGGCTGCGCCGCTCACGGCCGCGCCTGGCTGGATTGTGTTTTGCCATTGGCTTTGGCGGAATGTGGCTGATGAGCCTGCCGGTGGTCGTGCAGTGGGGCGCGAAAGCTCTGGAACGCGAGCCACCGTTGGCCCGTGAAGAGTGGGCGACGCTGGCGCAGCGGGCCGACGCGATTGTGGTGTTGGGCTCAGGTCGTGAGCGCGGCGATCTGGCCTGGGGTGAGGATCAGCCGACCGGTGTGGGCCTTGAGCGTCAGCGGTATGCGGCTCGACTGGCGAAGGCATCCGGTTTGCCGATTTTGACCACTGGTGGCCTGCATTACGGTACGCCGCCGACTGAGGCGAAGTTGATGGCGGATTCGTTGCGCGACGATTTTGGCGTGACCGTGCGCTGGCAGGAAGGCGAGAGCCGCACTACGTGGGAAAATGCGAAGTTCACGGCCGATATCTTGTTGCCGCAGGGGATCAAGCGCGTGGTCGTGGTGACGCAGGCCTGGCACATGCCGCGATCGGTATGGAGTTTTCAACAGGCGGGTTTTGAAGTGGTGCCGGCCCCGGTCGGATTTCTCGGAACTGATAACGCGAGACCGTTTGGTGGCTGGCTGCCGGAGTTCAAGTCGATCTGGCAGAGCGGGCAGTTGATGAATGAAGCGGTGGGGCAGGTGGGGTATTCACTGTTTTACCGGGCTGACTGATCGTTCCCACGCTCTGCGTGGGAATGCATCCGGTGGCGCTCTGCGCCACATCCGAAGCGGAACGCGGAGCGTCCCCGGCGGCATTCCCACGTGGAGCGTGGGAACGATCATTGTAGGAGGCTTTAAAGGGTTTTCGACATCCGGCTCGCCATCAGTGCCCAGCCAAACAACAGCAAGCAGACAATGATCAAAGGCCACGAGCGCCATTGCAGGTACGGCGTCAGGTTGTGCATCGGTACCACTTCACCGTACAAAATCCCTTGTTCAAACTGCGGAATCTGCTCGGTGATCTGCCCGAACGGGTTGATCAGTCCGGTCACACCGTTGTTGGTTGCACGAATCATCCAGCGCCCAGCCTCAAGCGCGCGCATCTGCGCCATCTGCAAATGTTGCAGCGGACCGATCGAGGTACCGAACCAGGTGTCATTGCTGATCGTCAGCAGCAAATCACTGCGCGCCGACAGGCTGGCGGCAAACTCCGGATACACCACTTCGTAGCAGATAAACGGTGCGATCTGATAACCCTTGGCCTGCAACAACGCCTGATCGGCCGGGCCACGGGCAAAGTCGGACATTGGCAGGTCGAAGAAGGCGATCAGCCCGCGCAATACATCCTGCAGTGGCACGTATTCGCCGAAGGGCACCAGTTTCTGTTTCAGATAAGTACCGTCGCCTTCGCCGACCACGGTGATGCCATTGAAGAAGCGTTTTTCGTGACGAACGGTTTCGCGGATCGGTACACCAGTGATCAGCGCCGATTTACGCTCGGCGGCGAAGGTGCCCATCATGGTCAGGTAGCCCTCGGCGGACTCCTTCAATACCGGCACGGCGGTTTCCGGCCAGATCAGCAGGTCCACCGGTTTCGAGCGGAAGCTCAAATCGCGATACAAAGCCAACTGCGCGTTGAGCTCAGCCGGATCCCATTTCATGCTTTGCGCGACGTTACCCTGAATCGCGGCAACACTCAGCGGCGCGCCGGAGGGGCTGGTCCAGGCATGGCCCTTGAGCGCAGTGCCGGCCACCCAAGGGCCAACCAGCAGCACCAAACCTGCGGCAACAAAACCTTTGCGGCCGGTTTGCAGCAGGCGTGGGGCGTTGTAGATCAGTGCTGCGGTCAGTGCCAGAACGAACGACACCAGCCACATGCCACCCACTGGAGCGAGTCCGGCCAATGGGCCATCGAGCTGGCTGTAACCCGAGTACAGCCATGGGAAGCCGGTGAGGAACCAGCCACGAAACGCTTCCTGGCCGACCCACAAGGCAGCGAACGCCAAGGCATCAGCCACAGGTGCTTCGTTACGGCGCAACCAGCGCGCCCATAACCAGGCCGGCAAGGCGAAGAACCAGGCAATCGCCGCCGTAAACAGCAGCATCAGGAACCCGGCCAACAGCACCGAAGCGCCGCCGAAATGGTGGATGCTGTAATAGATCCAGCTGGTGCCGGCACCAAACAGGCCGAAACCGAAGCACCAGCCACGGCCCAGTGCCTGACGCGGACTCAGCTCGCGCAAACCGGCATAGAACAAGCCGACCGCCAGCAAAGCCAGCGGCCAGATGTTGAAAGGTGCTAGAGCGAAGGTGGTGATTGCACCGGCCGCCACGGCCAGCAGGTTACCGGGCCAGCCGGGGCGGGTTGTCCAGCGCATTTCAATCCTTAGCGAGCAATGGGCGTCAGGCGAAGCAAGTGAATCCGACGGCTGTCGGCGTTCAGGATGCGGAAGCGGTACGGGCCGATTTCAGTGATTTCGTTGCGTTTTGGCAAGTGCCCGAACGCGCTCATCACCAGACCGCCGACGGTGTCGAATTCATCGTCGGAGAATTCGCTGTCGAAGAACTCGTTGAAGTTCTCGATCGGGGTCAGGGCCTTGATCAGGAAGTCACCGCTGGGCAGCGGCTTGATGTAGCTGTCTTCTTCGACGTCGTGTTCGTCTTCGATGTCGCCGACGATCTGTTCCAGCACGTCTTCAATCGTTACCAGACCGGCCACGCCGCCGTATTCGTCGATGACGATGGCCATGTGGTTGTGGTTGGCGCGGAATTCACGCAACAACACGTTCAGGCGCTTGGACTCCGGCACGAAGGTGGCCGGGCGCAGCAGATCCTTGATGTTGAAGCTGTCGCCGTTTTCCTTGAGGATCAGCGGCAGCAGATCCTTGGCCAGCAGTACGCCCATCACGTCGTCATGGCTTTCGCCGATCACCGGATAGCGCGAGTGGGCCGAGTCGACCACGGCCGGGAGGAATTCACGGGGTGTCTGGGTCGCCTTGATGCTGATCATCTGCGAACGCGGCACCATGATGTCGCGTACTTGCAGGTCAGCCACCTGAATGGCGCCTTCGACGATGGCCAGCGCTTCGCTGTCCAGCAGTTTGTTCTGATGTGCATCACGCAGCAGCTCGAGAAGCTCCTGACGGTTCTTCGGCTCGTGGGCAAAAGCCTGGGTCAGTTTACCCAGCCATGACTTCTGCCCGTTGCTCGATCGATCTTCGCTCATAGCGATTACTCTGAATCCTTTGTTGTAACGATAGGGGATGTTTCGGGTTCGTCGTCCGCATACGGATCGGGGTAGCCCAGTTCGGCAAGCAACTCGCGTTCCAGTGCTTCCATTTCTTCGGCTTCTTCGTCATCTATATGGTCGTAACCCAGCAGATGCAAGCAGCCGTGAATGACCAGATGTGCCCAGTGGGCCTTTAGTTCCTTGCCTTGTTCGGCGGCTTCACGCTCGACCACCGCCACGCAGATCACCAGATCGCCTAGCAATGGAATGTCGAGAAACTCGTCGGGTACTTCGGCCGGGAACGACAGGACGTTGGTCGCGTAATCCTTGTGGCGCCAGGTGTGATTGAGCTCGCGGCCTTCTTCCTCGTCGACCAGACGAATGGTCATTTCCGAGTCGGCGGTGCGCTGGCGCAGGGCAAGTTCGCACCACAGGCGGAAGTCGGCTTCACTCGGCGCGTTCGCTTCAGTCGCGATTTGCAGGTCTAGCTCAAGCATTTCGCGAGGTGTCCTTGGGTGCTTCGTCACGGTTTTCGAAGCGCTCGTAGGCTTCGACGATCCGCTGGACCAAAGGATGGCGCACGACGTCTTTCGGCTGGAAGTGTGTGAAGCTGATGCCCGGCACGTCTTTGAGCACTTCGATCACATGATGCAGGCCGGACTTGGTGCCACGCGGCAGGTCGACCTGGGTGATGTCACCGGTGATGACTGCGGTGGAGCCGAAGCCGATCCGGGTCAGGAACATCTTCATCTGTTCGACGGTGGTGTTCTGGCTTTCGTCGAGAATGATGAAGCTGTTATTCAGCGTGCGACCGCGCATGTAGGCCAGCGGCGCAACTTCAATCACCTGGCGTTCGATCAGCTTGGCCACGTATTCAAAGCCGAGCATCTCGTAGAGTGCGTCGTAGAGCGGGCGCAGGTACGGGTCGATCTTCTGCGACAGGTCGCCGGGCAGGAAGCCGAGTTTTTCACCCGCTTCAACCGCCGGACGCACCAGCAGGATGCGGCGGATCTGCTCGCGTTCCAGAGCATCGACAGCGCAGGCCACGGCCAGATAGGTCTTGCCGGTACCGGCCGGACCGATGCCGAAGTTGATGTCGTTACCGAGGATTTCCTTCACATAGCGCAGTTGATTCAAGCCGCGTGGGCGAATCATGCCTTTCTTGGTGCGCAGGGCGACAGAGGCTTCGGCGGGGGCGTGATTGTCCAGCTCGACCACGGCCGATTCCTGGAGGAACAGGTGCACGAGGTCCGGCGACAGCTCAGTACCTTTGGTTTCCCGGTACAGGCGGCGCAGCAGGTTTTCCGCAGACGTGGTGTGCTTGGGGTCGCCGATCAACTCGAACTGGTTTCCGCGGTTGCGGATCTCGATGGTCAGGCGCTGTTCGATCAAGCGCAAATGCTCGTCGAATTGCCCGCACAGATTGGCGAAGCGGCGAGCCTCAAAAGGCTCGAGGATAAAACGATGTGGTTCTATGGGTGCGTTCAAGGTCGTATTTAGCCGCCCTGGGGCAATTAAGATGAAATCAAGGATAACGCCAGAGGCCTGGGTGCGAAAGCTCTTAAATATTCTTGGCGTCGAGACCGCCAAGATCGCAGCCTCCGGCAGCTCCTACAGGGGAATGTAATCCATGTAGGAGCTGCCGAAGGCTGCGATCTTTTGCATTTATTGGATCAGCGAGCCACGCAGCGAGTGCGGTTGCGCCGCGTCGATGTGCACATCGGCGAACTGGCCGATCAGGGTCGGATTGTCGCAGCGGAAGTTGACGATTCGATTATTCTCGGTGCGCCCTTGCAGCTCGCCCGGGTCTTTCTTCGAATAGTCGGTGACCAGAATGCGCTGGATCGAGCCGACCATTTGTCGGCTGATCTCAAAGCCTTGCTGATTCAGGCGATGTTGCAGGGCGTTCAGGCGTTCCTTTTTCAACTCTTCCGGGGTCTCGTCGGCCAGATCGGCCGCCGGGGTACCCGGGCGCTGGCTGTAAACGAACGAGTAGGAGAAGTCGAAACCGACATCGGCAATCAGCTTCATCGTCTGTTCGAAGTCTTTCTCGGTCTCGCCGGGGAAGCCGACGATGAAGTCCGAACTGATGCAGATGCCCGGTACCGCCGCACGCAGTTTGCGCAGCTTGGATTTGTACTCCAGCGCCGTGTGGTTGCGCTTCATCGCCGCGAGAATCCGGTCGGAACCCGATTGCACCGGCAAGTGCAGATGCTTGACCAGTTCCGGGACGTCGGCGTGGGCCTGGATCAGGCTGTCGGAGAATTCCAACGGGTGCGAAGTGGTGTAGCGAATGCGGTCGATGCCATCGATGGCGGCGACAACACGGATCAATTCGGCGAGATCAGCCAGACGTCCGTCATGGGTCGTACCGCGATAGCCATTGACGTTCTGCCCCAGCAGCGTCACTTCACGCACGCCGTTTTCGGCGAGGTGAATGACTTCGGCGACCACGTCATCGAATGGCCGGCTGACTTCTTCGCCACGGGTGTAAGGCACCACGCAGAACGTGCAGTACTTGCTGCAACCTTCCATCACCGACACATAAGCGCTCGGGCCATCAATGCGCGGCTCGGGCAAATGGTCGAATTTTTCGATTTCCGGGAACGAAACGTCGACTTGCGGCAGCTTGGTGATACGCGCGGCGTCGATCATTTCCGGCAGGCGGTGCAGGGTCTGCGGGCCGAAGACCACGTCGACGTACGGCGCGCGATCACGAATCGCCGCGCCTTCCTGGCTGGCCACACAACCGCCAACGGCGATCACCATCTCTGGGTTGGCCAGTTTCAGTTCGCGCCAGCGGCCGAGCTGCGAATACACGCGATCCTGGGCGCGCTCGCGGATCGAGCAGGTGTTGAGCAGAATCACGTCGGCGTCTTCAGCACGCGCGGTGACTTCCAGGGCCTGATGTTCACCCAGCAGATCGACCATGCGCGAGCTGTCGTACTCGTTCATCTGGCAACCGTGGGTTTCGATGTAAAGCTTCTTGGCCATGGATTAGGGTCATCACGTGATTCAAAGAACCGCGCATTATAGGGAACAAGCCTTCAGGTTCCTACCGCTGCGCGTCCGGTGGCTATGCTATAGTTTGCGCCCTCATTTTTATCCCCGATGTTATCCCCCCGCCATGACCAAACGCGAAGCTCCAATCTATAAGGTGATTTTCCTCAACCAGGGCCAGGTGTTCGAAATGTACGCCAAGCAGATCTATCAAAGTGATCTGTGGGGCTTTCTGGAAGTGGAAGAGTTCGTCTTTGGCGAGCGCACGCAAGTGGTCGTCGATCCGAGCGAAGAAAAGCTCAAGGCGCAGTTCGAAGGCGTGGTGCGCAGCTTTGTGCCGATGCATTCGATTGTGCGCATCGATGAAGTGGAACGTCTGGGCACGCCGAAAATCAGCGAAGCCCGCGGCGCGGTCGGCAATGTGATGCCGTTTCCGATGCCGATGCCTGAGAAGTAAGCTTCAAGACCTGCTCGCGAAGAGGCCAGAAAAATCTATAGAGAAATCAGGGAAGAGGCGAAAACGGCGTACGCCCATCGGCGCTCTGCAGTTCCATCAGGTATTTACGGAAAATTTGCCCGAGCACCTGGGTCGCGGTTTCAAGGTCTTCGCGGGACATTTTTTCGGAGACTTCGTCGGCCGTGTCCAGCGCGTCTTCAGCGCCGTTGACCGCGGCCATCTTCAGCACGATGTACGCCTGAATATTGTTGGCCTGCACGCCTTCACCGTGGAAGAACATGGTGCCAAGTTTGAATTGCGCCTGAGCGTGGCCTTGCAACGAGGCTTTTTCGAAATAGCTCAAGGCTTGATTGAGGTCGCGCGGGGCATTCTTGCCGTCGTAGTAGAACTCACCCAACTCGTATTGCGCTTGCGCATCCCCTTCGTCCGCGGCTTTCTGGCAAGCAGCCAGTGCCTGCGTGACGTCTTGCGGCTGAGTATTGAGGGTGCAACGACCCATCGCCGGGATCAACAACGAGTTGCCGCCTGCTTGTGCATGCGCGAGCAGGGGCTGAAGGAGCAACAGGCAGCCCAAGGCAAGGGTGCGGCCGGTGCGGTTCATGGGAATCGACTTACCTCTGAAGGGCACGCGGACCCATCGAGGGATCCAATAAGCGCGCATTATGAAATAAGCAGGGCCAACCTTACAAAGTCTTTACTCGTTTTTCTGCTGCGCGGGGAATATATCGACCACTTTAGGGGAGATTTTTAGCAGGGGCATCGGAAAAACAGCGTCGATGTAGGTGAATGCTGACGCTGGTGATAGCCAACGTCAGCGGTAGTGCGGTTATTTCAGTGCGGCGAAGGCGCGCTCGGCAGCGTCCAGTGTCAGTTTCAACTCGGCTTCGCCGTGGGCGATCGAGGTAAACCCGGCTTCGAAGGCGCTCGGCGCCAGGTACACGCCACCTTCCAGCATCAGGTGGAAGAAGCGACCGAACAGGGCAGCGTCGCTGGCCATCACATCTTCAAAGGTTACGATGTCGTCGGCGCCGCTGAAGTACAGACCGAACATGCCGCCAGCCTGCGTGGTCACGAACGGAATGCCAGCAGCATCGGCGCGTTGTTGCAGGCCATCGAGCAGGCGCGTGGTGTAGTCGGTCAGCTCGGCGTGGAAACCCGGACGGCTGATCAAACGCAGCGTGGTCAAACCGGCGGCCATCGCTAGCGGGTTACCCGACAGCGTGCCGGCCTGATACACCGGGCCCAGCGGCGCAATACGCTGCATGATTTCACGCTTGCCGCCGAAGCAGCCGACCGGCATGCCGCCACCGATGATCTTGCCGAAGGTGGTCAGGTCTGGATTGACCCCGTAATACGCCTGAGCACCGCCGAGGGCAACGCGGAAACCGGTCATCACTTCGTCGAAAATCAGCACCACGCCATGCTTGTCGCACAGCGTGCGCAGGCCTTCTAGGAAGCCCGGCGCTGGTGGTACGCAGTTCATGTTGCCGGCCACTGGCTCAACGATGATGCAGGCCACTTCCTGGCCGACTTCAGTGAGCATCTTCTCAACCGCGTCGATGTCGTTGAACGGCAGGGTCAGGGTGTGTTTGGCGAACGCCGCCGGCACACCGGCCGAGCTCGGTACGCCCTGGGTCAGTGCGCCGGAACCGGCCTTGACCAGCAGGCTGTCGGAGTGGCCGTGATAGCAGCCCTCGAACTTGATGATGCTGTCACGGCCGGTGTAACCACGGGCCAGACGGATCGCGCTCATGGTCGCTTCGGTGCCGGAGCTGACCATGCGCACCATGTCCATCGATGGCACCAGCGAGCAGACCAGATCGGCCATCTCGGTTTCCATCGCGGTCGGCGCACCGTACGACAAGCCGTGTTGCAGCTGATTGCGCACTGCGTCCAGCACGTCCGGGTGGCTGTGGCCGAGGATCATCGGACCCCACGAACCAACGTAATCGACATAACGCTTGTCGTCTTCGTCGGTAACGTAAGCACCTTCAGCGTGCTTGAAGAACAGCGGCGTGCCGCCAACGCTCTTGAACGCACGAACGGGCGAGTTCACGCCACCGGGGATGTGTTTCTGGGCATTGGCAAACAGCGTTTCGGAACGAGACATGATCGGGCTCTCAAATCAGACTTTCAGTAATTCATTGAACGCGCGGGCGCGGCGGGTCACTTCGGCGGTGCTCTCGGCACCAAACAGACCGTGGACTACGGCGAGCAGGTCGACCCCATGGGCCACCAGCGGCGCGGCGTTGTCGAGGGTGATGCCGCCAATCGCGCAGATTGGCAGGTGCAGCGTGCGCTTGGCTTCGTCGAGCAGATCGAGGCTGCAGGTCGGCGCGCCGGGCTTGGTGTTGGAGTTGAAGAAGCGACCGAAGGCGACATAACTCGCACCTTCTTTGGCCGCTTGTTCGGCCAGCGCGATTTGCGCGTGGCAGGTCGAACCGATGATCGCTTTCGAGCCGAGCAGGGCGCGGGTCGGCGACAGCGGGCCGTCGGTCTGGCCGAGGTGCACGCCAACGTTGAGGCGCGCCGCCAGTTCAGCATCATCATTGATGATCAACTGCGTCTTGTAGCGCTCGCACAGATCGCGCAGCGCTTCGGCCTCGCGCAGACGGCGGGCCTCATCGTTGCTCTTGTCGCGGTATTGCAGCAGGGTGACGCCGCCTTCCAGCGCCGCCTCCACGTAAGACAGAAACTTGCCGGCCAGCAACTGGCTGTCGGTAATGGCATACAGGCCACGTAGTTTCATCAGGCAGACCTCACGACGTTACGAGCAGAAATCCAGCGGCAGGCGACGCGGGACGAACTGGCCTTTGCCCAGTTGTTCGGCATCGCGCAGGGTGCGCCAGGTGTAATCCAAAGCACTGCGCACAGCGCTGGCCAGGTGTTCGCCCTGGGCCAGACGACCGGCGAGGGCGCTGGCCAGTGTGCAACCGGAACCGTGATAGCTGCCCGGCAGACGCTGGCAGATAAAGGTTTCACGCAGGCCGTCGCGGCTGTAAACGCGGTTGTGGATTTCAGTTTCGTCGCCATGGCCGCCGGTGATCAGCAGGTTTTTGACGAACGGCAGGAGTTTTTCAGCGCACTCGTCCGCAGTGCCTTCGGGCAGTTCGGCGAGGATTCGCGCTTCAGGAAGGTTAGGGGTGGCAATGATCGACAGCGGCAGCAGACGCTCACGCATCGCGTAACCCACCTCGTCCTTGCCCAGGCGTCCGCCGCCGCCGGCGCGCAGCACCGGGTCGCAGACCACCGGCAAGTGCGGGTGCGCGGAAAGCAGTTCGACAACGGTGTCGACCATTTCCAGCGAACCGAGCATGCCCAGTTTGACTGCCGCGACTTCGGAGTCGTTGAGTACGGCATTGGCTTGAGCCAACACCCACTCACGGTCGAGGACGCGGAAGTCAGTGACGTTGACGGTGTCTTGCACGGTCAGGGCGGTGACGGCCGGAGCCGCATGGCAGCCCTGCGCGAGCAGGGCTTCGATATCTGCCTGCAAGCCGGCGCCACCACTTGGGTCGTGGCCGGAGAGACAGAGGACAACGGGGCGGGAGCTGTAGATATTCATGGTGCGCGAGCTTACCACCAAAGCTGATTTTCGGGTTCAGTGCTGTTGTGGCGGGTCGATAACCCGGCAAGAGATTGCGACCATGCTGTCACAAGTTGACCAACTCAACAGCTCTAGCCCGCTGCTTTGCTCTGGAACGCCCGTTCTAGAGCCTTTGTAGGAAAAATTTCAATGGTGCTCAATGGCCATCAACGGCTATGCTAGTCTGGATCCAAACCAATAACAGGTAATACCGGTTTTACGTCTACTCAAAGGGAATGGGGGGCTTCCTGACACAACCGGACGAGCCACGCTGGGGCTTCAATGCGCTATTTGCTGATGTTGTTGTTCTGCTTGCCCCTCATGGCGAGCGCCGTCGAATTCGACGAATTTACCCAGAGCCTCCCTCTGGGCCGGTCGCTGCAAGTGTTCGAAGACCCGAGCGGTCAGGCGAGCATTGCCGATGTTCGCGCGCAGGCTGCCGCCGGCAATTTCAAACCCCACGATAAAGCCACGCTTAATGCCGGTTACTCGCGTTCGGCGTTCTGGCTGAAAATTGACCTGCATTACCGTCCGAGCAATCCCGCCGCCCAGCGCACCTGGCTGCTGGAACTGGCTTATCCACCGCTTGACCATCTCGACCTCTATACGGCCGACGCCAATGGCGACTACCGCCTCGTCCGACAAACCGGCGACGCCTTGCCGTTCGCCAGTCGCGAGATCCGCCAGAACAACTATTTGTTCGACCTCGCTTTCGCACCGGGTCAACAACAAACCGTGTACCTGCGACTGGCCAGTGAAGGCTCGATTCAGGCGCCGGTGACGTTGTGGTCGAGCACGGCGTACCTCGAAGATCAGCCGGTGCGCCTGTATGTGCTGGGGATCATTTATGGCGTGCTGTTGGGGATGCTGGTCTACAACCTGTTCATCTACCTGAGTGTGCGCGACACCAGTTACCTCTATTACATCTTCTATATCGCCTCGTTTGGCCTTTATCAGCTGTCGGTGAACGGTGCGGCGGTGGAGTATTTCTGGCCGGACAATCCGTGGTGGGCCAACGCGGCCACGCCATTTTTCATCGGCTGTGCGGGGCTGTTCGGCAGTCAGTTCGCCCGCAGTTTCCTGCAGACCAAAAACCATAGTCGCTGGCTTGATCGCTTGCTGATTGCACTGATCGCGTTCGGTGCGCTGGTGGTCGGTTTGTCGCTGATGACCAGTTACGCACTGTCGCTGCGTCTGGCGACGATATTGGCACTGACCTTCACTGTGGTGATTTTTGCCGCCGGGATTCTGGCCTGGTGGCGTGGTTTGCGCGTGGCGCGCTATTTCATCATCGCGTGGTCGGCGTTTCTGCTCGGCGGCATCGTCAACACGCTGATGGTGCTCGGCCTGCTGCCGAACGTATTCCTGACCATGTATGCCAGCCAGATCGGCTCAGCTATCGAAGTGGCGCTGCTGTCGCTGGCACTGGCCGACCGGATCAATGCGATGCGCGAGCAACAGGCGAAGACCCTGTATGACGCCGGGCAGAAACTCGAAGTGCTCAACCAGCAACTGGCCCACAGCAACAAACTCAAGGACGAATTCCTCGCGACCCTGACCCACGAACTGCGCACACCGATGAACGGCGTGATCGGTTCGCTGGAGCTGATGCAGACCGTCGAGCTGGATCCGGAGCTTGAGCAATACCAGCAGACCGCCGCCGGTTCCGCGCGGGACATGATGCGCATGGTCAACGGCATCCTCACCCTCACGGAATTGCAGGCCGGCAAGCTCAAGGCTGCGCCGGGCAGTTTCAGCCTGCGCGCGGTGGTCGAAGCGTTGCGCGTGCAGTTCGACAGCAACGCGGCGAGCAAGTCGCTGGACTTCAAGGTCGAGGTGCTGCCGACCCTGCCAGATCGCCTGTACGGCGACAGCGCCAAACTCGCGCAATGCCTGGAATGCCTGCTGGACAACGCGATCAAGTTCACCCGCGTCGGCGGGCTGGCGCTGCGGGTGACCGGCAAACCGTCGACGGACAATCGCCTGGCGTTGTCGTTTGCGGTGATCGACACCGGCATCGGTTTTACCGATCTGGGCGAGGCGACGATGTACCAGCGCTTCTTCCAGCTCGACGGTTCGATGACCCGCGAATACGGCGGACTGGGCGTGGGGCTGGCGATCTGCCGACAGTTGGTTGAGCTGCTCGGCGGCAAGCTCACTCATCGCTCGGAGCCCGGGCGTGGCAGCCGTTTTCAACTGGACGTTGAGTTTGAACTGCCGGCGGTTGAAGCTGCGCCGATCGTCGCGCCTTCGCACGATTGTGTGCGTGCGCCGCAGGACTGCACGGTGCTGCTGGTGGATGACAACAGTGTCAACCAACTGGTGATGCGTGGCATGTTGCTCAAGCTCGGCTTTCGCGTGCGTACCGCCGACAACGGCGCGGCGGCATTTGATTGCTTGCAACGAGAGACTTTCGACGCAGTGCTGATCGATTGCCAGTTGCCGGCTTACGACGGCGCGTCATTGTGCTGCCAGATTCATGCGTTGCCGGGCTGCGCGAACTTGCCGGTATTCATGCTGGCGCTAACTGCCGACCGAGAGCTTTGCGCAACGGGGGCGCCGGTCGATTACTTGAACAAACCCGTAAAATTCGAAGATCTGCAATCTGCGCTGGAGCGGCGGGTGTTGTGCTGCTAACAGGGTAAAAGCGCCGCAAATTCGGCGGATATGACGCTTTGACCGGTTGCGGAGCGGTGCTTAACTGGGTTCCTTGGTTGCCCGAAGGAGCCCGTCATGAACCTGCATCAGTTCGCCGAAACTCACGAAGTCACCAACCAGCCACCGTCGCTGGACGGCACTAACCTGTACCGCATCGACCTGCCGTTGCAGGAGTGGTCGCGGCGCTTTGGTGCCGGGTGGGCGGAGTCGCGGATCGATGCCTACGGTGCACTCGCTGGTGGGCCGTTGATGGAAGCCGGGTTCCTCGCCAACCAGAACAAACCTACGTTCGCCAGCCATGACCGCTACGGTCATCGCATCGATCTGGTGGAATTTCATCCGGCCTATCACGAACTGATGGGCACGGCGATCGAGCATGGCCTGACGTCGCTGCCATGGACCCATCCACAGGACGGCGCGCATGTCGCGCGCGCCTCGATGACCTATCTGCACAGCCAGGCAGAAGCCGGCAGCGGTTGCCCGTTGACCATGACCTTCGCCAGTGTGCCAGCCCTGCGTTTGCAGGCGAACATCGCTGAGCAGTGGCTACCGAAAGTCCTCGCCACCGAATACGACCCACGCAACGTCGGCATGGCGCACAAGGCCGGCGTGACCATCGGCATGGCCATGACCGAGAAACAGGGTGGCACCGACGTGCGCGCCAATACCACAAAGGCTTACCCGGTCGGCGCCAGTGGCCCGGGTCAGGCTTATGAACTGGTCGGGCACAAGTGGTTCTGCTCGGCGCCGATGTGCGATGCGTTTCTGACCTTGGCGCAGACCGACAAGGGTTTGAGTTGTTTCCTGCTGCCACGGCATCGCCCGGACGACACGCGTAATCAGTTCTACATCCAGCGCCTGAAAAACAAACTCGGTAACCAGTCCAACGCCTCCAGCGAAGTGGAGTTCCGTGGCGCGCTGGCGTGGATGGTTGGTGAGGAGGGGCGCGGCGTGCCGACTATTATCGAGATGGTCGCTATGACTCGGTTCGACTGCATGGTCGGTTCCAGCGCGTTGATGCGTCAGGCGCTGACCCAGGCCAGCCACCACTGCGCACACCGCAAGGTCGGCGGCAAACTGCTCAGCGAACAGCCGTTGATGCAAAACGTCCTGGCTGATCTGGCCTTGGAAAGCGAAGCCGCGCTGGCCCTGAGTTTGCGCATGGGCAAGGCGCTGGATCATCTGGATGATCGCCACGAAGCGCAATTTGCGCGGCTGGTGACGGCGGTGGGCAAGTATTGGATCTGCAAGCGTGCGCCGGGGATGATCAACGAAGCGGCGGAATGCATGGGCGGCGCCGGGTATGTCGAGGACAGCATCCTGCCGCGTCTGTACCGCGAGGCGCCGGTGAACTCGACGTGGGAAGGTTCGGGGAATGTGCAATGTCTGGACGTACTGCGGGCGTTGTCGAAAGAGCCGGGTGTGCTTGATGTGTTGTTCAGCGAATTGGGCGACGGGCACGGTGACAAGCGCCTGGCCGCGCATATTCAGCAGTTGCAGGCGCAGTTCAAGGACACCAGTGACATTCAGTATCGGGCTCGGCAACTGACCGAAGACATCGCGCTTGGTTTACAGGCCAGGCTTTTATTGGAGGCCGGAAATTCAACGGTCAGCGATGCCTTCATCGCCAGCCGCCTGAGCGGTGGCGGCCGGGTTTACGGCGCCTTGCCGCGTGGGCTAGACGTCGAAGCCATCGTCGCCCGCTCAACCCCACAAGGTTTCTAATCAAGCAAAAATCCCCTTGTGGGAGCGAGCCTGCTCGCGAAAGCGGTGTATCAGTCGACATCTTTATTGAATGACCCACCGCATTCGCGAGCAGGCTCGCTCCCACAGGGGATCTTCATTGATTTAAAGATTTGGGTACACCCACAACGCCACTGTTCCCGTGACGCCACGATGCAGGCAAGATGAAGCTCTGCAAGTCAGAACACAGGAAGCTGATCGTGACCGAAGCGTTTATTGTCGTTCAAACCGCCGAACAAGCCGTGGACCGTCTGGCCGAGCTGCATGAGCGGGCCACCACTGCGCTGAACTCGGCGCTCAAGCGTTACCTCAAGGATCGCGTCGAACCCGACGCTGCGCAGCGTGCTCTGTTTCGTTATCCCGAACTGCGTCTGACCTATCACTGCCAGGGCGAAGTGCCGCAGACCACCCGCGCTTATGCCAAGGTGCAACTGCCGGGCACCTATAGCGTCACCGTCACCCACCCGGCGGCGTTCCGCAAGTACCTGCTCGAACAGTTGGTGCCGTTGATGCACGACTTCACCGTGACTGTGGAAGTCGGCGTCAGCCAGCAAAACATTCCGTATCCGTACGTGGTCGAGCAGGGCGATGAACTCGCCGGCTCTGGCGTCACCGCTGCCGTGCTGGCGCGGGTGTTCCCGAGCACCGACTTGTCTGCCGCTACCGATGGCATCGCCGACGGTCTTTACGACTGGGAAAACACCGATCCGCTGCCGCTGGCCTTGTTCGACGCCGCGCGCGTGGATTTCTCCCTGCGCCGTCTGGTGCACTACACCGGCAGCGACTGGCGGCATGTGCAGCCGTGGATTCTACTGACCAACTATCACCGCTACGTCGACCAGTTCATCGTCCATGGTCTGGAACAGTTGCGCCGCGACCCGCGTTTCGTGCGCATGGTGTTGCCGGGCAACGTGATCATCGAGAAGGGCATGGATCACGGCGAAGCATCGGCGATTGCGGCCGGTGTGGTCTGGCACCGATACCAGATGCCGGCCTATCACCTGATCGCCAGCGATGGCCACGGCGTGACGCTGGTCAACATCGGCGTCGGCCCGTCCAACGCCAAGAACATCACCGACCACTTGGCGGTGCTGCGTCCGCATTGCTGGCTGATGATCGGCCACTGCGGCGGCCTGCGTCAGTCGCAGACCATCGGCGACTATGTGCTGGCCCACGCTTACATGCGTCGCGACGGCATTCTCGACCGTGTGGTGCCGCCGAACATCCCGATCCCGGCCCTGGCGGAAGTGCAAATGGCGTTGCAACAGGCTGCCGCCAATGTCACTGGCGAGAAGGGCGATGATCTGAAAAAACGCCTGCGCACCGGCACCGTGCTGACCTACGACGACCGTAACTGGGAATTGCGCTGGGCGCAGGAACGACCGTTGATCAACCTGTCCCGCGCCGTGGCCGTGGACATGGAAAGCGGCACGATTGCAGCGCAGGGTTATCGCCTGCGGGTCCCGTACGGCACGTTGCTCTGCGTTTCTGACAAGCCTTTGCACAGTGAAATCAAACTGCCGGGTTCGGCCAACGCTTTCTATGAACGCGCGGTCAGCCAGCACTTGAAGATCGGCATTGAAGCGGTGGACCTGCTGCGCACTGAACTCAACTCGCTGCACTCGCGCAAACTGCGCAGCTTCGACGAGCCGCCGTTCCGTTAACGCTTAGTCGTGGTCATTTGGCGGTCGGGGCACTAGCATTGTCAGCCCTGATCGCTAAATGTCTGTTCTCTTATGTCTCGTCCCCCGCGTCCACCTTCCCGCCGCTCCGGCGCGAAGCCTCAGTCGTCCGCGCCGCGCCGTGTTGCCAAGGCACCCCCGGCCGAGCCGAAACTGATCCTGTTCAACAAACCGTTCGATGTGCTGACGCAATTCAGCGACGGTGAAGGGCGGGCGACGCTCAAGGATTTCATCGATGTGCCCGGCATTTATCCGGCCGGACGCCTGGATCGCGACAGCGAAGGCTTGTTGCTGCTGACCAACGACGGGCAGTTGCAGGCGCGTATCGCCGATCCGAAACACAAACTGGCGAAGACCTATTGGGTGCAGGTCGAAGGCGTGCCGACGGCTGAGCAATTGCAGCGCTTGCGCGATGGCGTTGAACTGAATGACGGCATGACCTTGCCCGCCGAAGCGCGGCAGCTGGATGAGCCTGAGTTGTGGCCGCGCAATCCGCCGGTGCGTTTTCGCGCGACCATACCGACGTCATGGCTGGAACTGGTGATTCGCGAAGGGCGCAACCGTCAGGTACGGCGCATGACGGCGGCGGTAGGCCTGCCGACATTGCGGTTGGTGCGGGTGAAGATTGGTGACTGGACGATCGACGGACTCGATCAGGGCCAGTGGAAGGAAGTGCCGGCGCGCTTATAAAGCGCCGGATTCGATCAGGCCGATCACCACACTCTTGATGATGAACGCGGCCACGCCCAGGCCCAGTACGAAGAACAGAATGAACGAGCCAAAGCGCCCGGCTTTGGACTTCTTCGCCAGATCCCAGACGATGAAACCCATGAAAATGATCAGGATGCTGACCAGACCGGTCATCATCCACTCTTCTAATAAGGCTGGATCCATTGGGTTTCTCCGACGCGCATGGGGCTAAAAGGGCGCGGCGAGTATACGCCAAGGTGTGTGGGGTGACATTGATCTGGGTCTGATCCGGAACTGTTGCCCTCACCCTAGCCCTCCCGAAACGTCGGACCGCCCGGAGGGAGAGGGGACTGACCGGGGGATGCTCCCAAAATACGCCGACCTGAACGTTCTGTTGTGAATCCATAATCGACTCAATCTTTCAGGTCGATGTATGACGCCAGACTCCTCGGTCGGCCCCCTCTCCCTTTGGGCGGTCCGACGTTTCGGGAGGGCTGGGGTGAGGGGCTTTTGATCAGTTGCGCAGGTGGGTCAAGGGCAGTTCTGTGCTGTTGAGCACCTGATTCAGTACGAAGCTTGAACGAACGCTGGTCACCCCTTCAATCCGGGTTAGGTGTCCCAGCAATAGCTTCTGATAGTGATCCATATCCGGCACCACCACCTTCAACTGGTAATCTGCATCCACCCCCGTCACCAGACTGCACTCCAACACCTGCGGCAACGTGCGAATCGCCGCTTCGAAGTTCTCGAATCGCTCTGGCGTGTGTCGGTCCATGCCGATCAGCACATACGCCGTCAGGCTCAACCCAAGCATTTTGCGATCGAGCAATGCCACCTGACGCGAAATATACCCGTCGTCTTCCAGTTGCTTGACCCGGCGCGAGCAAGGGGAGGGCGACAGACCGATGCGCTCGGCCAGCTCCTGGTTGGAGATGCGGGCGTCGCGCTGCAATTCCGCCAAAATACTCAGGTCGTAACGGTCGAGTTTGCTCATCAATCTGTCCTTGGTTGTAACTATTGCGGCAGATTATCTATCCAGGGTTAAAAATTGCGCAAGTGGTGTTTATTTCAGCAATCTTCGCAATCCTCTGTCGCCGTCTCAGGCCTATTCTTATCACCAGAATCACTGCTCGGTAACACAGTCCACGCGGCCCGCCCTATCCGGCCTGCCGCGGCCGCCACCCCCACCGGGGTTGTGCCGGCCCCCGAGCTGCACACTGTCCAGAAGACGGCGTGAGGTGAGCCGACGTCAAAAGCGTCGAGCCAGGACGAAGTTCTCTAAAGGGAGGCCGACGGGTCTCCCTTTTTTCTTGCCTGCGATTTCATGCCGGACGCTCAATAAATAAGTTGCGTGACTGATAACCTGTTGCAGAACCCGGTGTGTGTATTCCCGGTCTTAGTGACAAGCCCTCTTACATTTACAGGCCCCGCAGTGAGAAAAAGCATGAATTCGCGCATCTGGCGTCTGGCCGGTGTTGGTTTGCTGTGTGTGAGTGTCAGTGCGCAAGCGCTTGCCGATGAACCGCAGAATCGCGGGCCGGAGGGCGGTGGCCATGGCCAGGACCATCAGGGCAATAATCAGGGCCATGGCGGCAACAATCAGCCGCGTCCGCAGAATAATCAGCCACAGCAGAATCAGCCGCGCCCGCAGAACAACGAGATCATTCGTGGCGACAACAGCCGCCAGTTCGAGCACAACGGCAACAACAATGGTCCGTGGCAAAACCACGACCAGAATCGTCCGGCGTATAACCCCAACCCGGTGCGCCAGCCGCCACCACCGCCACAACTGCCGGCCAATAGCCTGCCGATCCAGCCACGGCCCGATACCGTGCGCCAGACCCAGGAACCGCGTCAGGGTTACTACCGCGACGAGCGCCCGCAAAACGGTTATCACAATCAGCAATGGCAGACCGGTAACCGGCCCAATGACAATCGCTGGCCGGGCCGTCCGGATGGTCATGGCAATGGCTGGGGGCCTGGTCCGCAATATCGACCGGGGCATGTGATCGACCGTTTCCCGGATCGTGACTACCGCGTGCCGTATCGCGGTCAGGATTACTTCTACTCCGCAGGCTACTGGTATCGCCCACAAGGCCCGCGCTACATCGTCGTGCAGCCGCCACGCGGGATTCGCATTCAGTATTTGCCCGATTACGCCCGTGAAGTGTGGATCGGTGGTTCGCTATTGTTCCTCGCCGCCGGTGCCTACTACGCGTATCAGGAGGCGACCCAGGATTATATAGTCGTCGAGCCGCCGGTTCAGCCACAACCGCAGCCGCAATCCCAAGGTTATGACGTCGAAGCCTATCCGGCCAACGGCCAGTCGCCGGAGCAGGTGCAGCAGGACGGATACCAGTGCTATCAGTACGCCGTGCAGCAAAGCGGTTTCGACCCGCGCACCGCGACGTATCAACCGGCACCCGAAGTGGTGCAGGCGTACCGTCAGGCGCAGGGTAATTGCCTGAGCAGTCGCGGTTATCAGGTCAGTTACTGAAGCCGGGTTTGCGCCCGTTCTGACTTCACCACTTCCTGCGGGTCGGCGTGCACCAGCACTTCGGCTCGCGGGTAGGCCTTGTGAATGGCATCGGCGGCTTGGTCGCTGATGCCGTGGGCCACTGACAGGGTCAATTCCCCCGGCAATTCCAGGTGCAACTGCACAAACCAGTGGTTGCCGGAGATCCGCGTGCGCAAGTCATGCGCGCCCAACACCCCCGGCACGCTGCAGGCCAATTCGAGCATGTGCTGACTGACGTGGGTTGGCAGTTCTTCATCCATTAGCACCGAAAAACTTTCCCGGGCGATCTGGATCGCACTCCACAGGATATAGGCGGCAATGCCGAGTCCGAACCAGGCATCCAGTTGATGCCAGCCGAACCCGGCCAACACCAGCGCCACCAGAATACTGCCGTTGAGTAACAGGTCGGATCGGTAATGCAGTGAGTCGGCACGCACGGCGTTGGAACCGGTCTGCTTGATCACTCGATGCTGCAGCACCAGCAAGGCCACCGTCAGTAGCAATGAGAAAATGATCACGCCAATGCTGATCCACGGTGCGCCAAGCGGTTCCGGATGCTGGATGCGTTCATAGGCTTGAAACGCGATCAATACCGCGCTGCCGCCAATGAACAGCGCCTGCGCCATCCCCGCCAGCGACTCCGCCTTGCCGTGACCATAACGATGATCGTCATCGGCCGGGCGCAGCGCGTAATGCACGGCCAGCAGATTGAGCAGCGAAGCGATGCCATCCAGCGCCGAGTCGGTAAGGCCGGCGAGCATGCTCACCGAGCCGCTGAGCCACCAGGCGATGGCTTTGGCGATGATCAGCGTGCACGCCACCGCTACCGAAGCGCGGGTTGCCAGCCTGAGCAGGCGGGCGTGTTCGGGGCTGGATGTCATTGAACGTCCTTTTTAAGCGGCGGGTTGCAGGCCGAACATCGCCAGTTGTTGAGTGCTGCCCTTGTGTTGAATCAGGCGCGGATCATCCAGTGGGAAATCTCGGCCCAACTCGCTTTCGAGAATAGCCTGCAACTTGTGATTATCGACCTGGCCGTCCGGGCCGATGGCTTGCTTGAGTTTGGCCGGATCGATCTGCGCAGTGTGGCCCGGTTCGAAATAGATCGCACCGGTGGCGAAGTCGACGGCAAACGCGATCAGCCCGGGAATGACGTAGAACAGCAGGCCCACGGCGTCGAGCACGGCAATCGCCGGGTCGATCTTGCCGTCGATCTGCCCGCGCCGGTCCGGGTAGAAAATCGAACCGCACGCGGTAATTTGCGTGAGCAGGGTAGCGACCAGTACACCGCCGATCAGGCGAAAAGGTAAGCGCATGGGGAAATCTCCTGATTCATCTAAGAACGAAGCGTAGTCGTGTGAAGTTAAGACCCTGACGAACGCCTAGCAGTTCGCCGTTATACTCGCGCCTCTGTTTTGGAGCCAGCATGATTTCTTTGCCAATCGATGACGTTTTACCCGCCCTGCGTGAAGCCCTCGCGACACGCCACGAAGCCGTGCTCGAAGCACCGCCGGGCGCCGGTAAAACCACCCGCGTGCCCTTGGCCCTGCTCAATGAAGCGTGGCTGGCCGGGCAAACCATTCTGATGCTTGAACCACGGCGTCTCGCTGCGCGTGCAGCAGCGGAGCGTTTGGCCAGCGAGTTGGGCGAGAAGGTCGGGGAAACCGTCGGATATCGCATCCGTCTCGACAGCAAAGTCGGCCCCAATACGCGTATCGAAGTGGTCACCGAAGGCATTCTCACCCGCCGTTTGCAGGATGATCCGGCGCTGGAAGGCGTGGGCCTGCTGATCTTTGACGAGTTTCACGAACGCAGCCTCGACGCCGATCTGGCGCTGGCCTTAAGTCTGAACGGTCGCGAGCTGTTCCGGGCTGAACAGCCGCTGAAGATTTTGCTGATGTCGGCCACGCTGGAAGGCGAGCGTCTGGCCGGGTTGCTGGATGACGCGCCGATACTGCGCAGCGAAGGCCGCATGTACCCGGTGACGATGCGCTGGGGCCGGCCGTATCAGCCCGGCGAATACATCGATCAACGCGTTACGCAAACCGTGCTCGAAGCACTGCACGATGAAACCGGCAGCCTGTTGGTATTCCTGCCGGGACAGGCGGAAATCCGTCGCGTCCATCAACAACTGGCCGACGCGATCGGTGAGCGCAGCGATGTTTTGCTGTGCCCATTGCACGGCGAACTGGACCTCAACGCCCAGCGTGCCGCCATCGACCCGGTGCCGACCGGCCAGCGCAAAGTGGTGCTGGCGACCAACATTGCCGAGACCAGTTTGACCATCGACGGCGTGCGCGTGGTGATTGATGCCGGGCTGGCGCGGGTGCCGCGTTTCGATCCCGGCAGCGGCATGACCCGCCTCGATACCCAGCGCATTTCCAAGGCCAGTGCTACGCAGCGCGCCGGCCGGGCGGGGCGTCTGGAACCGGGCCTGTGTTATCGCTTGTGGTCGCAGGATCAACACGAGCAAATGGCCGCGTATGGCAGTGCGGAAATTCTTTCGGCGGATCTCGCCGGTCTTGCGTTGCAACTGGGGCGCTGGGGTGTGACGCCGGGCGAACTGGTCTGGCTGGATGTTCCGCCGGCGGCCGCTTATGCCCAGGCGCAGGAGTTGTTGCAGCGGCTCGGCGCGCTGGAAGGTGAGGCGCTGACTTCTCACGGTCAGGCCATGGCTGAGTTGCCGGCGCATCCGCGCATCGGGCATTTGCTCCTGCGCGGTCAGGCGCTGGGGCTGGCGAACATGGCCTGCGATGTCGCCGCGCTGCTGGGCGAGCGCGATATCTTGCGCGGTGCCGGGGCAGATTTGCACAGTCGCTTGGTTCTGCTATCCGGCGAAGAACGCGCCGCTCGCGGTGCGCACGGTGGTGTGCAGCGCGCCCGGCAACTGGTGCGGCAATATCGCGGTTATCTGCGCGGCAAGGCGAGCGAGCCGGTCAGCGATCCCGATCATCCGCGCTGGCTCGGTGCCTTGCTGGCGCTGGCCTACCCGGATCGCGTCGCGCAACAGCGGCGTGCCGGTGGCGCCGAATATCGTCTGGCCAACGGTCGCGCGGCGCTGTTCGCCGAAGCCGATAGCCTGATGAAAGAGCCGTGGATCGTCATTGCCGACCTCGGCAGCCGTCAGGGCCAGCGCGAGGAGCGGATTTATCTGGCGGCGGATTTCGATCCGGCGCTGTTCGATTCGGTGCTCGCCGAACAGGTGCGCAACGTTGATCAACTCGACTGGGACGAACGCGAAGGCGTATTGCGCGCCGAGCGCCAGCGCAAGGTCGGCGAGCTGATTCTCAGCCGTGAGCCGTTGACCGGTCTTGATGAAAATGCGCGCAGTCAGGCGCTGGTCAATCTGGTGCGACGCAAAGGTCTGGAACTGCTGCCGTGGACGCCGGAACTGCGCCAGTGGCAGGCACGTGTGGCGTTGTTGCGGCAGTTGGAATTGCACAATCAGGACGACAGTCAGTGGCCGGATGTCAGTGATGCGACGTTGCTCGATACCCTTGAAGACTGGCTGATGCCGTATCTGGGCAAGGTCTCGCGGCTCAGCCATTTTGCTAATCTGGATCTGTCGAGCATTGTGCGTAACTTGCTGCCGTGGCCGCTACCGCAGAAGCTTGATGAGCTGGCGCCACATCATCTGAGTGTGCCGTCGGGGTCGTCGATTCGTCTGGACTACAGCGAGTTTCCGCCGATTCTCGCGGTGCGTTTGCAGGAGTTGTTCGGACTGGCGGATACGCCGCGGATTGCCGGCGGGCGGCAGGTGGTCAAGTTGCATCTGTTGTCGCCAGCAAGGCGACCGGTGCAGGTGACGCAGGATCTGGCCAACTTCTGGCGCAGCACCTATGCCGAGGTGAAGAAGGATTTGAAGGGCCGCTATCCGAAACATTATTGGCCGGATGATCCGCTGGTGGCCGAGGCGACTGCACGGGCCAAACCACGCGGCACCTGAAGAGTAAAAAATCGCAGCCCGCGCAGCTCCCACAGGTTTCGTGGTGGGGCTGCCTGCGATGTCATTTCATGAACGCGAAAAGACCGTTTTGACCCACCCCTGCAAGGTGTACTTCTGGTAGATGTGCTTAGGCACATCGACATACGGATCAGTAATGAACCGTTCCGGAATCACCGGGTTGGACTCATCGATCACCAGAATGTTCGCCGGGTTGTAAAAGTCATAGTCGACCACGCTCTTGTTGGTGGTGATGACTTTTTTCCGTGAGGCCATGGCTTCGAAGAAACGGAAGCTCAAACCGGCCTGACCGGGTTTGGCAATGTCCAGAATAATCCGTGAGCGCTTGACCAACTCACCCACGGATTCCAGCGACATTCTCTGTTCGAAAAAAGTGATGCCCGGATGCGCGCCCGGGATCGGTTTGCTCTGAACCAGAAACTTGTAATCGGTCACCCCGAGGCAATCGAACGCCCGCGCGAGACCGGTAAGTGCCGGCACCCGATCCTTACCCGCCATCACCACAAACGCCGAGTATTCACCGGGCTCGCCGTCGGCGACGTAGTCGTCGTAAATGAAGTTGTGGAGTTTCTTCAGGCCGTAGCTTTCGGCATTCTGCGGATCGAAGGAAAACACCTCGTTATAACCGGCCAGTTCTTCGCGGGTCATCGGCCAGCGACTGAAACTGTCGTAGAGGTAGGCGATCTTGTGGTCCGAGACGTTGAGTCCGGCGGCCAACTGTTTCGTATCGATCTGGGCCGGGTTGATGATGAGCGCGACATCAAATCTCCCGCACGCAGCAATGGCTTTATTGAACTGGCGTAACTGCGCCCAGCGTTTCAGCGGGCGGCGCAAGATCTTCGGCGCTTGATCAAAGCTGTTCTGCATCGATGACGTATCGATGAAACACACGTCATTGTCGATCATCAGGTAGTCCGCCAGTTTGCGCGCGTAACCACCAATGTCCTTGCACACCAATAAGATTTTCATGGGATTCCATATCGTCAATTCGGGCGACGGGGCGATGATCCTCGGCCCTGCCTATGGCGCCGCCGGCAGCAGGAAGCGCGCAATCACCGGCAGGTGATCGGAGATGCGCAACGTGTCGTCCTGGCGCACCCTTGCTTCGACCCGCTTGATCTTCGGGCTGTAAAACAGATAGTCGACCGTGCGATCCGGGCCATTCAGGCCGGGATCGTTGGGGTAGTGGGTCAGCCAGCGCGCACGGTCGATGCCGCTGGCTTCGTTGTTGGTCGGGATCATCGGGTACTTGTCCCACAGCAGATGCAATTCGCTGTCGGCGGAGTAGGGCGTGCGCTGTTCGGCAGGCAGGCGGCGGTACTGACCCAGCGGCAACAGATTGAAATCGCCGCCGATCAGCCACGGCAGGCCTTGGCTCTCATACTTGTCGAGCACTTTGGCTACGGCGGTCAATTGTGCTTGCGCGGTGTCACCCGGTTGGCTGGAGCGTTCAAGGTGGGTGTTGAATACGGTCAGTTGCCCGCCGTCACTCAGGGGCAGTTTGGTCGCGAGCAGGGCGTCTTTCGGCTGGAACTGGCGGTTGATGAAGTTGGCGGCAGCGACCGGCAATTGCAGGCGTTCGGCGTGTTCGATGCGGTAGCGACTCAGGGTCGCCAGTTGCCGGCCGACGCTGCCGTAAATGTGCGGGTCGGGAACGAATTCGGCCTTCCAGTCGAACGCACTGGCACTGCACGGATACAGGTCGGCGACCCGTTCCTGCAACAGCTTGAGCTGGTTCTGATAGTCGCTGGCCTTGGCGCCGTCATCGAGCTCCTGCAACAGCACCAGATCGGGCTGCTCGTCGCGGATCACCCGCGCCACTTCGTCGAGGCTGAAGGCCATGTCTTCCAGCGTCGGCGCTTCATCATCGCCCTGAGCCAGATCATTCCAGAACACGTAGCGTTTGCCGGCCAGGTATTGCACGTTCCAGGTCATGACTTTCAGCGCCTGCCCGGGCACCAGCGTCGGCGTTGTGGCGGTGCAACTGACCGGCACGGTTTCGCGGGCGTCGGGGCGCCAGGTCAGGCTGAACACCAGCCCGCCGATCAGGGCGATGGCGAGCACGACAAACAACAGGGTGTAGCGCAGTAGACGGGTCATGGCTCGGCTTATAGCGTTACAGAAAGTGGCCCCGAGCATACCTGACGGTCGTCTCGAAGCCCAAGCGCAGTGCTGTCAGATGGCTCTGTCACGTTTGTCAGGTAATTCGCTGATCAGCATGAACAGGCGGAACAACACCACACTGGTGAACAGTTGCAGGAAGCTGTGAGCGCTGTCGATCAGAATGGCGATCACAGGATTCTGCGGCTCGGGGTACACCGCCAGTGTCGCGCCTTTGAGCAACCACAGCGGCGTCATCACGCAGAGAATGCACAGCAGGATCCGCCAGAAATGCCCGCGGGTCAGGCGCAGGCTTTCCTTCATCGCCTGCAATGGTCCCATACCGCGCAGTACCAGCAGGTATTCGCCGAACGCGAGCATCACCATCAGCATCAGGCCCGGCAGGAAGTACAGCGACAGGCCCAGCAGAATCAGCAAGGTATTGAGCGCCGTGAGCAACGCGAAACGCGGCCACAGAGTGGCGGCCATCGCCAGCAGATCGCGGTTGCGCGGCGCCTCGCCACGGCTGCGCGCATCGAGAAAGAGGATCAGTGCGGCGGTGTACAGCGGATACACCAACAGACCAACGATGATGCTGATCGCCGAGATGTTATCCGGCCCGCTGGCGTGATCGACCACTTGTTGCAGGAATGCTTCGAAAATCACCAGCGGCAGGCACAACCGCACGATGCTGCCCAAATGGCGTTTGAAAAAATACAGAGAGTCGCGCAGCACTTCGAGGGCATTCATCAGTCGGTATCGCAGGTCGAAAACAGTGGCTCACTTTAACCGATGATGGCTGGCGCGACACAAACGTAAACATTCGGTAAAGGTCATTGAAACGTTTTGTCACCGTCTCCATTACAGGAGAGCACCTCGGCCAACGTGGACGAGGGCAATGTTATCCCCGGCAATCTACGAGGTCGCCATGAACAGCGAAGAGCAAACCCTGATCGATGGACTGTTTTCGCGGCTGCAACAGGCCGAAACGGAGGCAGCCCCGCGCGACGCCCAGGCTGAAACGCGGATCAAGGAACACCTGACCCGCCAGCCGGCGGCAGGTTATTTCATGACCCAGGCGATTCTGGTGCAAGAGGCTGCGCTCAAGAGCCTCGACGAGCAGAACAAACAACTGACTCAGCAAGTCCAGCGTTTGCAGGCGGAGTTGCAGTCGGCCAAGGCGCAGAGTGCCGCACCGGCGCCGAGCGGCGGCGGTGGTTTCCTGTCGAGCATTTTTGGTGGCAGCCCGCGTCCGGCGCCGACTCAGAGTGCCGCGCCGGCCTCGACTGGCGGCTGGCGCGAACCGGCACCGCAGCAGAATTACGGCGCGTCTGCACCCCAACAGAACTTCGGCGCGCCACCGCCTAACTATGCGCAACAAGCCGCTCCGGCAGCCGGCAGCAGCTTCCTCGGCGGCGCCTTGAAAACCGCCGCTGGTGTGGCCGGTGGCGTGATGCTCGCGCAGGGTATCAGCAGCCTGTTCCATCATAACCAGCAGCCGGAAGAAATCGTTGAAGTGATCAAGGAAGAACCGGCGCAGGTTGCCGACCAGAGCAACAACGGTTGGGGCGATGACCAGCGTGTGGCCGATAACGGCTTCTCTGGCAACGACCAGGGCGGCTTCACCGACACCGACTACGGCAACGACAATTCTTCCTTCTTTGATGACGACGATTCCTTCGTCTGATTCACCATTCGTCCGGAGCCCCTGAGGGCTCCGGGCCGATTATTCGCGGAACCCTCCTGATGGCTGGCATACTGAGCGCCTTTTTCGGGCCTGGCGCCTGATCCCGCTTCGTGCGCTTGCGCGCCCACAGGAACTCCGGTGAAAAAAATCGCAGTGTTCGCCGACGTGCAGAACCTCTACTACACCGTGCGTCAGGCTTATGGTTGTCACTTCAACTATGCCGCATTGTGGGCCGACATCAGCAAGGACGGGCAGATCGTCGAGGCCTACGCCTATGCGATCGACCGTGGCGACAGCAAGCAGCAACAGTTCCAGCAGATCCTGCGCAACCTCGGCTTCACCGTGAAGCTCAAACCCTACATCCAGCGCAGCGACGGCTCGGCCAAGGGCGACTGGGACGTGGGCATCACCCTCGACATCATGGACGCCGCCGACCACGTCGACGAAATCGTCCTGGCTTCCGGTGACGGCGATTTCGACATGCTGCTCGAACGCATCATCAGCAAACACGGCGTGCAAGCGGTCGCCTACGGCGTGCCGGGTCTGACCGCCAACTCGCTGATCCGCGCCGCCAGCCGTTATGTGCCGATCGAAGGCGCACTGTTGTTGAAGAATTGAGCTGTTACTGAAGAATTGATTTGTACGGAGTTGAACCCGGTTTGGAACGCATTGCAGTCATCGACTTTGAAACCACTGGCCTGTCGCCGAACAGCAACTGCCGCGCCACGGAAATCGCTGTGGTCATGCTGGAAAACGGCCGCATCGTCGAGCGTTACCAGAGCCTGATGAACGCCGGCGTGCGGGTCCCTGCGTTCATCGAACAACTGACCGGCATCAGCAACGCCATGTTGCGCACCGCGCCCTCGGCCGAGCAGGTGATGAACGAGGTCAATGAGTTTGTCGGTTGCACGCCGCTGGTCGCGCACAACGCCTCGTTCGACCAGAAGTTCTGGGACTTTGAACTGGGGCGGATCAAACGCACGCGATTGCAGAACTTTGCCTGCTCGCTGCTGCTGGCACGGCGCTTGATGCCTGCGGCACCAAATCACAAGCTCGGCACGCTCACCACGTTCGCGCGCCTGCCGCATACCGGCCAGGCTCACCGGGCCATGGCCGATGCCGAGATGGCGGCCAATCTGATGGCGCATCTGGCGGATCAGTTGCGGCACAAGCACGGCGTCAGCGAGCTATCGCACGACCTGCTGTGCAAGTTGCAGAAAGTCCCGGCTGCGAAAGTCAGCGAACACCTCCAACGCTACCGCTGATCCCCACAGACCGATCGTTCCTACGCTCTGCGTGGGAATGCCTCAACGGACGCTCTGCGTTCGGCTTTAAACGGGACGCGGAGCGTCCCGGGCTGCATTACCACGCAGAGCGTGGGAACGATCATTCGGGGGAGCCGAACTATTTGCCGTTGCTTTCGATGTGACCGAGCGGCACGCGCTTTTCAATCGCGCTCGACAACACAATCGAGGTCTTGCTGAAGCCAAACTTCGCCACCCGATTGATCAACTCCTCCAGCTCCGTCATCGACCCCACCGCAGCCTTCATCATCACGCACGGATCGCCCGTGACTCGAAAGCATTCGGTCAGTTGCGGGATCTTCACCAGTTCGTCGTAGACCTTCTGGCTGCCGTTCTGGTGCAGGCGCAATTCGATCATGCACTGGATCGGCAGGCCGATTTTCGACAGGTCGATTTTCGCCTCATACCCGGTGATCACCCCGGATGCCTCAAGTTTGGCAACGCGCTCGGCCACCGCCGGGGCGGAGAGGTTAACTTTGCGTGCCAGATCGGCGTAGGACGCACGGCCATTTTCCAGCAGGGCGCTGAGCAGCATGCGGTCGTATTTGTCCAAGGCCGGACTCCTGAAAATGCCAGACTTTCGAAATCGTGGTTTATTCCACCGATCTCCGTGATTTCCAAAGTGTACCGGCGCTATAAACAGGTTTTGTAACTTATTTTTGCTCGTCAGCCTTTCTAGAATAATCCATCCCCTGACTCAGACTTTCGAGCTGCCCATGCCTGCCTTGCGCCGTTTTTCCTTGCCGCTGATCGCCGCGTTTTTTGCGTTGTATGTGATTTGGGGATCGACCTATCTGGTGATCCGCATCGGCGTCGAATACTGGCCGCCGCTGATGCTCGGCGGGGTGCGCTTCGTGATCGCCGGCAGCCTGATGTACGCCTTCCTGCGCTGGCGCGGGGCTCCGGCGCCGACCTGGGCGCAGTGGAAAGCGGCGGGGATCATCGGGATTTTGCTGCTCAGTTTCGGTAATGGCGCGGTGAGTGTGGCCGAGCACACGGGCGTGGCTTCGGGTGTGGCGGCATTGGCGGTGGCGACGGTGCCGTTGTTTACTTTGCTCTGTGGATATTTCTGGGGCGCGCGTAACACTCGGCTGGAATGGGCCGGGGTGGCGTTGGGGATTGTTGGTATTGCCATGCTCAACATGGGCTCCAACCTGCAATCGAGCCCCCTGGGCGCGGCGCTGCTGATTTTTGCGGCGGCGACCTGGGCGTTCGGCTCTGTGTGGAGTAGACATCTGCCGTTGCCGCAGGGCGCGATGGCCAGCGCGGTGGAAATGCTCGTTGGCGGTGTGGTGCTGCTGATTGGCAGCGCTGCCAGTGGTGAACACTTGCAAGCTGTCCCGCCGATTGAGGGCTGGCTGGCGCTGGCCTATCTGATCTTCTTCGGCTCGATCATCGCCTTCAATTCCTACATGTACCTGCTCAAGCACGTACGTCCGGCGGCGGCGACCAGTTATGCCTACGTCAACCCGGCGGTCGCGGTGTTGCTGGGGATTGTGTTTGTCGGCGAGACCATCGGCATCGAAGAAGCGCTGGCGATGCTGGTGATCATCAGCGCGGTGGTGTTGATCGGCTTGCCGCAGTGGCGTCGGCCGGCACAGCCGCCAGTCGTGGCGCCGACAGCCGTTCCCACAGAAACGCGTACGAATTAGGGTAAACTGCGCGGCATTGCATGCCTGCGTTATTTTTTCCTACGGTACTCCCATGACTTTCGCCACCCTTGGCCTGATCGAACCCTTGCTGCGCTCCCTCGAGACGCTCGGCTACCAGACCCCGACGCCGGTTCAGGCGCAAGCCATTCCGGCCGTGCTGGCCGGTCGTGACTTGATGGCAGCCGCTCAGACCGGCACTGGCAAAACCGCCGGTTTCGCCTTGCCACTGCTGCAGTTGTTGGCCATGGAAGGGCCGAAAGTCGCTGCCAACTCGGCGCGTGCACTGATTCTGGTGCCGACCCGTGAGCTGGCCGAGCAGGTTCATGAGTCTGTGCGTCAGTACGCCGAAAACCTGCCGCTGCGTACTTATGCGGTTTACGGCGGCGTCAGCATCAATCCGCAGATGATGAAGCTGCGTGGCGGCGTCGATGTGCTGGTCGCCACGCCCGGTCGCCTGATCGACCTGTTCCGCCAGAACGCGCTGAAACTCGATCAGTTGCAGACTCTGGTGCTGGATGAAGCCGATCGTATGCTCGACCTGGGCTTCTCTGAAGAACTGGCGAACATTTACCGCATGCTGCCAAAAAAGCGCCAGACCCTGTTGTTTTCCGCAACCTTCTCCGATGACATTCGCGTGCTCGCCGGGCAGATGCTCAACGATCCGCTGAGTATCGAAGTCAGCCCGCGCAACGTCGCCGCCAACACCGTCAAGCAGTGGATCGTCACGGTGGACAAGAAGCGCAAGGCCGAACTGTTCGTGCACCTGATGCGCAAGAACAAGTGGAAGCAGGTGCTGGTGTTCGCCAAGACCCGTAACGGTGTGGATGCGCTGGTGGAAAAACTCCAGGGCCTGGGCGTGAATGCCGACGGTATCCATGGTGATAAACCTCAGGCGACCCGTCAGCGTGCGCTGGACCGTTTTAAACTCAGTGAAGTGCAGATTCTCGTGGCGACTGACGTTGCGGCGCGGGGCCTGGATATCGAAGATCTGCCGTTGGTGATCAACTTCGATCTGCCGATCGTGGCTGAAGACTACATCCACCGTATCGGCCGCACGGGTCGTGCTGGCGCGACCGGTGAGGCGATCTCGCTGGTATGCGCGGATGAAGTGAACATGTTGTCGGCGATCGAGATGCTGACGCGGCAAACCTTGAAGCGTCAGAACGAGCCGGATTTCGAACCGGAGCACCGCGTGCCGGACACCGATGCCAGCGGTCAGGTGATCAAGAAACCGAAAAAGCCGAAGAAGCCGAAGGCTTCCGGTGGTGGCGGCAAGCGTAATCTGGGCAAATGGGTCGACAGCGGCGAGACGCAGGCGCCGGAGCCTTCGGTCAAGCCTGTGCGTAAAGTGCCGGTGTTCAATACCGGGCCGCGCAAGCGCAAACCTTAAAGTCAAAAGCCCCTCACCCTAGCCCTCTCCCAGGGGTAGAGGGGACTGATTGGGGGATATTCGGGAATTACGCCGACCTGGTCCGACTGTTGTGAATCCACAATCGACAGGGCTTTCGCCAGACACCTCGGTCGGCTGACCAAATCCATAATCGACTCGGTCTTTCAGGTCGACGGATGACGTCAGACACCTCGGTCAGCTCCCTCTCCCTCTGGGAGAGGGCTGGGGTGAGGGTTCAGGCAGACGCCTCGGACTTGAGCCATTGCACAATACCCAAGCCCGCCGCCCGCCCGCTGGCAAAACACCCCGTCAGCAAATAGCCGCCCGTCGGCGCCTCCCAATCGAGCATCTCCCCCGCACAGAATACCCCCGGCAACGCCTTGAGCATCAAACGCTCATCCATCGCCTCGAACGTCACGCCCCCGGCACTGCTGATCGCCTCGTCCAATGGCCGCGTTTTGACCAGAGTCAGCGGCAACGCTTTGATTGCCCGCGCCAGCAGCGCCGGATCAGCAAACGTCGCCGCATCAGTCAACTCACGCAACAACGCCGCTTTCACCCCATCAATCCCGACCTGACTGTGCAGATGCTTGGCCATCGACCGCGAACCGCGTGGCTTGCTCAAAGCTGCCTGCAATTTATCCACAGGTCGGCCGGGCAACAAATCGATGTGAACAACCGCCGCGCCATATTGGTTGATTGCCTCACGAATCGGCGCCGACAGCGCATAAATCAGACTGCCCTCAATCCCGGTCGCGGTGATCACGCATTCGCCCAAACGCGGAATATCGTCATTCAAACCGATGGCGATATTTTTCAGCGGTGCGCCGGCGAATTTGCTCACCATCAAATCGCTCCAAGCCTGCACTTCGAAGCCGCAATTGCTCGGTTGCAACGGCGCCAGTCCTACACCGCGCTGCTCCAGAGCCAGCATCCACGCACCGTCGGAACCGAGGCGCGACCAACTGCCGCCGCCGAGGGCAAGCAGCGTGGCATCGGGTTTGACGGTGATTTCACCTTCCGGGCTGTCGATGCGCAGCGCGCCATGTGCATCCCAACCGAGCCAGCGATGGCGTGTGTGGATAACGACGCCGCTGTCGCGCAGGCGTTTGAGCCAGGCGCGCAGTAGCGGGGCCGCTTTCATATCAGTGGGGAACACCCGGCCGGAGCTGCCGACAAAGGTTTCGATGCCCAGATCATGAATCCATTTACACAGCGCATCGGCATCGAAACCGCGCAGCAGCGGGGCGATTTGCGGCGCGCGCTCGGCGTACCGAGAAAGGAATGCCGGGTAGGCTTCGGAGTGGGTGATGTTCATGCCGCCGACGCCGGCGAGCAGGAACTTGCGGCCCACCGAGGGCATTCCGTCGTAGAGATCGACGCGGATTCCGGCCTGGCTCAGCACTTCGGCGGCCATCAGGCCGGCGGGGCCACCGCCGATGATGGCGACGTGAGCGGGGGAGGAGGCGGAATTCTGGGTCATGGCATGCGCTGCGGTATGGCGGGATAAGGCGCGCATTCTAACAGCCGAGATCTTTTGTAGGAGTGAGCCTGCTCGCGATAGCGGTGTATTAGCCAAGTTAATGTTGAAGGTGCTGACGCTATCGCGAGCAGGCTCACTCCTACATGGGATTCGGGTGGGCTTGAAATGTTGGTTGAAAAATGATCAGTGCGCTGCAGGCCATAACCGGTATGGCCTGCAGTCCCTTTCACTCAGGTTATCCACAGGCAGTTCCACAGCCATTGTGGGTAACGCAGCACAACTCAATGACAACCGTGTGACTGCCAGACCCGTTGCGCGCTGTGATGGAGGATGCCGTGGCGGCGGGCGAGGGCGTGGCGATCCTTGCTGTAGCCGCCGCCAATTACGCCCATCACCGGAATGTCGCGGCCCAGGCAATGGCGCATCACGCTTTCATCGCGGGCGGCGACGCCTTCGTCCGTCAGTTGCAGATAACCGAGGGCATCGTCCTTGTGTACATCGACGCCGGCGTCATACAGCACCAGGTCCGGTTGATACAGCGGCAGCAGATAATTGAGTGTGTCGTCGACCACTTTCAAATAATCAGCGTCGCCCATGCCCTTTGGCAGCGGGATATCCCAGTCACTTTCCGCCTTGCGTGCAGGAAAATTCTTCTCGCAGTGCAGGGAAACCGTAATCGCCTCCGGCGTGTCATGCAGAATCCGCGCGGTGCCGTCACCCTGATGCACGTCGCAATCGAAGATCAGCACGCGATTGACCCGGCCGCTTTGCAGCAGGTAATGGCTGATGATCGCTAGGTCATTGAAGATGCAGAAGCCCGCCGGATAGTCGTAGTGCGCATGGTGGGTGCCGCCGGCCAAGTGGCAGGCCAAGCCATGTTCCAAGGCTTTTTCCGCCGCCAGAATCGAACCGCCGACCGCCCGTACCGTGCGCCGCGCCAAGGCTTCGTTCCACGGCAGACCCAGACGCCGTTGGTCTTCGCGGGACAACTCGCCGCTCATATAGCGTTCGATATACGCACGGTCATGGGCGAGGGCGAGGATGTCGTTGGGGCAGATCTCGGGCCGCAGCAGGTCGGCGTCGCGGGTCAGACCGCTGTCGACCAGGTGATCGCGCAGCAGACGAAACTTGTCCATCGGGAAGCGGTGATCCGCCGGAAACTCGGGGCTGTAGTCTTCGTGGTAGATCAGCGGCAGTGGCATGGCGGTTTCATGTAGGAACGTAGGAAAGAGTGAAGGATCCTACCAGCGATGTAGACTTGCGGCATGGATACGGAGGGGCATGATGGAGCCGATACTGGAACTTGAAAGCGCGCGCTTGCTGATGCGTCAGTGGCAGGACGAGGATTTGCCGGCATTTGCCGCGATGTGCGCCGATCCTCAAGTGATGCGCTACTTCCCGACACCGTTGAGCCGACTGGAAAGCGCTTCGATGATCGGCCGCGTGCGCGGGCATTTCGCCGAGCACGGTTTTGGCCTGTGGGCGCTGGAGCGCAAGGACAGCGGCGAATTTATCGGTTTCACCGGACTCGGCGTGGTCGGCTTTGATGCGCCGTTCACTCCAGCAGTGGAAATCGGCTGGCGCCTGGCCAAGGAACATTGGGGCCTGGGTTACGCCAGCGAAGCAGCGTGGACCGCTCTGCGTTGCGGCTTTGATCGGTTGGCCTTGAAGGAAATCGTTTCCTTCACCGCGCAATCCAATTTGCCCTCAGAGAAAGTCATGCAGGCGATCGGCATGCATCACGCCCCGGAAGATGATTTTGATCACCCCAAGCTTGCCGTCGATCATCCGCTAAGACGGCATGTGCTGTACCGCATTACTCGGGAACAATGGCTGCAAACCTTGCATGGATAAGCCGACACGGACGTTTACAATGGCCGCCATATCATTGGCCCGCGCCAGAATCTGAATCGGCCGCCGCAGCCAAGACTGCGCGGCATAGTGCTTTGTGTGAGGAGAGTCTGAATGAGCCAAGTGTTGGAAGATCTGGTCGACTTGCTGACCCTGGAACCGATCGAAGAAAACCTGTTCCGTGGCCGTAGCCAGGATCTGGGTTTCCGTCAGTTGTTCGGTGGCCAGGTGCTCGGCCAGTCGCTGTCGGCGGCCAGTCAGACCGTTGAAGAGGCGCGCCATGTGCATTCGATGCACGGCTATTTCCTGCGTCCGGGCGATGCCAAGTTGCCGGTGGTCTATTCGGTTGATCGCGTGCGCGATGGCGGCAGTTTCAGCACTCGCCGCGTCACGGCGATTCAGAAGGGCCATCCGATCTTCACCTGCAGCGCTTCGTTTCAATACGACGAGGCAGGCTTCGAGCACCAGAGCCAGATGCCGGTGGTGGTCGGCCCGGAAAACCTGCCGTCGGAGCTGGAGTTGACCCAGCAACGCGCGCACCTGATCCCGGAACACATGCGTGAAAAACTGCTGTGCCCGAAACCGATCGAAGTACGCCCGGTCACCGAAAAGGACCCATACAACCCGCAGCCGGCCGATCCGATCAAATACGTGTGGTTCCGCGCCGACGGCGCATTGGCCGACATCCCGGCGCTGCACAAATACTTGTTGGCGTACGCTTCGGACTTCGGTTTGTTGACCACCTCAATGCTGCCCCACGGCAAATCGGTGTGGCAGAAAGACATGCAGGTCGCCAGCCTTGATCACGCGCTGTGGTTCCACAACGATCTGCGCGCCGATGACTGGTTGCTCTACGCGATGGACAGTCCGTGGGCCGGCAATTCCCGTGGATTCTCCCGTGGCAGCGTGTACAACCGCGCCGGGCAACTGGTCGCTTCGGTGACGCAGGAAGGCCTGATCCGCCATCGCAAGGACTGGGCATGAGTCTGAAAGAGGTCAAGCACTGGGTGTTCGATATGGACGGCACGCTGACCGTCGCCGTGCATGATTTTGCGGCGATTCGCGTGGCGCTGGCGATTCCGCCGGAGGACGACATCCTCACTCATCTCGCCGCGTTGCCGGCGGATGAAGCAGCGGCGAAACACGCCTGGCTGCTGGAACACGAAAGGGATCTGGCGCTGGGTTCGACCCCGGCCACCGGAGCGGTGGAGCTGGTGCGTGATCTGCATGCGCGCGGTTATCGCCTTGGCATTCTGACCCGCAATGCGCGGGAACTGGCGCATGTGACGCTGGAGGCGATTGGTTTGGCCGACTGCTTCGCGGTGGAAGATGTGTTGGGCCGTGATGAAGCACCGCCGAAGCCGCATCCGGGTGGGTTGCTGAAGCTGGCAGACGCTTGGGAAGTACCGGCCAGTGAGATGGTGATGGTCGGTGATTACCGCTTTGATCTGGATTGCGGGCGAGCGGCGGGCGCGCGCACGGTGTTGGTGAATTTGCCGGAAAACCCGTGGCCGGAGCTGACCGATTGGCATGCGAAGGATTGTGTCGAGTTGCGGCGGATGCTTTTGGCCTGAAATCTTTGCTGCCTGAGCTGGCCTCTTCGCGAGCAGGCTCACTCCTACAATTGGAATGCGTTCCCCTGTAGGAGTGAGCCTGCTCGCGATGGCGTCAGATCAATCAGCACAAAACTTATTCGAACAACGCCTTCTGCCCCTCCGGCGAGGTCAACATCCCATCGCCGTTATGCCCAACCCCGGGCACTTCAACTAGCCGCTGATTCACCCCTTCCGGATGCCGACGCAGCAAATAGCCGAAGTACAATTTCCCACGCTCCAAGCGATACGCACCTTGCGCTTCGGCTTCACAACGCTTGTCCAACGCCGGATGCTTGGGATCGACGTCCTGCTGTCCAAGCAGATAAATCACCTCGCGCTTGATGTAACTGCTCTCAAGCTGCAACGGCGTTTGCCCACCGGCGTACACCGGCATGTCTGACAGACCGTACTTCCAGCGATTGAAACCCGCGCATTTGGCGTGATCGAACGCCACCGGCCGTTGTTCATTGAAGTAGGCATACGATGACGGGTTGGCGACCACGTAGCGCAAGCGAATGCCGTTGGCCTTCAGCGCAGGCTGATCCTTGGCCAGCAGGGCATAGCGCTGCACCACCTGGCCACCGCCAGAATGACCGAAGATCACGATCTGCTTCACGTCGGGAAACTGTTTGCGGTCGCTGATCCGTCCGATGATCTCATCAAGTGCGGCGTAGGAACTCAACGGGTTCGGCCCTGTGGATAAGCCGCCGCCCATCCACTCGTTGCCTTGCCAGCGCAGCAACGTGGCGGGGAGCGAGTACAGCGCGACATCGCTTTCATTGAGGAACTGCGGCGCGATTACCAGCGTGTGGGCACTTTGTCCCGCCAGCTCGGCGGCGCTCTCGGCGCTTTTGCGATAGGTTTCCGAGTTGCGCAACCGGCCATGAATGACGATCAGCACCCGTTCGATCTTCTCCGGCGCAGGACCAATGCCGACCGCCATTTCCCCGGCCTTGAGTTGCAAACGACCGGGGCTGATCGCATCGACACCGGCGGCTTGCGCAGTGCTGCCAACGATCAGTAACGCCAAAAGCCATTTATGCATTTACAGGTTTTTCGCCGCGAAGGTATCGCACTGGCCGACCTGGCCCTGCGCGAATCCGGTTTTGAACCAGCGCACCCTTTGCGCCGACGTACCGTGTGTGAACGAGTCTGGCACCACACGGCCCTGACCCTGTTGTTGCAGGCGATCATCACCGATGGCGTTGGCCGCATTCAAGGCCTCTTCGATATCGCCCGGTTCCAGCCAGTTCAAACGCTTCTGCGCACTGTAGGCCCAGACGCCGGCGAGGCAGTCGGCCTGCAATTCCTGACGCACCAGCAAACCGCCGTCGCCTTCCATCTGCCGACCTTGCTGGCGAGCTGTCTGAATTTTCGCCGAGACGCCGAGAAGCGTCTGCACATGATGTCCGACTTCATGCGCGATCACGTAGGCCTGGGCGAAGTCACCGGCCGCTTTGAAGCGTTGCGACATTTCCTGGAAGAACGCCATGTCCAGGTAGACCTTCTGATCCGCCGGGCAATAGAACGGGCCAGTGGCCGAGGTTGCCAGACCGCAGGCGGAATTGACCCGATTGCTGAACAGCACCAGCGTCGGGTCCTTATATTGGCGACCAGCCTGTTGGAAAATCGAGCCCCAGGTATCTTCGGTATCGCCGAGGATCGAGCGGACGAACTCGGCCTGTTCATCGTTCGCCGGCGGGGCCTGACGGGTTTGCGAGGTTGGCGCCGATTGTTGGGTGGATTGCCCGGCGAGCTGACCGAGGATCTGCATTGGGTCCTGGCCGGTGATCCAGCCGATACCGACGATCAGCAGGATGGCCCCCAGGCTCAGGCCTTTGCCGCCGCCGAAGCGCATGCCGCCACCACCGCCGGCATCATCACCACGGGCATCGACGACGTTGTCACTGCGTCGGCCTTTTTTCCATAGCATGTGGGAATCCTCTGTGTGTATCGGGTGGTGATGAGTGTTGCTGTTGTGTGAGTGTGGCGCCAGTCCGGTCGTCCGTCTATTGGCCACACGCAAACAGGCCCGGCCTCGTGTTGACGAGGTCTGGCCTGTTATTGACGGTCTGGCACGCGGCAAATTCAATCCCGCGCAGGATTTCTATCGCAGGATTATCAATCAGCGATCAAAAGCATCCCACTCAGGGGCGAAATCCGGGCTGACCTGGCGTTGGTTTTTCGGCAGTGCTGCAATCAATGCGCGGTCTTCATCATCCAGTTCAACTTTCAGCGAGGCGAGGTTGGCCAGTTGATTGGTGCGGCTGCTGGCCTTGGGAATCGCTGCGACGTTGGGTTGATCAAGCAACCATTTCAACGCTACTTGGGTCGGCAACACGCCATGTTTGTTGGCGATCTGTTGAATCTGTGGGATGTCTGAGACCTTGTTGCGCGCCAGCGGGGTGTAGGCCGTTAGTGCCATGTCGTGTTGACGGGCGTAGTCGAGCAGGGCGTTTTGGCCGAGCAGGACGTGGTATTCGACCTGAATCGCTGACAGACCGATGCCGTATTCCTCGACGACTTTGCGCAGCAACGGCAGCGGAAAATTCGCCACGCCGATGTTGCGTGCCAGCCCCTGTTTCTTGAACGAAGCCAATGTCTCGAGGGTGCGTGGCAGGTCCCAGTCGGTGGTGGGCCAGTGGATCATGAACAAGTCTACGTAGTCGCTGCGCAACGCGGTAAGGCTGCGGTCCATGGAATGGCGCATCGCGTCGGGTTGCAGCTGATCCCACCAGACTTTGGTGGTGACGTGAATCTGCTCGCGCGGTGTCGGGGTATTCGCCAGTGCTTGTCCGACGGCGTCCTCGTTGTTGTAGGCCGCTGCCGTGTCGATGTGTCGATAACCCAGTTCCAGTGCTTGCTCCACGGCGCGAGTGCATTCGTCGCCGAGCATCGGCCAGGTGCCGAGGCCGAGTTTCGGCATGTTCAAACCTTGGGCATTAACGATGTGCTGCATGGTCGATCTCCTGTTCGAAAGCAGTCATGCCGGCGATATGCCGGGCGGCGATGTAACCGAAAGTCAGCGCCGGGCCGATGTTGATACCGCCCGCCGGGTAGTGGCCGCCCATGATGCTGGCCATGTCGCCACCGGCTGCGTAGAGGCCGACGATGGGCTGTTCGTGGGCATCCAGTACTTGCGCGTGCGGGTTGACCTTGAGTCCGGCGAAGGTGCCGAAGCAGCCCGGCTGGACTTTCACGGCGTAGAACGGGCCGGTGTCTATTGGGGCAACGCAGGGGTTGGGCAGGTTCGCCGGATCACCCTGTTTGCGGTTGTAGGGTGTTGCGCCGCGACCGAACAACGGGTCTTCTCCATGGCGGGCATGGCGGTTGTAGTTATCCACAGTCTGGCGCAACCCGCTCGGGTCGATGCCGCAGGCGAGGGCCAATTCTTCAATACTGTTGCCGCTTTTCAGATAGCCGCTGCGGATAAAATCTGACACTGGCAGCGGAAATGGCCGCGATATGCCCAGGCCATAACGCCGTTGAAAGGCGTGCGTGCAGATCAGCCAGGAGGCGACTTCTTCACCTTCCGGCGCAGCGGCGACCATGGCACTGACGTAGTCGTAATAACCGTTGGCTTCGTTGACGAAGCGCTGGCCGTTGCGCAGCACGCCGATGATCCCGGGTTTGCCGCGCTCGATGATGTGTGGGAAATGGCCGGTGCTGCCGTCGGAATGTGGCACTTGCGATACCGGCGCCCACGCGACGGGCGAAGCCACATCGGTATTGACCCGTGCACCGACGCTTTCGCCCAGGCGCAAACCATCGCCGTTGACGGCCAGCGGTGGTAGCGCCCAATGCTCGTGACCGGTCGGCGTGCGCGGGAACAGGGCTTTGCGTCGCTCGATGTCATTGGCAAAACCACCGGCGGCGAGCAATACGGCTTTGCGTGCATGAATGCGGATCGGGCCTTTGTCTGTTTTGACCACAGCGCCCGAGACGCGCGAGCCTTCACGCAGCAGTTCCGTCACAGGCGCCGACTCCCAGAGCAGGACGCCAAGGTCTTCGGCGGACTTCGCCAGCCTTGCCACCAGCGCCACGCCGTTGACCAGTTGCATCGCCCGGCCATGCACGGCGAGGTCGAACAGGTGTCGAGTAAAGCGCCAGGTCACATGCCATGCCGCTTTCAGCGAGCGCGTCAGATTGAGGAACGCCGACAGATCCGCCCCGGCCATGATCGGCATGCCCATGAAGGACGTTTCGCGCATCGTTGTACGAAGGCGCTTGAGCAAGCGTCCGACCTTGCGTCCATCGTAAGGCGCGGCGATGACCGAGCGGCCACCGGTGCCAGCACCCGGCGTGTCACCATGAATGTCGGCAATGGCATTGCCATCGGCAAATTGCAGCGCAGTGTGTTGCTCGAAAAACCCGACCATGCGCGGTCCCGCTTCAAGGAAAGCGTCGATCATCGCCGGGTCGAAGTGCTCGCCCAGTTCATGGCGCAAATAGGTGCGCGGTTGTTCGATGTCTTCGATGATCCCGGCCCGACGCGCGAGTGGATTGCACGGCACCCACGCCCAGCCACCGGACCAGGCAGTGGCGCCACCGAATACCGGATCTTTCTCGACAACGATGACTTTCAAATCATGCCACGCGGCAGTCACGGCGGCCGACAAACCGGCGGCACCGGAACCGACGACCAATACGTCGCAGTTGATATCAGGGTGTTCGGCAGACATCAAACAACGCTCCGGCAGTAATTTTTTTTGGAATTTTATTCCAGAAAATAACCAGTGTCGCGACGACTCGACAAGCCTTGAACCTATAAAATGGGCGGTTATCGAACAGCCGGCTCCAGATTTCGCTTTGCCGTCAATGTCTTCTAGAATCGGCAAAATTTCTTTGGACGTCTCCATGGCCGGCAGTCAAATCGAACGGGTTTTCAGCGTGCTGGAAAGCCTCACCAGTGATCCACGCGGGCTGCCGATGCAGACGCTCGCCGAGCAGCTGGATATCCCCAAGAGTGCAACACACCGCTTGCTCGCCGAGCTGATTCGGTTGGGCTACGTAAGGCAGAATGCGGAAACGTTGCGCTATCACTTGTCGACCAAACTGGTCGCTATGGGCTTTCAATACCTGTCGAGCTGCGGTGCCGATATCGTCCAGCCGGTACTCGACCGACTGGCGCAGGAAACCGGCGAACTGGTGCGTTTGGGCGTGATCGATGGCGAGCGCCAGACCTGGATTGCCAAGGCACAAGGCGCGCGCACCGGTCTGCGTTATGACCCGGACATGGGCCGCGATGCGCCGCTGTTCTACACCGCCTCCGGGCATGCGTGGCTGGCGTGCATGAGCGACGCCGAGGCGTTGTCACTGGTCGAGCGGCAGGCGGCGGAGGTGCCGGTGGGGATCGGGCCGAATGCGCCGCGTTCAAATATCGAGTTGCTGGAACGGCTGCGTCTGGCTCGTGAGCAGGGTTATGCCTGTGTCGAAGAAAGTTCGGCAGTGGGGACTTCAGCGATTGCGGCGGTGGTGAGGCATCCAACGGATGGTCGGGTGATCGGTGTACTGAGTATTGCCGGGCCAAGTGCGCGGATGCCGGGGGCGCGGTTGCATGAGCTGGCACCGCTGTTGCTGACCTTCACCGAAGAATTATCAGCAGCCAGCCTAGCCTCAGAACTGTTTATCTAATCCGAGTTCACACAGACCCCCTGTAGGAGTGAGCCTGCTCGCGATAGCGGTATGTCAGCCAACGTTAACGGCGACTGACACTCCGCTATCGCGAGCAGGCTCACTCCTACAGGGGATTTTTGTTGTTCACGAAGTTGTGCGGTGTTCGCACGGTTTCAGGATGGATGGGTGTTTGATTGTGGAACTCGGTTCTAAATTGTTGCTGGAGTGATATTCCAACAACAATTACAAAAGGACCGCACCTTGAATTCGCCCCTTCGAATTGCCCTGATCGGCGCCGGCAACATGGGCCAGCAACATTATCGGCATCTACAAACCCTCAACGAAGCAACGCTGTGTGCGGTGGCGGATCCTGGGCCGCAAGCAGCAGGGCTTGCGGCCGAATGGGGCGTAAGGCATTTCGCTGATCATCGTCAGATGCTGGAGCAAATCCGGCCAGACGCGGTGATCGTCGCCAATCCGAATAATCAACACGTCAGCACGGCGCTCGATTGTCTGGCGGCGGGTGTGCCGGTGTTGCTGGAAAAACCGGTCGGCGTGCACCTGGATGAAGTGCGCGAACTGGTTGCGGCGGTCAAAAGCAGCGGCGTGCCGGTACTGGTCGGCCATCATCGGCGCCACAACCCGCTGATCGTGCGGGCCCATGAATTGGTGCAGAGCGGGGCACTCGGGCGTCTGACCACGGTCACTGCGTTGTTCCAGTTGCGCAAACCCGACAGCTATTTCGAGATCCCGTGGCGCCGCGAACCGGGCGCCGGAATGTTGCTGACCAACCTGATCCACGACCTCGACCTGCTACGGCATCTGTGCGGTGAAGTGCGTTCGGTGCAAGCGATCACCGACAACGCCGTGCGCGGTTTCGCCAACGAAGACAGTGCGGCGGTGTTGCTGCAATTCGAAGGCGGCACATTGAGCGGTTCCGACGCGGTCGCCGCGCCGTGGAGTTGGGAGCTGGATTCCGGCGAGAACCCAGTGTATCCGCGTCAGGCCGATCAGCCCTGTTATCTGCTGGCCGGGACTACCGGAGCGTTGAGCATTCCGCAGCTCAAGCGTTGGCACTATGGCGCTGAGCAGGTCGACGCCGGTTGGCATGAGCCCTTGTTGATGGTCGAAGAATCCTCCGGCGGTGACGACGCTTTACGCTTGCAGTTACAGCATTTCGTCCGCGTGGCGCGGCGTGAAGTCGAGCCGCTGGTGAGTGCGGCCGACGCTGCGCGCACTTTGGCGCTGATCGAAGCCATACGCGAGGCCGCGGCCACCGGCCGTGCCTGCCCCCCTGCACTGATTGAGGCTTGAACATGAACGAACGAATCCTGTCTCTGGCCAGCCTCACCGTGCTGGAGTTGTCGCCACCGCAAATGGTCGAAGTGGCGGCACGTGCTGGTTACAGCCATGTCGGCCTGCGCCTGGAACCGGCGACGCCCGAGGAGCATCATTTCCCTTTGGTCGCCGATGCTGAATTGCGCCGTCAGACATTGCAGCGGCTGCGCGACACCCGCATCCGCGTGCTCGACGTGGAAATCCTGCGATTGAAGCCGCAAACCGTCGTCGCCGATTTCGAGAAACTTCTTACGGTCGGTGCGGAATTTGGCGCTACCGAATTGCTGGTCGCCGGTAACGATCCTGACGAGCAGCGGCTCACCGATAACTTTGCGGCGCTTTGCGATCTGGCCGCGCCTTACCGGCTGCACCCGCATCTGGAGTTCATGCCCTGGACTGATGCGCGCAACCTCGAACAAGCGCTACGAATTGTCGAAAACGCTGATCGGGAAAACGCTGCGGTGCTGGTCGATGCGTTCCACTTTGATCGTTCGGCGTCACGCTTGGAGGATCTGGCTGAAGTGTCAGTGTCGCGTCTGCGTTATGCGCAATTATGTGATGTAGCGGGGCCGAGGCCGTCAGACATGGCCGAGATCTTGCGTCAGGCGCGCAACGAGCGGCGGTTTCCCGGCGAGGGTGATTGCGATCTGCTCGGGTTGCTGCGAGCGCTGCCGACTAATATTCCACTGAGTCTGGAAATTCCCACGGTAAAACTGCTGGAGCAGGGCGTGAGCGGATTGGAGCGAGCGCAGATGGCGATCGACAGGACGCGGGAATTGTTGGCGCGACTGTGAGTCTTTTTTGTGGCGAGGGAGCTTGCTCCCAGTGGACTGCGTAGCCGTCCCCAATCGGCGACCGCCGCGCGATCTCCTTCGCCACCGTATTGTTGTTCAAACAGGGATAACCAATGACTGTCAGCACCCCGCTCTCCGGTGTCAACCAACCCTTCAAGGGGATCTTGCTGATTGTCGTGGCAACCTTCCTGTTCTCCAGTCACGACGCATTGTCGAAATACCTGTCCGGTTTTTATCCGATCGTGATGGTGGTCTGGGCGCGCTATCTGGTGCACACACTGCTGATGGCAGGGATTTTTCTGCCGCAATCCGGGTTGCGTGTGCTGCGCACCAAGAAGCCGCTATGGCAATTGGTTCGGGCACTGTGCCTGCTCGGCACCAGCCTGTTCTTCACCACCGCGTTGTTGTACATCCCATTGGCGGAAGCCACGGCGGTCAACTTTCTTGCGCCAGTATTGGTGACCGCATTGTCGGTGCCGCTGCTCAAGGAGCGAGTGACCCGAGGTCAATGGATCGCGGTGATCTGCGGCTTTATCGGCGTGCTGATCATCGTCCACCCCGGCGGTGAGTTGTTTACTCCGGCGGTGTTGCTGCCGTTCTGCTCGGCGCTGTTTTTCTGCTTTTATCAACTGCTGACCCGCAAGCTCGCCGAGGTGGACAGCCCGACCACCAGCAACTTCTTTGCCGGGTTATGCAACACGCTGGTGATGAGTGCACTAGTGCCGTTCTTCTGGCAGGTGCCGACGTTGACCCATGCCGGGTTGATGCTGGCGCTGGGCAGTTGCGGGATGACCGCGCATTTGTTTCTGACCCAGGCGTTCCGCCATGCCGCTCCAGCACTGCTGGCGCCGTTCGGTTATTGCCAGATTGTGTTTGCCGGGTTGTTGGGCTGGCTGCTGTTCAATCACACGCCGAGTCTGCTGACGATCATTGGCATCGCGGTGATCTGTTGCAGCGGACTGGCGGCAGCGTGGCAGCAGAGCCGCCGTTGAGGGATACGCAAACCCCTGTGTAGGAGCTGACGAGTGAAACGAGGCTGCGATCTTTTGATCTTCAACATCAAGATCAAAAGATCGCAGCGTGCCGCAGCTCCTACAAGGAAGCCGGGTGTTGGCAGATTACTCGGTGACGGTAGGAATCTTGCGCGGTGCCATGAAGTACATCCACGTCAGCGCAATGAAGTACATCGCCGGAATCAGGGTGAACAACACGGTGTAGTTGTTGTTGGTCACGGTGAGGATGTGGCCGACGATCTGGGTCATGAACATCCCGCCGATCGCTGCGCACATACCACCGAAACCGAACACGGTGCTCATCATGTGCTTGGGCGTGTAGTCCATTACCAGGCTCCAGATGTTTGCTGTCCACGCCTGGTGCGCACCGATTGCCAGAGAAATCGCGGCCACCGCCACCCACAGGTTGGCTGAGCCGGCGGCCATGATCACGCCGATGATGCAGCAAGCAAACAGGAACATCGACAGCAGCCGCGCTTTGATCGAGTTCATCCCGCGACCGATCAGGAACGAAGACAGAATGCCGCCACCGACGCTACCGAAGTCGGCCGTGACGTAGATGATGATCAGCGGAATACCCATTTGGGTCACGTTGATGCCTAGGTTGTATTGCTGATTGAGGAACGGTGGCAGCCAGTACAGATAGAACCAGAACACCGGTGCGGTCAGCGAGTAGGCGAGGGCGAAGGCCCAGGTGCCGCGCATCCGCAGGATTTTCGAGAACGGCACGCGGGCCTGTTCCGGTTCGACTTCCTGCTGGATGTAGTCCAGCTCGGACTGTTTCACGCTCGGGTGATCTTCCGGGTTGAAGTATTTCAAGCCCCAGAACAACAGCCAGATCCCGCCCAGCGCCGCCATGCACAGGAACGCCGCTTGCCAGCCCCAGACGTGCAGGACCAGTGGCAGCAGCATCGGCGTGAACATCGCACCGACGTTGGTGCCGGCGTTGAAGATGCCGGTGGCGACCGCACGTTCGCCGGCCGGGAACCACAGGCGCGTGGTTTTCACACAGGCCGGGTAGTTCGCCGCTTCAGTCAGGCCGAGAATAAACCGGCAGACCATAAAGCCAACGGCTGACGTTGCCAGACCGTGGGCACCGGTGGCCAGGCTCCACAGCAGCACGGCGCAGAAGAACACGCGCTTGACGCCGACCCGGTCGATCAAGCGTCCTTGCAGGACGAAACCGATCGCGTAGCCGACCTGAAACCAGAAGTTGATGTTGGCGTAATCCATCGCCGTCCAGCTCATTTCCTTGGCGAGGATGGGCTGCATGACGCCGAGGGCGGCGCGGTCGATGTAGTTCAGGGTAGTGGCGAAAAACACCAGCGCCAGCATGCCCCAACGGGTCTTGCCGACAGCCATGGCGCCGCGGATCTTGTCGCCGATGCCACCCGTGGCAGTGCTCATGGCCGGAGCCATGCGGGAAGTCTGTGAAGGAATCATGTGTTCCACCCGTTTTTGGATTTGTTATTTGGTGTGCTTTTTACTTGCACGCTGCGACCGGTGGTTCAGATCCGGACTCAATGTGCAGTCGATGTTGGGCAGTGGACGAAAAATCGTCAATTCGCCAAACCGCCATTGTGTTCGATAATCGCACGCAAAACTAACCGGGTAGTACACTTTAAATTGCTGCCAAGTTCGATGCAGCCAATAATTTCCCCCACTATAAAAATCATCCTGTGTAGGAGCTGCCGAAGGCTGCGATCTTTTGATTTTGCTTTTCAGCAATAAAGATCAAACGATCGCAGCCTTCGGCAGCTCCTACAGTAAAGATAAAGCGGCGCAGTCCGGGAGTTGAAACATGCAGCGTTCCATTGCCACCGTTTCCTTGAGCGGCACCCTGCCGGAAAAACTCGAAGCCATCGCCGCCGCCGGGTTCGACGGGGTGGAGATTTTCGAAAACGACCTCCTGTACTACGACGGCAGCCCGCGGGAAATTAAACAGATGTGCGCCGATCTCGGCATCGCCATCACTCTGTTTCAGCCGTTCCGCGATTTCGAAGGCTGCCGCCGTGATCGCCTGGCGCGTAACCTTGAGCGCGCCGAACGCAAGTTCGACCTCATGCAGGAGCTGGGCACCGACCTGGTGTTGGTCTGCAGTAACGCCTCGGCCGACAGCGTCGGCGATCAGCAAATTCTAGTCGATGATCTGCGCCTGCTGGCCGAGCATGCCGGCGCGCGCGGCTTGCGCATTGGTTACGAAGCGCTGGCGTGGGGCCGTCACGTGAATACTTATCAACAGGTCTGGGACATCGTGCGTCAGGCCGATCACCCGAGCCTCGGCGTGTTGCTCGACAGCTTCCATACGCTGTCGTTGAAGGGCGATCCCCGCGCCATTGCCGACATTCCCGGCGACAAGATTTTCTTTGTGCAAATGGCCGACGCGCCGATCCTGGCCATGGATGTGCTGGAGTGGAGCCGGCATTTCCGTTGCTTCCCGGGACAGGGCGAATTCGATCTGCCGGGTTTCCTCGCGCCGATCATCCAGAGCGGTTACGCCGGGCCGCTGTCGCTGGAAATTTTCAACGATGGCTTCCGCGCCGCGCCGCCACGGGCCAATGCCGCCGATGGTTTACGTTCACTGCTGTATCTGGAAGAGAAGACCCGCCAGCGTCTCGAGCAGGAAGCGACGCCTGTCGCCAATCGCGAAATCCTTTTCGAAACACCGAAGGCCAGCGAGTACAACGGCATCGAATTTCTTGAGTTCGCCGTTGATGAAAGCCTCGGCGCCAAGCTGTCGAACTGGCTGGAACGCTTGGGGTTCGTCAAGGCCGGGCAGCATCGTTCCAAGAGTGTGAGCCTGCTGCGTCAGGGCGACATCAATCTGATCCTCAACTCCGAACCGTATTCCTTTGCCCACAGCTTCTTCGAGGCTCACGGCCCGTCGCTGTGTGCCACGGCTGTGCGGGTCAAGGACAGCGCCAGTGCCTTGGCCCGTGCTGTCGCCTACAAAGGTCAGCCCTATCGTGGACTGGTCGGCCCCAACGAACTGGAACTGGCGGCGGTGCGCGCGCCGGACGGCAGCCTGATTTATCTGGTGGATGAGCAGGCCGACGTTTATGGCACCGACTTCAATCTGCTGGCAGATGCTCCCGCCCGTGGCGGTCTCAAACGCATCGATCACATGGCCATGGCGTTGCCGGCCGACAGCCTCGACAGTTGGGTGCTGTTCTACAAGAGCCTGCTGGATTTCGAGGCGGACGATGAAGTGGTGCTGCCTGATCCGTATGGTCTGGTGAAGAGCCGCGCCTTGCGTAGCCGCGACAGTTCGATCCGCTTGCCGCTGAACATCTCCGAGAACCGCAACACCGCCATCTCCCACGCGCTGTCGAGTTATCGCGGCTCCGGTGTGCACCACATCGCCTTCGATTGTGACGACATCTTCGCCGAAGTCAGTCGCGCCAAAGAAGCCGGCGTGCCGCTGCTGGATATTCCGCTCAACTATTACGACGACCTTGCCGCGCGCTTCGATTTTGACGACGAGTTTCTCAGTGAACTGGCGTATTACAACGTTCTGTACGACCGTGATGCGCAGGGCGGTGAGCTGTTCCACGTCTACACGGAGCCGTTCGAAGGGCGTTTCTTCTTCGAGATCATCCAGCGCAAGAACGGCTATGCCGGTTACGGCGCGGCGAACGTCGCAGTGCGTCTAGCGGCGATGGCGAAATCCCGCAGCGGCGCCGTGCGCCAGGCGAAGTTGTAGGAAATTCGTAAACGCGGGATTAAACACAGGTCCCGCAGCTTCCTTCACTGTGCTGCGCGGCCCATAATCGCCGCCTGTGCAGTGATGGCCGTGAGCCCGCAATGACGATGAATACAGAACTTTCCGCAGCTCCTGAAGTTTCCACTGTAGAGCCGCGCAAGAGTCGCAAGAACAACCCGGAAAAGACCCGCGAGAACATCTTGCAGGAGGCGATCGTCGAGTTCGTCCAGCAAGGCTTGTCCGGTGCTCGCGTCGATGCGATCGCCGAGCGAATCCACACCTCCAAACGCATGATCTATTACTACTTCGGCAGTAAGGAGCAGTTGTACGTCGAGGTGCTGGAAAAGCTTTACGGTGACATCCGCAGCACCGAAAACCGTCTGCACCTGGCCGAGCTGGCGCCGGTAGAGGCGATTCGGCGTCTGGTGGAATTCACCTTCGATCACCACGACCGCAACGTCGATTTCGTGCGCATCGTCAGCATCGAAAACATCCATAACGCCGAATACGTGAAGCGTTCCGATGCGATCAAGGCGATGAACAACACCATCCTCGATTCACTCGGCGAGATTCTGCGTCGTGGTGCTGCTGAAGGTGTTTTCCGTGTGGGGCTGGATGCGCTGGATGTGCATTTGCTGATCAGTTCTTTCTGCTTCTATCGCGTGTCGAACCGGCACACGTTTGGCGAGATCTTTCAGATCGATCTGCCGGATGAAAGCATCAAGCAGCGGCATCGCGAGATGATTTGCGAATCGGTGTTGCGTTACCTGCAGGCCTGACACATTCCCCTGTGGGAGCGAGCCTGCTCGCGAAAGCGGTGTGTCAGTCAACAGATGTATTGGCTGGCCGTACGCCTTCGCGAGCGGGCTCGCTCCCACAGGGGGAAAGAATTCAGCCATTCATGCTTTGAAAATGCGCGAGCATCCGCTGCGCATCCGGCACCACGCCGCTAAACAATTCAAACGCCTTCACCGCCTGAAACACCGCCATGTTGCCCCCATCCAGCGTCCGACAACCCAGCGCGCGGGCGTTGCGCAGCAGTTCGGTTTCCAGCGGGAAATACACAATCTCCGCCACCCACAATTCCTTGCGCAGCAACTCGACCGGCACCGGCATGCCCGGTAGTTTGGCCATGCCCATTGGCGTGGTATTCACCAGCCCGTCGGCCTGATTCAGCGTACTCGGTAGATCTTGCCCGGCCACGGCGCGACCCGAGCCGAAATGCTGATTGAGATTGTTCGCCAGACTCTCGGCGCGCTCACGGTCGACATCGAAAATGCTCAGTTGCCGTACGCCTTCGCTCAACAATGCGTGGGCCACTGCTGCGCCTGCGCCACCGGCGCCCATCTGGACTACGCGCTCGCGGGCAGCGTCCTTCAGCCCCCGGCGAAAGCCCTCAGCGAAACCGAGACAGTCGGTGTTATGGCCAACACGCTTGCCGTCCTTCAGTACCACCGTGTTCACCGCGCCGATGCCTTCGGCTTCCGGCGACAACTCATCGAGCAGCGGGATGATCGCCTGCTTGCACGGGAAGGTGATGTTCAATCCGGTGTAGTTCATCCGCTCGGCCGCCAGCAGCAGGTCGGGCAGGGCGGTACTGTCCATTTTCAGTTGATCGAGATCGATCAGTCGGTACAGATAACGCAGGCCTTGGGCATCACCTTCGTGCTCATGCAGCGCGGGTGTGCGCGAGGCCTGAATGCCGGCGCCGATCAGCCCGGCGAGTATCACGTTAGAGCGAGACATGCGAGTTACCCCTTCAGCCGCTGGCTGAAATGTTCCAGTGCCAGTCGATAGCCGTGACTGCCAAAACCGGCCATTACCGCTGTGGCAATCGCCGAGACAAACGAGTGATGACGGAACGGCTCGCGGGCGTGGACGTTGGACAGGTGCACTTCGATCACCGGTAATTCACTGGCCACCAGCGCATCGCGAATCGCCACCGAAGTGTGCGTCCACGCGGCCGGATTGATCACGATCCCGGCGCAACGGCCACGGGCAGCGTGAATCCAGTCGAGCAGTTCGCCTTCGTGATTGGTCTGGCGAAACTCCACGGCCAGGCCGAATTCTTCGGCAGCGCGACCGCACAGAGCCGAGATGTCCGCAAGGGTTTCGTGACCGTAAGTCGCCGGCTCACGAGTGCCAAGCAGGTTCAGGTTCGGGCCATTGAGCACCAGAACGATAGGGGGCATGAGGGGTAACTCCACTTATTGTTTTTGGCTTTGGCCGAGGATTTCAGCCTGTGGAGATAAAATGTACTAGATGGTTACCATGGTCAATTGAACAAAAATGGACGTGGCGTTTTATGTTCGGTGATCGCACAGAAGCAATATTGATCGAGATATGACGACAGCTTTGCTTACGTTTTTTACCGGAGATTGACCGACTCATGACCCGTTCCGACGCTAGCCTCAAATGCGGTGAAACGTCATGTGCTTGATCACCAGTCGTCGGATTTGAAAGGAATCTCAAATCCTGAAACTTTTTAACCTAACGGATGGGTTAGCATGAAGGTGTGCAGCTACAAAGGATTGTCGATTGTCATCATGCTGCGAGATGAACATTGCCCACCACACGTTCACGTGAATGCGGGCAGTTGGAGTGCCCGATTACAGTTCAGTTTCTGGCACAACGATATTGAGCTTTGGGACGTCGTGCCGCTTTCTCGTCGACCACCCTTGGCCGTGGTGGAAGGCTTGTGTCGATCCCTTGAGCAGCCTGCTCATCTGCGACGAGCACGCGGGATCTGGTGGTCGAAATTGCAAACTGTCTGTCTCGACAATCAATTGTGGGACAGCCATTCAAACGAAGTGTTGGGGATGAAACTCGTCACTGACACGACATACAGAGTGGGATCGGCGCGTTATCTGCCAGACGAGGGCAAAACTCTTCTGACATTGATAGACGCATTGGAAGGAGTGGAAATCGATTTATGAAGGTCATCAAAGCCAAGCCATCCGCACGTCGTCCCCTCACGGAGGAGATGATCGACGTCGCCATCGAGCAAGGGCAAGCACGCCGGACGAATAGCTTGCAGGCTGTCTCCGTAACCTTTGAGAAACCATCCCTGATCATCCGTTTTGAAGACGGCAGCGGTGTGTTGCTACCGGTGGATCGTTATCCAGAGTTCGACGGATTCAACGCAGCGGACTATGAAAGCCTGACAGTCGGCTTCGCGGGCACTGCGCTTTGTCACGAGGGTAAAGACCTCGACGTTTCCATTTCTGGGATGATTTCGGCGAGCCCATCACTATTGGCCATGGCCGCTTCTGCCGTTGCTTCGCGCAACGGCCGTCAGAGCAGCGCGGCAAAGTCTGCAGCCGCGCGGGCGAATGGCAAAAAGGGCGGGCGTCCGCGTAAGGTCGATCCCGCTTAGTGAGCGCCCACAAAAAAGCCGTCAATCACGACGGCTTTTTCGTATCTGCTGTCCCGTAATCAACGCCGGGTCAGCAACACACCCGATTCCATGTGATGCGTCCACGGGAACTGGTCAAACAACGCGCACTGGGTAATACGGTGCGTGTCGTGCAACTGGGCGATGTTGGCCGCCAGGGTTTCCGGGTTGCAGGAGATGTACAGGATGTTGTCGAAACGTCGGGTCAGCTCGCAGGTGTCCGGGTCCATGCCGGCGCGCGGCGGGTCGACGAAGACGCTGCCGAACTCGTAGCTCTTCAGGTCGATGCCTTGCAGGCGACGGAACGGGCGCACTTCGTTGAGCGCTTCGGTCAGTTCTTCGGCAGACAAACGCACCAGAGTGACGTTATCCACAGCGTTTTCGCTGAGGTTGCTCAATGCCGCGTTGACCGAGGTTTTGCTGATTTCGGTAGCCAGCACTTTGCGCACGCGAGTCGCGAGCGGCAGGGTGAAGTTACCGTTACCGCAATACAGCTCCAGCAAGTCGTCAGTGCGGTCACCGAGTGCTTCGTACGCCCAGTTGAGCATCTTCTGGTTCACCGTGCCGTTCGGCTGGGTGAACGCGCCTTCCGGCTGGCGATAGCTGAAGGTGCGACCGCCGACGTCGAGTTTCTCGACCACGTAATCGAGGCCAAGCACTTCGCGTTTACCCTTCGAGCGACCAATAATGCTGACGCCGAGATCCGCCGCCAACTTCGTCGCCGCTGTATGCCAGTGTTCGTCCAGCGGGCGGTGATAGCACAGGGTGATCATCGCATCGCCAGACAGTGTGGTCAGAAACTCCACTTGAAACAGCTTGTGGCTCAGCGCCGAACTGGCCTGCCAGGCAGCCTTTAATTGCGGCATCAACTGGTTGATGCGCAGGCTGGCAATCGGGAACGCTTCGATCAGGATCGGCGTGCGTTTGTCGTCCTGCGAGAACATCGCGTAATGCCGCTCGCCGCCCTCGCGCCACAGGCGGAATTCGGCGCGCAGACGGAAGTTCTGCAGCGGCGAGTCGAACACGGTCGGCTCGGGGGCATCGAACGGCGCCAGCAGATCACGCAAACGCGTGACCTTGGCTTCAAGTTGCTCGGCGTAAGCCTGGGAATCGAATGTCATGCGTTGAACCAACCCAACTTGATCACAAACAGAATCGACAGAATCACCAGCGCCGGGTTCAGCTCACGAGCGCGGCCGGACAGCAACTTGATCACGGTCCAGGCGATGAAACCGAACGCGATGCCGTTGGCGATCGAGTAAGTGAACGGCATGGCTAGCGCTGTCACCACGACCGGCGCGGCGACGGTGATGTCGTCCCAGTCTATTTCCGCCAGACCGGAAGTCATCAATACGGCGACGAACAGCAGTGCCGGCGCGGTGGCGAAGGCCGGAACGCTGGCCGCCAGTGGCGAGAAGAACAGTGCCAGCAGGAACAGAATCGCCACGACGATGGCGGTGAGACCGGTACGCCCGCCCGCACTCACGCCGGCAGCAGATTCGATGTAACTGGTGGTGGTCGACGTACCCAGCAACGAACCGGCCATGGCCGCGGTGCTGTCGGCGATCAGTGCGCGGCCCATTTTCGGCATGTGGCCGTCCTTGCCCATCAGGCCGGCGCGCTTGGCGACGCCGATCAGGGTGCCGGAGTTGTCGAAGAGGTCGACGAACAGGAACGCGAAAATCACGCTGACCAGACCGATGTCCAGTGCGCCTTTGATGTCCAGTTGCATGAAGGTCGGCGCCAGCGAAGGTGGCATCGAGGTCACGCCGTTGAACGGGGTGACGCCCATGGCGATGGAAATGATGGTCACTGCCAGAATGCCGATCAGTACTGCACCGCGCACTTTCAGCGCTTCGAGGGCAACGATCAGGGCAAAGCCGAGGGTGGCGAGGATCGGTGCCGGGGCTTTCAAGTCACCGAGGCCGACCATGGTCGCCGGGTTGCTGACCACGATGCCAGCGTTGTGCAGGGCGATCAGTGCCAGGAACAGGCCGATACCGGCAGCAATCGCCGAGCGCAGCGGCAGCGGGATGCTGTTTATGATCCATTCACGGATGCGGAAGATCGACAGCAGGAAGAAGCACACGGCCGAGATGAATACGGCACCCAGTGCGACTTGCCAGGTGTGGCCCATGTGCAGGACGACGGTGTAGGTGAAGAAGGCGTTCAGACCCATGCCCGGCGCAAGGGCGATCGGGTAGTTGGCGATCAGGCCCATGATCGTCGAACCGATCGCAGCCGCCAGACAGGTGGCGACAAACACCGCACCCTTGTCCATGCCGGTCTCGCCGAGAATGCTCGGATTGACGAACAGAATGTAGGCCATGGCCAAGAAAGTCGTGATGCCCGCCAGAATCTCGGTGCGCACGTTGGTGTTGTGTGCCTTGAGTTGAAACAGCCTTTCCAGCATGTCTGCTCCCCGTGGCGCGCGTGGCGCCGTGAATGTATCGACCTCAACAGCAAAGCACAGACCATCGCAAGCGCCTGGAAAATTGTGGTGGGCCGGAAAAAGCCGCGCATCATACCAGCAGCGTGAGGAATATGGCGGTTGTTGGTGTCGATCGTCGGCGAAGTTTTGCCTTGAAGCCAACTGCGCCATACTGCGCGCTGATTTTTTCGGGACGGGAAGCGCATGAGCAGGTGCTGGATGAAGGGTTCGGGTTTGATTGCAGCACTGATGGCCGTGACGCCGTTAGCGTTGGCGGCCTCGGCGGAGCCGTTGACCCAAGTGAAAGTGATCAAGGTGCAATCGCCGGCCTGTGGCCTGGAAGACATTGGTGATGGGCAGACACAGACCCAATGCAATCACAACGGGCCGAGCATCAAAGTCTATGTACTGGAAGTCGGATACGGCCAGAGCCAGCCGCATGCCACGCTGGATGGTTTCGAAGTGAACGGCACCCGAGCGCCGGTATGTGCCTTTGATAATGGCAACCTGACCGAGTGCAGTCCGGGCCGTAGCACCGTCGGTTCTCTTTATACCTTCGATCTGGCGGGCAAACAGGAAGGTACCTTCACCTTCAGCAACACCTCGATCAACGCGCCACGCAACACGATGTCGACCCAGCTTTACATCAAGTAACGGCTGTTGCTGCGCGATCCGGGTGAAGCTGACTACGCTTCAACTATCACCCAGCGGATAGCGCCCATGACCTTTAGAGCCCTGATTACCCTCGCCGAGGGCATCGATGATCTGCAAAGCGTGACCCTGATCGACGTGCTGCGCCGCGCCGGTATCGAAGTGGTGGCCGCCAGTATTGAAGGCCGACGCATGCTCACCTGCGCCCGTGGCACACGCCTGACCGCCGACGGCATGCTGGTCGATGTGCTGGCGCAAACCTTTGACCTGATCGTACTGCCCGGCGGTGTTGTCGGTTCACAACATCTGGCCGCACATCAACCGCTGCAACAACTGCTCAAGGATCAAGCCAGCGCCGGACGCCTGTTCGCCGCCATCGCCGAATCCCCGGCCGTCGCCCTGCAAACCTTTGGAGTGCTGCGTCAACGACGCATGACCTGTTTGCCCAGCGCCAGCCATCAACTCTCGGGCTGTACGTTTGTTGATCAACCGGTGGTGGTCGACGGCAATTGCATCACCGCGCAAGGTTCCAGCGCTGCGCTGGAGTTTGCCTTGACGCTGGTCGAGCAACTCGGCGGCAAGGCCTTGCGGGTGAAAGTGGCGGGGGAGTTGTAGTGGCTGGAGGTGTCAGGCGTGGGCAGCGATCAGTTCGATAACCGGTTGCTCCCGATGCTCCGCTTGCCACAGATCGTAGTCGGTTTGTACGCCTAGCCACACACGCGCCTTGCCAATGCCAGCACGCTCAAGACGCACAGCCAGATCCGGGCTGATTGGCGCATGTCCGTGTAGTACACGGGAAAGATGTGGGCGCGCGAAGCCCAAGTGTCGGGCCAATTCGGTCACGCTGATGCCAAGCTCGGGCAAAACATCCATCAGCAGGGTTTCGCCGGGGTGTGGCGGGTTGTGCATGGGCATGAGCCTGCCTCCTGTCAGTGGTAATCCAGATAATCGACCAGTTCGATATCCGAACCGACAAACGAAAGATCACTCGCCAGTTGCCTGAAACGCTCAGCGACCAGTACTCCGTCAGTTAACCTATCAATCGATGCAGGCGCCAACCCGGAAGGTCTAGATCTGCGGGAATCGTAGCGCGATCCATGAACTGCAGCATGCGCGACAGCCGTTTTGCGTGGTCGGCACGAATCCCGCGAGTCGAACCTGTTTCATAGAAGCCTCGAAGGCCTTTGTGCTGAAAGGATTTGATCATGGGCTGGAGTGTAAGGCGATACATTACACTCGGTGCGGTAACTATGTACCGCACCTTTTCAGTTATTTTGTGTTTTGGAGGTTGTCAGACCTTCACCTCCTCCACCGGCACATGCATGCGATCCCGGTTAGCCAGCGTCGGAAACAACTTGATCCATGTCCCCGTCACCACCAGCGTACCGATCCCGCCCATCACCACCGCCGGCACGGTGCCGAACCAGTGGGCGGTGACGCCGGATTCGAATTCGCCCAACTGATTGGAAGCGCCGATAAACAGCCCGTTCACCGCGCTGACCCGGCCGCGCATTTCGTCGGGGGTTTCCAATTGTACGAAAGAGGCGCGGATGACCATGCTGATCATGTCCGCCGCGCCGAGTACCACCAGCACCGCCAGCGAGAACCAGAACGAGGTCGACAGGCCGAAGGCGATGGTGGCAACGCCGAATACGCCGACCGCCGTGAACATTATCCGGCCAACGTTGCGTTCTACGGCAAATCGGGCGAGGAACAGCGACATCCCCAGTGCGCCGACCGCCGGTGCCGAACGTAGCAGGCCGAGGCCCCATGGCCCGGTCAGCAGGATGTCCTTGGCGAATACCGGCAACAACGCCGTGGCGCCGCCGAGGAGTACCGCAAACAAATCCAGCGAAATCGCCCCGAGAATGTCCGGGCGGCTGCGAATGAAGCGAATCCCCGCCAGCAACGAATCCAGCGTGGCTTTGCCTTTGTTCAGTGGTGTTTGCCGCGCGGGCAGGTTGAGCATCAAGGTGCAGGCAATGACATACAGCAGCACGGTCGGGCCATACACCCAGACGCTGCCGAACGCGTAGAGCAAGCCGCCCAGCGCCGGGGCGACGATGGTTGCCGACTGTTGCGCCGATTGTGCCGCTGCCACCGCCCGTGGGAACAGTGCGCTGGGCACAATACTCGGCAGCAGTGCCTGGGTGGTCGGCATCTCGAACGAACGCGCCGCGCCGAGCAGGAAGGCGAGGATGAAGATCATCTCGCGGGTGACGTGATCGGTGGCGCTGCCGATGGCCAGCGCCAGGGCGATCAATGCCTGCAACGACTGACAGATCGCCGCGACTTTGCGTCGGTCATAGCGGTCGGCGACATGCCCGGTGTGCAACATGAACAGCACACGCGGGGCGAATTCGACCAGGCCGACCAGACCCAGATCGAGGACGTTGCCGGTCAATTGGTAGAGGTTCCAGCCAATTGCCACAGTGAGCATCTGAAAGCCGCTGGCGGTGAAGATCCGCGCGAACCAGAAAGCGAGAAACGGACGATGGTGACGTAACAGCAGGGGCGCTTGGCTGGGCATCTGAAGGCAGGTCTGGCTCGAGGGGAATCGCGAGGTTATCACCAGTCTGTAACAGGAAGTTGCTATGACAAAAAATTTAGTTAGGCAGACATCGATTTCCTCAAGCTCGCCGCAAGAAATCCATTGCAGAGCATCGCCGCGCCGATGAGGCAACTTGTCACGCGGCAAACGACCACGCAGTTCTTCGTCGGAAATGGGACTACTCTTTCAACGTTGCTTGATCCAGATCAAGACCCTCCTGGGCGATGCTCTGGTGGCGCGTTGACCAGACTCCCTGCGTTGCGATGGTTGTTTAAAAAGAACGAATCAGAATTCGCCGCACTCCATATCCGTGGGGGCAGTAGGCGCAGGGGCCACAAGCCCGGACGCCGGTATTACCTGACAGAGGAAGACTTATGTTCGGTTTAGAGGCACTCGATCTCGCCCGAATTCAGTTCGCGTTCACCATCTCGTTCCACATCCTGTTCCCGGCCATCACCATCGGCCTGGCGAGTTACCTCGCGGTGCTCGAAGGCTTGTGGCTAAAAACCCGTAATGACACCTACCGTGATCTCTACCATTTCTGGTCGAAGATCTTTGCCGTCAACTTCGGCATGGGCGTGGTCTCGGGGCTCGTCATGGCCTACCAGTTCGGCACCAACTGGAGTCGCTTCTCGGACTTCGCCGGCGCCGTCACCGGGCCGTTGCTGACCTATGAAGTGCTCACGGCTTTCTTCCTTGAGGCCGGTTTCCTCGGGGTGATGCTGTTTGGCTGGAATAAGGTCGGACGTGGGCTGCACTTCTTTTCCACGGTCATGGTGGCCATCGGCACGCTGATTTCGACGTTCTGGATTCTCGCGTCCAATAGCTGGATGCAAACTCCGCAGGGCTTCGAGATCGTCAACGGTCAGGTAATCCCCACCGACTGGCTGGCAATCATTTTCAACCCTTCGTTCCCTTATCGTCTGATGCACATGGCAACGGCTGCGTTTGTCGCCACGGCGTTCTTCGTCGGCTCTTCGGCGGCCTGGCACTTGCTGCGCGGCAAGGATAACCCGGCGATCCGCACGATGCTGTCGATGGCGATGTGGATGGCGCTGATCGTCGCGCCGATCCAGGCAGTCATCGGCGACTTCCATGGCCTCAACACCCTCGAACATCAGCCGGCGAAAATCGCCGCGATCGAAGGTCACTGGGAAAACAAAGGCGACGAAGCGACGCCGCTGATCCTGTTCGGCTGGCCGGACATGAAAGAAGAGAAAACCAAATTCGCCGTGGAGATCCCGTACCTCGGCAGTCTGATCCTCACTCACTCGCTGGACAAACAGGTCCCGGCGCTCAAGGAATTCCCGCCGGAAGACCGGCCGAATTCGACCATCGTGTTCTGGTCGTTCCGGATCATGGTCGGCCTTGGTTTCCTGATGATCTTCACCGGTCTGTGGAGCCTGTGGCTGCGTAAGCGCGACACGCTCTACACCTCACGGCCGTTCCTCTATCTGGCCTTGTGGATGGGGCCTTCCGGCCTGATCGCGATTCTTGCGGGCTGGTTCACCACGGAAATCGGTCGTCAGCCGTGGGTGGTCTACGGGCTGATGCGCACGGCGGATGCGTCTTCAAACCACAGCTTCATGCAGATGAGCATCACCCTGATCATGTTTGTGGTGGTGTATTTCGCCCTGTTCGGCGCAGGTCTCGGCTACATGATGCGCCTGGTGCGCAAGGGGCCGAAGATCAGCGAAGGCGCCGAGACGCCGGACGGTGGTCCAGGCAAGCAGCGTACGCCGGCGCGTCCTTTGTCCGCCGCCGACGATTCGGCCGATGCCGATCACGACACCCCCAGCCTGACCAAGGAGATTTGAGCCATGGGTATTGATCTTCCGCTGATCTGGGCCGTGATCATCATCTTCGGCATCATGATGTACGTGGTCATGGACGGCTTCGATCTGGGTATCGGGATTCTTTTCCCGTTCATCCCGGGCAAAGTCGACCGTGACGTGATGATGAACACCGTCGCCCCGGTCTGGGACGGCAACGAAACCTGGCTGGTACTGGGCGGCGCGGCGTTGTTCGGCGCGTTCCCGCTGGCCTATTCGGTAGTGTTGTCGGCGCTGTACCTGCCGCTGATCTTTATGTTGATCGGTTTGATCTTCCGTGGTGTGGCGTTCGAGTTCCGTTTCAAGGCCAAGGACGACAAGCGCCATCTGTGGGACAAGGCGTTTATCGGTGGCTCGGTGGCGGCGACGTTCTTCCAGGGCGTGGCGCTGGGCGCGTTCATCGACGGCTTGCCGGTGGTCAATCGGCAGTTCGCCGGCGGTTCACTGGACTGGCTGACGCCGTTCACAATGTTCTGCGGCGCCGCGCTGGTGGTGGCCTATGCCTTGCTCGGCTGTACCTGGCTGATCATGAAAACCGAAGGCAAGCTCCAGGAACAGATGCATGACTTGGCACGGCCATTGGCTTTCGTGCTGCTGGCCGTGATCGGTATTGTCAGTATCTGGACGCCGCTGGCTCATCCGGATATTGCCACCCGCTGGTTCAGCATGCCGAACCTGTTCTGGTTCATGCCGGTGCCGATTCTGGTGTTGGTGACAATGTACGGCCTGATCCGCGCCGTGGCGCGCAATGCCAACTACATGCCGTTCCTGCTGACCCTGGTACTGATCTTCCTCGGCTACAGCGGTCTGGGCATCAGCCTGTGGCCGAATATCGTGCCGCCGTCGATCTCGATCTGGGACGCCGCCGCACCGCCGCAAAGTCAGGGCTTCATGCTGGTGGGTACGCTGTTCATCATTCCGTTCATCCTGGGTTACACCTTCTGGAGCTACTACGTGTTCCGCGGCAAGGTCACCCATGAGGACGGTTATCACTAAGCGAAACCCTTTGGCAGCGAGCCTGCTCGCGATGGCGTCGGCAACGGCGCCATCGATCTGACTGATGAGGATCGAAACAATGACCGGCAAACATTCCCTGCACGACATTGAAGAAGCCGAAAAAAAACCGCTGTGGCAGCGGCTCGGCTGGTTGGCCTTGATCTGGGTCGGTAGCGTCGGCGTGCTGTTTATCGCCGCCAGCCTGATGCGCCTGTTCATGAACGCGGCAGGCCTGACCACGCACTGAATCATCCCCGTCCCGGCGCCTTCGGGTACGGCTTTGCAACCCTCCTCACGGAGGGTTTTTTTTGCCTTGAGGTTTACTTGCGCGCTTTAAGAATGACGAATTTCGGTGTGGCGGCCACTTGCTCGACGCCGCGGAACAGCCGCGCCAGTTTGCTGTGGTAACCCAGATGACGGTTGCCGACGATGTACAGCGCGCCACCCACCACCAACGCTTCACGCGCCTGCTGGAACATGCGCCAGGCGAGGAAATCGCCCACCACCTGCTGCTGATGAAACGGCGGATTGCACAGCACCACATCCAGCGACTGCGCTTCCTGTCCGGCCAGACCGTCGCCGGCTCGCACGATCACTTCGCGATCGCCCAGCGCTGCACGCCAGTTTTCCGTAGCCGATTGCACCGCCATGAACGACTCGTCGACCAGCGTGTAATGCGCATCAGGGTTTTGCAGGGCACTCGCGATTGCCAGTACACCGTTGCCACAGCCCAGATCGGCGACTCGGGCGCTGCCCAGGTTTTTCGGTAGGTGCGGCAGGAACGCACGCGTGCCGATGTCCAGGCCTTCGCGACAGAACACGTTGGCGTGGTTGAGCAACTCGATCGGTGGCTCGTCGAGGCGATAGCGTGACGGGTAGGGCGAGACGGCCGGGGGTTTTGCTTCAGGCGTGGCGATCAACAAGCGAGCCTTTTTCACCGCCAGTGAGGCTTGCACCGGACCAATGTAGCGTTCAAGCAGATCACCGGCGGCGCGTGGCAGGTGTTTGACCATGGCCGCTGCGACGACTTCAGCGCCGGGCGCGAGTTGCCCCTGCAAGCGGATCAGTTGTTCTTCCAGCAGTGCAAGGGTTTTCGGCACGCGGATCAGCACCCGATCAAACGGTCCGACCAATGGCTCGCTCGCGGGGATCCCGCGAACAGCGTCAAACGCCTGCCCATTGCGCAGCAGGTTCTTTTCCAGGCCCTGGAAACCCAGAAACGAGTCACCGCTGCTACTGACCCTGACCTTGCCTGACAAACTGGCAGCCAACGCACCGAAGCTGTCGTTGAGCACCAACACGTGCGTGTCCGCCGCCGGTTGCTGCGCCGCCAAATGGTTAAGCAGGTACTCGTCAGCGGCATCGAAGGCTTGCAGCGGTTCGTTCTGCTGTTCGGGCTGGCGGATCAGGTCGAGTTGGGCAAAGGGCGTATCAAGCAAAGGCATGGGGCGGGAACTCAGGGTAATCAACGGGGTGTTCCACAGCCCTGACATTGTGCTGCGGCACCGACCGAGTGTACTGCAACGCCGAACGTTCACGTCATCACTCAGGAGGGTCGCGAATGGTACGTTTTTTTCTTGGTTATTACCTGCACGTTTTATAGGGGACGCAAGACTGCTTGATTAGATGATGCCGGCTCTGGCGGCCGCGATGACAGCGGAAATCTTGTTGCAGACGTTGAGTTTCTCGATGACGTTCTGCACGTGGTAGTTCACGGTGCGTTCGCTCAGGCTGAGGATTTTCGAAATCTCATAAGCGGTCTTGCCGCCGGCTGATAATTGCAGAACCTCCAGTTCGCGGGGCGACAGGTGCGGTTGGCGGGGCTTGAGAGATTGGGGCGGCAGCGTCCGGGCGAACAGTTCACTCAGGTGACTGGTGGCGAAGAACATATAACCAAAATGTTCATACAACTCCAGAGGACTGATGGGGCAATGCTTGCGCGCCAGGCTGATAATGCTGCACAAACCGCTTTGCTCATGGTGGAACGACTGTGACCAGCCATATTGCAGTCCATATTGCTGCAAACCCTGCCAAAGCTGAGGCTTTTCTGCGGATACCGATTCGCTCCAGACGATGGGCATCATTGAGTGATTACAGTGTGCTATCAGTGGGTCGATTTTACTGTAATGTTTCTGATCATATTGTGCGTTCCATTCTTTGGGGTAGTTGTTGATTTGCAAGGGATCAAGACGTAGTTCCCGATTGGGTGAAGTAACCGAAATGGCACAAAAGTTAAAGCCCAGGTTTTCGGCGAATCTCAACAGAATCGTATAAGCAGCGTCTATATCCCTGGCGAAAGTCAGTTGCTTTAACTGCGACTCCTTCCACGTTTCCATTACAGAATCTCCATTGGTATTACGGGGGGGGGGGTGCAAATGGATCCAAAAGATCCGGCACGCAACGGAGTGTAGGACGTTTCATACAAGGGGCATTAAATTTTTTCGATATTGATGGTGGGAATGTTTTTATAAAAGGTTCTTAGCGAATGACGGGTTTAGTATTCAGGTCGTCATCCTAAATTTCAGTTTTACATTTAATTTTATTTGATGAGTTCAGTTGCTATTCATTTAGGTGAAGAGTGGCTGAATGCCATTACTCATCGTCGGTGTTTAAGGCGACCAATATGCGCGACACTGGCAGCAATCGTTCAATGGAGTGCCCCATGACCGCCAGTGCCGAGAAATACACCACGCAGACGTTGCTTGATGTTCAACCCTTGACCCCAAGCCTGTTTACCTTGCGTACCAGCCGGGATGCAGGGTTCCGTTTCCGCGCCGGGCAGTTCGCCAGGCTCGGTGTGACCAAAGCCGATGGCAGCATCGTGTGGCGTGCCTATTCGATGGTGTCGTCGCCTTTTGACGAGTTTCTCGAGTTCTTTTCCATCGTCGTGCCGGGCGGGGAGTTCACCAGTGAGCTGAGTCGGCTGCAGGTCGGCGACACCTTGCTGGTAGATCGCCAGGCTTTCGGCTACCTGACACTGGACCGTTTCGTCGATGGGCGCGATCTATGGCTGTTATCCACAGGCACCGGGGTGGCGCCGTTTCTGTCGATTTTGCAGGACTTCGAAGTCTGGGAAAAATTCGAGCGAATCATTCTGGTGTACAGCGTGCGCGAGGCGCGGGAGTTGGCCTATCAGGCGTTGATTGCCGGACTCACGCAGCGTGAATACCTCAGCGAACATGCGCACAAATTGCAGTTCATCACGACGGTGACGCGTGAAGCGCATCCTGACGCATTGCACGGGCGCATCACTACCCTGATTGAAAATGGTGAACTGGAGCGCGCCGCGGGTGTGGAGCTGTCGGCGGAGCACTCGCGTGTCATGCTGTGCGGCAATCCACAGATGATCGATGACACGCGCGCGCTGCTGAAAAAACGCCACATGAGCCTCAGCCTGACCCGCCGGCCCGGTCAGGTGGCTGTGGAGAATTACTGGTAAACAAACGGCGCCTCGAAGGCGCCGTTGTTTCTATCGTGCACTGCATTCAGGGCCGGGTGTTCTGGGCCTTGAGCAAGTCGCGGATCTCGCCCAGCAACTCTTCTTCCTTGGTCGGAACCGGTGGCAGGGTAGGGGCCACGGCCTCTTCGCGCTTGAGGCGGTTGATCGCTTTGACACCCATGAAAATGGCGAACGCGACGATCACGAAGTCCAGAACGGTCTGCAGGAATTTGCCGTAGGCCAGCACCACTGCAGGCGCATTGCCTTCGGCGGCCTTGAGCGTGACGGCCAGATCACTGAAGTCGACCCCACCGATCAACAGGCCGATTGGCGGCATGATGACGTCACCGACAAACGACGAAACAATCTTGCCGAAGGCAGCACCGATGATGATACCGACGGCCATGTCGACCACATTGCCTTTGACCGCGAAGGCCTTGAACTCGCTTAGCACGCCCATAGTTATTTCCTTGTTACAGATGAGTTTGGTGTACGCAGTGTAAATCAGCAAAACGCGTCCTGCGCGAAACACCTTCTTACAATGCCCGTTTTTATCGACACATCAATCGACGATTAGTTTGCAAAGTGCCAGCAATCGCGCGCGAAATATACTGTAACTCGCTGATCGAAAAGCCAATTTTCTCAATCGTGGCGTTATGTTCTTTCTATTTATGTTCGACGCCGCAGGCCTCTAGCCTTGGGTTGGCGCACCTGGATGCGCCCAAAAAAACCAGAGGATCCTGATATGAACTCCGCACTTGGACTGGGGGCTTTTCCCCGTCGTCGCACCCTCGGCGTACTCACCGCCAGCCTTTTGACCTTCTCCGTAAACGCCGCGCCCCTGACCCGCGATAACGGTGCAGCGGTCGGCGACAATCAGAACTCGCAGACCGCCGGTGCCAATGGCCCGGTGCTGCTGCAGGATGTGCAGTTGATTCAGAAACTGCAGCGCTTTGACCGTGAACGCATTCCCGAGCGTGTGGTTCACGCCCGTGGTACCGGCGCCCATGGCACCTTCACCGTGACCAACGATCTCAGTGACCTGAGCAAGGCCAAGGTGTTCGCCACTGGCCAGAGCACGCCGGTATTCGTGCGCTTCTCCGCGGTGGTGCACGGCAATCACTCGCCGGAAACCCTGCGTGATCCACGAGGTTTCGCCACCAAGTTTTACACGGCTGACGGCAACTGGGACCTGGTCGGCAATAACTTTCCGACCTTTTTCATCCGCGACGCGATCAAGTTTCCCGACATGGTGCACGCGTTCAAACCGGATCCGCGGACTAACCTAGATGACGATTCTCGCCGATTCGACTTCTTCTCTCATGTACCGGAAGCCACCCGTACCCTGACCGAGTTGTATTCGAACTCGGGAACGCCGGCCAGTTATCGAGAAATGGACGGTAATGGTGTTCATGCTTACAAGTTGATTAACGCCAAGGGTGAAGTCCACTACGTCAAGTTTCACTGGAAGAGCTTGCAGGGACTTAATAACCTCACGCCAAAACAATTCGCGAACGTCCAGGGTCAAGACTACAGTCATATGACCAATGATCTGGTGAGCAACATTAATAAAGGTAACTTCCCAAAATGGGGCTTGTACATTCAAGTGCTGAAACCACAAGACTTGTCCAAGTTTGATTTTGATCCATTAGACGCCACCAAGATCTGGCCAGGTATTCCTGAGCGAAAAGTTGGACAAATGGTGTTGAACCGTAATCCGGCGAATGTCTTCCAGGAAACCGAACAAGTAGCCATGGCGCCAGCCAATGTAGTTCCAGGTATCGAACCTTCCGAAGACCGTTTGTTACAAGGTCGAGTGTTCTCCTATGCCGATACGCAAATGTATCGCCTGGGTGCCAATGCCCTGCAATTGCCGATCAATGCGCCGAAAGTTGCCGTGAACAATGGCAACCAGGATGGCGCGATGAACTTCGGCGCCAGCAACAGTGGTGTGAACTATCAGCCAAGCCGACTGCAGCCCCGTGACGAGACGCCAGGCGCGCGTTACAGCCAATCGGCGCTATCGGGCAGCACCCAGCAGGCGAAAATTCAGCGTGAGCAGAACTTCAAGCAGGCCGGCGATCTGTATCGCTCGTTCAGCAAGCAAGAACGCCGGGACCTGATCGACAGCTTCGGCGGCTCGCTGGCAACCACCGATGATGAGAGCAAGCACATCATCCTGTCCTTCCTTTATAAGGCCGATCCGGAATACGGCACTGGCGTCACTGAAGTGGCCAAAGGCGACCTGAGCCGGGTCAAGGCGCTGGCAGCGAAACTGGTCGACTGATACCGATGTAGCGCACGCGGGGCCTGAGTCAGGCCCCGTTTCGTTTAAAGGAGAATGCTGATGCGAAGCTGTCTTTTACTCTTGGCCGGTTGCCTGTCGTTCGCGGCATGGGCGGCACCGGTCGAGCAGAGTCCCGAGGCAATCCAGGCCCAACTGCGCGACTATTACTTCGATGCGGCCCGACGCGGTGATGTGCCGATGATCGACACGTTCATCGAGTCCGGGTATTCCCTCGACACCCGCGACAGCAAGGGTTACACCGCGCTGATTCTGGCGGCCTATCACGGTCAGGCTCCGGCCGTGGAGCGTTTACTTGCAGCCGGCGCCGATGCCTGTGCCCAGGATCAACGTGGCAACACCGCGCTGATGGGGGCGATTTTCAAAGGTGAAGTACAGATCGCCCGGCGCCTGATGGCCACCGATTGCAGCCCCGATCAGCGTAACGGTGCCGGGCAGACGGCAGCCATGTACGCCGGATTGTTCAAGCGCCTGGAATTGCTTGATGCGCTGAAAGCCAAGGGCGCGGACCTGAATGCCGAAGATCCGTTCGGTAATAGCGCCACGCGTCTGGCCAGTGGCGAAATCCGTAGTGCGGCGCCGCGCTGATCGTCGGCACGTGCGTTATCATCGCGGTTTTTGTCGGGGGTTCTGATGGCCAAGGCCAAGCGCATGTACGGCTGCACCGAGTGCGGCGCAACCTTTCCCAAGTGGGCGGGCCAGTGCGGCGAGTGCGGCGCCTGGAACACCCTGACCGAGACCATGATCGAAAGCGGCGGCGCCACAGCACCGACCGGCCGCACCGGCTGGGCCGGGCAGCAGGCGCAGATCAAGACCTTGGCCGAAGTCAGCATCGAAGAAATTCCGCGCTTTTCCACCGCCTCCGGTGAGCTGGACCGGGTCCTCGGTGGCGGTCTGGTCGACGGCTCGGTGGTGCTGATCGGCGGTGATCCGGGTATCGGTAAATCGACCATCCTGTTGCAGACCCTGTGCAACCTGGCCAAAAGCATGCCGGCTCTCTACGTCACCGGCGAAGAATCCCAACAGCAAGTGGCCATGCGTGCCCGGCGCCTCGGCTTACCGCAGGATCAACTGCGGGTAATGACCGAAACCTGCATCGAAACCATCATCGCCACCGCCCGACAGGAAAAGCCCAAGGTGATGGTGATCGACTCGATCCAGACAATCTTCACCGAACAGCTGCAATCTGCCCCCGGCGGTGTTTCCCAGGTACGTGAGAGCGCGGCGCTGCTGGTGCGTTATGCAAAACAGAGCGGCACGGCGATTTTCCTCGTCGGCCACGTCACCAAGGAAGGCGCGCTCGCGGGTCCCCGAGTTCTCGAACACATGGTTGATACCGTGCTGTATTTCGAAGGCGAGTCCGATGGCCGTTTGCGTTTGCTGCGTGCGGTGAAAAACCGTTTCGGTGCGGTCAACGAACTCGGTGTGTTCGGCATGACCGACAAGGGGTTGAAAGAAGTCTCCAACCCTTCGGCGATTTTTCTCACCCGTGCGCAGGAAGAAGTCCCCGGCAGTGTGGTCATGGCGACGTGGGAGGGCACTCGACCGATGCTGGTGGAAGTGCAGGCGCTGGTTGATGACAGCCATCTGGCCAATCCGCGTCGGGTGACGTTGGGGCTGGATCAGAACCGTTTGGCGATGTTGCTCGCAGTTTTGCATCGCCATGGCGGGATTCCGACCCATGATCAGGACGTGTTCCTTAACGTGGTGGGTGGCGTGAAGGTGCTGGAAACGGCGTCTGATCTGGCGTTGATGGCGGCGGTGATGTCGAGTCTGCGCAACCGGCCATTGCCGCATGACCTGTTGGTGTTTGGTGAGGTCGGCCTGTCCGGCGAAGTGCGCCCAGTGCCGAGCGGTCAAGAGCGGTTGAAGGAAGCGGCGAAGCATGGCTTCAAACGGGCGATCGTGCCGAAGGGCAATGCGCCGAAGGAATCCCCACCAGGCTTGCAGATCATTGCCGTGACCCGCCTTGAACAGGCCCTCGACGCGCTCTTCGAATAACTTGAACCCACTGCATAACCTGTGGAAGCTGGCTTGCCAGCGATTGCGTTCTGTCCGTCGACATATTCGTCGAGTCTGAAATCGCTATCGCTGGCAAGCCAGCTCCCACAGGGGATTTGCAGTGATGGCTAGATTTCGATCAAGGCACCCAGTTCGCGTTCCAGCTCCTGCGGGTCACCCAGGTTGAACTCAATCAAGCGCCGCAGGCGTTCGATGGACTCCAGGCTGATGTGCTTGCAGACGAAGCCGAGCTGGCCATGGTCGTCGTGGGTCAGTTGCACATCCATCTTGATGCCGACCTCATCGTTGAGATGAATATCGACCAGAAAATGCCGCTCCCGATCACCTAGCCACGGCTCGGGTTTATCGATCAACAGCCCCTTGAGCGACAGATCAATCAATTTGACCGGCCAGATGTAATCGCCCTGACTCAATTCAGTCTTGGCATCGAACGCGATACGTTTGAAGCGGCGACGCTCAGCTGGGTGCTGGCTCATGGCGCAATCCTCACGAAGGTTTGCTGACTATAGACCCGACCAGTCGGTCGCAGCCAATCGTTAAGGCGTCTAGACCAATGTCGGGGTATGGCCTTTGTCGCCGTAAGCGCTAAACTCGGGGTGGCTGTCTTTCTTGTCCACCCTGGCTGGAATAATAAAATGAAAAATAATAATAGCCTGCTACGCCACTTACCCTGGCTAGTGCTGGCAATCGTAGGAGCGTGCGCCCTGGGCGTAGTGGCGTTGCGCCGCGGCGAGGCGATCAACGCCTTGTGGATCGTGGTCGCCGCTGTGGCCATTTATCTGGTTGCGTACCGTTACTACAGTCTGTTCATCGCCAACAACGTGATGCAACTGGACCCGCGTCGGGCCACCCCCGCCGTGCTCAACAATGATGGTCTGGACTATGTGCCGACCAACAAACACATTCTTTTCGGTCACCACTTCGCCGCGATCGCGGGCGCCGGACCTCTGGTCGGCCCGGTGCTGGCCGCGCAGATGGGCTACTTGCCCGGCACGCTCTGGCTGATTGCCGGCGTGGTGCTGGCGGGCGCGGTGCAGGACTTCATGGTGCTGTTCATGTCGACCCGGCGCAACGGCCGTTCCCTGGGCGACATGGTGCGTGAAGAAATGGGCCGCGTGCCCGGCACCATTGCCCTGTTCGGCTGCTTCCTGATCATGATCATCATCCTCGCGGTGCTGGCGCTGATCGTGGTTAAAGCGTTGGCCGAGAGCCCGTGGGGCATCTTCACCGTAATGGCGACCATCCCGATCGCGATGTTCATGGGCATTTACATGCGCTACATCCGCCCGGGCCGCATCGGCGAAATCTCCGTGGTCGGCGTGTTGCTGCTGCTCGGGTCGATCTGGCTCGGTGGGCAGATTGCTGCTGATCCGGTGTGGGCCAAGGCGTTCACCTTCACCGGCGTGCAGATTACCTGGATGCTGGTCGGTTACGGTTTCGTCGCTGCATCGCTGCCGGTTTGGCTGATTCTGGCACCGCGCGACTACCTGTCGACGTTCCTGAAAATCGGCACCATCGTCGCCCTGGCGATCGGTATTCTGGTGACCATGCCCGAGCTGAAAATGCCGGCGCTGACCCAGTTCGTCGATGGCACTGGCCCGGTGTGGAAGGGCGGTCTGTTCCCGTTCCTGTTCATCACCATCGCTTGCGGTGCGGTATCGGGCTTCCACGCATTGATCTCTTCGGGCACCACGCCGAAGCTGCTGGATAACGAAACCAACGCTCGCTACATCGGCTACGGCGGTATGTTGATGGAGTCGTTCGTGGCGATCATGGCCATGGTTGCCGCGTCGGTGATCGAGCCTGGCGTGTACTTCGCTATGAACAGCCCGGCTGCTGTGGTCGGCAGTGACGTCGCTTCGGTTGCGCAAGTGGTTTCCAGCTGGGGCTTCGCGATCACGCCGGAAGCGCTGCAAGCCGTGGCGCATGACATTGGTGAAACCACCATCCTGGCCCGTGCCGGTGGTGCGCCGACCCTGGCGGTCGGTATCGCGCAGATCCTGCACAGTGTCCTGCCGGGTGAAAACACCATGGCGTTCTGGTACCACTTCGCGATCCTGTTTGAAGCGCTGTTCATCCTGACGGCTGTGGACGCCGGCACCCGTGCCGGGCGCTTCATGCTGCAGGACCTGCTCGGTTCCTTCGTTCCGGCGCTGAAGCGCACCGAATCGTGGACCGCCAACCTGATCGCCACCGCCGGTTGTGTGGCGATGTGGGGCTGGTTGCTCTACCAAGGCGTGATCGATCCACTGGGCGGCATCAACACCTTGTGGCCGCTGTTCGGTATCTCCAACCAGATGCTGGCCGGTATTGCGCTGATGCTCGGCACCGTGGTCCTGATCAAAATGAAGCGCCAGCGCTACATCTGGGTCACTCTGCTGCCGGCTACCTGGCTGCTGATCTGCACCACGACCGCGGGCTTCATCAAGCTGTTCGACGCCAACCCGGCGATCGGCTTCCTGTCGCTGGCCAAGAAATACAGCGATGCGCTGGCCAACGGTCAGGTGCTGGCACCGGCAAAAAGCGTCGAGCAGATGCAGCACGTGATCTTCAACGCTTACACCAACGCAACGCTCACCGCGCTGTTCCTGTTCGTGGTCTTCAGCATCCTGTTCTATGCGCTCAAGGTCGGCATCGCCGCTTGGGGCAAAAAAGAGCGTACGGATAAAGAATCGCCATTCCAGGCCCTGCCGGATGCGTAACCAGAGGATTGCAGCATGTTCAATGACCTGAGTCGCCTCGGTAAATACCTCGGTCAGGCCGCGCGCCTGATGGTCGGCATGCCCGACTACGACAACTACGTCGAGCATATGCAGACCAAACACCCGGACAAACCGGTGATGAGCTATGAGATGTTCTTTCGCGAACGTCAGGAAGCCCGTTACGGTGGCAAGGGTGGGCCGAAGTGCTGTTGAGCTGACAGCGCAAGGTTGAGGTAATCCCTGTGGGAGCGAGCCTGCTCGCGAATACGGAGTGTCAGTTGATGAATAATTTGACTGGCACACCGCTTTCGCGAGCAAGCTCGCTCCCACATTTGTTTTTGTATTGTTCATTCATTTGAAGGAGATCGAGTTTTGTCCTCTCCCATCCCGGTCACGGTACTCAGCGGTTTCCTCGGCGCCGGTAAGACCACCTTGCTGCGCCATATCCTCAAAGCCGAGCACGGCCTGAAAATCGCCGTGATCGAAAACGAATTCAGCGACGCCGGTATCGACACTCAGTTGCTGGGTGATGAGCCGGTGCAAGTCATGACCCTGGCCAACGGCTGTGTGTGCTGCACCATTCACACTGACCTGACCAAAGCGCTGTACCTGCTGCTTGAACGGCTGGACAGCGGTGAGATCGCGTTCGATCGTCTGGTCATCGAGTGCACCGGTCTGGCCGATCCGGCGCCGGTGGCGCAAACCTTTTTCATCGATGAAGAACTGCGCGAGCGCTATCTGCTCGACGGCATCATCACCCTGGTCGATGCCGCCCACGCCGACGTACACCTGAGCCAGACGATCGCCCAGGCGCAGATCGGTTTTGCCGACCGCTTGCTGGTGAGCAAAACCGATCTGGTCGATGAAGCCACGTTCAATGCACTGAGCGAGCGCCTGACACGGATCAACCGCCGGGCGCCGATTCGTGTGGTCGAACACGGCACCATTGATCTGGCAGAACTTCTTGATGTGCGCGGCTTCAACCTCAACGCCGATCTCGGCGGCGGATTGAGCCTGCGTCCGGTGAGCAAGGCGCCGTCGATTGATCGCATTTCCAGTCTGGTATTGCGCACCGATCAGCCGCTGGATATCGATCAGCTCAGCGAGTTCATGAATGAATTGCTGGAAGAACACGGCAAGCAATTGCTGCGTTACAAAGGCGTGCTGAACATCGCGGGTGAGGATCGGCGCCTAGTGTTTCAGGGGGTGTTGAAGCTTTATGGTTTTGACTGGGATACCGAATGGGCCGAGGGTGAGGCGCGGGAAAGTGTGATTGTGTTTATTGCCGATGATTTGCCGGAAGAGAAGATTCGGGCGGGGTTTGCCAGAGTGGCTTCTGCCTGATGGGCTTTCGGTGCCCGTAATCACGCCATCGCGAGCAGGCTCACTCCTACAGGGGAACGCATTTCAAATGTAGGAGTGAGCCTGCTCGCGATAGCTATCTAACCGACAGCACAATGCTCAAGGTCTGAACCCAGCAGCGTCTGCTCAAGATTGTCCAGATGTTGATTCATCAGCATGGCTGCTTTGGAAACATCCCGATGGTCCACTGCTTCCACCAACGCCAAATGCTCCTTCCAAGCGCAACAGCTATGCGTCTGGCCCACACTTCGCGCAATCGCCAATGATGTAAGCGGCACAAGACTGCCAAGAAAATGCGCTAACGGTGCATTCCCCGCCATTTGCGCCAATTGAAGATGAAACTCCCCGGACAAGCGAATCGCCGCACCCCGCCGATCCTGCTCGACCGCTTGACGTTCGCGCTCGATCAGCGTGCGAAGGTGCTTCAAATCGTCTGCCTGCGGACGCTGACAGGCCAGACGCACCAGCGTGCTCTCGGTCAGTCGCCGCGCATGCAGGGCCTGCCGCGTTTGTTCCCGATCAGGTGCCGCCACCCGCGGCCGGTGATTGGCGCGCAAGACAATGACGTGCTCATGGGACAGTTGGGTCAGCACCCGGCGCACGTCGGCGCGACTGGCGCCGAACATCTCTTTCAAACTGTCCTCGGTAAAACGGCTGGCCGAATCGATGCGCTGTTCCAGAATCGCATCGAACAGTCGCGGATACAGATCCTCCGCCGGTGTGCGCAGGCACGAGAAGGGCAGGGGCGACGTGGTCTGGCGAGTGTGCGACGCTGCAGCGAAACTGTTCATGGCCTGTCTCCAGTTGGGGTCAGCGACTCAAGTTGTCTTCCGGAATATTCAGCTCAATCCCCATCCGCTGGCCTTCGCGCAAAATGTGCCGACGCATTTCGGCGCTGGCCTGGGCGCTGTTCTTGCTGCGGATCGCGCGGACCACCGCTTCGTTTTCTTCCAGTCGCTCGGCCAGATGCTCCGGAGAATTACGCAGCACCTCGGCGCTTTGCTTGAGGGCGTTGCTGGTTTGCTGCACCACACTCTGGAAGATCGGATTCGAGGTCAGGGTGAACAGCTCTTCGTGGAAGGCGATGTAGGCGCTGACCCCGGCCTCGCTGTCGCCGGCCTCGAGGGCTTCGCGCATGTCCATCAGGGTCAGGCGCAACTGGCCGACTTCCTTGCTGCTGATCGATTGTGCGACCAGACCGACAATGAACGGCTCAAGGGTGTAGCGCAGTTGCAGCACGTCTTCGAGGCTGGCACCGGCGACTGCACTGTCATGGCTTTGGCTGTCGCTGAGTTGCGCGTCGAGTACGACTACGCCTTTGCCTGGCATCGAGCGTACGAGGCCAAGGGTTTCCAGAACGATCACCGCTTCGCGCAGGCTCGGGCGGCTGATGCCCAGTTGTTCGGCCAGTTCGCGCTGACCCGGCAGCATGTCGCCGGAGCGCCACTGGCCACGGGCCAATGCGGCGCGGAGTTTTTCTACGACTGAGTTGACGACGGTTGATGTGGTTATCAAGGGTCTTGCTCCATTTGCCTGGGGGGAGATAGCCGCAAACTCAAGATCAAAAGATCGCAGCCTGCGGCAGCTCCTACAGGGGTTAAATCAGAACTCCTGCTGGTGCGCCGGAGTCGCTGTTTTACGCGGCTGAAAGGTGTAGCCCTGCTGGCCGCTCAGTACTTTGTTGGCTCGCTGTACATCAATGTCTTTTTCCCAACGGGCGATCGCCACCGTGGCGACACAATTGCCGATCAGGTTGGTCAACGCGCGGCCGATGCCCATGAACCAGTCCACGGCCAGCACCAACACCAGGCCGACCACCGGAATAGCCGGGATCGCGGTCAGCGTCGCTGCGAGAATCACCAGTGCCGAACCGGGAATCCCGTGGGCTCCTTTCGAGGTGATCAGCGACACCAGCAGAATCGTCAGCAAATCGGTCATGGCCAGCGGCGTGCCGGTTGCGTTGGCAATGAACACAATGGCCAAAGTCAGGTAGATCGAGAAACCGTCGAGGTTGAACGAGTAGCCGGTCGGAATCACCAGACCCACGGTCGAGCTGCCAATGCCGAGGTGTTCGAGTTTGCGCATGATCTGTGGCAGCACGGCGTCGGACGATGCCGTGCCCATGACGATCAGCAGTTCTTCACGCAGATACTTCAACAGCGGCCACATGCGCAGGCCGGAAGCAAGCATCACCAGACCGAGAATCACGCTGACGAATGCGATGCAGGTCAGGTAGAACAAACCGACCAGACTGCCCAGGTGTTGCAGGGAATCAAGGCCATATTTGCTGGTAGTAAAGGCGATGGCGCCGAACACGCCGATCGGTGCCAGACGCACGATCATGCCCATGATCCGGAAGATCACATGGCTGAGTTCGTTGATCAGTCGGGAGATCCCGGAGGCCGCTTCACCGACCAGATTCAACGCGCTGCCGAACAGCACCGAAAACAGCAGAACTTGCAGGATGTTGTTGTCGGCGAAGGCGCCGATCACCGAGGTTGGGATCAGGTCCATCAGGAACTGCGTGGTGGTGTGCATATGCTGGCTGCGTTCGGCGAGATCGCCCATGTCTGCCGCAGACAGTTGCTCGAGATGGATATTCGCGCCGCTGCCGATGCCGGTGCTGAAGGCGAAGACCAGGCCGATCACCAAAGCGATGGTGGTCAGCACTTCAAAGTAGATCACTGACTTGAGGCCGATGCGCCCGACCTTCTTCAGATCGCCGGCACCGCTGATGCCGCTGACTACCACGCAGAACACGATCAGGCCGATGAGCATCTTGATCAGTTTGATGAAGCCGTCGCCGAGCGGTTTGAGCTGGGCCGAGTATTCAGGAAGGGTCAGCCCGCAGACGATGCCGAGCATCAGTCCGAGAACCACTTGGAGGAAGATTGAGCGCGAGCACCATCTGAGCATGGGAGGAATCCTGGTCGGTGTCCTGGCTGCCGTGCGCGTGGCGCATCAGATTCAGGACTTAATTATTGTGGTCTTACCGGTATGTCCAGTGCGGGTGCAGTCTACGCTCGGTTTTTTCGCGATGACAAGTGAAAATATCAAAATTGGCATGACCGGTCTGACCAGTGGCCATAGCCGCGTAGGAGCTGCCGAAGGCTGCGATCTTTTAATCTTGTTTTTAAGATCCAGATCAAAGGATCGCAGCCTTCGGCAGCTCCTACACGGGAAATCAGGGGCGAAAAAAAACCGGCCAATCGCTTGGCCGGTTTTTCATGCTGCGGGTTTAACGTCGCAATTAAGCGCCGTATACCGGCAGTTTCTTGCAGATGGCTTTGACTTTCTCACGAACGGCGTCGATCACCGCTTCGTTGTTCAGGTCAGCCAGGATGTCGCAGATCCAGCCGGCCAGTTCCTTGCACTCTGCTTCCTTGAAGCCACGAGTGGTCACAGCCGGAGTGCCGAAGCGCAGGCCGGAGGTGACGAACGGGGAGCGTGGATCGTTTGGCACGGAGTTCTTGTTCACGGTGATGAACGCTTTGCCCAGAGCGGCGTCGGCGTCTTTACCGGAGATGTCCTGCTTGATCAGCGACAGCAGGAACAGGTGGTTCTTGGTACCGCCCGAAACTACGTCGAAACCGCGCTCGATGAACACTTCGGCCATGGCCTGGGCGTTCAGCACCACTTGTTCCTGGTAGGCCTTGAACTCAGGCTGCAGCGCTTCCTTGAAGCAGATCGCTTTAGCGGCGATCACGTGCTCCAGCGGGCCACCCTGGGCGCCCGGGAATACCGCGGAGTTCAGCTTCTTCTCGATCTCGGCGTTGGCGCGAGCCAGGATCAGGCCACCACGTGGACCGCGCAGGGTCTTGTGGGTGGTGGTGGTCACGACGTCAGCGAAAGGCACCGGGTTCGGGTAGACGCCAGCGGCGACCAGACCGGCCACGTGAGCCATGTCGACGAACAGGTAAGCGCCGACTTTGTCAGCGATGGCGCGGAAACGCGGGAAGTCGAGAATCTGCGAGTAGGCAGAGAAACCGGCCACGATCATTTTCGGCTTGTGCTCAACCGCCAGACGCTCGACTTCGTCGTAGTCGATCAGGCCGTTGGCGTCGATGCCGTACTGTACGGCGTTGTACAGCTTGCCGGAGGAGGAAACGCTGGCGCCATGGGTCAGGTGACCACCGTGTGCCAGGCTCATGCCCAGAATGGTGTCGCCACCTTGCAGCAGGGCCAGGTAAACAGCGGCGTTGGCTTGCGAACCGGCGTGCGGCTGAACGTTGGCGTAATCGGCGCCGAACAGTTCCTTGGCGCGGTCGATGGCCAGTTGCTCAACAACGTCAACGTACTCGCAACCACCGTAGTAACGCTTGCCTGGGTAGCCTTCAGCGTACTTGTTGGTCAGGACCGAGCCTTGAGCTTCCATCACCGCTGGGCTGGTGTAGTTTTCCGAAGCGATCAGCTCAATGTGTTCTTCCTGGCGCTGAGCTTCTTGCTCCATGGCGGCAAAAAGGTCGGCGTCGTACTTGGCAATAGTCAAATCACGGCTGAACATGGCGGTCCTCAAGGATCGGGGGCAGAAAAGGGGGGCATTCTAACCCAATGGGTTTTGGATGGCATATGAAACGACATCATGTCGCAGACAAGTGGCGTTCATGACAGATGTGCGGTGCTTTTGAAGGCCGCTTCGCGAGCAGGCTCGCTCCCACAGTAATCGAGGCAGGCCTGCGATTTTGTGATCGAAATCAATCCCTGTGGGAGCGAGCCTGCTCGCGAAAGGCGCGCCGCCGATCTTCAGTCGAACATAAAGAGCGCGTCATTACTGAACTGCGCCTCAAACCGTCCCGCCGGCATCGGTCGGCCGAACAGATAGCCCTGAACCTCATCGCAACCATGCTCACGCAAGAAGTCCAGCTGTTCATGGGTTTCCACGCCCTCGGCGATCACCGCCAGATTCAGGCTATGCGCCATGGCGATGATCGCCCGGGCGATCTGCGCGTCTTGCTCACCGGACGGCAAACCATCGACAAAGGTGCGGTCAATCTTCAACACGTCGATCGGGAATTGTTTTAGGTAGTTCAGCGATGAGTAACCGGTGCCGAAGTCGTCGACCGCAATGCTCAGGCCAAGGTTCTTCAGCCCGGCGAGAATCTGCATCGCTTCGCTGACTTCGCGCATCAGAATACTTTCGGTCAGCTCCAGTTCCAGACACGCCGGTGGCAGGCCGGTTTCACGCAGGATTGTGGCGATCCGCGTGCCGAGTTGGCCATCGGAGAATTGCCGCGCCGAGATGTTCACCGACACCTTCGGCACACGCACACGATTCTGGTGCCAGGTCTTCAACTGACGGCACGCCTCGCTGATCACCCAGTCGCCGACGTCCACCACCAGACCCAGCTCTTCCAACACCGGAATGAAATCCCCCGGCGGCACCAGGCCACGGCGTGGATGACGCCAGCGCAACAGCGCTTCGGCGCCAGTCAGGCGTTTGCCGTCACCGCTGAATTGCGGTTGGTAATACAGGACGAATTCGTTCTGTTCCAGGGCGTGGCGCAAATCGCTTTCCAGTTCCAGACGCTCCAGCGCACTGGCGTTCATGTCGGCCTGATAGAACTGGAAGTTATTCTTGCCGCGCTCCTTGGCGTGGTACATCGCGGTGTCGGCGTTCTTCATCAACTGGCTGAGTTCGTTGCCGTCCTGAGGACTCAGGGCAATGCCGATACTGGCCGTGACAAAGAACTCGCGACCTTCGAGCACGAATGGCCGCACCAGGCTGCCGAGGATCTGCTCGGCGACATGAATCGCCCGGTTCAGCGCCATTTCGCGGCTGGAGCGATGTTGCAGCAGCAGCGTGAATTCGTCGCCGCCCATGCGCGCCACGGTGTCGTCATCGTCGACGCAGGCCAACAGGCGCGTGGCCATGTCTTTCAACATGCGGTCGCCGGCGGCGTGACCGAGGGAGTCGTTGATCGGTTTGAAACGGTCGAGGTCGAGGAACATCAGCACCACCCACGACTTCTGTCGCTCGGCCGATTGCAGCGCAGTGTGCAGACGATCCTGGAACAGCGTGCGGTTCGGCAAATGCGTCAGGGCGTCGTAGTAGGCGAGGCGGTGAATCCGCTGCTCGCTGGCCTTGCGCTCGCTGATGTCGCTGAAGAAGCACACGTAACTGGCCAGATCGCCTTCGTCGTCGAGCACGGCGGTGATGCCGACCCACGCCGGGTAATGCTCGCCGTTACGGCGCTTGAGCCAGACTTCGCCTTCCCAGGTGCTGTGCTGATGCAGTTGTTTGAGTACGTAGCGCAGGTGTGCGTCCTGCTGCTCATCAACGGTGAGCATGTTCGGCAATTGGTCGAGCACTTCGCTCACGGCGTAACCGCTGACGCGACTGAAGGCTTCGTTGGCTTGCACGATGTAACCGGCCGGGTCGGTGATCAGGATCGCCGAGGTCGAGTGTTCGAAAACCGTGGCGGCCATGCGCAGGTCTTTCTCTGCGCGGCGCTGCTGACTGATGTCGCGACCGACACCGAGTACGCCTTCAAACGCACCATGTTCGTCCCACACCAGCACCAGACGCAGCTCGATCGGGATCTTGCGGCCATCGGCGCGCAGGCAGTCGAACAGGAACAATTGCGTCTGTACCTGGTTGCGCAACACCGCCAGTTGCTCGGGTTTGTCCAGCGCCTTGCTGACGCGATCCATCAGCGTGTAGATGCCGCTCAGTTGTTGCGGGTTGGCGATGGTCGATTGCCAGCCGTTCTGGAAAATCCACTCAGCGTCATAACCCAGCACGGCCTGCACCGACGGGCTGACGTAGTTCAGCGAGAGCTTGCTGTCGGTGGAGAAAATCACGTCGCTGATGCTTTCGGCAAGCATGCGGTAGCGCTGCTCGCTGTCGCGCAGGGATTCGCTGGCTTCGATCTGTTCGGTGATGTCCTTGGCCACGCCGATGATCCGCGTGACCTGATCGTGTTTGTCCCGGGCCAGCGCTTGTTCGCGAATATCGAAGCGCCGCCATTTGCCGTCGCGATGGCGGAAACGCAACTGGCACTGGAGCAACTGACTGTAACCGGCGTGGCGCTGCATCTGCCGCGAGCGATGGTAGTAGTCGGCATCTTCCGGGTGCAGGAGAATTTCCCAGAAATACTCACCCATCTGGTGCAGTTCGGTGCGGTTGTAGCCGAGGGTCTGACCGAGGTGGTGGTTGCTGAAAATCATCCGCTGGCTGATCACGTCCTGCACATACAGGTGATCCGGCACCGTGCGCACCACGTCCGACCAGAAGCCTTCGCGTTCGAGCAGCGACAGTTCGATCAGCTTGCGGCTAGTGATGTCGTTGATGCTGAGAATCACCGCTTTATAGTCGTGTTGCTCGGTCGGCAGACGCAACACCATCCACAGGTGCTGGTCGCGGCCGTTGATGTCCGGCAATTTGATTTCCAGTTCCAGCTGCTTTTGCTGCTGCAGGACGGCGTCGAGCACTTGATTGCCGATGGCGCACTGGCGGTGTGGATGGCCGTCGATCAACAGTTGCCAGGCGTGCTCGCAGGAATTGACATTGAGCAATTGCAGCGCAACCTGGTTGACCTCGGTGACGCGCAATTCCTGCAACAGTTGCTGGCGTTGCGCCGGCTGGTCGAGCCAGGCCTTGAGCTGGTCGCTGGTCTGGATCTGCGCCTTGTCGAAGACCTGCTTCAGGCCGGACAGGTCCAGCACACAGAGGGCCACGCCAGTGCCCTCGAAAATGTCCTGATAACGGCGGCGACCCTCATGCAACTGGCGCTGGCGCCGGCGCATGTTGAGCAGGGCAATCACCGGCAACATCGAGAACGCCAGGCCCAGCAGGCATTTGCCGATGAACGCCGGCAGCAGTTCCTCGAGCACACGCTGGCGGTCGAACAGGCCACGCAACTGCCAGTCGCTGCTGCTCAGCGGCACGGTCAACACCGTGTTGGCCATGTCGTCCGGACTCAAGACGCCGGCCCTGGCCGAGGGCTGCGCTTCGTCGCGGCTGATGATCTGATGGTTGAGGCGGTTTTCCACCAGCCACAACGGGCGGATGCCGGTTTCGCCCTGTTTGGTCAGCGAGTCGAAGAACGTCGGAGTCAGGCGCAATGCCCAATAACCGCGCGTGCTGCCGCTGGCCTGATGCAATAACAGATGCACTACAGAACCGTCGTCGGCGTTGCTGAAGTAATGCGCCTGTGCACGGCTGCGGCGCACCAGTTCAGTGAGGTAGCTGGCGTCGTGGCTGTTGTCGTCACTGTCGCTGATGATTTTGCCGGAAGGGGTGAGCAGGGCCAGGCTGCGCAGGTCAGGCAAGGATTGCTGGAGCTTGCGCAATAGCACCTGCTGTTCGTCGGCTGATTGCGGTTGTTCGACGATCGGTAGCAGATTGAGGGCGATTTGCGCGTTCAGCGCCATGTTCAGGCTGACCTGCGAGGCGAGGTCTGCGGTGTAATCGATGGTGTACTGGCGCTGGTTTTTCTGGGTTTCGCGCAGTTGATCGAGCAGTTGCCAGAACAGCAACGCGAGCAATAAAAGCACGAGCGTCGCCAGCGCACCCTTTAATGTACCGCGCAGGGACGAGCCGGGCGCCGGTGGGGTGCTGCTCACAGAAGCTGGCGGAGTGACATTGGACAAGCTGTGATCCTGCGATTTGGCTGGACTGGCGCGACGTGCACTATAAGCCGGACGCCCAAAGGGCGGCTAGCATGCCTTGAGTCGTGGCGAAGTGCCAGCCCCGCGCGGCTGGACTGCCACTGGTCAATCAGGTAGCTTTGCCGGTTACGCGGGAGCGTTCCAGCTCCTAGACTCAGACTTTTTCAGCGCGCACGTATTGATAGCCTCAAGCGAGCGACGCGCACGGTCTGGCCGGGCATTGCCTGCGCTCCAATCATTCATCAGTCACTGACCCTAGGTTCTCCATGGCTCAATACGTATTCACCATGCATCGGCTGGGCAAAGTTGTTCCGCCGAAGCGGGAAATCCTGAAAAACATTTCTCTGTCGTTCTTCCCCGGCGCCAAGATCGGTGTACTCGGCCTCAACGGTTCGGGTAAGTCCACGCTGCTGAAAATCATGGCTGGCGTCGACACCGAGTTCGAGGGCGAAGCCCGTCCGATGCCGGACCTGAACATCGGCTATCTGCCGCAAGAGCCACAACTTGATCCAACCAAGACCGTGCGTGAAGTGGTCGAGGAAGCGGTCAGCGTGATCAAGGATGCGCAAGCGCGTCTGGACGAGGTCTACGCCGCTTACGCCGATCCGGATGCCGACTTCGACAAGCTGGCTGCCGAGCAAGCCAAACTCGAAGCGATCCTGCAGGCCAGCGATGGTCACAACCTTGAGCGTCAACTGGAAGTCGCCGCCGATGCGCTGCGTCTGCCGGCCTGGGACGCCAAAGTAGAACACCTGTCCGGTGGTGAAAAGCGTCGTGTGGCCCTGTGCCGTCTGCTGCTGTCCGCGCCGGACATGCTGCTGCTCGACGAACCGACCAACCACTTGGACGCCGACTCGGTGGCGTGGCTGGAGCACTTCCTCCACGACTTCCCGGGCACTGTGGTAGCGATCACGCACGACCGTTACTTCCTCGATAACGTCGCTGGCTGGATTCTCGAACTCGACCGCGGCGCGGGCATTCCGTACGAAGGCAACTACTCGGGTTGGCTCGAAGCCAAGTCCGATCGTCTGGCCGCCGAATCCAAGCAGCAGTCGGCTCACGAAAAAGCCATGAAAGAAGAACTGGAGTGGGTGCGCAAAGGCGCGAAAGCCCGCCAGTCGAAATCCAAGGCACGTCTGCAACGCTTCGAAGAAATGCAATCGCAGGAATTCCAGAAGCGCAGCGAAACCAACGAGATCTACATCCCGGCCGGTCCGCGCCTGGGCGACAAGGTCATCGAGTTCAAGAACGTCACCAAGGGCTACGGCGACCGCGTGCTGATCGACAACCTGTCGTTCTCCATGCCTAAAGGCGCCATCGTCGGCGTGATCGGCGGTAACGGTGCCGGTAAGTCGACCCTGTTCCGCATGCTGATGGGCAAGGAAACGCCGGATTCGGGCAGCATCGAAGTCGGTGAAACCGTGCAACTGGCCTGCGTTGACCAGAGCCGTGATGACCTGGATGGCAGCAAGACTGTATTCCAGCAAATCTCCGACGGTTCCGACCAGATCCGCATCGGCAACTACGAGATCCCGTCGCGTACCTACGTCGGTCGTTTCAACTTCAAGGGCGGCGATCAGCAGAAGTTCGTCAAGGATCTGTCCGGTGGTGAGCGCGGTCGTCTGCACCTGGCGCTGACCCTGAAGGAGGGCGGCAACGTCCTGCTGCTCGACGAACCGTCCAACGACCTCGACGTGGAAACCCTGCGTTCGCTGGAAGAAGCCCTGCTGGACTTCCCGGGCGCTGCCATTGTGATCTCTCACGATCGCTGGTTCCTGGACCGCGTGGCGACGCACATCCTGGCGTACGAAGATGACTCGCAAGCGGTGTTCTTCGAAGGCAACTACACCGAGTACGAAGCGGATCGTAAAAAGCGTCTCGGCGAAGCGGCTGCCCAGCCACACCGCGTGCGTCACAAGAAACTGGCCTGATTCGGGTTGGTTGCATAAAAGAGCGGAGCCTTCGGGCTCCGTTTTTTTTGCCTGGTTTTTTTCAGCGGGATCGAGGTGTGGCCATCGCGAGCAGGCTCACTCCTACATTTGAAATGCGTTCCCCTGTAGGAGTGAGCCTGCTCGCGATAGCTGTATAACTGGTGGTGCATTTCTTGAACCCAGACTCCCCATTCAGGTGCAAAACAAGCTCAAAAAACCGCCTGATTTATATCCTGTGCACCATTTAATTTCATAACTGCGACATTTTGCTCTGTTCCTGTGCGCGATCCGTTTGTTACAGTCCGGCCCAATCTCCTCCAACGACAATAAATTTGCCGAGACTTTTCCCATGATCGAATCCGTCGAATCCTTCCTCGCTCGCCTGAAAAAACGCGACCCGGATCAACCCGAATTCCACCAGGCCGTCGAAGAAGTCCTGCGCAGTTTGTGGCCGTTTCTCGAAGCCAATCCGCATTACCTGACCTCGGGGATTCTGGAGCGCATCTGCGAGCCGGAGCGCGCGGTGATTTTTCGCGTGTCGTGGGTCGACGATCAGGGCAAGGTCCAGGTCAATCGCGGTTTCCGCATCCAGATGAACAGCGCGATCGGCCCGTACAAGGGTGGCCTGCGTTTCCATCCGTCGGTGAACATGGGCGTGCTGAAATTCCTCGCCTTCGAACAGACCTTCAAAAACTCCCTGACCTCGCTGCCCATGGGCGGCGGCAAGGGCGGCTCGGACTTCGATCCGAAGGGTAAGAGCGACGGCGAAGTCATGCGTTTCTGCCAAGCGTTCATGAGCGAGTTGTACCGCCACATCGGCGCCGACGTTGACGTGCCGGCCGGTGACATCGGTGTCGGTGCGCGCGAGATCGGTTTCCTGTTTGGCCAGTACAAGCGCCTGAGCAACCAGTTCACCAGTGTGCTGACCGGCAAGGGCATGACCTACGGCGGCAGCCTGATTCGTCCGGAAGCCACCGGTTTCGGCTGCGTCTACTTTGCCGAAGAAATGCTCAAACGCCGCGAGCAGACCGTCGAAGGCAAACGTGTGGCGATTTCCGGTTCCGGCAACGTCGCGCAATACGCGGCGCGCAAGGTGATGGATCTGGGCGGTAAGGTGATTTCCCTGTCCGACTCAGAAGGCACGTTGTATTGCGAAGCCGGGCTGAGCGAAGAGCAGTGGCTGGCACTGCTGGAGCTGAAAAATGTTAAGCGCGGACGCATCAGCGAGCTGGCGGCAGCGTTCGGTCTGGAATTCCGCGCCGGTCAACTGCCGTGGTCGCTGCCATGCGACATCGCGCTGCCGTGCGCCACGCAGAACGAACTCGACGCCGAAGCCGCGCGCACGTTGCTGCGCAATGGCTGCGTGTGCGTAGCTGAGGGCGCGAACATGCCGACCACGCTGGAGGCTGTGGATATCTTTATCGAGGCCGGCATTCTCTTCGCTCCGGGCAAGGCATCCAACGCCGGCGGTGTGGCGGTGAGTGGCCTGGAGATGTCACAGAACGCCATGCGCTTGCTGTGGACGGCAGGTGAGGTGGACAGCAAGCTGCACGCGATCATGCAGTCGATCCACCACGCTTGTGTGCACTTCGGCGAAGAGAACGGACGGATCAACTACGTCAAAGGCGCGAACATCGCCGGCTTCGTCAAAGTCGCCGACGCAATGCTCGCGCAGGGCGTGGTTTAAGCCGGTTCGATACGGATCACTTCAATCACTTGATCGCCGGCGGGGCGCTGCCACAGCACCTCGTCATTGAGCCGCGCACCCAGCAGCGCGCGGCCCAGCGGTGAGCCCCAATTGATCAGGCCTTTGCTGGCATCGGCCTGATCTTCGCCGACCAGTTGCACCCGCCGTTCGGTGTCGTGTTCGTCGGCGTAGGTCACCCAACTGCCGATCTGCACTTTGTCGGTGGAGGTCGCGGCAACCGCGACTTGTGCGCTGCTCAGGCGTTGATTGAAATACCGCAAATCCCTTTCCAGATCCGCCAGACGCTGTTTGTCAGCCTGCTCACCTTTGGCCGATTGTTCTGCATGCAAGGTTTGCAGTTCGGCGACCTTTGCCTGTAACTGCGCCAGCCCTTGCGGCGTGACGTAATTGGGCTGCGCGCTGACCTGCCGTTCGACCGGCTGATCGGCTTGCGCGGCGGCGTTGTCTTCGTTGACGAATGCGCGACTCATGGTGTTCTCCTCGTATGAGGTTTGGGCCATGCTCGCAGGCATTTGGTTTCACTGGATGTCTGGAAGCGACCTATTGCGAGCGATAGGCCCGCCCGGCGTCCTGATCTTTCTGTTGCTGCCAGGCGCGCTCGCGTTCGTCCCAATGTTCATTGCGATACTGTTCGCGGTCCTTGTTTTCCAACATTGCCTGACACTGGCGGAAGCCGTCGGTCCAGCCTTCGGCGTATTGCTTGTCCTTGAGATAGCGCGGCACATTCTTGCGAAACTCGCCGCTGATCGAACCCGCCGCCTGACGACCGCTGACACAACCGTCATCGAAGCCGTCGGCGAAGGCCGGTGGATAACCCTTGGCGATCAAATCTTCATGGGTGGTCTGGCAACCGCCCAGTAACAGCACAACACCCAGCAAACCCGCACACCGCCACATCGCACTCTCCCGCGCCGGTTCTCGGCTTATGGGAAAGTCTAGAAGCTGATTCGTCGAGCGTTGGTGAAAGGCATGTGAGTAATTCGTTGAGCACCACAAATCCCCTGTAGGAGTGAGCCTGCTCGCGATAGCGGTGTATCAGTCACCGCACCAGTGACTGATGAATTGCTATCGCGAGCAGGCTCACTCCTACAGGGGGATGTGTTCGGGATCAGTAGTGATACCACTTCACTTCAAGCATGACCTCGGTTTCCGGGGTGGCGAGATGGCTGAACTCACGCTGCGCACTCAGGCGCAAACCAAGGTTGCGCGACAACTCCCACTGCTGATTCAGGCTGAGGCTGCGGCGTACTTCGCCATTGAAGAAGTAATCGCCTTTAGCCTCCAGACTGAGATTGCCCAACGGGTTTTTCCACAACACGCCGGTATTGAAACCGCCGGCTGGCGAGACGAACTCGGCGAAATCATTGTTGTGTTCAACGCGCACGGTGCCGAGGGCAAAACCCAGCACATCATCCCCCAGTGCCCACGTCCCGCCGCCGCCACCATTGACGTGGCTGACGAGCGTCTCGTCATCGTGCTTGCCCGGTACGCGCTCAAGACCGCCAGTGACTTGCCACGACAGCGGCTGCAATAGCTCATTACGCGGTGTCAGCGAACGAATGGTCGCCAGATCCAGTTGCTGAAACTGCCATTGATTGCCCTCGTACTGACGCAGTTTCATCTGCAGGATCTCGATCTGCGCGCCGAGCGGGAAGCTCTCAGCGTTGTCGTTGAGATCGTGATAGGCCATGCGCAAGCCGTACTCACCGAATGCGCGATCACCACGGGTGCCGAGACCGGCCTGCCAGGTGCGCGATTCGTGGCCGTCTTCGGGCAAGCCCGGTTGCGGGATGTCCAGTTCGGGGGCGGGGTTCTTGTTGATCGCCCGCAGCAATTCAAAACTGCGCTGCGCTCGTTGTGGATCGCGTTCCTGACCGTTGGCGCGGTAGCGCTCCAGACGATACGCCGCGTCGATGATCAACGCTTGACGATCGCGGGGTAGGGCTTTGAACGCCGGATTCTGCAACTGCTGTTGATCGGCGCTGACGTTCAGCACCCATTGCTGTTCGTCACTGTTCAAAGGCTCGGCACGGCTGAGCAATTCGCGCTCGCGGGACGGGCGGTATTCGATACTTTCCACCAGCCCGGCTTCCTTCACCGCTTTGACGGTGTCGGTGGGAATCGCGGTCAACGGGAATTGTTCAGTCAGGCGCAGGCTCGGGCGTGCCACCTGCAGCAACTCAAGCAGACGATACGAGCAGTTTTCGTCGAAGAAGAAGTAGTCGAACTGGATCTGCTTCAACTCCCACACATGCTCGACCATGCGCGCGGTTTCTTCTTGCGTCAGGTTGAGCCGGTATTCCCACAGGTCGCGGTTTTCCAGGCTGCGGTATTCGGAGAGCTTTTCCTGGTACGGCACCAGCGCGAACAGTCCCGGATAACCGCCCATCAAACCTTTCCAGGCGTACAGGATGCTGTTGTCCGAGCCTTCGATGTAGGCGCCGAAGTTGATCGCGTAACTGAGCAGCGAGGTCTTGTCGGCCTGCACATCGGCCTGATCGATGCGCAGCAGGGTGTGGCCGAACATCGATGACGGACTGTTCAAATAAGCCGCCGGGAAGATCATCACCGCGCTGTGCGGCGAGACGTCCTTGAACCACTTCTTGTATTCGGCGCATGCCGGCGCTGGCAGATCGCTGAGATTGAGCTGCGCTTTCAGCCAGCGAGTGCGCGCCGGATAAACGCATTGCGCATGTTGCTCGCCAAGGCTCGCCGGGGCGTACAGCGCTTGCACGGTGGCTTCCAGCTCATGATCGGGATGTTCGTTGCCATCGGGCGCGAGAAAGAATTTCTTGTCACTGACATAGCTGCGCCAGCCGCCAAGCTTGGCGGTTTCGTAGTGACCGAGGGAAATCCAGAAGCGGTCGTTGGCCAGTTGCTGCAAACGTTGAGGGTCGATGTGGGGCGCGGCGGACAGCGGGGCGCAGACACAGAGCGCCAGCCAGGCAAGGCGTTTGAGCATAGTCGGCAACTTGAACAGGAAAGAAATAAAGACCCAAGGAGGGCGGGCCGAAAAAACAAAACCCGCTTCCCGAAGGAAGCGGGTAGGGTCGAGCTTAAGCTTGAGTCGCGTACTTGGCCAGACGAGGATCCGATTTCAGTACGGCCAGGGTGTTGGTATGCACGTCTTCAGCGGTCACGTCAGCCTTGCTGAAGATCTGCTGGAAGTGCTCGTGAGTCACAGCAGCGAAGTGCGCACGGTCTTCCGGTGCCACGCCCAGTACCACGGCATAAGTCGTCAGCGCTTCGCCGTTGCCTTTGGCCATGTCTTCGGACAGCTCGTTCATCATGCCATTCATGGCAAACCAGGATTTGCCGCCGTAGGTCAGCGATGCGTTGGTCGAGCAACCGTTGGTGCCGGACGTCATCCCGAAGGTGGCGTTACCGGAAGTACCGTTGGTGGTGGAAGCGAGGAAGTGCGCCGGGGTGCCACGCTGACCTTCGAACAGCATGTTGCCCCAACCGCAATCCGGGCCGCCTGGAGCTTGCGCCATTGCGTTGATGGATACAGCGGTGAAGAGAGTACCGAGAAGAATCCGTTTCATAGCTTTTTTCTCTTTATGTGCATACCAATGGACAGGGTTCTGGCCGGCTCTAAACGTAAGCTGCCTGCGCGACGATCATGCTGCGTTGAAAACAGGCTCGGAATGCTCATGTAGGTCCCTACACTCCGCTTCCTCGCCTGTTTTCGCCTTGCCTGATCGCCGCTCGGCGAGCTTACGTTCAGAGCCAAACGAAGCCAGTGGGCCGGTATTAGTTCCAGCCGCGCAGTTTGGAGTTTAGGCATGTTCCAGGGGTTCCGTGGTTTTTTGCAAAATATTTGGAATAAACCCCGATTTCAGGGGGCGGGCCGCTGGCATTGCCGGTTGTCTATGCTTTGTCATGTGGCGCGCCTTGCCAGTGGGGCACAGGCAGCGCCAGAATGCCGCTATCTGCCCCGCCTGATTGTTAAGGAAGCCCGATGCCTGATCCTGTTGCTGCCAGCTTGCGTCTCGCGCCCGAAGCGCTGACCCGTCCGTTTTCCGCTGAACAGTTCAGCTTCACTACCACCAATGATCTGGAGCCCTTTCGCGGTGTGCTCGGCCAGGAACGCGCGGTCGAAGCCTTGCAGTTCGGTGTGGCCATGCCACGCCCCGGTTACAACGTATTCGTCATGGGCGAGCCCGGCACTGGCCGTTTCTCGTTCGTCAAACGCTACCTGAAGGCCGAAGGCAAGCGCCTGCAGACCCCGGCGGACTGGGTCTACGTCAATAACTTCGATGAACCGCGCGAACCGCGCGCCCTGGAACTGCCTTCGGGCACTGCCGGTGCATTCATCGGTGATATCAACGGTTTGATCGACAACCTGCTGGCGACATTTCCAGCGGTGTTCGAACACCCGTCCTATCAGCAAAAGAAAAGCGCCATCGACCGCGCCTTCAACCAGCGCTACGACAAAGCCCTCGACATCATCGAGCGCCTGGCCCTGGAAAAAGACGTTGCCCTGTATCGCGACAGCAGCAACATCGCCTTCACGCCGATGCTCGACGGCAAAGCACTGGACGAAGCGGAATTTGCCCAGTTGCCGGAAGCCGATCGCGAGCGTTTTCACGATGACATTTCCGGCCTCGAAGAGCGCCTGAACGAAGAACTCGCCAGCCTGCCGCAGTGGAAGCGTGAGTCGAACAATCAGTTGCGTGCGCTCAACGAAGAAACCATTACCTTGGCCTTGCAGCCGTTGCTGTCGCCATTGTCGGAGAAGTACGCCGAGAACGCTGCGGTCTGCGGTTACCTGCAAGCCATGCAGGTCTATCTGCTGAAAACCGTGGTCGAGCAACTGGTCGACGACAGCAAGACCGACGCTGTTGCGCGCAAGCTGCTGGAAGAGCAATACGCGCCAAGCCTGGTGGTCGGCCATCCGGTGAGTGGTGGTGCACCGGTGGTGTTCGAGCCGCACCCGACTTACGAAAACCTCTTCGGCCGCATCGAATACACCACCGATCAGGGCGCGCTTTACACCACCTATCGCCAGTTGCGTCCGGGTGCCTTGCACCGCGCCAACGGCGGTTTCCTGATTCTTGAAGCGGAAAAAATGCTCAGCGAGCCGTTCGTATGGGATGCGCTGAAACGCGCCCTGCAATCGCGCAAGCTGAAAATGGAATCGCCGCTGGGCGAGATGGGCCGTTTCGCCACGGTGACGCTCAACCCGCAGCACATTCCGTTGCAGGTCAAGGTCATCATCATCGGTGCGCGATCGCTGTACTACACGCTCCAAGACCTCGATCCGGACTTCCAGGAGATGTTTCGCGTTCTCGTTGATTTCGACGAAGACATCCCGATGGTCGACGAGAGCCTGGAGCAATTCGCCCAGCTGTTGAAAACCCGGACTTCGGAAGAAGGCATGGCACCGCTGACCGCCGATGCGGTGGCGCGTCTGGCGACCTACAGTGCACGCCTGGCCGAACACCAAGGGCGTTTATCGGCGCGCATTGGCGATCTGTTCCAGTTGGTCAGCGAGGCGGATTTCATTCGTCATCTGGCCGGCGATGAGATGACCGATGCCGGGCATATAGAACGTGCGCTGAAAGCCAAAGCCACGCGCACCGGGCGTGTGTCGGCGCGGATTCTCGACGACATGCTCGCCGGGATCATCCTGATCGACACCGATGGTGCTGCAGTCGGCAAGTGCAACGGTCTGACCGTGCTCGAAGTCGGCGACTCGGCGTTTGGTGTGCCGGCGCGTATTTCCGCCACGGTTTATCCGGGTGGCAGCGGCATCGTCGACATCGAGCGTGAGGTCAACCTTGGGCAGCCGATTCACTCCAAAGGCGTGATGATCCTCACCGGGTATCTGGGCAGCCGTTATGCGCAGGAATTCCCGTTGGCGATTTCCGCGAGCATCGCTTTGGAGCAATCCTACGGTTACGTTGATGGCGACAGTGCGTCGTTGGGCGAGGCATGCACGCTGATTTCGGCGCTGTCGAAAACCCCGCTCAAGCAGTGCTTCGCGATCACCGGTTCGATCAACCAGTTCGGTGAAGTGCAGGCGGTGGGCGGGGTCAACGAGAAGATCGAAGGCTTCTTCCGCCTCTGCGAAGCACGCGGCTTGACCGGCGAGCAGGGCGCGATCATTCCGCAGGCCAACGTCGCCACGCTGATGCTCGATGAGAAAGTACTGGCGGCGGTGCGTGCCGGGCAATTCCACGTGTACGCGGTGCGTCAGGCCGACGAGGCGTTGAGTCTGTTGGTGGGCGAACCGGCCGGTGAACCGAATGCCGATGGCGAATTCCCCGAAGGCAGCATCAATGCACGGGTGGTGGAGCGCTTGCGTGATATCGCCGAGATGATCAGCGAAGAAGACCTCAAGGAAGCCGAGAAAGAGTTGGCCCAAGAAGCGCTGGCCGAAGCCAAACCGGCCTGAACCTAAACGCGGTCAAACTGTAGGAGTGAGCCTGCTCGCGATAGCGGAGTGTCAGTCGGCGAATAAGTTGCCTGGCACACCGTTATCGCGAGCAGGCTCACTCCTACATTGGTCTTTGTGGTGATCTTCGGGAAAATCGCCACAACTCTGACGCCAATATTCACACAATGACCATTCGGCGCCTTCTGGTCTCATTCGGCTTGCGCAGCGGACTTTTCTTCTATTCTCAGCTCAAGGATATCGACAGTATCACTGGATCGAGCCAGTCCTCCCGTGAGGGCTGAATACCGGCTTCACCGAGGGTCGCCGCCATGTCGCGCAACCTCTGTCTCACCCGTCAATGCCTGGGTCTGGTGACCCGTATCGAATGCGCCATCAAGCCGTTGGCCGGCGATAACGGCATGTGGACGCTGCTCTTCGCCGCCGGCATGGCCGGAGAACAACCTTCCGCCATCAAGGCCCAAGGCCCGTTTCATGGGCCGGTCGCCGCCGAATCGATACTCGACACCATTGTCGAAAGCCTGACCTTGCATGGCTACGAACTGGCCGACGATCCGCAGATCTGGAGTCTGCACCTGCAAGCTCAACTGCGGCAGATCAACGGTGGCCGTGGCCGCGCCCTCTAGGCGCTGCCGCAGGATGCGATCTTTTGATCTTGCTCTTCAATGGGCAGTCTCAGGCACCTGCGCCTTGTCGAGCTTGACCTCAAAGCCGTATTGCACAGTGGCGAGGTCGGTGCGCTGGTAGGTTTCTACGTGAGTCGGGCGGCCATAAAAATAGTGCACGCCGAACAGCGCCGGGCCTTCTGCGCTCGCATCGTGGCTGACAGAAAGAATCTGCTTGAGGTAGTTGCCGCTGTCGTCTTTGACGAAGAAACGCCATTCGTTGGGCGGAAACAATTTCAGGTCCACCACCAGCAGGTTGTTCTTGATCTCCAGACCTTTGGGCAAGGACTTGGCGTCGTATGCCTGCTTGGCCACAGTCGCGAGAAACAGCGGCATTGAGCCGACGGCGATCGCCGGGGTTTCCGGGAACAGGTTCAGGTCGTAAGTGATCGTCGCGCGCAGCGGATCGACCTGGTAAGCCTCGGGCGGCAGTTCGATCGGCTCATCAAGCTTGCCACTGCGCTTTTCAGTGAAGAACGTGACAGGACTGACCCCCGGGCTGAAGTCATCGCCGAGCAATTCATCGTTGAACGTACGGCGATGGGAAAACTCGATGCGCGCAGCGCTCGGTTCTTCCACGGATTGATGGACGCGGATGCCAGCCTTCAATTGGTCCTCGGTCAGGCTCGCGCCTTTGAGCCAGTTGGCTGCCAGATCGTCGTAGACCGTCACTGGCAGGTCCAGCGGCTGGATAGCCTTCTGCGTCGTGTGTTGACTGAACGTGCGAATCGGCAGATCCAGCGATTTGCGCGTCACCGTCGCCGAGGAGAAGTCGAGCACGCTGACTTCCAGAGTGTCGATCGGGCCATTGAAATAGACCTTGTTATAGCGACGCGGGTGCTTGTCCTCGAATGCCTGCTGCTCTTCGGTGAGTTGCTTTTCCAGCGCATCGCTCCAGCCCTTCTGCTGTTGCAGGTAGGCCAGTTGTTTTTCATAGAAGGCCACTTGCTCCGGACTCTCGTTGATCGAGCCGGCGCGTATCAGGTATTGCCCGGTCTTGTCGCGGGCTTGGACGATCAGCGGATTGAGCTGCGTCTCTGCGACTTCCGCAGCCAATGGCAGGCTGTTGCTGAATTCGACTTCGGCGTAGTTGTTTTCGAGCTTCAGCAGTTTGACGCTGAGGTTGTCATTGCTGCGGGTCTGGCCGACGTCTTTTGTCGTCAGGTCGAAGCTGTACAAGCGGCGCGGTGCGATGACTTCGATCTGGCCTTGCAGGCTGACCGGTTGCGGCAGGGACTTCTTGTCCACGTCCAGTCCGTCAATGAACGGGTAGGTCACGGTCAGGTCATCGGGGTTGGTGACGTTGGAGCTGGAGGGGCTGAGCTGAATGCCCGGATCGGTTTCCGACCATTCCGGCTGATAGGCGATCACGCGTTTGTTGCTCAACGTCACCGACTGCCATTCCACACCGTGTGGAAACAAGAAACCGCCGGGAATGTTCAGGTTGAACGGGAACACCGGTTGCAGATCGGTGAGGTAATCGGAGCTGGCATCCTTGTGCAGCACGAACAGGCCGTTGATAAACGTATCGACCAGCGTCTGCGGGGCAGGGTAGTGCTTGAGCACGGCGAGCGCGTCTTCACCGTATTCGGTGCGCGGCGGATTGTCGTTGAGCTTGAGTTGCGCGCGTTCGAGCAGCAGCAGTGAGCCGCCGAGTTCGGTGATGGCGTCCTTGAGTTTGGTGTCGGTGATGGCGTCCAGTGACTGTTCGAACTTTGCCGTTTTTTCTTCAAGGCTGGTGGTGTGTTTTTCGTCGCCGGGCGAGCAACCGCTGATCAACAGAGCAAGGCAAATTCCGGCCGTCGTTATCGGTAATCGCACATCCATTTCCACACGTCCTGTCTGCAGTCGCTGGGCTGTCAATGGTTTCGACACTAGCAGAAAAAAATCATCCGCACGCGCAGGTGGCGGATTTTCGGGCAGTTTCTGGCTGTCACAGGGGGCTGGTATACTCGCCGCCATTTCCACCCCCTTGTGTGAGATTCAATGGAACGCTTTATCGAAAATGCAATGTACGCCTCGCGCTGGCTGCTGGCGCCAATCTATATCGGGCTTTCGCTCGGGTTGCTGGCGCTGGCACTGAAATTTTTCCAGGAAGTGTTCCACATCCTGCCCAACGTTTTTTCGATGGCCGAGTCGGAACTGATTCTGGTGCTGCTGTCGTTGATCGACATGGCACTGGTCGGCGGTCTGCTGGTGATGGTGATGATTTCCGGCTACGAGAACTTCGTCTCTGAACTGAACATCGACGAAGGCAAGGAAAAGCTCAGCTGGCTCGGCACCATGGACTCTTCGTCGTTGAAGATGAAAGTGGCGGCTTCGATCGTGGCGATTTCCTCCATCCACTTGCTGCGCATCTTCATGGACGCCAAGAACGTCGATCCCGAGCACTTGATGTGGTACGTGATAATCCACATGACCTTTGTGGTTTCGGCGTTCGCCATGGGTTACCTGGACAAAGTCACCAAGCACTGATCAACCGTTGATCGCTGCAAAAACACCGCCCGTCTGTTGCGAAACAGACGGGCGGTGTCGTTTGTGGCTTGTGCTTTGGTGCGCGCGAGCATATCCCTGTAGAGGTCCAGACTCGCCACTGTGTGAGGTGCGTTCATGAACCTGCAAGAGCTGAATGCGTTTGCCATCGCCAGGAAGGTCGATGAGTTGAACCTGATCTCCATGGAGGGCGGGATTTATCTGCTCGAAGCGCGGATGCACGGGGCGGCATATCCGTTGAGTGATCCCAAAGGCAAGATGCTGACCCTGCGATCAGTGGAGCATGCGCGGGATCTGCTGCATGCGTTTCCGGTGCTGCCCTTCAATCTTGTACACACCTCGGTGCATGACGAAATGTGCGGCCTGGCCGGTAGTATCGATGAAAGCCTGAAGGTGCCGCTCGCCTGGCGTTCAGCCCTGTAGGCCTTGCGCCCCATCGCCGGGCATCTGTGCTAGTCTGCTCGCCCTTTTGGTTCCGGGCGCGCCGGGACGCGCTGTGCTCGCACGGCAAGTCTTGTGGCCGTCCGCACAGCGGAGCAGTGTCATGTCCGAAGTAAATCTGTCCACCGACGAAACCCGCGTCAGCTACGGCATCGGCCGTCAACTGGGCGACCAGCTGCGCGACAACCCGCCACCGGGCGTTAGCCTGGACGCGATCCTGGCCGGTTTGACCGACGCTTTCGCCGGTAAGGAAAGCCGTGTTGGCCAGGAAGAAATGTCTGCCAGCTTCAAGGTTATCCGCGAAATCATGCAAGCCGAAGCCGCTGCCAAAGCTGAAGCCGCTGCTGGCGAAGGCCTGGCCTTCCTGGCTGAAAACGCCAAGCGTGACGGCATCACTACCCTGGCTTCCGGCCTGCAATTCGAAGTGCTGACTCAGGGCGAAGGCGCCAAGCCGACCCGTGAAGATCAAGTACGTACTCACTACCACGGCACCCTGATCGACGGCACTGTGTTCGACAGCTCCTACGAGCGCGGCCAGCCTGCAGAATTCCCGGTTGGCGGCGTGATCGCCGGCTGGACCGAAGCCCTGCAACTGATGAACGCCGGCAGCAAATGGCGCCTGTACGTGCCGAGCGAACTGGCTTACGGCGCTCAAGGCGTTGGCAGCATCCCGCCGCACAGCGTTCTGGTATTCGACGTCGAGCTGCTGGACGTTCTGTAAGACCGGGCCTGCCTTGATGGCGGGCTAATGTGGGAGCCAGCCTGCTGGCGATAGGGTCGACCGGGTTTTCCTTCAGGACCGCGTTGATACCATCGCCAGCAGGCTGGCTCCCACAGTTTTTTGGGTGATGCTCATAGTTCTATCTTGTGATGCAGTTCACTGGTCGGGCGCAAGGCCCGGGCATAGCAGAACAGGAACAGATTGCGCACCAGCTCCTTGAGCACCAACGGCTCGCTGGAATTGAGACTGCTGACGTCCAGATCCCCTTGATCCTGCAGTTCATGCAAGGCTTCTTCTTCAAGCACCGCACAGACTTCACCGGTTTCCCGATGGAGGATTCTGAGGTAAGGGTGTGGGCGATCCAGCCACGCGTCGATCAAATAAGTCATGGTTCTCATCTCCTTGAAGGGTTTCAATGAGAATAATTCTTATTCGTCAAATAGCAAGCGTCTATTGGCGGATTCTGAAATTTTCCGGGTAAAGATTGCGTAAGGTCAAAACGGCTGGCGTTTGGCTATTGCGCGGTTTTGCTGGGGGGGAGCGGGGAGGGCGAAGCTCCATCCCACGCCTGGCGCGGGATGGATGACAGCGGAATCAGACCTTTCTGACGAACTCGGATTTGAGTTTCATCGGGCCGATACCGTCGATCTTGCAGTCGATGTCGTGGTCGCCATCGCACAGACGGATGTTCTTGACCTTGGTGCCGACCTTGACCACCAGCGAAGTGCCCTTGACCTTCAGATCCTTGATCACGGTGATGGTGTCGCCGTCCTGCAGGACGTTGCCGACCGAGTCTTTCTTCACGGCATCATCAGACGCCACTTCGGCTTCGCCGCTGGCGGACCACTCGTGGGCGCACTCCGGGCACACCAGTTGGGTACCGTCTTCGTAGGTGTATTCGGAATTGCATTTCGGGCAGGGTGGCAACGTGCTCACTAAGGCTCCTTGGGTGTGGATCGCTAAAAGTCGCACATTGTATAGGGTTTTAGTTTTTCAGGCAGTCAAATGCAAAAGATCGCAGCATCGACAACCCCTGTAGGAGCTGCCGAAGGCTGCGATCTCTTGATTTTGCTTCAGCGGTATCAGTGCGTACGGGCGACCGCAAACTCGCTCAGTTCAACCAGCGCATCGCGGTATTCGCTGGCTGGCAGTGCATCGAGGCACTTGATCGCGCGGGCCACGTAATCACGGGCCAGTTGCGCGGTGTATTCCAGCGAACCAGAAGCCTCCACAGCAATGCGGATGCTTTCCAGATCTTCGATCCCGCCTTTCTGGATCGCCTGACGCACCAGTGCAGCCTGTTCCGGCGTGCCTTCGCGCATGGTGTAGATCAGCGGCAGGGTCGGTTTGCCTTCGGCCAGATCGTCACCGACGTTCTTGCCCAGGGTTTCCGCGTCGCCCTTGTAGTCGAGCAAGTCGTCGACCAACTGGAACGCCACACCGAGGTGATCACCGAAGGTGCGCAGGGCTTCGCTCTGCTCAGCGGTAGCACCGGCCAATGCAGCGGCGCTGTGGGTCGAAGCTTCGAAGAGCATCGCGGTCTTGCCGCGGATGACTTCCATATAGGTTTCTTCGGTGGTGCTGGCGTCGCGCACCTTGGACAGTTGCAGTACTTCGCCTTCAGCGATGATGCGCGTGGCCTGGGACAGGATCTTCATCACCGGCATCGAGCCCAGTTCGACCATCATTTCAAACGAGCGCGAGTACAGGAAATCGCCGACCAGCACGCTCGGGGCGTTGCCCCACATGGCGTTGGCGGTCGAACGGCCACGGCGCATGCCGGACATGTCGACCACGTCGTCATGCAGCAGGGTGGCGGTGTGCAGGAATTCGATGGTGGCGGCCAGCAGGCGCATGTCGTCGCCTTCGCGACCCAGGGCCTTGCCACACAGCAACACTAATAAAGGACGCAGACGTTTGCCGCCGGCCGAGGTAATGTAATCGCCGATTTTCGATACCAGCGGTACTCGGGAAGTCAGCTGCTTCTTGATGATGCCGTCGACGGCGCTAAAATCGTCCGCCACCGCGCGGTAGAAAGCTTGGGGTTGCATCAGCGAGAGTCGCTCCAGAAGGGTTGCGCGGCATGCTAGGACCCCCATCCAGACCTGTCAAGGCGCGATAGACGGCTACTTGCAAGCCTGCGGCACCTTGCGTACAATCGCGCACCCTGAACTTCCTGGGCAGCACCTGCCTTACGCAATTGCAACGGGCCTTCCAGCCTTATGCAGCCATGCCAGCCAATACCTCTTCTTATAAAGAGCTGGGTGAGCAGGATTATCGGAGAAATACCATGTCTTATGCAGTAATCGTTACTGGCGGCAAGCAGTACAAAGTCGCCCCGGGTGAATACCTGAAGATCGAAAAACTGGAAATCGCTACCGGCGAATCCGTTACCTTTGATCGCGTTCTGTTGGTTGCCAATGGCGACGACGTGAATATCGGCGCTCCAGTTGTTGCTGGCGCTACCGTTGTGGCTGAAGTGATCTCCCAAGGTCGTCACGATAAAGTCCGCATCATCAAGTTCCGTCGCCGTAAGCACCACATGAAGCGTATGGGCCACCGCCAGTGGTACACCGAGATCAAAATCACCGGTATTCAGGCTTAATTTCAGCCTAATTCCTCACTAGGAGAATTGACTCATGGCACACAAAAAAGCTGGTGGTAGTACCCGTAACGGTCGCGACTCAGAAGCCAAACGCCTTGGCGTTAAGATGTATGGCGGCCAGAAAATCATTCCGGGCAACATCATCGTGCGTCAGCGCGGCACCCAATTCCACGCTGGCTACGGCGTTGGCATGGGTAAGGATCACACCCTCTTCGCGAAAATCGAAGGCGTGATCAAGTTTGAAGTAAAAGGCGCGTTCAACCGCCGTTACGTGAGCGTTGTCGCAGCTTAATTGCGCGATCGCTGGAAAAGCCCTGTCTCGCGACGGGGCTTTTTCGTTTGTGGGGTGAGTCTCTTGCAAAACTGTTTGTATGGGCTGTCGGCGTGCGATGCAGGTCGTGTTTTGGGGTCGCTGCGCTCATTTTTGCAAGAGTCTTATGTCTTGATTGTTTTTCGGCTCGTCCGTATGGCGAGAGGCGTTTGTTATGAAGTTTGTTGATGAAGTATCGATTCGCGTAAAGGCTGGTGACGGCGGCAATGGCGCCATGAGTTTCCGTCGGGAAAAATTCATCGAAAACGGTGGCCCGAACGGCGGTGATGGTGGTGACGGCGGTTCCATCTACATGATGGCTGACGAAAACCTCAACACTCTGGTCGACTACCGTTACACCCGGCACTTCGATGCCGAGCGTGGCTCTAACGGCGGCAGCACCGACTGCACCGGTAAAAAAGGTGAAGACCTGATCCTGCGCGTGCCGGTCGGCACTACGGTGATCGACTCTGCTACTCAGGAAGTGATTGGTGACCTGACCAAGGCTGGCCAGAAACTGATGGTAGTGCAGGGTGGTTGGCACGGTCTGGGTAACACCCGTTTCAAATCCAGTACCAACCGGGCGCCGCGTCAGACCACGCCGGGTAAGCCGGGTGAGCAGCGCGACCTGAAACTGGAAATGAAAGTACTGGCTGACGTCGGTCTGCTGGGCTTGCCGAACGCCGGTAAAAGTACCTTTATCCGTTCCGTTTCTGCGGCCAAGCCGAAAGTCGCCGACTACCCGTTCACCACGCTGGTGCCAAACCTCGGTGTGGTCAGCGTCGATCGCTGGAAGAGCTTTGTCATTGCCGACATTCCGGGTCTGATCGAAGGCGCTTCCGACGGTGCTGGCCTGGGCATTCGCTTCCTCAAGCACTTGGCGCGTACGCGTCTGTTGCTGCACCTCGTCGATATGGCGCCGCTGGATGATTCCAGCGCGCCGGATGCCGCTGAAGTGATCGTCAACGAACTGATCAAGTTCAGTCCGTCCCTGGCCGAGCGTGATCGCTGGCTGGTGCTGAACAAGTGCGACCAGATCCTTGAAGAAGAGCACGATGAGCGCGTCAAGGAAATCGTTGATCGCCTGGAGTGGACTGGCCCGGTCTACGTGATCTCGGCGATCGCCAAGATCGGTACCGAGCGTCTGTGCCACGACATCATGCGTTACATGGAAGATCGCGCCGATCGCTTGGCCAATGACCCGGCTTACAAGGAAGAGCTGGCCGACCTCGATCAGCGCATCGAAGACGAAGCCCGTGCGCAGCTGCAGGCGCTGGATGACAAGCGTGCCCTGCGTCGCAGCGGCGTGAAGTCGGTCCATGACATCGGCGACGATGATTGGGACGAAGAAGATGTGGATGACGAAGACGGTCCGGAAATCATTTACGTGCGTGACTGATTCGTTGGGTAGGCGCTGCCGCAGGCTGCGATCTTTTGACCTTTAGAAGATCGCTGGTGTGTGCTGAGTCTTCATCTCAGGGCGGTGTTATCATCGCTGCAAGCCGTTTTTCTAAGGCGCCGCTCAATCGAGCGGCGTTTTAGTATCTGGAAATCGCAAGTCACAAATAACGTCATGGGCGGCGCTGGGTCGCGTTGCCCTCAAGCTAAGGTTGAAGATGATGCGGAGCAAGGTGACAGGTGCGCAGCGTTGGGTCGTGAAGATCGGCAGCGCTTTGCTGACAGCTGATGGCAAAGGGCTGGATCGCGCGGCAATGAGTGTCTGGGTGGAGCAGATGGTGGCCTTGCATGAGGCTGGCGTCGAGTTGGTGCTGGTGTCCTCCGGGGCGGTAGCGGCCGGCATGAGCCGTTTGGGCTGGACCGCACGACCCAGTGCGATGCATGAGCTCCAGGCGGCTGCGGCAATTGGTCAGATGGGCTTGGTGCAGGCGTGGGAATCGAGCTTCGCCGAGCATGGCCGGCACACTGCGCAGATTCTGCTGACGCATGACGATTTGTCCGACCGCAAGCGCTACCTCAACGCCCGCAGCACTTTGCGCGCATTGGTCGAGCTGAAAGTCATCCCGGTGATCAACGAAAACGACACCGTGGTCACCGACGAAATCCGTTTCGGCGACAACGACACGCTCGCGGCGCTGGTGGCCAACCTGGTCGAGGCGGATCTGCTGGTGATCCTGACCGACCGCGATGGCATGTTTGACGCCGATCCGCGCAACAATCCCGAGGCGCAGCTGATTTACGAAGCGCGCGCTGATGATCCGAGTCTCGATGCGGTAGCGGGCGGCACGGGTGGTGCGCTGGGGCGTGGCGGTATGCAGACCAAGTTGCGAGCGGCGCGACTGGCTGCGCGTTCCGGTGCGCACACCATCATTGTTGGTGGGCGTCTTGAGCGTGTGCTTGATCGCCTGAAGGCGGGTGAGCGTATCGGTACGTTGCTGTCGCCTGAGCGCGGCATGCTCGCGGCACGCAAGCAATGGCTGGCCGGGCATCTGCAGACTCGCGGCACGTTGGTGCTGGATGATGGTGCGGTGTCGGCGCTGTCACAGGGCAATAAAAGTTTGCTGCCGGTAGGTGTGAAGTTGGTGCAGGGCAGTTTCCGTCGCGGTGAAATGGTCGTCTGCGTGGCGCCCGATGGTCGTGAGATTGCCCGAGGCCTGGCTAACTACAGCGCGCTGGAAGCACAAAAAATTATCGGTCAGTCGTCGGATGCGATTGTCGGTTTGCTCGGTTACATGGCGGAGCCTGAACTGGTTCACCGTGACAACCTGATTCTGGTCTAAGGAAAATTCGATGCGTTTAGCGAAAGGATTGTTGGGCTTGCTGATGGCGATGCCATTGCTGGCCTCGGCCGAGGAAATCGGTCAGGTGTCGACGGTGTTCAAGTTTGTCGGTCCGAACGACCGCATTGTGGTCGAGGCTTTCGATGATCCGAAAGTTGAGGGGGTGACCTGCTACCTGTCGCGCGCCAAGACGGGCGGTGTGAAGGGTGGCCTGGGTCTGGCTGAAGATCGCGCAGAAGCGTCGATCGCTTGCCGTCAGGTCGGCCCGATCAAGTTCAAGGGTGATCTGAAGGATGGCGATGAGGTGTTCAAGGAGCGGACTTCGCTGGTATTCAAGACCATGCAGGTGGTGCGATTCCTGGACAAGAAGCGCAATACGCTGGTGTATCTGGTCTACAGCGATCGCTTGATCGAAGGCAGTCCGCAGAATGCCGTGACCGCGATCCCGATCCTGCCGTGGGTACCCGTCCAGCAATAACACCGCAAATCCAACTGTAGGAGTGAGCCTGCGTCAGATATGTATTTGCTGACTGACACACTGCCATCGTCGGAACGCCGCCCGGAGCAGGCTCACTCCTACATTTTTTTTGCGCTGTATTTGCTAAATCACAGGCAATAAAAAACCGACCCTAAGGTCGGTTTTTTAATGACTACGTCGGATTAAGCAGCTTCTTTCAGCGCTTTGACGTGGCCATTCAGGCGGCTCTTATGGCGAGCAGCCTTGTTCTTGTGGATGATGCCTTTATCGGCCATACGGTCGATAACTGGCACAGCCAGAACGTAAGCAGCTTGAGCTTTGGCAGCGTCTTTTGCGTCGATGGCCTTAACTACATTCTTGATGTAGGTACGAACCATGGAACGCAGGCTGGCGTTGTGGCTGCGACGCTTCTCAGCCTGTTTTGCACGTTTTTTGGCGGAAGGTGAGTTGGCCACCGTCGAGCTCCTCGAAAGACTTTTTAGGAAATAGCAAACAAAATAGGCCGCGAATCATGCCGATGAGTTGAAGTCTTGTCAAGGGCACTTGAAACGTTCCGCTAAGTGGTAGGTATAAAGAGGCGGGATATTTATTTCCGGCGCTTGACCTGTAAACTCGCGAGCTTTGGCTCTGTGCTGCTGCGGCGCGGAGTATCGCACAAGTAGGCGCTTTGTTCGCCTGCTGTTTATCGACAGGCACAAATTCCCTCAATGAATCTGCTCAAATCGTTGGCCGCCGTCAGCTCTATCACGATGCTTTCCCGGATTCTGGGCTTTGTTCGTGACACGCTGATTGCTCGTACTTTCGGCGCCGGGATGGCGACGGATGCCTTCTTTATTGCCTTCAAACTGCCCAATCTGCTGCGGCGTATCTTCGCTGAGGGCGCTTTCTCGCAGGCATTCGTGCCGATTCTCGCTGAATACAAAAGCCAGAAGGGTGAAGAGGCGACCCGAACCTTTATTGCCTATGTGTCGGGTCTGCTGACGCTGGTATTGGCGGTAGTGACGGCGCTGGGCATGATCGCTGCGCCCTGGGTGATCTGGGCGACGGCCCCGGGTTTTACCGATACGCCGGAAAAATTCCAGCTCACCTCCGATCTGTTGCGGGTGACGTTCCCCTATATATTGCTGATCTCCCTGTCCTCACTGGCGGGCGCGATTCTCAATACCTGGAACCGTTTCTCGGTGCCGGCCTTTGTGCCGACGTTGCTCAACGTCAGCATGATCGTGTTTTCGCTGTTCCTCACGCCGTACTTCGATCCGCCGGTGATGGCGCTGGGCTGGGCGGTACTGGTCGGTGGACTGGCGCAGTTGCTCTATCAGCTGCCGCACCTGAAAAAGATCGGCATGCTGGTGCTGCCGCGCCTGAACCTGCGCGATACCGGCGTCTGGCGCGTAATGAAGCAGATGCTGCCGGCGATTCTCGGCGTGTCGGTCAGCCAGATCTCGCTGATCATCAACACCATCTTCGCCTCGTTTCTGGTCGCAGGCTCGGTGTCGTGGATGTATTACGCCGATCGCTTGATGGAGCTGCCTTCGGGCGTGCTTGGCGTGGCATTGGGCACGATTCTGCTGCCGACGCTGGCGAAAACTTACGCGAGCAAAGATCGCCATGAGTACTCGCGAATCCTCGATTGGGGCCTGCGCCTGTGCTTTGTGCTGGTGCTGCCCTGTGCGCTGGCGCTGGGGATTCTCGCCGAGCCGCTGACTGTTTCGCTATTCCAGTACGGGCAGTTCAGTGGCTTCGACGCCGAAATGACTCAGCGCGCATTGATTGCTTACTCTGTGGGTCTGCTCGGGATTATTGTGATCAAAGTGTTGGCTCCGGGCTTTTATGCGCAACAGAACATCCGTACACCGGTAAAAATCGCAATCTTTACCCTGGTGGTCACTCAGCTGTTCAACCTGGTGCTGATTGGCCCGTTAGCGCACGCGGGGCTGGCACTGGCGATCAGTGCCGGTGCCTGTCTCAACGCCGGACTGCTGTTCTATCAACTGCGTAAACAGCAGATGTATCAGCCGCAGCCGGGTTGGGCCAAGTTTGGTTTCAAACTGGTGATCGCGGTGGCGGTAATGTCGGCAGTGTTGCTGCTTGGCATGCATTTCATGCCGGCGTGGGATCAAGGGCACATGCTTGAGCGCTTCCTGCGTCTGGGCGCATTGGTTGCGGCGGGCGTGGTGTCCTATTTCGGTATGTTGCTGTTGCTCGGTTTCCGCTTGCGTGATTTCAATCGCAAGGCCTTGAGCTGAGGTTTTACCCTTTATAAACAGGCGCGGGCCGGCAGTTTTGTCGGCTCGTTCACTTTGCGTTACGGTGTTGCCTGTCGTCGACCGTCGGGTGTGGTTATAATCGACCACTTTATGAGCAAGAAGCGCGTTATGCAGCTGGTTCGAGGCCTCCACAATCTGCGCCCCCAGCATCGGGGCTGCGTCGCCACTATTGGCAACTTTGACGGTGTTCACCGTGGTCACCAGGCTATCCTGGCCCGACTGCGTGAGCGTGCGCTCGAGTTGGGCGTACCCAGCTGCGTGGTGATTTTCGAGCCGCAGCCACGGGAATTCTTTGCCCCCGAGACCGCGCCGGCGCGTCTGGCCCGCTTGCGTGACAAGCTGCAATTGCTGGCTGCCGAAGGCGTCGACCGGGTGTTGTGCCTGGCGTTCAACCAGCGCTTGAGCAAGCTCAGCGCCAGTGAGTTCGTCGACACCATCCTCGTTGATGGTCTCGGCGTGCAGCATCTGGAAGTCGGTGACGATTTCCGTTTCGGTTGCGACCGCCTCGGCGATTTCGACTTCCTGCTGCAGGCCGGGCAGATGCACGGTTTTACCGTCGAAGCCGCGCAAACCGTCGAACTGGACGGCATTCGCGTCAGCAGTACGCAGGTGCGTAATGCATTGGCTGCCGCCGATTTTGCCTTGGCCGAACGTTTGCTCGGTCGCCCGTACCGCATTGCCGGTCGCGTGCTGCACGGCCAGAAACTGGCCCGGCAACTGGGTACGCCCACTGCCAACATTCAACTCAAACGTCGTCGCGTGCCGTTCACAGGTGTGTATCTGGTGAATGTCGATATCGACGGCAAGACCTGGCCCGGTGTCGCTAATATCGGCGTACGGCCCACGGTACAAGGTGATGGCAAGGCCCACCTTGAAGTCCATCTTCTAGATTTTGCCGGCGATCTGTATGACCGGCGTTTGACGGTGGTTTTCCACCAAAAGCTGCGTGAAGAGCAGCGCTTCGCCTCCCTGGAGGCATTGAAAACGGCGATCAATGCGGATGTCGCCACCGCCCGTGCACTAGCCGCACCTAGCGCCCATCGCTAATGAAGAGCCTTAAATGACCGACTATAAAGCCACGCTAAACCTTCCGGACACCGCCTTCCCAATGAAGGCCGGCCTGCCACAGCGCGAACCGCAGATCCTGCAGCGCTGGGACAGTATTGGCCTGTACGGAAAGTTGCGCGAGATTGGCAAGGATCGTCCGAAGTTCGTTCTGCACGACGGTCCTCCGTATGCCAACGGCACGATCCACATCGGTCACGCACTGAACAAGATTCTCAAGGACATGATCATCCGCTCGAAGACCCTGTCGGGCTTCGACGCGCCGTACGTTCCGGGTTGGGACTGCCACGGCCTGCCGATCGAGCACAAGGTTGAAGTGACCCACGGCAAAAATCTGGGCGCGGACAAGACCCGCGAGCTGTGCCGTGCCTACGCCACCGAGCAAATCGAAGGGCAGAAGTCCGAATTCATCCGTCTCGGCGTGCTGGGCGATTGGGCCAACCCGTACAAGACCATGGATTTCAAGAACGAGGCCGGTGAAATCCGCGCCCTCGCCGAAATCGTCAAGGGCGGTTTCGTGTTCAAGGGCCTCAAGCCTGTGAACTGGTGCTTCGACTGCGGCTCGGCCCTGGCTGAAGCGGAAGTCGAGTACGAGAACAAAAAGTCATCGACCATCGACGTAGCATTCCCGATCGCCGACGAAGCCCAACTGGCTGCTGCGTTCGGTCTGCCGTCGTTGAGCAAACCTGCCTCGATCGTGATCTGGACCACCACCCCGTGGACCATCCCGGCCAACCAGGCGCTGAACGTTCACCCGGAATTCAACTACGCCCTGGTCGACATCGGCGACAAGCTGCTGGTACTGGCTGAAGAGCTGGTCGAAGCCTGCCTGACGCGCTATGGCGTCGAAGGCTCGGTCATCGCGACCACCACCGGTAAACAGCTGGAACTGATCAACTTCCGTCATCCGTTCTATGATCGTCTGTCGCCGGTGTATCTGGCTGACTACGTCGAACTGGGTGCTGGCACCGGCGTGGTTCACTCCGCTCCGGCCTACGGCGTGGATGACTTCGTGACCTGCAAGAAGTACGGCATGGTTAACGACGACATCCTTAATCCAGTGCAGAGCAACGGCGTGTACGTGCCGTCGCTGGAATTCTTCGGCGGCCAGTTCATCTGGAAGGCCAACCCGGCCATCGTCGACAAGCTGACCGAAGTCGGTGCGCTGCTGCACACCACCGTCATCGAACACAGCTACATGCACTGCTGGCGCCACAAGACCCCGCTGATCTACCGCGCCACCGCGCAGTGGTTCATCGGCATGGACAAGCAGCCGACCACCGGCGACACCCTGCGTCAGCGCTCGCTCAAAGCCATCGAAGAGACCCAGTTCGTTCCGGCCTGGGGCCAGGCGCGTCTGCACTCGATGATCGCCAACCGTCCGGACTGGTGCATCTCGCGTCAGCGCAACTGGGGCGTGCCGATCCCGTTCTTCCTCAACAAGGAAAGCGGCGAACTGCACCCACGCACCGTCGAGCTGATGGAAGAAGTGGCCAAGCGCGTTGAAGTCGAAGGTATCGAAGCCTGGTTCAAGATGGACGCTGCCGAGTTGCTCGGCGACGAAGCGCCGCTGTACGACAAGATCAGCGACACCCTCGACGTCTGGTTCGACTCGGGCACCACGCACTGGCACGTCCTGCGCGGTTCGCACCCGATGGGTCACGAAACCGGCCCGCGTGCCGATCTGTACCTGGAAGGTTCCGACCAACACCGTGGCTGGTTCCACTCGTCGCTGCTGACCGGCTGCGCCATCGACAATCACGCGCCGTACCGCGAACTGCTGACCCACGGTTTCACCGTCGACGAAGCCGGTCGCAAGATGTCCAAGTCGCTGGGCAACGTGATCGCGCCGCAGAAAGTCAACGATACTCTGGGCGCCGACATCATGCGTCTGTGGGTTGCTTCGACTGACTACTCCGGTGAAATGGCGGTTTCCGATCAGATCCTGCAACGCAGTGCGGACGCTTATCGTCGTATCCGAAACACCGCGCGCTTCCTGCTTTCGAACCTGAGCGGTTTCAACCCGGCTACCGACATTCTGCCGGCCGAAGAAATGCTCGCGCTGGATCGTTGGGCAGTCGACCGTACCTTGCTGCTGCAACGCGAGTTGCAAGAGCACTACGGCGAATACCGTTTCTGGAACGTTTACTCGAAGATCCACAACTTCTGCGTGCAGGAGCTGGGTGGTTTTTACCTCGACATCATCAAGGACCGTCAGTACACCACTGGCGCCAACAGCAAGGCCCGCCGTTCGGCGCAAACCGCGCTGTTCCACATCTCCGAAGCGCTGGTGCGCTGGATCGCGCCGATCCTCGCCTTCACCGCCGACGAACTGTGGGAATACCTGCCGGGCGAGCGTAACGAATCGGTGATGCTCAACACCTGGTACGAAGGTTTGACCGAACTGCCGGCCGACGTTGAACTCGGCCGCGACTACTGGGAGCGCGTGATGGCGGTCAAGGTAGCGGTCAACAAAGAAATGGAAATCCAGCGCGCAGCGAAAGCTGTCGGTGGCAACCTGCAAGCCGAAGTGACGCTGTACGCCGAAGACGCCCTGAGCGCCGACCTGGCCAAGTTGAGCAACGAACTGCGCTTTGTCTTGATCACCTCGACGGCCAGCGTTGCACCGTTTGTACAGGCTCCGGCCGACGCGGTAGTGACTGAAGTCAGCGGCCTGAAGCTGAAGATCGTCAAATCGGCCTTCCCGAAATGCGCCCGTTGCTGGCACTGCCGTGAAGACGTCGGTGTGAACCCGGAGCATCCGGAAATCTGCGGTCGTTGCGTCGACAACATCAGCGGCGCTGGCGAGGTTCGTCACTATGCCTAATGCCGTTGGCCGTTTTGGACGGTTGAGCTGGCTGTGGTTGAGTTTGCTGGTTCTGGTCATCGACCAGGCCAGCAAGTTCTACTTCGAAGGCAGGCTCGAAATGTTCCAGCAGATCGTGATCATTCCCGATTACTTCAGCTGGACCCTGGCTTACAACACCGGCGCGGCGTTCAGCTTCCTGGCGGACAGCTCCGGCTGGCAGCGCTGGCTGTTCGCCCTGATCGCGATTGTGGTCAGTGCGGTGCTGGTGGTCTGGCTCAAGCGCCTGGGCCGCAACGAAACCTGGCTGGCCGTCGCTTTGGCGCTGGTGCTAGGTGGTGCGCTGGGCAATCTGTATGACCGCATTGCCTTGGGCCATGTGATCGATTTCATTCTGGTGCACTGGCAGAACCGCTGGTACTTCCCGGCGTTCAACTTCGCTGACAGCGCGATTACCGTTGGCGCGGTGATGTTGGCACTGGATATGTTCAAAAGTAAAAAGACCGGAGAAGCCGTTCATGACTGAACAGGTATTGGCTGAGCAACGCATCGGCCAGAACACGGAAGTCACTTTGCACTTTGCATTGCGCCTGGAGAACGGCGACACCGTCGACAGTACGTTCGACAAAGCCCCGGCGACCTTCAAGGTCGGCGACGGCAACCTGCTGCCGGGTTTCGAAGCGGCGCTGTTCGGCTTCAAGGCTGGCGACAAGCGTACGCTGACCGTCGAGCCGGAAAACGCCTTCGGCCAGCCGAACCCGCAGAACGTACAGATCATCCCGCGTTCGCAGTTCGTCGACATGGAGTTGTCACCGGGTTTGCTGGTGATCTTCAACGATGCGGCCAATACTGAGTTGCCGGGTGTGGTGAAAGAGTTCGATGACGCGCAAGTGACCATCGACTTCAACCACCCGCTGGCGGGCAAGACGCTGACCTTTGACGTGGAAATCATTTCCGTCAAAGCTCTGTAAAAATGTGGGAGCGAGCAAGCTCGCTCCCACCCAGTTGGTTATTCATTGTTTTCGCGCGCAAGACACGAGGCACAGCATGCAAATCAAACTCGCCAACCCCCGTGGCTTCTGCGCTGGCGTGGACCGGGCGATCGAAATCGTCAACCGCGCCCTGGAAGTCTTCGGGCCGCCGATCTACGTGCGTCACGAGGTGGTGCACAACAAGTTCGTCGTTGAAGACCTGCGCAGCCGCGGGGCGATCTTCGTCGAAGAGCTGGATCAGGTGCCGGACGACGTTATCGTGATCTTCAGTGCTCACGGCGTATCCCAGGCCGTACGCACCGAAGCCGCCGGCCGTGGCCTGAAAGTGTTCGACGCCACCTGCCCGCTGGTGACCAAGGTGCACATTGAGGTGGCTAAATACAGCCGCGATGGCCGTGAGTGCATTTTGATCGGCCACGCCGGACACCCGGAAGTCGAAGGCACCATGGGCCAGTATGACGGCAGCAATGGCGGCGCGATTTACCTCGTCGAAGACGAGAAAGACGTCGCCGAGCTGCAGGTGCAGAACCCGGATAAACTGGCTTTCGTGACCCAGACCACGCTGTCGATGGACGACACCAGTCGCGTCATCGATGCATTGCGCACGCGCTTCCCGGCCATCGGCGGTCCGCGCAAGGACGACATCTGCTACGCCACGCAAAACCGTCAGGACGCGGTCAAGCAACTGGCCGACGAGTGCGACGTGGTGCTGGTAGTTGGCAGCCCGAACAGCTCCAACTCCAACCGTCTGCGTGAGCTTGCCGAGCGCATGGCCACACCGGCCTACCTGATTGACGGCGCGGAAGACCTGCAAAAGAGCTGGTTCGATGGCGTTGAGCGTATCGGCATCACCGCCGGTGCCTCCGCGCCGGAAGTACTGGTGCGTGGCGTGATTCAGCAACTGCAGGCTTGGGGCGCCACCGGTGCCGATGAGCTGGCCGGTCGCGAAGAGAACATCACGTTCTCGATGCCTAAAGAGCTGCGCGTGCGTTCGATCTGACACGCTGGCTTTTGTGGCACAGCGCCTGCTCAGTTTCTTGGCTGTTCAGGCGTACACGGCCGGTCGCCGCCAGTACTATCTGACGCTGGCTGACCGGCTCGCGAGCCGAGCAGACATGTAATGTCCCTGCCTGAAATGCCCGCCCGGGCATCAGCGGTTGCCCCAGACTGCTGAAGCGTACGTAACGACTCACCGACCAATTGCCGACAATTGGCACCTGCGTGTCGCTCACACTTTCTTGTAGCAGTGGATTGTTGCTGTCTTTCTGCCCCTTGCCGCTGATATCCAGAATGATCCGCCAGCCCTGACTCCAGTCGCCGTTGATGCCATGAATCACCACGCTCTGATTGCGCGTGATGGCCAGTGTGCGGGCGTTGCGAAGGCCATCGAGCAGCGATTGCGCCGCTTGATCCCGATGGTTCGATTCTCTGAGCGTGGCAAACGCCGGACTGACCAGCAGCAGAACAATTGCGCCAATCGCCAGTCCCATAAGCAGTTCTATCAGGCTGAAACCCTGTTGCGACATGAAAACTCCCTCCATGGAGTGAGATGAACGGCGCGCTCCGTGCGCCGGGCAGGGCAAATCAACCGACGCGGGCCGGTTGAATGTTCTAGCGTGTAGAAGCAGGTATAGCCGACGGCAACGGAGGGCATCGATGGATCTTCGTACAAAAGGTTTCACGCTGATCGAGTTGTTGGTTGCGATCGCGATCTTCGTGATTCTGATCACCCTGGCGGTGCCGGCATTCACCCGTTCGGTTCAGGGCAGCAAGGCTGATACCGAGATGGGCGACCTGCAACGGGCGATCAACTTCGCCAGGCTCGAAGCCATCGACCGAGGCACTACCCTGCGTCTGCGCCCGACCGCCGGTGGCAGCGTCTGGGCCAGTGAGTTGTCGGTTTACGACAGTACTGGCACTTCGGCCAATGTGTTGCGGGTTGTTCCCGCGATGAGCAGTGGCGCAACTCTGACGCTACCCTCAGGAGTGACCGCACTGGATTTCAATAACCTCGGTGGTCTGGCAGCGCCGTCGACGGCGGTGACCATCAGTTACACGTTGGGAACGCAAAGCAGGACGCTGAATGTGTGTTTGAACGGACGAATTCAATTGGGTGGAAGTTGCGGATGAGGGCAGGGAGTCAACACGTACAGCAGGGCATGACGCTGATCGAGGTGCTGGTCGCGTTGCTGATTCTGACGGTCGGGCTGCTGGGCGCGGCAGCGGTGCAACTGAATGCGCTGAAATACACCGACAGCTCACGGATGACCAGTCAGGCCAGTTTCATTGCCTACGACATGATGGACCGCATCCGCGCCAATTCCGGCGCCGACTACACCGTCACGCCGCCGACTTCGGGCAACTTGAGCGTTGCGCGTGATCAGGATCTCTACGATTTCACCACCAACATCGTCAACTTCGGCGGCCCGACCGCGACAGGCAGCATCACCCTCAATCAGCGGGTTTACACGATTACCATCAACTGGAGCGATGCGCGAGCCGCCAACAGCGCCAGCGCTCAACGCAGTTTTGTCCTGACCAGCCGCGCCGCCGTCGATCCGGTGGCTACACCATGAGGCGTGGTCAGCGTGGTTTTGGTCTGATCGAGATGCTCGTCGCCCTGGCACTGGGGCTGATTGTGGTGCTGGGCGTGGTGCAGATTTTCATCGCGGCGAAAAATACCTATGTCAGTCAGAACAGCGCCGCCGCGATGCAGGAAGACGCGCGGTTCGTGTTGAGCAAAATGATTCAGGAAATTCGCATGGTCGGGATGTTCGGTTGTCTGGGCACCATCCTCGATTCGAGCTCCGCGGGCGACTTCAACGCTGCGCAGGTCATGCCGATCAACTGGGACAATGCCAACCTGAAACTGACACTGGTGACCGCCGATATCGGCAGCGGCGGGGGCACGCCAACCTGGACGGTGCTCTCCGACTGCCGCAATAGCGCAACGGCCTATACCGGCTTGCGCTCCCCGGCGAGCGGGCAAATCGCGTTCCCGATCCGGCGTCTGATCTACAGCTTCAGCAACAATCAGATTCTCATGGGCACCGGCAGCGGCACACCGACCCAGCAGGTGTTGGTGAACAATGTCAGTGCATTCAACGTGACGTTTGGTCTGGCCAGTTCGGCGACGGATGTGGCGGCCTCGACCTACAGCGCCAACCCCGCCGATCCGGCGCGCATTCGCAGTGTGCGGCTGAGCCTGACCCTCAACGATCCGAACAATCGGGTGCGCAATCAAACCTTCAACGTGGTTGCCGCTTTGCGCAACCGCTTGCAGTGAGGGCGCGCTGATGAGGATTTCTCTTCACTCCCGTCAGACTCAGCAAGGCATGGTGTTGCTGGTCAGTCTGGTATTCCTGCTGTTGTTGACCCTGATTGGTTTGTCGTCGATGCAAAGCGCCAACCTGCAGGAAAAAATGGCCGGCAGTGTGAGCCTGCGCAATCAGTCGTTCCAGACGGCCGAGGCGGCTCTGCGTGTTGGGGAGAGCGCTGTGCAACTGGACAGTTATTCGCTCGCCGTGTGCAGCGGCACCACCCAATGCGCACCGCCGGCGGAGTCGTCGGTGGTCAGTGCGGCGGGGTTCAACTCGACCTCCGGGGTGACCTGGATCGCCGCCGGCAATGGTTTCTATGGTGTGCAGAACATCGGCACCACACTGACCGCCGTCAACGTGCCGAGCAACACCTCTGCGACGTTGTATCGCGTCACCGCTGTCGGCATTGCCGGCAGCTCGCGCAGTGTGGTGGAGAGTGTCTATGCGAAGTATTGAACGCTGCACATCGCTGCTGCTCGGCCTGCTGCTGAGCTTGTATCTGGCGACGCCCGTCTATGCATTCACGCCCTCTGATTCGCCGCTGTTGAGTGCTGCAGCGGTGCCACCGAATGTGATGCTGCTGATCGATGATTCGGGGAGTATGAATAGCATCATTTACGCCGCCGGATTTGATCCGAACATCAACCGTGCACCCGCCCGGCAGTGCAATGCCTTCCTGGGATTGTGCTCTGCGCTCAATGCTCCGCAGATCACCGGCGACACGGTGTTTCTATCGAGCCTGCCGACCTCCGGGTGCTCGGGCGGCGCCTATGCGTTCTACAACAACAGCGTGGCGCCGTTATGCCTGAAGCTGCCCGACCCCGTAGGCAATGAGAACACCCGATATTCCGCCGATTACATTTCCTATATCGTCGGCCTGGCCACGAGCAACGGCACCCGTGACTTCACCACAGGGGCGATTCCCAACGATTACCGAATGAACGTTGCGCGTAACGTGTCGACGGCGCTGGTCACCAGCAGTCGCACTTTGCGTATTGGTCTGTCGACTTTCAACCCGGTCACCAACAACGACTCTGGTAATGGCGGTTATATCGCCCGCTCGATCAGCGACTTGGCGCCGGTGTCCGGGAGCGTCACGCAGGCGCAGGCAGACACCAACTACAACGCGCTGATCTCATCGATCAATGGTTTGAGTGCCGTGGCCAACACGCCGTTGGCAGAAACCTACTATGAAATCACCCGCTACATGCGCGGTATGGCGCCTTACTACAACAGCACGCCCGCGACCTACACCAGTCCGATCCAGTACCGCTGCCAGAAAAATTATGGCGTGGTGATAACCGATGGCTTGCCGACCTTCGACCGTACCTTTCCGAGCAACGACCCATTGGGCGGCAGCCGGTTACCGAACTGGGACGGTGTCAGCAATGACGGCAACAACCTCTATGGCGACAAAGAAGGGGATACGCTGTATCTGGATGACATCGCCAAGTTCGCCTTCGATATCGACATGCGCTCGACCGGTACCGACGCGGCGGGCAAGAGTTGGAACGCGGTGGATTTTCCCAAGCAGAACATGAACACCTATACCGTGGGCTTCACCGCCGACAACGACATGCTCTCTGACGCGGCAAGTTACGGGCAAGGCCGGTACTATCAGGCCACCGACAGCACGGGTCTCAACAACGCGCTGTCCTCGGCATTGAGCGATATCACTTCCAAGGCCGGCTCCGGCGGGGCGGGCACCGTCAGTGGGACAACGATCAGCAGTGGCAGCAGCTTTTATCAGACCACTTACGATCCCAAGGACTGGCGCGGCACGATCAAGTCATTCGGCTTTACCTCGACCGGAACCGTTAATACATCGACAGCACTCTGGAACACTGACACGACAATCGTGCCAGGTGCGACCGCACCGACCTATCAGTCCTGGAACACCGCAAGCAACGCCGCTGTGACGCTGACCTACGGAAATTTTTCCGCCGCACAGCAGGCCACGCTGAATCAGGGCCTGTCCACCGGCATTACCGGGATTGACCTAGTGGAGTGGAGCAAGGGCACCAACAAAACCGGGCTCAAGTCACGCAGCGTGTTATTGGGCGACATCATCAATTCGCCATTGGTGCTGGCTTCACCTACCGATAAAACCGCCTCAGACCTGTCGGGCGATACCTCTTACTCCTCCTACCTGACCACTAAAGCGGCGAACATGAATGCAAGCCTGGTGGTAAATGCCAACGACGGTTTCGTCAACGTGATCAACTCGGCCAACGGCACCCGGCGTTACGGTTATATGCCGTCGAGTGTATTGCCGTCGCTGCGGCTGATTGCCGATCCGAGCTACATCAACGGTGTCAGCCACAAGTTTCTGGTCGATGGCCCGGTCGGGGTTTATGACGCGCAATTCAACAGCGCTTGGAAAACCTTGGCCATCGGCGGCACCGGCGCCGGCGGTAAGACGTTCTATGCGCTGCAACTGTTCGACGCTTCGGCTGGCAACGTAATGCGTGCGCTGTGGGAAGTGAGTGGGCCAACGACTGCGAACACCGCAAATGTTTTCAATGATCTGGGTTATGCCTACGCCCGGCCGGAAGTGGCACGCTTGGCCGATGGTCGCTGGGCGGCGTTCATTTCCAACGGTTACGGCAGCAACTCCGGCGTGGCGGCGTTGTATGTGCTGGACGTACGCGATGGTTCGCTGATCAAGAAAATCGTAATCGACAGTTCGGAAACCACTAACGGTCTGTCGTCGGTGAAGCTCAAGGTCAATTCGCAAAATGTGGTGCAGGCTGCCTATGGCGGTGACTTGCGAGGGCGATTGTGGAAGTTCGACCTCAGTGCTACTGCGCCTGAAAGCTGGGGCGTGGCGTTTTCCGGCAAGCCGCTGTTCACCACGGCAGGCGGCGCGAGTCAGCCGATCACCGCGCAACCATTGCTGGCGGACAATTCATTGGGTGGCAAACAGATTTTCGTCGGTACCGGTAAATTCAACGAAACTGCAGACAAGGCCAACAAGGATTTGCAGGCGTTTTACTCGGTGTGGGATGCCGATGGGGGCTCGGGACAGCTCACCGTCAGCAGTTTGCAGGCGCAGGCGATAACCGGTTCATTCTCCGGCAGCTCCGGGCAATTCCTGACCACAACTCAAAATGAGACGACTTATCCGGGGGAGAAGGGCTGGTATCTTCCGCTGGTGTACAACAACGTGCTGACTGGCGAGCGGGTGATCAATCAGGCGAGTATCGTGCTGGGCCGTATTGTCTTTACCACGGCGAGTGTTGATACCACTGATCCCTGTGCGAGTTTTGGTACCGGCAAACTGGTCGAACTGGATGCGTTCAGCGGTAAGATGCTCAATTACGCCGTGCTGGACACCAGCTCTGACGGTTTGGTCGACAGCAATGACTCGATCTCCAGCGGAGTGATATTCACCGGTGGCATTCCGACCCTGAACTTCGTCTCCAGCGATGGCAAGCGCAAGGGGACGACCGACACCAGTGGCACCATCACGATCATTGTGGAGAAGGGCGGCGGCGGCAGTCGTCGTATCATGTGGCGGCAAATACAGTAAGTGAGAGTTTGAGGCATGCGCAGATTCAACCGAGGTTTCACCCTGATCGAAATCATGATCGTGATTGCGATCATCGGTATCGTCATCACCATCGCCGCACCGAGCTATACCGAATACGTAAAAAAAGGCCGCCGCGCTGAAGTGGTGGGATTGCTCTCGGAGCAGGCGCAAACCCTCGAGCGTTTCTACACCAAGAACAATGTCTATACCGGCATCACCGGACTCAGCACGGGCAATGATTTCTACACCATCACCCCGACCATCGCTGACCAGACCTTCCTGCTGACCGCTACCCGTAAAACGGGCACCTCCATGGCCACCGACAAGTGCGGGGATTTCACCCTGACCAACACCGGTGTCCGCAGCATGAACAACGCGACCACCGGGCTGACCACCAAGGATTGCTGGGGCCGCTGAGGCGCTTTCTTTCGGGTGCCATTTGCGCACACTGTCTTATTTACGGTTGGATCAAACATGACCAGGCAACAGCAAGTGGTGATTGTCGGTGGCGGGGTGATTGGCCTGCTGACCGCCTACAATCTCGCCTCCGAAGTGCGCAGTGTGGTGCTGCTCGATCGTTCGAACCTCGGCCAGGAATCGTCTTGGGCCGGCGGCGGTATCGTTTCGCCGTTGTATCCGTGGCGTTATAGCCCGGCGGTCACGGCGCTAGCGCACTGGTCGCAGGACTTTTATCCACAGCTCGGCGAGCGATTGTTCGCTGACACTGGAGTGGATCCTGAAGTGCACACCACCGGCCTGTACTGGCTGGATCTGGACGATGAAGCCGAAGCACTGGCCTGGGCCGAGCGGGAGAACCGTCCGCTGAGGGCTGTGGATATCTCGGCTGCGCATGATGCGGTGCCGGTGCTTGGTGGCGGTTTCTCGCGGGCGATCTACATGGCCGATGTCGCCAACGTGCGCAATCCGCGCCTAGTCAAATCACTGAAAGCTGCACTGCAGGCATTACCGAACGTGACCATTCACGAACAGTGCGAAGTCAGCGGCTTTGTCCAAGAGGGCGAGCAGGTAATTGGAGTCGAGACATCTATGGGTGTAATCAAGGGCGATCAGGTCGTGCTGACGGCAGGGGCGTGGAGCGGTGATCTGCTCAAGATGCTGGACCTGTCGCTGCCGGTCGAACCGGTCAAAGGCCAGATGATTCTCTACAAGTGCGCGGCGGACTTTTTGCCGAGCATGGTATTGGCTAAGGGCCGTTATGCGATTCCGCGTCGTGACGGGCATATCCTGATCGGCAGCACGCTGGAGCACGAAGGTTTCGACAAGACGCCGACCGATGTGGCTCTGGAAAGCCTGAAGGCTTCAGCGGTTGAGTTGTTGCCGGCGCTGGCGGATGCCGAAGTGGTCGGTCACTGGGCGGGGTTGCGTCCGGGTTCGCCGGAGGGGATTCCCTACATTGGCCGGGTGCCGGGGTTTGACGGGTTGTGGTTAAACTGCGGGCATTACCGCAATGGACTGGTGCTGGCGCCGGCGTCGTGTCAGTTGTTTGCCGATGTGATGCTGGGAAGGACGCCGATTATTGATCCGGCGCCGTATGCGCCCGAGGGCCGGATCTAGTCAGATATATCTGTTGAGCCTGGCAGATCGCTTTCGCGAGCAGGCTCGCTCCCACACTGGATTTTGTGACCGACAAAGATCAACTGTGGGAGTGAGCCTGCTCGCGAAGGGGCCCTCAATCCAGGCCCAGTTTCTTCAGCCGATAGCGCATCGAACGAAACGAAAGACTCAACCGCTGCGCCGCCGCCGTGCGATTCCAGCGCGTTTCTTCCAGCGCCTGCAAGATCAGCTTCCGCTCGACGTTCTCCAGATAATCTTCCAGATTATCGATCTGGGTCAGATCGGCAATCCCGCCATCTGCCGCGCAGTTGCCTTCGCTCAGACGTAAGTCTTCAGCCTCGATCGTGCGGTTTTCACACAAGGTGTGCGCCCGTTCGAGAACGTTCTCCAACTCCCGCACATTCCCCGGAAACCGGTAATTCTTCAGCGCTTCCAACGCCTGCGGATGCAAGCGTGCTGCCGGCTGGCCGGTGTCCTTGGCCAAACGCTTGAGCATACTGGCCGCCAGCACTTCAATATCATCACGCCTTTCGCGCAGGGACGGCACGCGCAGTTCGATCACGTTCAAGCGGTAATACAGATCCTGACGGAAGCGTTCGGCCGCCACCTCCGCGTCGAGATCCTTGTGCGTGGCGCAGAGAATCCGCACATCGACCACGCTTTCCTGCTGGCCGCCGACACTGCGCACGGCTTTTTCCTGAATCGCCCGCAGCAGTTTGACTTGCATCGACAACGGCAAGTCCGCCACTTCATCGAGAAACAACGTACCGCCATGGGCTGCCTGAAACAACCCGGGCTTGTCCTCGACCGCGCCGGTGAAACTGCCTTTGCGATGTCCGAAGAATTCGCTTTCCATCAGCTCGGAAGGAATTGCCCCACAGTTCACCGGCACGAACGGCTGGCCGGCGCGCGGCCCTTGTTCATGGATCAGCCGCGCGACCAGTTCCTTGCCGCTGCCCGACTCGCCACTGATGTACACCGGCGCCTGACTGCGAGCGAGTTTGTCGATTTGCTTGCGCAGAATGCGCATCGGTGGCGAATCGCCGAGCAAGCGCCGATCAATGGAGGTAAAGCTGCCTCCCGCCGCCGGCATACGCAGGGCTGTGCCGACCAGTTCGCGCAGGCGCGTAAGGTCGACCGGTTTGGTCAGGAAGTCGAAAGCACCTGCTTTCAAAGCGTTGATGGCCGTTTCCAGGCTGCCATAAGCGGTGATCATCGCCACCGGCAGTTGTGGATAACGTTGCTGAATGTGCTGCACCAGCTCCAGCCCCGTACCGTCGGGCAGGCGCATGTCGGTCAGGCACAGATCGAAACTCTCGCGGTTCAGCAGCGCCTGGGCTTCAGCCAGATTGCGTGCGCTGTAGGTGTCGAGCTTCATCCGTCCCAGGGTGATTTCCAGGAGTTCGCGGATATCCGGTTCGTCGTCGACGATGAGGATTTTTTGCCGTGGGCTCGTATTCAACTTTGTTTCCGTCCGTGAGCAAAGGTGATGCGAAAGCAACCGCCGCCTTGGCGTGACTGAAAGTCTAGGCGCGCTTGGTTGCTTTCGCACAGCTCACGGGACAGATAAAGCCCAAGGCCGGTGCCCTGGCTGCTGGTGGTGAAGAAGGGTTCGAACAGATGTGTCTGTTCATCGGCAGGCACGCCGGGGCCGTTGTCCTGCACTTCGAGGACCGCCAACTGGCTGTCGGGATCACTGAACAACGAGAGCCAGACTTCGGCCTGATCATGCAGCAGGGCGCTGTGGCGCCAGCCATTGCGTAGCAGATTGTCGAGAATTTGCGTGAGCTGGTTCGGGTCCATCAGCGTGGTGAAATCTCCCGAATTGATCCGCAGGTGAATCTGCTGGCGTTCGCTGGCCTGTTCACGACTTTCGACAACGAAGTTTTCCAGCCATGGCTTGAGATCCAGGCGTTGCGGCGCGCTTTGCTGGCGGCGAGACAGTTGCAGGACGTTTTCGATGACTCGGTTCATGCGCTGGGAGTGGTCTTGAATGATCTGCGTCAGACGCCGATCCGCGCTATCGAGTTCCTCGGACTCAGCCAATAGCTGCGCGGCGTGACTGATGGCGCCCAACGGATTGCGGATCTCGTGGGCGATGCCGGCGGTCAAGCGCCCGAGTGCGGCGAGCTTAAGTTGCTGGGCTTGCTGGGCGATTTGCGCGAGGTCTTCGAGAAATACCAGGGTTTGCTGGTGGGGGCTTTGTTCGAGGGCAATGAAGCTCGGTTGCAGTTCCAGGCCGTTGCCGGGGATTTTCAGACTCTGCGGGCGCAAGGTCGGGTTGTTCAGCCACAGTTGCAGGCGATCGACCAGCGCCGTGGAATAGTCATCGATCAAATGCCCCTGAAGGTGCGACTGCGCGAGCAGGGTTTGTGCGCTGTGATTGGCCAGTTGCACTCGCCGCGCCTCGTCGAGCACCAGAATGCCGGTGCGCATGCGTTGCAGGATCAGCGCGTTGAGGGCTTCGAGGCTGACCACTTCACTGGCACGTTGCTCGGCAAGGGTTTCGCTGACTTCGAGGCGGCGGATCAGTCCCTGCACCAGCAACGACGCGGCAAAGCACAGCGCACCGAGGGTGCCGGCCTGCAAGTATTCATTGGCGCTAAGGGGATGGTTGAAGCCGAGCAGGAAGCTCGAGCCGACGATGCCCAGCGCACCGATGGCGGCGATCAATAGCCCGATGCGCCGCCGTAGCAGGGTGTTGCTGATCGCCACCGAGACAATCAGCAAATTGCCCAGCGCACTACCGACGCCGCCCGCAGCAAAGAACAAACCGCATAAAAGCAGGACATCGACGAGGGCCAGACTGAACAGCTGCGCTGGCCGTCGGGTGTTCTCAAGGAACACCACCAACAGAATGTTGAGGATCAGATACAGCCAACTGCCACCGCGCAGCAATTCGTCGTTGGCCGACGTCAGCAGGCGGTTGTCCATGTTGCTGGAGATCAGCAGCACCAGCGTGATGCCGATACTCAAGCGGTAGAGATGATAAAGGCGCAGCAGGCGCTGCGCCTGTTTGCTGTCGGCGTGGGTGGCCTCAGCGATCACGTGTACCCGGGCCTTGCTCAAGGTGAGCCTGGCTGCAATACCACTGTTGTTGCACGCTCAGCGCGCGGTCGCGCGGCAGATGCACGCCGCAATGGGCGCAACGCACCATCGGTGGGGCGTCCTGTTCGCGAGGGGCACGGTTGGATTGGTTGGACGCGGCAGGCGCCTTGAATTTACGCCACAACCATATCGCGGCAAAAATCACGACGATCCAGAACAATAAACGAAGCATGATGAGCGGCTTTCCGACTGATGATCCGGCAGTTTAGCCAAGCTCCCGACAAGCGCACAGCCTATTAACGCGCGGCAATAAAAAAGGGAGATCCGCAGATCTCCCTTTTCGGTGCAAACGGTGTGATCAGTCGAACACGCCGAAAGTCATGTAGCTGAACCACGAGCGGTCGGTGTTGCTCGACTCAGGCTCTGGCTCTTCGATCACGTCGCCGTTTTCGTCTTTAGGCTTGAGCTCGTTCGGAATCGCGTCTTTCGCGTCCTGGAACTGCTTCTGCACGTCCTGGTTGGCGCGGGTTTCTCCCGGCGGCAGCGGTGGACGCGACTCGATCAGACCCAAAGTCGCCTTGCTCAGGAACGAACGGTTGTCGGCTTCGGCAACCCGTGGCACGAACTGGCCGTCTTGCAGGCTCGGGTGGTTCGGGTAGTTGAGCTTCAGGGTTTCCAGACTGGTGGCTGCCAGGTCGTCCAGGTGCAGACGCTGGTAGGCTTCAGTCATCACCGCCAGGCCGTCGCCGACCGATGGGGTTTCCTGGAAGTTTTCCACTACATAGCGACCACGGTTGGCAGCGGCTACGTAAGCCTGACGGGTCAGGTAGTAGTCAGCCACGTGGATTTCGTAGGCGGCCAGCAGGTTGCGCAGATAAATCATGCGCTGCTTGGCGTCCGGCGCGTAGCGGCTGTTAGGGTAGCGGCTGGTCAGCTGGGCGAACTCGTTGTACGAGTCGCGCGCGGCGCCCGGGTCACGCTTGGTCATGTCCAGCGGCAGGAAGCGCGCCAGCAGGCCGACGTCCTGGTCGAAAGACGTCAGACCTTTCAAGTAGTACGCGTAATCCACGTTCGGATGCTGCGGGTGCAAACGAATGAAACGCTCGGCGGCAGACTTTGCAGCTTCCGGCTCGGCGTTTTTATAGTTGGCGTAGATCAGCTCCAGCTGTGCCTGATCGGCGTAGCGACCGAACGGATAACGCGACTCCAGAGCCTTCAGCTTGGCTGTGGCGCTGGTGTAGCTGTTGTTGTCCAGGTCAGTCTGAGCCTGCTGATACAGCTCGGCTTCGCTGAGGTTTTCGTCTACGACTTCCTTCGATGAGCAAGCAGCGGTCAATGCGAGGATGGCGATCAGCAGCAGGTGTTTCACTTGCATGGCGGCTTGCGTCCCTATGACGGCCGCTGTCTTGGGCGGGGCCGTCCTGTTATGATGAGCGCCCCGTTGAAAAGCCTCGGGGCAAAAGACGCCGTATTTAACCACAAGCGCGCAGCCGAAACCAAAAGCTGTGCCGACGCACAGTCAGAGCATGTCCGATAAAATTGAACTTCGCGCAGAGGTGCCGTCCGAATTGGGCGGCCAACGCCTCGATCAAGTCGCTGCCCAACTCTTCGCTGAGCACTCTCGCTCGCGCCTTTCCGCCTGGATCAAAGAAGGTCGCCTGACTGTGGACGGGGCGGTCATCCGCCCTCGCGACATCGTGCACGGCGGTGCCATCCTTGAGCTGACTGCCGAGCAGGAAGCCCAGGGCGAATGGATCGCCCAGGACATCGAACTCGACATCGTCTATGAAGACGACGACATCCTGGTGATCAACAAGCCTGCGGGCCTGGTGGTGCACCCGGCTGCCGGTCATGCCGACGGCACCTTGCTCAACGCCTTGCTGCACCACGTGCCGGACATCATCAATGTGCCCCGCGCCGGTATCGTGCATCGTCTGGACAAGGACACCACCGGTCTGATGGTGGTGGCCAAGACCATTCAGGCGCAGACCAAGCTGGTGACGCAACTGCAGAGTCGCAGCGTCAGCCGCATCTATGAGTGCATCGTGATCGGTGTGGTCACCGCTGGGGGCAAGATCAACGCCCCGATCGGTCGCCACGGCCAGCAGCGCCAGCGCATGGCGGTGATGGAGGGCGGCAAGCCTGCCGTCAGTCACTACCGTGTGCTGGAGCGCTTCCGCTCGCACACCCACGTACGGGTGAAGCTGGAAACCGGTCGTACTCACCAGATTCGCGTACACATGTCGCACATCAACTTTCCGTTGGTCGGCGATCCGGCGTATGGCGGCCGTTTCCGCATTCCGCCAGCGGCTAACCCGACGATGGTTGAATCCCTCAAGCATTTCCCGCGTCAGGCCCTGCACGCGCGCTTCCTTGAGCTGGATCATCCGACGACCGGTGAGCGCATGAGCTGGGAGTCACCGCTGCCGGAAGATTTCGTCTGGCTGCTGACCCTGCTCAAACAGGATCGCGAGGCCTTCGTCGGATGAACTGGCTGACGCCGGACTGGCCTGCGCCGGCCAGCGTCAAAGCCTGCGTCAGCACCCGCGAGGGTGGCGTCAGCGAGGCGCCGTTCGACAGCCTCAATCTGGGCGATCATGTCGATGATCGTCCTGAGGCTGTGGCCGAGAACCGTCGGCGCCTCACCGATCACTTCTCTATACAGCCTGCCTGGTTGCAGCAAGTGCACGGAATTGCCGTGGCGCATGCGGATCCGGGCATTGTTGCGACCGCAGACGCCAGCTGGACAGCAACGCCGGGTATCGCCTGCGCGGCGATGACGGCGGATTGCCTGCCAGCATTGTTCTGCGATCGTGCCGGCACTCGTGTAGCGGCGGCTCATGCCGGTTGGCGGGGTCTGGCGGCGGGTGTGCTGGAAGCTACCCTCGACAGTCTCGATGTTCCGGCCGCAGAAGTGCTGGTCTGGCTCGGCCCTGCCATTGGCCCCAAAGCCTTTGAAGTCGGCCCGGAAGTACGGGAAGTCTTCATCAATCAACTGCCTGAAGCAGCAGAAGCCTTCGTACCGAGCGACAATGCCGGCAAGTTCATGGCTGACATCTATAAGCTGGCGCGCCTGCGTCTGGCTGAACGTGGTGTCACAGCGGTTTACGGCGGTGGTTTCTGCACCGTGACCGATCCACGCTTCTTCTCCTATCGCCGTGCGTCACGCACCGGTCGCTTTGCCTCCCTCGTTTGGCTCACCCGCTAAACTGTCTGATCTGCATCAACCCTCTGACGCTTGAATCTTGCAGAATCGACCGCATCTATAGCGGTATCTGGCAGGTTTCTTTATTCAGGATGGTTTTTAGGTCCGGCCTGCTCAAAAGGAAGGTGACTTATGCGAATAGACCGTTTAACCAGCAAATTACAGTTGGCCTTGTCCGACGCCCAGTCGTTGGCTGTCGGCCACGATCATCCGGCGATTGAGCCGGCGCACTTGATGCAAGCCATGCTTGAACAGCAGGGTGGTTCGATCAAGCCTCTGCTGATGCAGGTGGGCTTCGACGTCAACAGCTTGCGTAAAGAGCTGACCAAAGAGCTCGACCAATTACCGAAAATCCAGAACCCGACCGGCGACGTCAACATGTCGCAGGATCTGGCGCGCCTGCTCAATCAGGCTGACCGTCTGGCCCAGCAGAAGGGCGACCAGTTCATCTCCAGCGAACTGGTGCTGCTCGCCGCAATGGACGAGAACAGCAAGCTCGGCAAGTTGCTGCTCGGCCAAGGCGTGAGCAAGAAGGCCCTGGAAAACGCGATCAACAACCTGCGTGGCGGCGAAGCGGTAAACGACGCCAACCACGAAGAGTCGCGGCAGGCGCTGGATAAATACACCGTCGACCTGACCAAGCGCGCCGAAGACGGCAAGCTTGATCCGGTGATTGGCCGTGACGACGAAATTCGTCGCACCATTCAGGTTCTGCAACGCCGCACCAAGAACAACCCGGTGCTGATCGGTGAGCCTGGTGTGGGTAAAACCGCGATTGCCGAAGGTCTGGCCCAGCGCATCATCAACGGCGAAGTCCCGGACGGCCTTAAAGGCAAGCGTCTGCTCTCGCTGGACATGGGCGCGCTGATTGCCGGTGCCAAGTATCGCGGTGAGTTCGAAGAGCGCCTGAAATCGTTGCTCAACGAACTGTCGAAGCAGGAAGGGCAGATCATTCTGTTCATCGACGAACTGCATACCATGGTCGGCGCCGGTAAAGGCGAAGGCTCAATGGATGCCGGCAACATGCTCAAGCCTGCGCTGGCTCGCGGTGAGTTGCACTGCGTTGGCGCGACCACGCTCAACGAGTACCGCCAATATATAGAGAAGGATGCGGCCCTCGAGCGACGCTTCCAGAAAGTTCTGGTGGATGAGCCGAGCGAAGAAGACACCATTGCCATCCTGCGTGGCCTTAAAGAGCGTTACGAGGTTCACCACAAGGTGGCAATCACCGACGGTGCGATCATTGCTGCTGCCAAGCTCAGCCATCGCTACATCACTGACCGGCAGTTACCGGACAAGGCCATCGATCTGATCGACGAGGCCGCCAGCCGCATCCGCATGGAAATCGACTCCAAGCCGGAAGTGCTCGATCGTCTGGAACGTCGCCTGATTCAGTTGAAGGTGGAATCCCAGGCGCTGAAGAAAGAAAGCGACGAAGCGGCGATGAAACGTCTGGAGAAACTCCAGGAAGAAATCGTCCGCCTCGAACGCGAGTATTCCGATCTGGAAGAAATCTGGAACTCGGAAAAAGCCGAGGTGCAGGGTTCTGCGCAGATTCAGCAGAAGATCGAGCAGTCGCGGCAGGAACTGGAAGCCGCGCGCCGTAAAGGTGACCTCAACCGTATGGCTGAATTGCAGTACGGGGTGATCCCGGATCTGGAACGCAGCCTGCAAATGGTCGACCAGCACGGCAAGAGCGAGAACCAGTTGCTGCGCAGCAAGGTGACTGAAGAAGAAATCGCTGAAGTTGTGTCGAAGTGGACCGGCATCCCGGTGTCGAAAATGCTCGAAGGCGAGCGCGACAAGCTGATGAAGATGGAAAGCCTGTTGCACCAGCGTGTGATCGGCCAGGATGAAGCGGTGGTGGCCGTTTCCAACGCGGTGCGGCGTTCCCGTGCCGGGTTGTCCGACCCGAATCGCCCGAGCGGCTCGTTCATGTTCCTCGGCCCGACCGGTGTCGGTAAAACCGAGCTGTGCAAGGCGCTGGCCGAATTCCTCTTTGATACGGAAGAGGCGATGGTGCGGATCGACATGTCCGAGTTCATGGAGAAACATTCCGTGGCTCGCCTGATCGGTGCACCACCGGGATACGTCGGCTACGAAGAGGGTGGTTACCTGACTGAGGCGGTGCGTCGCAAGCCTTATTCGGTGATCCTGCTGGACGAAGTCGAGAAGGCGCACCCGGATGTGTTCAACATCTTGCTGCAAGTGCTCGAGGATGGTCGCCTGACCGACAGCCATGGCCGTACGGTGGATTTCCGCAACACCGTGATCGTCATGACTTCGAACCTGGGGTCGGTACAGATCCAGGAACTGGTCGGTGATCGTGAGGCTCAACGTGCTGCAGTCATGGATGCGCTGACGTCGCACTTCCGTCCGGAGTTCATCAACCGGGTCGACGAAGTGGTGATCTTCGAGCCTTTGGCGCGGGATCAGATCGCGGGCATTACCGAGATCCAGTTGGGCCGTCTGCGCAGCCGTCTGGCCGAGCGCGAGCTGAAGCTGGAACTCAGTCCAGAGACGATGGATAAGCTGATCGCCGTTGGCTACGACCCGGTGTATGGCGCACGTCCTTTGAAACGGGCAATTCAGCGCTGGATCGAAAACCCGCTGGCGCAGTTGATCCTCTCGGGTCACTTCATGCCGGGCGACACGGCAACCGGCACTGTCGAGAACGACGAAATCGTTTTCAACTAAGCCTGAGCGCCAATGAAAAAAGGAGGGCCCCACATTGTGGGGCCTTTTTTTTCGTTAGGCTGTTGAACTCAAAGGAAAAGGCTTGTAAAGTGCGCCCCGCAGTCAGTCGCCAAGACGGTCTCAGCTCACTGAGTTGAAATCTGAAATAAGTTGCAAATCATTAACTTGAAAGCAATTTAGGGGGTTGACAGAGGTGTTCTAGGTTGTAGAATAGCGCGCCTCAGACACACGAACGCAGCGATGCGAACGAGTGGCTAGATGCAGTAAGTTTCACCGTTGTAAATTGAAATATGTAGTTCCGTGATAGCTCAGTCGGTAGAGCAAATGACTGTTAATCATTGGGTCCCAGGTTCGAGTCCTGGTCACGGAGCCAATTTCAAACCGGGGTATAGCGCAGTCCGGTAGCGCGCCTGCTTTGGGAGCAGGATGTCAGGAGTTCGAATCCCCTTACCCCGACCATTTTTGGGTCGTTAGCTCAGTTGGTAGAGCAGTTGGCTTTTAACCAATTGGTCGTAGGTTCGAATCCCACACGACCCACCATTTTTGAAACCAGTTAACGCTGGAATCGAATCTTAAGATCAGACGCCAAAAGCTCTGTTCGCAGAAGGCGCCTTTCAAAGGTGCCTTTTTTTTACCGGGGTATAGCGCAGTCCGGTAGCGCGCCTGCTTTGGGAGCAGGATGTCAGGAGTTCGAATCCCCTTACCCCGACCATATTAAAAATCCTCGTATCGAAAGATACGGGGATTTTTTTTGTCCGACAAAAACTCATTTCCCCTTCAAGTCATCATACAACCTGCCGATAGCCCGCTAACACGAGGGGACTGCCATGGCTTTCGCCCCTTGAATCTGGCCAATACAAGAATAAGGGCGTTCGTCATGTTGCTTCGTCAGTTGAATATTGCTCCCCGGGCGGCCCTGGGGTTCGCCCTGATCGCGGTGTTGGTGGCCTTGCTCGGCGTGTTTGCGCTCGGGCAGATGTCGAGTATTCGCGACAGTGAAGTCGCGGTGGAAAATCAGTGGCTGCCGAGTATTCGTGGCGGCGACGAGATTCGCGAGATCATGCTGCGCATCCGCACCATCTCGCTGCGCATGGCGCTGGATCAGGATCCGGCCAACATTGCGACTTACCGCAGCCAGATGGACACCCGCGACAAGGAGCTGAGCGAGAAAATCGCCGCCTACGACAAACTGGTCAACACCCCGGAAGGCCAGCAGCTATATGACCAATTCAAAAAGACCTTCGCCGCTTATCGCAGCGGTATCGCTCAATCCTTCGCCCTCGCCGAGCAAGGCAAACGTGATGAGTTGACCCGGTTGTTGCTGGTCGACATGAAAACCGTCGTCGATGGCTCCGGCAAACAACTCAACGACCTGGCAGACCTGTTCGCCAAACAGGTCGCCGCCGAAAGCCAGAAGTCCGCTGCGCACTATGAAAACTCGCGCACGATTGTCAGTTTGTTTATTGCGTTGGCCGCGCTGGCCACGGTGGCACTGGCGATGATGCTCACCCGCAGTATCGTTCGTCCGCTCAGCAGCGCCGTCAGCGCAGCAGAAAGTGTCGCGCAGGGGGATCTGACCCGGCCGATCGAAACCCATGGCAACGATGAAGTCAGTCGCTTGCTCAAAGCCTTGGCGACCATGCAGCAAAACCTGCGAGAGACGCTGCAAGGCATCAGCGGTTCGGCCACGCAGCTGGCGACCGCTGCGGATGAACTCAATGCGGTGACGCTCGACAGCACCCAGGGACTGCAACAACAGAACAACGAAATCGAACAAGCCGCGACGGCCGTCAACCAGATGACGGCAGCAGTGGAAGAGGTCGCACGCAATGCGGTGTCGACGTCTGACGCGACCCGTCAATCCAGCGAGTCGGCGCATCTGGGGCAGGTGCGCGTCAGTGAGACGGCCACAGCCATCAATGCCCTGGCCAGCGATGTGCAACAGACCGGTGAGTTGGTGCAATCACTGGCCAACCAGTCGCAGGACATCGGCAAAGTGCTGGACGTGATTCGGGCGATTGCCGAGCAGACCAATTTGCTGGCGCTCAACGCGGCGATTGAGGCGGCGCGGGCCGGTGAGAGCGGGCGAGGCTTTGCCGTAGTCGCCGATGAAGTGCGGGCCCTGGCGTATCGCACGCAGCAATCGACGCAGGAGATCGAGCAGATGGTCCAGGGCATGCGCAGCGGTTCGAGCCTGGCGCTGGATTCGATGCAGGCCAGTACCGCGCGGGCGACGACCACGCTGGCCTTGGCTGAGCGCGCCGGTGAGGCGCTGCAAACCATTACCGCGTCGGTGCATGAGATCCATGAACGCAATCTGGTGATCGCCAGCGCAGCTGAAGAACAAGCGCAAGTAGCCCGGGAAGTGGATCGCAACCTGGTGAATATTCGTGATTTATCGGTACGTTCTGCCGCAGGTGCTGACCAGACCAGCGCGTCCAGCCATGAGTTATCGCAACTGGCCAATGCCTTGCAGGGCATGGTACGGCGCTTCCAGTTGTAAACGGGCAGACGTGAAAAAGCCGCGTTTCTTTCAGGAGAAGCGCGGCTTGTTTTTTATTGTCGATCAGGCGCCGTCTTGGTCTTTCAGGTGTTCGAACAGGCCTTTCGGCATCTTCTTGCCGTTGGCCTCAAAGTTGGCCTTCACGTTGTTGTAGGCCTCTTGCTCGTCGATGAAACCGTCATGGTTGGTGTCGATCTTGTCGAAGTCGGACTTCGGCGCGACTTTCAGAAATTCGGCGCGCGAGACCTTGCCGTCACCATCGCTGTCAGTCTTGGCCATCGAAGCATCGCCACATTTGCCTTCACCGCATTTGCCTTCCGGCGCTTTCACCGAGGTTTCCGCCGAGGCAACCATGTAGCCCTGCGCCAGTGGCTGAGCGGCAAACACCGAACCGGACAACATCAGGCCGCCCGCCAGCGCGGCGCCGATCAGGCCAATGGATTTTTTACCGAGGGTCGAAGTACGGGACATTTACATTCTCCTGGGCTGCACTGCGCAACCACACGTTAAGGACGATTGCCTGAGCAGGTGTTGCTCGGGTGTGGCCATTAAGCGGTGGCGGTGTATCGCGACTGTGTCGCGGAGCGGGGGAGTTTGTAAGCGAAGGAGGGAAAAGCGGGGCGGGGATACAGTAAGAAACAGATCTTTCGATCAACACAAAACATTGTGGGAGCGAGCCTGCTCCGGGCGGCGATCCGACGAAGAGGTTGTATCAGTCGACATTTTTGTCGTTTGACACACCGCATTCGTCGGATCGCCGCCCGGAGCCGGCTCGCTCCCACAGGTTTTTTAGTGCAGTTTCAGACGCGGTTCAGTACCACGGCCAATCTTGCTGCCCAGCATCAGCATCGCTGTGCGGAATGGCCCGTACAGCGCCATCTGGTGCATGCGATACAGCGACACGTAAAACATCCGCGCCAGCCAGCCTTCGAGCATCACGCTGCCGGTCAGGTTGCCCATCAAGTTACCCACCGCCGAAAAACGCGACAGCGAGATCAGCGAGCCGTAGTCGGTGTACTTGTACTCCGGCAAGGTCTTGCCTTCGATGCGCAGTTTCAGCGATTTGGCCAGCAGCGACGCCTGTTGGTGTGCGGCTTGGGCACGCGGCGGCACATTGCGATCGGTACCCGGTTGCGGGCACGCGGCGCAGTCACCGAAAGCAAAGATGTTCTCGTCGCGGGTGGTTTGCAGTGTCGGCAGCACTTGCAGTTGATTGATGCGGTTGGTTTCCAGGCCGTCGATGTCCTTGAGGAAACCCGGCGCGCGAATGCCCGCTGCCCAGACTTTCAGGCTGGCCTTGATCTCGTTGCCATCGGCGGTGATCAGGCTGTCGGCGGTCACTTCGCTGACCGAAGCGTTGGTCATCACGTTGACCCCGAGTTTTTCCAGGGTCTTGTGCACCGGCCCGCTGATGCGCTCCGGCAGGGCGGGCAACACCCGTGGACCGGCTTCGATCAGGGTGATGTGCATGTTTTCCGGTTTGATCCGGTCCAGGCCATAAGCCGCCAGTTCATGGGCGGCGTTGTGCAGTTCTGCCGCCAGCTCAACGCCTGTGGCGCCGGCACCGACAATCGCCACGCTGATCTGCTCGACCACATCGGTTTGCCCGGCGTGTGCACGCAGATAGTGATTAAGCAATTGCTGGTGGAAGCGCTCGGCCTGTTTGCGTGTGTCGAGGAACAGGCAGTGCTGCGCCGCGCCCTGAGTGCCGAAGTCGTTGGTGGTGCTGCCGACGCTGATCACCAGCGAGTCGTATTGCACTTCACGTGCAGGCACCAGTTCTACGCCGTTTTCGTCGTAGGTGGCGGCGAGCTGGATTTTCTTCTGTGCGCGATCGAGCCCGCTCATGCGCCCTAGCTGGAACTCGAAGTGGTTCCATTTTGCCTGGGCAACATAGTTGAGTTCGTCTTCGGAGGAGTTCAGCGATCCGGCGGCTACTTCGTGCAGCAGGGGCTTCCAGATGTGCGTCAGGTTCGCGTCGACCAGCATCACACTGGCCGTGCCGCGCTTGCCCAGAGTCTTACCCAGACGGGTAGCCAACTCCAGACCGCCGGCGCCGCCGCCGACAATAACAATACGATGGGACATAGGGATAACTCGCAAGGTTTTTAAAGGAAATCTTTGTCGTCATTACCCAAGCGAGCGCCAGGCTGCTCATAGCGTCAGGTAACTGATAAATCGGCTCAACAGGCCCAGACCAATGGTCACTGCCAGCACCAGCACGAGGAGCATCCACGGCCGGAAAGGCCGGCGCTCGACTCGGTGTTGGGACAGTTGCAGGTACTCTTCGACATGTTTCTGGTCTTCGGGGTTCAGGCGGCTGGTCATATTTGCCTCGTCAGGTAGACGTTGCTGAATGGGCAGAAGCTACAGCGGTTTTTATCCGGGGTTGAACGCAGCATAGCCGCTGTCCGGAACCGGTTCGACGCTCACCCGATCTTCGAGGCGAATGATCCCGCTTTGTAACACCCGCGCGGTAATTCCGCCATGGCCGCGCACCGCTTGAAAGGTGCCCGGGCCGAGGTTGTTCTGCAGGCGTGCGCAGGGCTGACACCAGCCCGTGGTTTCGAATATTGCCTGACCGATGCGAAAGCGCCGACCCTTGAGGCTAAACAAATTGATACCGCTGATAACCAGATTGCGCCGCAGATCTTCAGGCCTGACGGGTTGATCGTCGGGGCGACCCATCAAGGCGCTGATTACCGCCAGATGTTCCCACTGGATCAGGGTCACCTGTCGCGCGTTACGCACACCGGGACGGGCGTGATCGCCGGTCAGTCCAGCTTCCAGCCGCGCCTCGACGGCATCGAGTTCGATCATCGGCCCGCGCGACTCGGGGCGCACGCCAATCCAGCGCACACATCCGGTCTGCGGTACATCGGCGATCAATTGCTGAAGGGGGGTCACAGGCTGATTCCCACATCAAAAACGATGCTGCGACCGAGGTTGCTGCGCAGAAAATCCGGCGCGTCCGGGTGGGCGAACAGCACGCGGGCGAAGGTCGGGCCGACGAGCGACAGCGAGCGCCAGCCCTGACGTAGGTATTCGGTGGGCGGGGGGAAATGGCTGTTCAAATCCAGTACTTCTCGTTTGAGGCTGGCGAAGGCGATGATGTCCAGTTCGCCGAGATCCATGCCGCGCTCTTTGTAGTTGTGTGCTTTTTTGCGCAGGGTCGGCGCCAGTCGCAGCAGGAATTCATTGGCCGGGATTCGTTTCGGCTTGGCTTCACGGCGGACCAACTGACTGAGAGAAAACGCGCTACGCCGCCGCTGCAATTCATCGCGCCATTCGTCGTTGAGCCGGCGCCCCTCGTCGAGCACGAAGAATACCTCGAAATTGGCATCGCGAAACAATACGTCTGGCGGCTCGCCGGCCGGCGCGAATTCGTCGGCGCGGTAGGGAATGTTCAGGCCTTGCAGCAGGCGCTGGCAAACCCAACGCTCACGCTCCCATTTGCGGGCATTGGACAGAAAGGCGTTGGCCTGCTCGGCCGCGATGGTCAGCAGGCGTAAATAATCTGAGTCATCCATAAGCCCAAGCTTAGCGTTCAAATGCGACAAGCTGAAAGCGTTCCGCGGCAAAGTGCATCAGTGGGTAGTGGAGAAGGGCGGTGTAGACTCATGGAAATCGATTATTTGCGCCAAACCGTGAGGACTCATCGTGAAATTTCGCTGGCTGCTGCTGTTTGCTGTTTTTCCGCTGTGTGCCCATGCACTCGAAACCGGTGAGCGTCTGGCTCCCTGGACGTTGCTCGATCAGTACGAGCAACCCTTCACCCTCGACAACAGCACCAACACGCTGCTGGTGGCACGGGATATGGACGGCGCCAAGCTGATCAAGGAAGCGTTGAAGGACCAACCCAAGGGCTATCTGGAGGCCCGTCACGCGGTGTTCGTTGCCGACATCCAGCGCATGCCGGCGCTGATTGCCAAAATGTTTGCCGTACCGGCCATGCGCGACTACCACTATCGGGTCATGCTGGATCGAGAAGGACGGGTTGCGTCGCGCTATCCCGGCGCGGAAGGCCAGGTGTTGTGGTTGCAACTCAAGGACGGTCGATTGCTCTCGCAACGTGAGTACGCCAACGCGGGTGATCTGCGCGAGGCACTGGAGAAGGCGCGCCCATGATCGGCGTTGAGGTGCTGGCGACCGAAAGTCTGTTGCTGGGCTGGCTGATTTATCTGCCGGTGCTGCTTTGGGCGATCGTGCGGGCGCCGTGGGTCGAGTTGTTCAGCGACAGCCGGCGTCAGCATCTGCTGTTCGGCACCGTGTTTGCGTTGTTTCTCTTGTGGTTGATGCGCAGGGATTTCGACACAGGCGTGTCGTATCACTTCCTCGGCATGACGGCGGTAACCCTGTTGCTGGACTGGCCGCTGGCGATCGTTGGCGGACTGGTGGCGCAAATCGGCCTGGTGCTGCTCGGGCGTCAGGATCTTGCGGCGATGGGGGTCAATGGCGCCTTGTTCATTTTGCTGCCGGTGCTGGTCACCGAGTGCGTGGCAATCCTTGTCGAGCGTGCTCAACCGCGCAACCCGTTCGTGTACATCTTCTGTTCCGGTTTTTTTGCCGCCGCGTTGTCGGCCTTGTTGTGCCTGATCCTCAGCCTGACGCTGCTGTGGTACGACGGCCTTTTCGCCATGCCGGAGTGGCTGGAAGACTTCATCGGTTACGTGTGGCTGATCATTTTCCCCGAAGCGTTCATCAACGGCATGATCATCAGTGCGCTGGTGGTATTCAGCCCGGAGTGGCTGGAGACCTTCAACCGCACGCGCTACCTTTCGGCGCCGTGGAAGGACGACGATCCGAAGTCTTGATCCACATCAAATCCGCCACGCGCGGGAAATTTCATGCTCGCGCAAATCCCTTCAGGAGCAGCGGCATGAGTGTTTACGAGTGGGCAAGGCAGGAGACCCGGCAGAGTCTGGACATGGCGCAGGAGGTGGGCTTTGACCCGGGGTTGAGTTTGCGTGCCTTGCTCAGTGCGGTGGTGCAGCAGAGCAAGGCCGTGCGCAACGCCGAAGACCTGGCCGACGAGTTGCGCTTTCTGGCGGAAAACCTCGACGACGATCAGGACTACGGCTTTATGCGGCCCTGATCGAGATCAGTGACGCGGATCGAAGTCGCCGGAAAACAGTTCGTCCTCGGCATCCGGTGCGACCGGAATCTTGTGTTCTTCCGACGCCCAGGCGCCGAGGTCGATCAGCTTGCAGCGATCAGAGCAGAACGGCCGAAACTTGTTTTCGGGGATGAATTCCACGGGGGCGCCGCAGGTCGGGCATTCAACGGTGGGGATCTGGCTCATGCTTGGCCTCCGGATAAAGTCAGGTAAAAGTGATGCAGACGCTCGACTTCGCTGTGCAGCCAGGCGAGGTCGCGGTCGTTGACGACCACGTCGTCGGCGCGGCTCACACGCTCTTCGCGGCTCGACTGGGCCTTGAGGATCGCCTGAACCTGCTGCTCGCTGGTCTGGTCACGCTGCAAAGTGCGTTCGATCTGCAATTGTTGCGGAGCGTCGATCACCAGAATGCGCTGGGTCATCGCGTATTGCCCGGATTCAATCAGCAGCGGCGACACAAGAATCGCATAAGGCGATTTTGCCTGCGCCAGGTGATGAGCGATTTCCTCGGCGATCAACGGATGCAGCAGGGCTTCGAGCCAACGGCGTTGCTCCGGCTCTTCGAAGATCAGTTTGCGCAGGGCAGCGCGATCCAGCGTGCCATCGGCCTGCAACACGTCGGGGCCGAAGTGTTCGGCAATCTTCGCCAGCGCCGGGCGCCCCGGTTCAACCACCCAGCGCGCCGCGTGATCGGCATCCACCACGTGGATACCCAGATCAATGAAGTGCTGAGCCGCCGCGCTTTTGCCGCTGCCAATGCCGCCGGTGAGGCCGAGAATCCAGGGTTTTTCCACAGGGGTATTCATTTCAAACCGACAAACTGCCAATAGAAGGCGGTTATTTGACCACCCCAGAGCAAGGCAATCCAGCCGGCAATTGCCAGATAAGGGCCGAAGGGGATTGGCGTCGAGGTTTTTTGCTCTCGCAGGCGCAACAAAATCACCCCGATAATGGCGCCGACCAGTGATGACAACAGAATCGTCAGCGGCAGAATCTGCCAGCCGCCCCATGCCCCCAGCAGCGCCAACAGCTTGAAATCACCATGACCGATGCCGTCCTTGCCAGTCAGCAGTTTGAACAGCCAGAACACTGACCACAGCGCCAGATAACCGGCCACCGCGCCCCACAACGCATCGTGCAAGGTCACGAACAGGCCGAAACTGTTGACGATCAACCCCAGCCACAGCAACGGCAACACCAGCACATCAGGCAATAGTTGATGCTCGGTGTCGATCAGACTCATCGCCAGCAGACCCCAGGTGAGGACGATCAGCAAGCACGCCGGCCAACCGAAACCCAAGTGCCAGGCGATGAAGGCCGAGAGCAGCCCACAGGCCAACTCGGTCAACGGATAACGTTTGCTGATCGGTGCGGAGCACGCTGAACAGCGCCCGCGCAGCCATAGATAGCTGAGCAGGGGAACGTTCTCCCACGGGCGAATCCGGTGGGCGCAATGCGGGCATTCGGAGTGCGGCAGCATCAGGTTGTAGACGGGTTGCGAGGCTTCGCCGGGCAAGCCGAGCACATCGTGTGCCTGCTGGCGCCAGTCGCGTTCGAGCATTTTCGGCAGGCGCCAGATCAGCACATTGAGGAAGCTGCCGACCACTAGGCCCAGCAGCAGGGCGGTGCCGACAAACGCTAGCGGATACACGGCAAACAGTTCGTCGATAGGCATGTCAGATCGCTGAGCCGAGTTGGAAGATCGGCAGGTACATGGCCACCACCAGCCCGCCGACGATTACCCCCAGCACGACCATGATGAACGGCTCCATGAGGCTGGTGAGGTTGTCGACCATGTTATCCACTTCTTCCTCGTAAAAGCCCGCAACCTTGTCGAGCATGTCATCCAGGGCGCCGGACTCTTCGCCAATCGCGGTCATTTGCACGGCCATGCTGGGAAAGACCCCGGTGCTGCGCATCGAGAAATTCAGCTGCATACCGGTGGACACGTCCTGGCGAATGCGCAGCACGGCTCGCTTGAAGACCACGTTGCCGGTGGCGCCGGCCACCGAGTCAAGCGCTTCGACCAACGGCACACCGGCGGCAAACGTGGTGGACAAGGTTCGAGCGAATCGCGCCACGGCGGACTTGTACATCAGCGTGCCCACCAGTGGCAGTTTCAGCAGCCAAGTGTCTTTGCGATCGCGCAGTGCCTGGGAGGTTTTCAGCGCGTGGCGGGTGCCGAAAATGGCCGCGACCAGCGCAGCGAGAATGGCCCACCACCATTGCTGCATGAATTCCGACAGGCTGATCACCATCAGGGTGAACGCCGGCAGTTCGGCGCCGAAACCGGAAAACACTGACTGAAATTGTGGCACTACTTTGACCAGCAGAATCCCGGTGACAACAGCCGCGACCAGCACCACGGCGGTGGGATAGGTCATGGCTTTCTTGATCTTGGCTTTGAGGCTTTCGCTTTTTTCCTTATAGGTCGCGACGCGTTCGAGCAAGGTGTCGAGGGCGCCGGACTGTTCGCCGGCATCGACCAGGTTGCAATACAACTCGTCGAAATACTGCGGTTTCTTGCGCAGGGCTGCGGCGAAGCTGTTACCGGCCGCGACCTCCTGTTTCACGTCGTCCACCAGTTTGCGCATGGCCGGGTTATCAAAGCCTTCGCCAATAATGTCGAACGACTGCAACAGCGGTACGCCGGCTTTCATCATGGTCGCCATCTGCCGGGTGAACAGGGCAATGTCCCGGGCCTTGATGCGTTTGCCAAAGCTCAACAATGACGCGGATTTCTTGCGCACCTTGCCGGGATTGATCCCCTGTTTACGCAATTGTGCCTTGATCAGCGCCGGGTTCTGTCCGCTCAATTCACCGGTGACTTTGCTGCCTTTTCTGTCCGTGCCTTCCCAGGCATAAATACTGATTTTTGCTGCCTTGACCGCCATGTTCAGTCCTTGGTGACCCGGTTGATTTCTTCAAGACTGGTGATGCCTTGCATGGCCTTGTGCAGTCCGGAGGTGCGCAGGTCGTCGAAGCCGTCGCGGCGCATCTGCAGGTCGATTTCCAGCGAATTGCCTTCGGCCATGATCAAGCGTTGCAGCTCCGGTGTGTTTTTCACCACTTCATAAATCCCCACGCGTCCTTTGTAACCGCCGTTGCAGTGATCGCAACCGACCGGCTCGTAGATCGTGAAATGGCCGATGCGTTCCTCGGGGAAGCCTTCCTTGAGTAAGGTTTCGCGCGGGATCTCGATGGCTTTTTTGCAGTGGCTGCACAGTTTGCGCGCCAGGCGCTGGGCGATGATCAGGCTGACCGAGGTAGCGATGTTGAAACCGGGAATACCCATGTTGTGCAGGCGCGTCAGGGTTTCCGCAGCGCTGTTGGTGTGCAGGGTCGAGAGCACCAGGTGACCGGTCTGCGCAGCCTTGATCGCAATCTCGGCAGTTTCCAGATCACGAATCTCGCCGACCATGATCACGTCCGGGTCCTGACGCAGAAACGAGCGCAGTGCCTGGGCAAAGTCGAGCCCTTGCTTGGGATTGACGTTGACCTGGTTGATGCCTTCCATGTTGATTTCCACCGGGTCTTCGGCGGTGGAGATATTGATGTCGACGGTGTTGAGGATGTTCAGGCCGGTATACAGCGAAACGGTTTTACCCGAACCGGTCGGCCCGGTGACCAGAATCATGCCCTGTGGCTGCTTGAGTGCGGCCATGTACAGGTCTTTCTGCTCTGGCTCATAGCCGAGCGCGTCGATACCGATCTGCGCGCTGGACGGGTCGAGAATCCGGATCACCACTTTTTCGCCCCACAGGGTCGGCAGCGTGTTGACCCGGAAATCGATCGACTTGCTTTTCGACAGGCGCATCTTGATCCGCCCGTCCTGAGGTTTGCGCCGTTCCGAAATATCCAGGCTGGCCATGACTTTCAGGCGTGCGGCGATGCGCCCGGCCAATTGAATCGGCGGTTTGGCAACCTCGCGCAGGATGCCGTCGGTGCGCACCCGCACCCGGTAGTTTTTTTCGTAAGGCTCGAAGTGCAAGTCGGAAGAGCCACTCTTGATCGCATCCAGCAACATCTTGTGCACGAAGCGCACCACCGGCGCATCGTCGGCGTCGAGCCCGCCGATGGCGTCCTGCTTGCTGTCGTCGACGGATTCGACATCGACCCCGTCGAGATCGACATCGGCCATGTCCTCCAGACCGCTGGTGTGGGTGTCGAAGAATTTCTCGATGGCATCGGTAAGTTTGTCGTCCTCGACCAGAATGGCTTCGGTGCTCAGCCCGGTACTGAACTGGATGTCGTTGATTGCTTGATGATTGCTCGGGTCGGAAATGCCCACGAACAGCTTGTTGCCGCGACGCCACAAGGGCATGGCGTGATGCTGACGCACGAGTTTTTCGCTGACCAGGCCTTTGGGCTGGGTTTCCTTGTCCAGGCAGTTGAGATCAAGCAAGGCCATGCCGAAATGCTCGGAGGCGATCTCGGCGACCTGTGAGCTCTTGACCAGTTTGTTCTGCACCAGATAGCTGACCAGCGACAGACGATTGCGTTGGGCCTGTTGCCAAGCTTGCTGGGCGCTTTTTTCCGTGAGCAGTTCGGCCTGGACCAATTGCTTGGCCAGACCGCTCAGAGCGATGTCATTCATGGGGATTCCGCACGCTTGCCGTTCATGACTTATAGCCTAGTCAAGTGACAGCGCCAAACACGGCGGGTGCAGGTGACAAAAAGTGTCAGATAGTGCGGTTGCAGGTTGTAGGAATTGGCGTTGCAAGCGCTTCGCGCCCCAATGGGCGGGTCTTGAAGGCATTGGCATGGCCTATGCTGCGTCACTTTCAGATCATGAGATTTCGACTCATGCATGGAGCGTGTCTATGAAAAAACAACAAGGGTTTACGCTGATCGAACTGCTGATCGTGGTGGCAATCATCGGGATTCTGGCGACCATCGCCTTGCCGCAGTATTCCAAGTATCAGGCGCGGTCGAAGGTGACGGCGGGGCTGGCGGAAATCAGTGCGATGAAAGTGCCGTTTGAGGATGTGATCAATCAGGGCACCGATCCTACCAATACAAACGTGGCTGGCAGTGCAACTGTTTTAACCTCCAACTGCTCAGTGTCTGCAACAGGTACCGCATCTTCGGGTGCAGGTTCGATCGTCTGCACGATTAAAAATGCGCCAGGTCCGGTGCTGGATAAAACCATCACGCTTACTCGTTCCTCCGGAACCGGTGCGGGCGTATGGACTTGCGGTACGACCGTTGCACCGGACTATTCGCCAAAAGGATGTACTGCCAGCGGTACCTGAGTTGTTGATGGACTGCCAAATGCCCCGCTATGCGGGGCATTTTTCTTGGTTCACACTTCTAAAAAGCTTCAATAATTTCAGCGTCTTAGGAACTTTCCCAAAAACCGCAACTTGCATGCGAACATTGGCCAGTTCATGCAAATTGCATGATTTCGGAAATTGGTGATATCTGTAAGTTATTGATTATTAAGAATATTGTTCGTTCGAAAAAGTTGGCACAGCGTTCGCAACTACCTTGGTAACCCTGCTGACAAGACAACCAGCAGACTTTCCAGAAAAACAGGAGTTACTCGTATGAAGAAGTTCGCTATCACTGCCGCTGCTGCTACCGCGCTGACCCTGACCATGGCTTCCGGTGCATTCGCACAATCCACTCAGGCTACCCAGGCTCCAATGACTCTGGCTGCCGGTGAAGTCACCCAGGCGAAAGAAGCTACTTCCGACACTTGGATCACTACCAAAGTCAAAGCTGACCTGGTCACCGAAAAAGGCATTCCAGGTACTGACATCAAAGTAGAAACCAACAAAGGCGTTGTATCGCTTTCGTCGACTACTGCTGTAACTGAATCGCAGAAAGACGTTGCTGTTGCGATCGCCAAGAAAATCAAAGGCGTTAAAGCGGTCTCCGCTGACGGCCTGAAAGCCGAGTAAGGCATGACTTCTCGCCTGGACCGGGAGAAGACGCGACAGACGGGCCGAGCAATACGTCTGCCGCAACTTTAGAGTTCATGCGAACGGTCACACGGAGGTGACCATTACGGGCCCCGGCACTTGTGTCGGGGCCTGTTCTATTTCAGGGACGAAAGAATCAAATGGCACCACAAAACAACTGTAGGAGTGAGCCTGCTCGCGATAGCGGTGTATCAGCCGATTAATGTGTTGACTGACACACCGCTATCGCGAGCAGGCTCACTCCTACAGGGGGGATCGGTTTCGGGTCAGTTACCGCGTTTGCTGTTGATCTGCCGCAGGCGATTGCCTTCGAAGCGCAGGTATTGGTACATACCGTTGCTCGGGCCGTAGGTCCACTCCTCGACCTGAAACTCCTCGCGGCGGTTGGCGCTGCGCTTGTAACCCAAGACATCACGGCTGACCGGCTCACCACACTTTTGCAGGACTTCGCTGGAACGGTCGCCCAGGCTGATCAGCTGACTGCCGCAGCGCAGGGTATCGGAGGCCGAGGCGTGGCTGGCCGCGAAGGTCATTGCGATCAAGGCCAGCCACTGCAGTTTCATCACTCGGCATCCAGATGCATTTGCGTGACCACGCGGCCATCGCTTTCGGCCTCGCCCAGGTTGGCGTCGATGAAGTACACGCGGTCGTCTGCCAGTTGGCCTTTATCGACCAGATAATCCTTGATGCTGCTGGCACGGTCCTGACCCAACTGACGCAGCAGCACATCGCTGCCACTCCAGAACTGGATCACGCCTTCACGCATCTTCGCCGTGCGTTCTTCCTTGCCCAGATCCTTCCATTCGGCTGGCGGCTGGGTTTTCAGACGGGTGCGGTAAATGCCTTCGAGCAGTGGACCTTTTTCGCTGTCTGGCACTTGCAGCAACGAAGCTTGGGCCGGGACTTTATCGCCGCGACGTTGGAGCATCTTGTAGTAGTTGTACTGGTATTCACGTTCCAGACGTTGCTCGGCGAGTAACGGGCCGTCACTGCTTTTGGCGGCAGTGCCTTCGATCTCTAGACGCAGTGCCGGACGCTCCTTCAGCGCTTGAGACAGTTTGATCAGCGCCGCTTCGGCATCCTTGCTCAACTCGCTGGAACCCGGAGCAAACGACACGGTGCCAAGGTCTTGCGAACTGCCACCACTGATCAGCCCGCCAATCATTTTGAAGGGTGCGGCAGCGGCTTTGACGATGAGATTGCGCAGGGTCTGCCAGACAATCGGCATCACGCTGAATTGCGGGTTGTTCAAGTCGCCGGTCACCGGCAACTCGATGGAGATCTTGCCGTCGACGTCCTTGAGCAAGGCAATCGCCAGTTTCAGTGGCAGGCTCACAGCATCCGGGCTGTCGACTTTCTCACCGAGCTGCAATTGCTCGACCACCACTTTGTTTTCAGCTTTTAGCTGGCCCTTGGTAATCAGGTAATGCAGGTCGAGGTTGAGCCGGCCCTTGCGGATGCGGTAACCGGCGAATTTGCCGGAGTAGGGCGTCAACGTGGTCAGCTCGACGCGTTTGAAACTGGTGGCGATGTCGAGGCTGGCCATCGGGTCGAACGGATTGACCGCGCCCTTGATGGTCACTGGAGCATAGCGATCGACCTTGCCTTTGATGTCGACGCTGGCCGGTTTCGCCTGACGGCTGTCGATGGTGCCGATCTGGCCGTTGAGCTGCTGCACGGCGGTGGCGAAGTTCGGCGTCAGGCTGAAGTCGGCGAAGTTGGCAGAGCCGTCGTTGATGGCGATGCCACCGATGTGAATGCCCAACGGTTTCTCGTTGCTGGCCTGTTTCGCTGCGGTGCTTTTCGCGCCACTGTCGGCCGGTTGCGGGATCAGCAGGTCGTCGATGTTGGTGGTGCGATCGTCGTTGATCATGAACCGCACATAAGGCTGGAACAGGTTGACCTTGTCAATCGACAGGCTGTCGCCGTGCTGATAGTTCAAGCCTTCGACCACTACCTGCTGCCACTTGAGGAAATCGCGGGTTTTCAGGGTGTCGAGGGTGTGCAGTTGATCGATCTGCGCGCGCCCGGTGACGCTTAGGGCCAGCGGCTCGGTGCTCTTGAGATTGACCTTGAGATCACTGCCGAGCATGCCGCTGCGCAGTTCCAGGCGAATGAACGGGTTGATGTAGGACTGCGCGACGCGCAGGTCGATGTCCTGGGTTTTTACATTGAGCTGGGCGTTGACCGGGGCGAGATTGACCGTGCCGTCAGCCGTGATCTTGCCTTGTTTGCCCACGCCGCTATCGAGCTTGAGCTTGAAGGGCGAGCCGTTGAGGCTGTCGAAATCCTGCAGATCGACATTCAGCGGGGTGATGTCCAGTGCTACTGCCGGTTTGGCGGAGCGGTCGGCCAGATGCACGGTGTAATTGCGCAATTGCACGTCTTTGAGCAGCACCTGCCACGGTTTGCTCGGCGCCGGTGGGGTTTTCGGCGAGTCGGCAGCTGCCGGTGTGTTCGCCGGTTCGGCAGCCGCTTTGGCAGCCGGTTTCGATGGCTGGCTGGCAAACAGTTTCTGCCAGTCGAGTTGGCCGTCGGCTTCGAGCGCCGCCCAGGTTTCCAGTTTGTTGCTGCGGATCTTGCCGACTACGACTTGTTGTTTGGCCAGATCCACCGAGGTCTCGCTGACGTCGAGGCGTTCAAGTTTCGCCAGTGGCCGCCCGTCCGGAGCCTTGATGGCGAATGGCGCGATGCTCACTGCGACATTGTTCAACTGCAGTTCGGTTTCTTTCGACAGATTGAGTTTGTATTCGCTGCTGAGGCTAATCACACCATCTTCGAGTACCAGCGGTACCGAGTCACGCACGTAGGGCCAGAACGCTTTCATCTTGCCGTCGGTGACTTTCAGGGTGCCTTCGGAAGTGAACGGGATCAGGCTGAAATTGCCACTCCAGTCGATCCGGCCACCGGCCGGGCCGATGGCGACCAGGGTCATGTCGGCGCTGTCTTCGGGCAGGGTGCTGAGGTTTTTCAGCTCGAAGCTGAGGTCATCGTAGAGAAACTCGATGGGTTCGCTGGGGCGCACGTCCTCAAAGTGCACGACGCCGCCGGCCAGTTTGATGTTGTCGATGCGCAGCGGGAAGGGCTTGGCGTCCGGGTCGGCCGGTGTCGGCTCGCTGGCCGGGACATTGAACAGGCCGAGCAGGTTGAGCTTGCCGTCTTTGGCGAAAAGGATTTCGGTCTTTGGCTTGTCCAGCTCGATGTTCGCCAGATGCAGAGCTTTGGTCCACAGACTGTCGATTTGCAGGTCGGCGTACAGGCGATCGAAACCGACCTGCTCCTTGCCCGGCTCGCCGATCACCAGTCCCCACAAGGTAACTTCAAGGCTGAACGGGTTGAGCTCGATACGCTGGATATGCGCAGGCACCGTTGCGTAATTGGCCAGTTGTTGATTGGCCACACGCAGGGCGATGCCCGGCAAAATCAGAAACCCCAGCAGGCTGTAGAGGGCCAGAGCAGTCAACAAGGCGCCAATCGCGCGAATCAATCCTTTGGGCATGTGCGGCTTCATCTGTCTGAATCGGAGTGCCTTGGAGTATGGCACGCGATTCTGGTTCCGAAGTACCTCGCGTGGGGCAGGATTGTTCAGATTTGTCTCAAAACACAGAACCCCTGTGGGAGCTGGCTTGCCAGCGATGAGGGAATACCAGTCGACAACTTTGTTGACTGACCCACCGCAATCGCTGGCAAGCCAGCTCCCACAGGGTTGTTTATAGCTGCAGGATCAGGGTTTTCAGCGGCGGTTGCTGATCCATCGACGGGAAGTCGGCGCCTGGGGTCATCACGCTCCACTCACGCACCGGTCGCCCGGCCTTCTCGGCGCAGCGCAGCACTTGCTCGCGCCAGTCGTCCATGCTGACTTTCGCCAGATTGTTGCAGCAGATCAACACGCCATTGTCGGCGGTGGTCAGCAGGGCCGGTTTGAGCAGGCTCTGATAGTCGCGCAGCAGGTCGACGGTGCCGAATGCGCTCTTGGCCCAGGCGGGCGGGTCGAGCAGGACCAGATCATATTGGCGCTGATCGAGGCGCTGGTAGCTCGGCAGTTTCTGTCCCCGGCGCTGACTGATTGGCAGACCGGCGAGTTGCCGGATCGCCGGAAAGTAATCGGACTGAATGAACTGCATCTCGGGCAACTGCGGATTGAGCAGACCGTTTTCGCGACCGACCGCCAGATTACCCTCGGCGAAATCCAGGTTGCACACTTCGCGCGCGCCACCTGCGGCCGCACTGAGGCCAACGCCGCAGGTGTAGGCGAATAGGTTGAGCACGGATTTGCCTTGGGCGTGATCCTTGACCCAGCCACGGGTGTTGCGCAGGTCGAGGAACAGCAGCGGATCCTGCCCGGCATGGCGTCCGCGCACCCGGTAGTTGAGGCCCCATTCGTGGCCGACCAGATCGGCCAGTGCCGCGTCTTCAGCTTTGTAGACGCTGTCTTCCCGGTCGATGCGCGAGTTGCCACGGGAACGGTCGTTGTAAACCAGCAAGGTTTCCATCCCCAGGCTCTGATTAACCATGGCGTGCAGTTGCAGCAGGTCGTCACGCTCCAGCGTCTGGTGAAAGCTTTGCACCAGCAGTTGCGGGCCGTAGCGGTCGATGGTCAGGCCGCCGGCGCCTTCCTGGCTGCCGTGGAATAGCCGATAGCAATCGGTGCCCTGGCTGTGCAGCTCAGCGAGCAAGTCCTGGCGTTGATCGAGGGCGGCGCGCAGCGCCTGATTCAAGGAAGACATGCGGGCGCCTTGCTGGTGAGAATTGGGGCGCGGGAGTTTAGCAGCTTGGCGGGCAATCGAGTTGCGCCCTTCGCGAGCAGGCTCGCTCCCACATGGGAATGCATTCCAAATGTGGGAGCGAGCCTGGTCGCGAAGCTTTTAGGTCAGCAAACCCATTCGTCGTTTAGCCCGTTGCACCGAACCATTGCGCATCGCCCAGCGCAGCATCGGTGCGCTGCGCCGGACGCTGGCGCGAATCAATTGCCGTTGCAGCGAACTCTGTCGCACATCAAGCATGTCGCTGGCCCAGTCCGGCAACAGGTCGATACCGGCCTTCATCATCAGATCGCCAAACGGCCGGGCCAGAACACTCGGCGCCGGCGCGTCGAGCAGCAGGCGCAAGACTTCGCGGCTGCGCTCGTCGCACAGCAACTGCGGGCGCATGCGTTGCAGATAATCAGCCACGGCTTGCCGCGATTTCGGCACATCCCGCGCGCCCAAACGTTCAGCCACCACGGCGATTTCCGCGTAATAGCGATCCTGATCCATGCTTGACAACTGCGGGTTGCGATAGCGCAAATGCGCGGCAAGAAAGTTGCTGACTTCCGCCACATGCACCCAGGTCAGCAAATCCGGATCGCTGGCCGCGTAAGGTCGTCCGTCCGGCGCGGTGCCGACCACTTGCAGGTGAATGGTGCGCACTTTCTCGATCAGCCAGTCGGCGTCTTTTCTTGAGCCAAACGTAGTGCCGGAGACGAACTGACTGGTACGCCGCAAGCGCCCGAGCATGTCTTCACGAAAGTTCGAATGATCCCAGACCCCGGCCAGTGCCAGCGGATGCAAAGCTTGCAGCAACAGCGCGCTGATGCCGCCGATCAACATGCTGCTGAAATCGCCGTGCACCTGCCAGCTGATCGAATCCGGGCCGAACAGGCCGGGATCGCCCTTGGGGTTTTCCAGGTCGAGCTGACCGAGCGACAGCCCGGTCAGGCTCATGAGTTGCTGTTCGATACGGCTGCGGATGAATTCCATGAACACTCAGTGAAGAAGGGAGGGCGCGGCCGATGGACCGCGCCCGGGGTGTTACTGATTGAGGCGCTTGTCGATCAGGCCTTGCACCACACTCGGATCGGCCAGGGTCGAGGTATCACCGAGGCTGTCGAGTTCGTTGCAGGCGATCTTGCGCAAGATGCGCCGCATGATCTTGCCTGAACGGGTTTTCGGCAAGGCCGGCGCCCACTGGATCAGATCCGGTTTGGCGAAGCTGCCGATTTCCTTGCTGACGTGGGCCAGCAATTCTTTCTTCAACTCGTCATTGGGTTCGGTGCCGTTCATGGGTGTGACGAAGGCGTAGATGCCCTGACCTTTGACGTCGTGGGGGTAACCAACCACGGCGGCCTCGGCGATGCTGTCGTGCAATACCAGTGCGCTTTCCACTTCGGCGGTACCGATGCGGTGGCCGGAGACGTTGATCACGTCATCGATGCGCCCGGTTATCCAGTAATCGCCGTCCTCATCGCGGCGTGCGCCGTCGCCGGTGAAGTAGTAGCCGGGGTAGGGTTTGAAATAGGTGTCGACCATGCGCTGCGGGTCGCCATAGACGCTGCGGATCTGCGCTGGCCAACTCGACTTGATCGCCAGCACGCCACTGCCGGCGCCTTTGATTTCCTTGCCGTGCTCATCGAGCAGCACCGGTTGCACGCCGAACATCGGTTGCGTGGCGCAGCCAGGCTTGATTCGCTGGGCGCTGACCAGCGGGCTGAGCATGATGCCGCCGGTTTCGGTCTGCCACCAAGTGTCGACGATGGGGCAGCGCTGTTCACCGACGACATTGAAATACCATTCCCACGCTTCCGGGTTGATCGGCTCACCGACGCTGCCGAGTAATCTGAGGCTGGCGCGCGAGGTTTCCTTCAACGGTTCGGCACCTTCACGCATCAACGCGCGCAGGGCGGTCGGCGCGGTGTAGAAGATGTTGACTTTGTGTTTGTCGATCACCTGCCAGAAACGTGAACTGCTCGGATAGCTCGGCACGCCTTCGAACATCAGCGTGGTCGCACCATTGGCCAGCGGGCCGTAGACGATGTAGCTGTGGCCGGTAACCCAGCCGACGTCAGCGGTGCACCAGAACACTTCGCCGTCGCGGTAATCGAGCACGTACTTGAAGGTCATCGCCGCTTGCAGCAGGTAGCCGCCGGTGGTGTGCAGCACGCCTTTGGGTTTGCCGGTGCTGCCGGAGGTGTAGAGGATGAACAGCGGGTCTTCGGCGTCCATCGGCTCCGGTGGGCAATCGTCGCTGACCTCGCGCACGGCCTGGTGATACCAGAGGTCGCGACCCTCGACCCAATCGACTTTGCCCTGGGTGCGTTCGACCACCACGACAGTACTGACGTCGGGGCAACTTTGCAGGGCTTTATCGACGTTCTGCTTCAGCGGCACGAACTTGCCACCGCGCACGCCTTCATCGGCGGTGATCACCGTGCGGCAGTCAGCATCAAGGATGCGGTCACGCAGGGAGTCGGGGGAGAAACCGCCAAACACCACCGAATGGATTGCGCCGATCCGCGAACAGGCAAGCATGGCATATGCGGCCTCGGGGATCATTGGCATGTAGATGCACACCCGGTCGCCTTTCTTCACACCACGGCTTTTCAGCACGTTGGCCAGGCGGCAGACGTGGTGATGGAGTTTTTTATAAGTGATTTGCGCTGATTCTGCCGGGTCGTCGCCCTCCCAGAGCAGGGCGGTCTGATCTCCGCGCTTGTCCAGATGGCGGTCGATGCAGTTGTAACTGACGTTCAGCTTCGCACCGACAAACCAGGCGGCTTCACCGGTTTTCAGGTCGTAGCGCTGAACGGTCTGCCACGGCGTGCTCCAGTCGAGGAACCGCGTGGCCTGTTCGGCCCAGAAGGTGCTGGGGTGTTCAATGGATTCGCGGTACAGGCGCCGATAGTCATCCTGACTCAATTGCGCAGCCCGGCGGACGGCATCGGCTTTGGGGAACGTGCTGATATCGAACATGACGGTTCCTTATTCTTGTTGTGCGACAAGAGGGGAGCTGTACGACCCTCGTAGAAGCTGCCGAAGGCTGCGATCTTTTGATCTTGTTTTTTAAGGTCAAGATCAAAAGATCGCAGCCTTCGGCAGCTCCTACAGGGATCGTGTACGCCACCGATTCTGCGATTAGCCCGGTGCCGTGGAACTGTCGATGTTGCAAGCTGTAGGGGCAGGCAAACCGCCCCTTCAGCCTATCACCCGCGGTGACGACCGCGGAAGTAGTTGATCAAGCCCTGAGTGGAAGGGTCATCAGCAGTGCTTTCATCGCTGCCGACCAGACGGTTGTAAACGCCTTTGCCCAGTTCCTTGCCCAGTTCCACGCCCCATTGGTCGAAGGCGTTGATGCCCCAGACCACGCTTTGCACGAACACTTTGTGTTCATACATCGCCACCAGTGCGCCGAGACGACGCGGGCTGATGCGCTCGACCACGAGGGTGTTGCTCGGACGGTTGCCCGGGATCACCTTGTGCGGCGCGAGCTTGTGCACTTCATCTTCGCTCATGCCCTTGTCGCGCAGTTCCTGCTCGGCTTCCGGCAAGGTCTTGCCGAGCATCAGTGCCTGGCTCTGCGACAGGCAGTTGGCGTACAGCCACTGGTGGTGGTCGGAGACCGGGTTGAAGCTGACGATCGGCACGATGAAATCGGCCGGAATCAACTGCGAACCTTGATGCAGCAACTGGTGGTAGGCGTGCTGACCGTTGCAGCCGACGCCGCCCCAGATCACCGGCCCGGTGTCGGTGGACACTGGCTTGCCGTCCTGGCGCACGCTCTTGCCGTTGGATTCCATGTCCAGCTGTTGCAAGTGCTTGGTGATGTTACGCAGATAGTGGTCGTACGGCAGGATCGCGTGGCTTTGCGCGCCCCAGAAGTTGCCGTACCACACACCGAGCAGGGCCAGCAGCACCGGCATGTTCTGTTCGAACGGTGCGGTCTGGAAATGCTGGTCCATGGTGTAGGCGCCGGACAGCAGTTCCTTGAAGTTGGACATGCCGATGGCCAGGGCGATCGGCAAACCGATGGCCGACCACAGCGAATAACGACCGCCGACCCAATCCCACATCGGGAAGATGTTTTCTTCGCGGATACCGAACGCAACGGCCGCTGCGTTGTTGCTCGATACGGCGATGAAGTGACGATACAGCTCGGCTTCCGAACCGCCCTGCGCCAGGTACCAGGCACGAGCAGCCTGAGCGTTCTTCAGGGTTTCGAGGGTGTTGAACGACTTCGACGAAACGATGAACAGTGTGGTCTCGGCGCGCAGTTTCTGCGTCAGCTCGTGGAATTCGCTGCCGTCGATGTTCGCCAGATAATGGCAACGCACGCCTTTCTGCGCGTACGACAGCAGCGCTTCGGACACCAGCTCAGGGCCGAGGAACGAGCCACCGATGCCGATGTTCACCACATCAGTGATCGGCTTTTCGGTGTAACCACGCCACAGACCGTCGTGAATGCGGCCAACCAGATCGGTGATCTGGTTCAAGACCTTGTGGACTTCCGGCATCACGTTGACGCCATTGACCGACAGTTTGTCTCCTACCGGGCGGCGCAGGGCGGTGTGCAGCGCCGGGCGGCCTTCGGAGGTGTTGACGATTTCGCCGTCGAACAGCGCTTTGATCGCGCCCTTCAGATCGACTTCATTGGCCAGACCGACCAGCAGGTTGCGGGTCTGGGCGTTGATCAAATTCTTCGAATAATCGAGAAACAGTCCGCAGCTGCTGAGGGTGAATTGATTGAAGCGCTGCGGATCGGCGTTGAAGGCTTCGCGCATGCTGAAATCCTGCATGGCTTGGCGGTGGTCTTTCAACGCTTGCCAGGCGGGCAGAGCGGTAACGTCTTGAGGAGTGAGGTAATACGCCATCGCTGCGGTTTTCCTTTTTACTTGAACGGCCTTTTGAACACTGAACAGACCCGGCACGCCATGTTTGGGCATGGGATCAACTGCGTCGACACGATTTCTGGACACAGGGCGAATACAGTAAACCTCGCGCTGCGTTCTGTCTTGACTTTGTCTGACCAGATCCCTGTACTTTTTTAACATCGAGGCCGGGAACTGGCCGACAAACGGAGGGGGCGGGGCGAAATCGGGATCAGGCGAGCTGAACCGGGATGGCGTTGCTGGTGTGACTCAGCTCGTTGCCTGGCGCCATGTAAAGCATGCGCGGCTTGAAATTGACCAGTTCCGCTTCGCTGTAATGGGCGTAGGCACAAATGATCACACGGTCGCCAACCTTGGCTTTGTGCGCTGCGGCGCCGTTGACCGAGATCATCCGCGAACCTTCTTCGCCACGGATCGCGTAGGTGGTGAAACGCTCGCCGTTGTCGACGTTATAAATCTGGATCTGCTCGTATTCACGAATGCCGGACAAGTCCAGCCACTCACCATCGATGGCGCACGAACCTTCGTAATCGAGCACTGCATGAGTGACTTCGGCGCGGTGCAGTTTGGCCTTGAGCATGATCGCGTGCATGAGGGTTTTCCCGGGTTGGAATCGAACGGCGGGCAGTGTGCCCGAAGGCTTTAGGGGCGGCAATAAGGCTTGAAACGCAATTTTCATAACACCGAAAACCACTGTAGGAGTGAGCCTGCTCGCGATAGCGGTGTGTCATTCAACACTAATGCTGACTGACTCACCGCTATCGCGAGCAGGCTCACTCCTACAGGGGGTATTGCGGTGTTTTTAAGCGGGTGTATCGAGATTCAGGTGCAGGTTGTCGATCAACCGAGTAGTGCCAAGAAACGCCGCCACCAGAATCACCAGATCGCGATCCTCCGCCGTCGCCGGACGCAAGGTCAGTGCATGGCGTATTTCCAAGTAATCCGGACGCAGGCCCGCCGTTTCCAGCTGCTGTACCTGGGCACTGATCATTGCCGGGAAGTCGCGTTGGCCTTGCTTGATCGACTCGGCAATGTTGCTCAGCGAGCGATAGACCACCGGAGCCACCGCGCGCTGTTCCTCGTTGAGGAAGCCATTGCGCGATGACAGCGCCAGGCCATCGGCTGCACGCACGGTCGGTTCGCCAATGATCTGGATCGGCATGTTCAGGTCATGCACCAGCGCGCGGATCACCGCCAGTTGCTGGTAATCCTTCTGACCGAAAATCGCCAGATCCGGCTGGACCATGTTGAACAGTTTGCTGACGACGGTCGCCACACCCTCGAAATGCCCCGGACGGCTGGCGCCGCACAGGCCTTCGGACAACTGCGGCACGCTGACCCGAGTCTGTCCGGCCATGCCGTCGGGGTACATTTCTTCGACAGTCGGCGCGAAGAGGAGAGAACAACCGGCTTCGAGCAACTTCTCCTGATCCGCTGCCAACGTGCGCGGGTATTTATCGAGGTCTTCGCCGGCGCCGAACTGCAGCGGGTTGACGAAAATACTCGCGACCACGAAGTCCACACGTTGGGTGGCTTTGGTGATCAGTGCAACGTGACCGCTGTGCAGGTTGCCCATGGTCGGCACAAAGCCGATGCGCTTGCCTTCGCTGCGGGCGCGGGCTACGGCGGCGCGTAGTTCGCGTACGGTTTTAACGGTGTTCATGCAGAGAATCCGTGTTCGATGCCAGGGAACGTGGTGGCTTTGACTTCGTTGACGTAAGCCTTTAGCGCGGACTGGATGCTGTCCTGGCCGTGCATGAAGTTTTTGACAAATTTCGGCACGCGGCCGGTGATCGACAGGCCGAGCATGTCGTGCAGTACCAGGACCTGGCCGTCGGTGGCGTTACCGGCGCCGATGCCGATGACTGGAATCTTCACCGCCTGGCTGATTTCGGCAGCTAGTTCGCTCGGTACGCATTCGAGCAGCAGCATGGCGGCGCCGGCCTGTTCCAGCGAGATCGCATCGGCACGCATCTGCCGCGCCTGGTTCTCGTTGCGACCCTGCACTTTGTAGCCGCCGAGGATGTTCACCGCTTGTGGGGTCAGACCCATGTGCGCGCAAACCGGTACCCCGCGCTCGGCAAGCAGACGGATCGACTCGGCCAGCCACAACTGACCTTCGACCTTGACCATGTGCGCACCGGCCTGCATCAGCATGGCGCTGTTAGTCATGGTTTGTTCAAGGGTGGCGTTAGCCATAAAGGGCAGGTCGGCCAGAATCAGGGCATCAGTGTTGCCGCGTTTGACGCACGCGGTGTGGTAGGCCATTTCTGCGGTGGACACCGGCAAAGTGCTGTCGTGACCTTGCAGGACCATGCCGAGGGAGTCGCCCACCAGCAGCACTTCGACACCAGCTTCGTTGCAGGCGTGGGCGAAGGTCGCGTCATAGCAGGTCAGCATGGTGATCTTTTCACCTTTCTGCTTGAGGCTCTGGAGCGTGGTCAGGGTGATGGCTGGCATGTAAAAAATCCTCGTTCAGGCGCTCTGGAAACTACTGCGAGTAACGCGCGTGATTCTTCATCTACTCAGGCGCACGCTCTTTTGTCGTGCTTATAAGGCCTGGATTGCGCCCGTATGTGCCGGGTTGGCGGCAGCGGGACGCCTATAGTCGTGATGAGCCAACAGGAAGTCAATTGCGTGTGTTACCGCATTGTTACGAGGGGAGTGTTACCGGCGTTACTGATGCGATTCAGCGCTGCGGCGGGGCTGATTTGCGGGGTTTTTGTCGGACAATAAATCTGGATGTGGCGCAATCCCTGTGGGAGTGAGCCTGCTCGCGATAGCGTTCTGTCAGCTAAAGATTTATTGGCTGATCCACCGCTATCGCGAGCAGGCTCACTCCTACAAAGGGCGGATTTATGTCAGGCGTGGGGGAGGCGTTCCAGGCCGACGAACGGGCAGGCGGCGAGCAGATCAGACAGGCTGCGGCCATCGGCCAGACGCAGATCTTGCGGCGCCAGTTCGGCAAGGGGATAGAGCACGAACGCACGTTCCTGAATCTGATAATGCGGGACTTTCAGGCGCGGTTCGTCGATCAGTCGATCACCGAACAGCAGAATATCCAGGTCCAACGTGCGCGGGCCCCAGCGCTCCAGGCGCTCGCGGCCCTGATCATTCTCGATGGCTTGCAGCGCGTCGAGCAGTTCAATCGGCGCAAGATCGCTGTCGAGAGCAGCGACCGCGTTGGTGTACCGCGGTTGGCCTGGCAGCAACGAGTCGCTTTGATAGAAGGCGGAAACGCCCGCGAGTGTGGTCTGCGGCAATTGCCCAAGCGCTTCGACGGCGCTGCGTAACTGTTCGGCCGGGTCAGCGAGGTTGCTGCCCATGCCGATGTAGATGCGTTCCATGCCTTTATTCGCCTGTAGCGCTCGGGGCGCCGGCGCGTTTGCGCTTGGAGCCGCCGCTGCGGCGACGTTTACGTGGCGCGCCGCTAGCGTCATCGCCCTTGCCGCTGAGGTCGCGGATCATGTCGCGACGTTCGCTGTCGTTGGCGTCCTGATAATCAGTCCACCATTCGCCCAGGCCGTCCGTTTCTTCGCCCGCGCTTTCACGCAGCAGGAGGAAGTCGTAACCGGCGCGGAAACGCGGATTGTCCAGCAACAGGTCGGCACGTTTGCCGCTGCGGCGTGGCAGACGCTCCTGCATGTCCCAGATCTCGCGGATCGGCATGGTGAAACGTTTCGGAATCGCGATGCGCTGGCACTGTTCGGCGATCAGCTCGTGGGCGCCTTCCTGCATCGCCGGGATCGGCGGCATGCCACGTTCCTGCAAGCGCAACACGCGAGCCGGCAGGGCAGGCCACAGCAGCGCGGCAAACAGGAACGCCGGGGTCACCGGTTTGTTCTGCTTGATGCGCAGGTCAGTGTTGGTCAGCGCTTCGCTGATCAGTGTGTGGGTGTATTCCGGGTTGTGTTCCAGCGCATCGGCACTGGCCGGGAACAGCGGGGCGAACAGTTGCAGATCGACCAGCATTTCGAAGGTGATTGCGCCGTGTCCCGAAAGGAACAGCTTGAGCACTTCTTCGAACAGGCGTGCCGACGGGATCTCGCGCAGCATCGGCGCCAATTCACGGATCGGTTGCACGGTGTGCTTTTCGATGCCGAAGTTGAGCTTGGCGGCAAAACGCACGGCGCGCAGCATGCGCACCGGGTCTTCCTGGTAGCGCTGCTTCGGATCACCGATCAGACGGATCAGGTGATTGCGGATGTCGTGTACGCCATTGGCGTAATCGAGGATGCGCTCACTGACCGGATCGTAATACAGGGCGTTGATGGTGAAGTCGCGGCGTTGCGCGTCTTCTTCCAGGGTGCCGTAAACGTTGTCGCGCAGAATGCGCCCGCTCTCGTTACGCGAAGACTGGTTGCTGTCTTCGTCGTCTTCGTTGACCGGGTGATTGGCGCGGAAGGTCGCGACTTCGATGATTTCGCGACCGAAATGGATGTGCACCAGTTTGAAGCGACGGCCAATGATCCGCGCATTGCGGAATTCGGCACGGACTTGCTCGGGGGTGGCGCTGGTGGCGACGTCGAAATCCTTGGGCGTGATGCCCAGCAGCATGTCACGCACGCAACCGCCGACCAGATAAGCCTGGTAACCGGCACCTTGCAGGCGTTCGACAATATTCACCGCATAGCGGCTGAATTGCGTTTTCTGCAGCGAATGTTGACCGCTGTTGAGCACTTCAGGGGTGCTGCGGATGTGTTGCGTACGACGCACGGGAGTTCGGAATGACTGGAACAACTTCTTCAGCATGGGATGCACTGTTTGAAGGAATGTTCGGCCATACCAAAGAATGACCGCATGATGGGCGCAGATTCTAGCATTTAGTCGGGGGATGGTGTAGGACACGGCCGATTTGAGCTGCAAGCCGCAGGCTACAGGCATCGCGCGCGAATAAAATGGAGGATTTTACCAGGGAGGAGAAACTACAAGGGGAGCCGAAGCTCCCCAAGAAGTAGTTGCGTGCTCTTTTTATTATTGATTCGGGCTTCTTGTTTTTGTTGAGTGCCCTCGCCACGAAGTGTGTCCTTCGTGACCCTCCCAATCGGGAGCCAAGAGCAAACGGATTGCTTTGGTCGCTGAATTGCAGTGATCTCTCGATCCAACCAGTACAGGCTCTGTCTTAGGACAGTTTTTGTTGTTCTCGGCCTGGTCGTGGGGCAAGCCCCAAATACAACGCCTCTCCAAAAGAATCAGTTAGCTGCGCCTCTCGCCGTCTTGTTTTTATTGTGCGTGAGTCGATTCGTCTTATTTTTATTGTCTTGTGCATTGCTTGTTATTGTTCTTGTACCAAACATATAGCAGGGGGCGTGCCAACTTTTGCGAAGCCCAATAAAACAAGGGGTTAGGTCGATATAGCCGTTTTGTCGGGGCGAAAAAAAGCCGGGGTTTCGTTACCGATAACCCCGGCTTCTGTTACGTGAATCGACTGAGGTAACAGTTTTTTCACATCTTCAAGCGTTACCCGCACACTCGACAGGTAACGTTCAGCTCTCGCTGGCGACCCCGGTCTTGCGCCGTGGGATGCCTAGACGCTGACGGCGCTCCCACAGACATTTACGGCTGACGCCCAGTTTGCGCGCCAGTTCGGTCTCGGTCATGTGGTCCTGGTGCTCGAGAACGAAGTGCTGGAAGTAGTCTTCCAGCGACAGGTCTTCGGTCGGCTCATGGCTGCTGTTGCTGGCGTTACCCGCCGTTTGTGGTGGCAGACCGATGAACTCGTCGTCTTCCAGATCGCTCAGCTCGATGTCGATGCCCAGCAGGTCGGCGGAGATTTCCGGGCTTTCGCTCAGAATCACTGCGCGCTCGACCGCGTTCTCCAGCTCACGTACGTTACCCGGCCAGGAATAATGACGGATCGCCTGTTCGGCATCCGCGGCAAACTTCAGGTCGGTACGGTTGATGCGTGCGCTCTGACGAGCGAGGAAGGCAGTAGCGATTTCGTTGACGTCAGCGCCGCGCTCGCGCAGGGCCGGTAGTTTCAGTGCGATCACGTGCAGACGGTAATAAAGGTCTTCACGGAACTGGCCGATTTTCGCCAGGCTCTTGAGATCCCGGTGAGTGGCCGCGATCAGGCGTACATCGACCTTCTGCGACTGCACCGAGCCAACACGGCGAATTTCGCCTTCCTGCAACACACGCAGCAGGCGAGCCTGAGCTTCCAGCGGCAGTTCGCCGATTTCGTCGAGGAACAAGGTGCCGCCGTCCGCCGCTTCGACCAGACCGGCACGCCCGGCGCTGGCGCCGGTGAATGCGCCTTTCTCGTGGCCGAACAGTTCGGACTCGATCAGGCTTTCCGGAATGGCTGCGCAGTTCACCGAGATCATCGGCGCCTTCGCGCGTTTCGACAGGTTGTGCAGCGCGCGGGCCACCAGTTCTTTACCGGTGCCGGACTCGCCCTGGATCAACACATTGGAATCGGTCGGCGCGACTTTACGGATCTTGCTGTACAGATCCTGCATCGGTGGGCAGGAACCGATGATGCCGATTTCACCGTTACTGTTGTCAACGGCGGATTTGCCGCTGCCATTGGTCGGTTTGCTGGCAACCGCTTCGCCGGCCGCCGGTGCCGATTGGCGATCACGCAGGATCCGCGCGACAGCCTGAAGCATTTCATCGTGGTCGAAAGGCTTGGCGATGTAATCCACCGCGCCCATCTTCATCGAGTCGACCGCCGAGCGCAGGCTGGCGTAACTGGTCATGATCAGCACCGGAGTGCCCTGGCCGAGTTTGATCAACTCGGTGCCCGGAGCGCCCGGCAGACGCAGGTCACTGACGATCAGGTCGAACGTGGGAATGGTGAAGCGTTCTTGTGCTTCCTGCACTGAACCGGCTTCGCTGACCTGGTACTGGTTACGTTCCAGCAGGCGGCGCAAGGCGGAGCGGATAATGGTTTCGTCTTCGACGATCAAAATGTGCGGCATTGATTCGATACTCTCGACGGTCTCAGTTCACAGCGGACGTCGCTTCGACATGACGCGGTAAGGTCACCCGGATACGGGTGCCGCGTTGGCTTTGTACATCAGCCGGGCTGTCGATGGTGATTTGTCCATAATGCTCTTCAACGATGGAATAGACCAGTGCAAGGCCCAGACCGGTGCCTTCGCCAGGATCCTTGGTGGTGAAGAAGGGTTCGAACAATCTATCCATGATGTTCTTCGGAATACCGCTGCCTTCGTCTTCGACGATCAGATCGACCGTGTGTTCGCCGGCTTCGCTCTTGACCCGTACCGCACTGTGCGGCGGCGAGGCGTCGCGGGCGTTGGAGAGCAGATTGATCAGTACCTGGGCAAGTCGCTGCGGATCGCCCTCGACCCAATGATCAGGATCGCAGAGGTTGTAGAACTGCACTTCGAAATTGCGTCGGTTCAGCGCCAGCAGACCAATCGCATCCTGCGCCACTTCGGCCAGGCAAACGGGCTCGTCACTGTGCTGGTGGCTGCCGGCGTGGGCGAAGCTCATCAGCGACTGGACAATGCGCGAGACGCGTTTGGTCTGTTCGAGAATCTGTCCGCTGATTTCCGTCAGCTCGCCGTCGTCTTCACGTTCTTCGCGCAGGTTTTGCGCAAGACAAGCGATGCCGGTGATCGGGTTGCCGATTTCGTGAGCCACACCCGCCGCGAGACGACCAATGCTGGCCAGACGCTCGGAGTGCACCAATTTGTCTTCGAGCATCTGCGTTTCGGTCAAATCTTCGACCAGTAGCACCAGGCCGCTGTTACCCGGTGCCAACGGTTCGTCGATTGCCGCTTTGTGCAGGTTCAACCAGCGGGTTTGGCCATCGAGGGCCAAATGCTGTTTGTGCAAATGCTCGTCCGGCAGATCGATGAAACCTTGCAGCAGGCCTTTCCATGGCTCGCCGATGGTACTCAGGCGCGAACCGACCACGCGCTGTGCGGCGATTCCGGTGAGTTCTTCCATGGCCTTGTTCCACATCAGGATCTCTTGATCCTTGGCCAGCGAGCAGACGCCCATCGGCAGTTCTTGCAAGGTTTGGCGGTGGTAACGACGCAGGGCATCGAGTTCGGCGGCCAGGCCTGTGAGGCGCGAGTGGTAATCCTCGAGGCGGCTTTCGATGAAGTGGATGTCTTCGGTCACGTAGTTTTCGCCGCCGGCCTTGTACGGCAGGAAGGTTTCCACCATGTCCTGGGCCACGCTCGGGCCCATCAGGCCGGAGAGGTTGGCTTCGATGCGGTCACGCAAACGGCGCAAGGCGTACGGACGGCGTTCGTCGAACGGCAGATAAAGATCGCGCAGGGCCTGCTCGACTTCTTTCTGCGCAGCCTTGGCGCCCAACGGTTTCGCCAGTTGTGTGGCGAATTCCTGTGGCGAAGCGGCATGCAGCTCACGCCGCTGCGGGCGACGAACGTTATCCACAGCGCAGGCTTCGGCAGCGCTGGCCTCTTCGGGACTGGCGTTGGTGAACAGCGAGATCAGGGTGAACATCAACACGTTGGCAGCGAGCGAAGCGATGGCCGCCATGTGCCAACTGGTGTCGTCGAGCACGTAAATCATGTTCAGCAGCGGGATGTAGAAACCCTGCAGATTGCCGACCAGCGGCAGCAGCATGGTCACTACCCAGACCAGAATCCCCGCCAGCAGACCGGCGATAAAGCCGCGACGGTTGGCGGTCGGCCAGTACAACACCGACAACACCCCAGGCAGGAATTGCAGGGTTGCGACAAACGCGACGATGCCGAGGTTGGCCAGATCCTGCTCGGCGCCAAGCATCAGGTAGAAACCGAAACCGGCCATGATGATCGCGACGATCAGCGCGCGGCGGGTCCACTTCAGCCAACGGTAGATGTTGCCTTCGGCCGGCGGCTGGTAGAGCGGCAAAACCAAGTGGTTCAGCGCCATGCCCGACAGCGCCAGCGTGGTGACGATGATCAGCCCGCTGGCCGCCGATAAACCGCCGACATAGGCGAGCAACGCCAGCGGTTTGCTGTTGGCGGCGATGCCGATGCCGAGGGTGAAGTATTCCGGGTTGGTTGTGGCGCCGAGTTTGAGGCCGGCCCAGAGAATCAGCGGCACCGCCAGGCTCATCAGCAGCAGGAACAGCGGCAGGCCCCAGCTCGCACTGACCAGCGAGCGCGGATTGAGGTTTTCGGTAAAGGTCATGTGATACATGTGCGGCATCACGATCGCCGAGGCAAAGAACACCAGCAATAACGTGCGCCACGGGCCTTCCTGCAACGGCGTGTGCAGAGCGGCGAGGGCGGTCTGGTTTTGCAGCAGCCACAGTTCCAGCTGTTGCGGGCCATCGAACACGCCGTACAGCGCATACAGACCGACGCCGCCGAGAGCGATCAGTTTGATCACCGACTCGAAGGCAATCGCAAACACCAGTCCTTCGTGCTTCTCACGAGTGGCGATATGCCGGGAGCCGAAGAAAATCGTGAACAGGATGATCAGCGCACAGAACGCCAGCGCGACGCGACTCTGGATCGGCTCGCCGGTCAGAATGCCGATGGAGTCGGCCACCGCCTGAATCTGCAACGCCAGCAGCGGCAGCACACCGATCAGCATGAAAATCGTGGTCAGCGCGCCGGCCCAGGTGCTGCGAAAGCGAAACGCGAACAGATCGGCCAGCGACGATAATTGATAAGTGCGGGTGATCTTCAGAATCGGATAGAGCAACACCGGCGCCAGCAGAAATGCGCCGGACACGCCGAGGTAACTGGACAGAAAGCCGTAGCCGTACTGATAGGCGAGGCCGACCGTGCCGTAGAACGCCCACGCACTGGCGTAAACCCCCAGCGACAAGGTGTAGGTCAGCGGGTGGCGAATGATCGCCCGCGGGATCATGCCCCGTTCGCTGATCCAGGCGACGCCGAACAGCACCGCCAGGTACGCGGCGCTGATCAGGATCATCTGGGTCAGGCTAAAGCTCATCGGCATCTTTTTGGCTCTGCAGGATGAAGGTCACGACGATCAGAATCAGCCAGAGCAGATAAGGGCGATACCAGGCGCCAGTGGCGTCGATCCACCAATCCATGATGGCCGGGGAAAACAGGTAAATCCCCACTACCAAAAGCAGGACCAAGCGATAGATGTACATCCCGGCCTCTCTTTTTTTATGCGCGTGCCCGAAAACGTGCGGCGATGGTAACGGATGGGCGCACGACTGCAAGTGTCGTCATAGCAGTTGCGCTTCGGGCAGGGTCAGTGTGCGCGGGATCTTCGTGGCATCCCAGTGTGTGCTGCCCCACTTGAGTAATTCTTGCGGTGAGGCGTGGGCCAGTTCGGCGCCAGGGTTTTGCCCCAGAGCACGCAGGGCGCGCAGCAACAACGGTGTCGCTTGATCGGCTTGCAGCGGCGGCGAGCGATAGGACTTGCCGAGTTTGTTGCCGTCCGGTTGGGTAATCAGCGGCAGGTGCAGATAGCGCGGCTGGCGCAACCCCAGCAACTCTTGCAGATAGAGTTGGCGCGGCGTCGAGTCGAGCAGGTCGGCACCACGCACGATGTCGGTGATACCTTGCCAGGCATCGTCGAGCACCACCGCCAGTTGATAGGCGTAGAGACCGTCACGGCGACGGATCACGAAATCGCCGACGTCGCGACCCAGATGCTGGCGGTATTCGCCTTGCACGCGGTCGATAAAGTGGTATTCCAGTTCGGGTACGCGCAGGCGGATAGCGGCGTCTTGCTGATCGTGGCCGGCATTGCGGCACAGGCCCGGATAAATCCCGTTATACGCTTCGAGCTGTTTGCGCGAGCACGTGCAGGCGTAGGCCAAGCCGTGATTGAACAGGCTGTTGAGCACGTCCGCGTAGGCGTCGTGGCGATCGCTCTGGCGCACCATGTCGCCGTCCCACTCGAAGCCGTAACTTTCCAGCGCCTTGAGAATCGCCGCTTGTGCGCCGGGTTCTTCGCGGGGTGGGTCGAGATCTTCCATGCGCACCAGCCAGCGACCGCCGACCGAGCGAGCGTCGAGGTAAGAGGCGAGGGCGGCAACCAGCGAACCGAAGTGCAAGTGGCCACTGGGGGTTGGGGCGAAGCGGCCGATGTAGGCGGGGGATGTTTTGGCAGTCATGGAGACGAAGCTACTTTTCAGGCTATACGCAGGTCAACCTGTGGGAGTGAGCCTGCTCGCGATAGCGGTGTGACATTCAACACCGATATTGACCGACCCACCGCTATCGCGAGCAGGCTCACTCCTACAAAAGGCAAAAGGCAGAAACAAAAACGGAGCGTTCGCACGCTCCGTTTTTCGTTCAGGTCGAGGTTACTTGCCGACCTGCTTTTCCTTGATCTCAGCCAGGTTCTTGCAGTCGACGCACATGTCGGCGGTAGGACGGGCTTCAAGGCGCTTGACGCCGATCTCGATGCCGCACGAATCGCACCAGCCGTATTCGCCGTCTTCGATCAGTTGCAGTGTCTTGTCGATCTTCTTGATCAGCTTGCGCTCGCGATCACGGGCGCGCAGTTCAAGGGCGAACTCTTCTTCCTGACTGGCACGGTCGGCCGGGTCGGGAAAGTTGGCCGCTTCGTCCTTCATGTGATCAACAGTTCGGTCGACTTCCTGCATCAAGTCCAGTTTCCACTTGGTCAGGATCTTGGTGAAGTGCGCGCGCATGGGTTTGCCCATGTACTCTTCGTCTTTGGCCTGAACGTAAGGTTCGAAGCCACTGATCGCCGTTTGCTGCTGTTGCTTTGCTTGGGTGGGCATGAAATGGACCGCCTCTACTCTTGTAATCCATTGCGCAGGATTGCTCCATCACCGACACCTGCCGGCCCTGCGGCTGCAAGCGGGCGAACTTACCAGATCAATTCGGCCTGCGCTACTCCCGGATGTCGAGGCCCCGGCGGGTGGCGCTTGCAAATGTTTGGCAAGCCGTGTCTGGTGGTGCTGAAGACCTGTTCAATCACTGATTTTAGTCAATCCTGGAGCGTACGCTCATATCGTTACAGTCCAGCGTTCTTGAGGCTGTGACCGCTGCGGGTTCTCGCTCGTTCCGGCAGATGGGTAGAATCGTCTCTTTTTCCCTGCCGAAGGAAAACCAATGGCTCAGCCCTACAGTGCGCGCAGTCGTGCGATCGAACCGTTCCATGTGATGGCGCTGCTGGCGCGGGCCAATGAATTACAGGCTGAAGGCCACGACGTGATCCACCTGGAAATCGGCGAGCCGGACTTCACTACTGCCGAGCCGATCATCCGTGCCGGGCAGGCCGCTTTAACGGCGGGCAAGACCCGTTACACCGCTGCGCGCGGCATTCCTGAATTGCGCGAGGCGATTTCCGGTTTTTATCAATCGCACTACGGCTTGAACATCGATCCACGGCGGATTCTGATCACGCCGGGTGGTTCCGGTGCGCTGTTGCTGGCCAGCGCTTTGCTGGTCGATCCAGGTAAACACTGGCTGCTGGCGGATCCGGGTTATCCGTGTAACCGGCATTTTCTGCGCCTGGTGGAAGGTGCGGCGCAGCTTGTTCCTGTAGGGCCGGACGTGCGCTATCAGTTGACTCCGGATCTGGTCGAGCGTCATTGGGATCACGACAGCGTCGGTGCATTGGTCGCTTCGCCAGCCAATCCGACCGGCACCATCCTGACCCGCGATGAACTGGCCGGGTTATCCACCGCCATCAAGGCCAGGCACGGACATCTGGTGGTGGACGAGATCTACCACGGTTTGACTTACGGCACCGATGCCGCCAGCGTACTGGAAGTCGACGACAGCGCTTTTGTATTGAACAGTTTCTCCAAATATTTCGGCATGACCGGCTGGCGTCTCGGCTGGCTGGTGGCGCCGGACGCTGCCGTCAGCGAGCTGGAAAAACTGGCGCAGAACCTCTACATCAGCGCGCCGAGCATGGCGCAGTATGCGGCGTTGGCCTGTTTCGAACCGGACACCATCGCCATTCTGGAAGAGCGCCGCACCGAATTTGGTCGCCGCCGTGATTTCCTCCTGCCAGCGTTGCGCGAGTTGGGTTTCAACATCGCCGTGGAGCCGGAAGGCGCGTTCTATCTTTACGCCGATATCAGCCAGTTCGGCGGCGATGCCTTCGCGTTCTGCCGTCATTTCCTTGAAACCGAACATGTAGCGTTCACCCCGGGTCTGGATTTCGGTCGCTATCAGGCCAGCCACCATGTGCGTTTTGCCTACACGCAAAACCTCCCTCGCCTACAGGAAGCAGTGGAGCGTATTGCCCGTGGCTTGAAGAGCTGGCAAGGCTGATGCGCTTTTATCCTGCTCTGGAAGAGGCGCGACTGATCCGTCGTTACAAGCGTTTTCTCGCCGATATCGAAACCGTTGACGGCGAGTTGCTGACCATTCACTGCCCGAACACTGGTTCGATGCTCAACTGTCAGGTCGAAGGCGGGCAGGTCTGGTTCAGCCGCTCAAATGACCCGAAACGTAAATTACCGGGCACTTGGGAAATTGGTGAAACCCCGCAGGGTCGGTTGTTTTGCGTGAATACCGCACGGGCCAACGGTTTGGTCGAGGAGGCGCTGCAGGCCGGCGTCATCAGCGAGTTGAACGGCTTTACCGCATTGAAACGTGAAGTCGCGTACGGGCAGGAAAAGAGCCGAATCGACTTCCGCCTCGAATACCCGAGCGGCCCGGCTTATGTTGAAGTGAAAAGCGTCACCCTCGGTTTCGACGGCACTGCCGTGGCGGCGTTTCCCGATGCGGTGACCCAGCGCGGCGCCAAGCATTTGCGTGAATTGGCGCATCTGGCGCGGGACGGAATTCGGGCGGTGCAGTTGTATTGCGTCAATCTGACCGGGATTGACGCGGTGCGACCGGCGAGGGAAATCGATTCGGCCTACGCCGATGCGCTTCTCGAAGCGGTGGCTTGTGGCGTTGAGGTGCTGGCGTATGGCGTGCGGCTGGACCATGAAGAGATGGTCATCGACCGGCGTCTCGAGGTGCTGCTTAACGGTTAAACATCGATCCACAGCCCTTGCGCGTCTTCCCGGCAAGGAATGGCGGTGAGTGCTTGCCCGGCGCAGGGGCCGGCGACGCATTCACCGTCCTCGATCAGAAACAGTGCGCCGTGGGTGGCGCACTGGATCAGGCTGTTGCTCGGGTCGAGAAACCGGTCGGGTTGCCATTCCAGACCCACGCCCCGGTGCGGGCAGCGATTGAGGTAGACATAGGCCTTACCATTGCGACGCACGGCAAACAGCTTTTTTCCGTCGATCTCGAAACCACGACTTTTCGCTTCGGCCAGATCGGCGCCCGCGCAGAGAAACTTCATGGCTATCCTCTAGTGTCCGCTCGTGTCTGGATATGTCCGAGCTTGACGTTTAAATGCAAACAATTATCAAATGGCGGCCTTCACCCGTAGGCGTCTGGCAGATGTCGAGGATACTTGGCCTGCCATCCGGATGCCCGGGAAAAAACCTTATTCAAGGAAGCTGTGTATGCGCCTGAGTACCCGCGTTGCCGTGCTGTGTGTCGGACTTTTGGTCAGCCACCAGGCTGCAGCGGCCGATTTGCCGCAACGTTGGGTCAGTGCTGGCGGTGCGCTGTCGGAGTGGGTGAGTGCGTTGGGGGGCGAGTCGAAACTGGTCGGTGTCGACACCACCAGCCAGCATCCGGAGTCGTTGAAGGCGCTACCGAGTATTGGTTATCAGCGCAGTCTGTCCGCTGAGGGCATTCTCAGTTTGCGCCCGGATATCCTGATCGGCACCGAAGAAATGGGCCCGCCACCGGTACTGTCGCAGGTAAAAGCGGCCAGGGTTCAGGTGGCGTTGTTTTCGGCTCAGCCAGATCTGCCAACGCTGGAGAAAAACGTTACTCATTTGGCCCAATTGCTCGGCGCACAGGCTCAGGCCGCGCAACTGCTGCAAAGTTATCAACAGCAACTCGATGCGCAGAAGGCTCGGGTTACTGAAGTGCAGACTAAACAAAAAGCGCCGGGTGTGCTGCTGTTGCTTGGACATGCCGGTGGCAAGCCATTGATTGCTGGCAAGGACACCGCCGCCGACTGGTTGCTGCAACAGGCGGGCGGACATAACCTGGCGACGCACACGGGTTACAAGCCGTTTTCCGTGGAATCCCTCGCCAGTCTCGATCCTGAAGTGCTGGTGTTCGCCGACCGTGCATTGACCGGTGAGGCGGCGAAAGCGGCGCTGTTCAAGGAAAACCCTATTCTCAATTCAAGTCGCGCCGCGAAGACCGGGCGTGTGCTGGAGCTGGATCCGACCCTGCTGGTCGGTGGGCTCGGGCCGCGTTTGCCGGCAGCGCTGAAAACCCTGACTGACGGTTTCTACCCGGCCAAGAGCGGCCAATGACCACACTGGTAAAACCCCGTGGCTTGTTCATTGGCCTGACGCTCCTGTGTTTATTGGCGATCTGGCTATCGTTGGCACTCGGGCCCGTCAGTCTGCCGTTGTTCGACACTTTGCGTGCTGCGCTACGCATGCTTGGTGTGCCGTTGGCACCGGACGGACTGGAGCAGGCTGAACTGATCCTTGGGCAGATTCGTCTGCCGCGAACGCTGCTGGGACTGGCAGTGGGCGGTGTGCTGGCGTTGTCCGGCGTGGCGATGCAGGGCTTGTTTCGTAATCCGCTGGCCGATCCGGGACTGGTCGGTGTTTCCAGCGGCGCGGCATTGGGCGCAGCGATTGCGATTGTCGGCGGTGCTTTTTTTGGCGGCCTGCCGGAATGGTTCGGGCCGTATCTGCTGTCGATCTGCGCGTTTCTCGGCGGCCTCGGCGTGACGGCGCTGGTGTATCGACTGGGTCGCCGTAATGGCCAGACCAACGTCGCGACCATGTTGCTGGCGGGCATCGCACTGACGGCGCTGGCCGGTTCGGCGGTGGGGCTGTTCACTTATCTGGCGGATGACGCGACCCTGCGCACGCTGACGTTCTGGAATCTCGGCAGTCTCAACGGCGCTAGTTACGCGCGGCTGTGGCCATTGCTGATCATCAGCGCCGGCGTGGCGTTGTGGTTGCCACGTCGCGCCAAAGCGCTGAATGCCTTGCTGCTCGGGGAATCCGAGGCTGGTCATTTGGGCATTGATGTCGAGCGGCTCAAGCGTGAATTGGTGTTTTGCACGGCGCTGGGGGTTGGCGCAGCAGTGGCGGCAGCCGGGATGATCGGTTTTGTCGGGCTGGTGGTGCCGCATCTGGTGCGCTTGCTGGCGGGACCGGATCACAAAGTGTTGCTGCCGGCCTCAGTGCTGGCGGGGGCGAGCCTGTTGCTGTTGGCTGATCTGGTCGCGCGGCTGGCGCTGGCGCCGGCAGAGTTGCCGATCGGCATCGTCACCGCGTTTATCGGTGCGCCGTTCTTTCTCTATTTGCTGCTGCGAGGGCGTGCCTGATGTTGCGTGCGCAGAATCTGCACATCCTTCGGGGTCGCAAGGCTGTGCTCAGCGATGTCTCGTTGCAGGTCGAACCGGGTGAAGTGCTCGGTGTGCTTGGGCCGAACGGTGCTGGCAAAAGTACGTTACTCGGTGCCTTGTGCGGTGAGCTGGCAGCGAGCGCGGGCGGGGTTTCGCTCGACGGGCAAGCGTTGAGCCACTGGACTGGCCCGCAGCGCGCGCAACGACTGGCGGTGTTGCCTCAGGTGTCGACCCTGGATTTTGCTTTTCGCGTTGAGGAAGTGGTCGGCATGGGCCGCTTGCCTTGGCAAAGCGGGCGGGTGCGGGATGCCGAAATCATCGCACAGGCATTGACGGCAGCGGATGCCGGGCACTTGAGTGGTCGCAGTTATCTGGCGCTGTCCGGGGGCGAGCGTCAGCGTGTGCATCTGGCGCGGGTGCTCGCGCAGCTTTGGCCGGGGCAGGCCGGGCAGACACTGTTGCTGGATGAGCCGACTTCGATGCTTGATCCGCTGCATCAACATACGACACTGCAGGCCGTACGCGAGTTTGCCGATCGTGGCGCGGCGGTGTTGGTGATCCTGCATGATCTGAATCTGGCGGCGCGTTATTGTGATCGCATTCTGCTGCTGGAGGGTGGGCGTCCGGTGGCGCTGGATACACCGCAGCAGGTTTTGCGTCCGGACACGCTTCAGGCCGTATTCGGTCTCGAAGTGTTGGTGCAGCCGCACCCGGAGCGCGGGCATCCGCTGATCATCGCCCGCTGACAGGATCCTTGAGGTGATGGCATGCGTGGGTTGTGGTTGTTGGCGGTGATGTTACTTGCGGGGTGTCAGCATGTTGCGGCGCCACCGCCGATCAGTGGCGAGATTCGCGACCTGCGCAACGGTCAGGTGCTGACGGCACAGCAGTTGCTGACGCGTCTTGTCGAGTCTGAACGGCTGATTATCGGTGAACAGCATGACAACGCCGATCATCACGCCGCGCAATTGTGGCTGTTGCGCTCGCTCGGTGAGCAGCGGCCGCAGGGCAGTCTTTTACTGGAAATGCTCACGCCGGATCAGCAGCCTCGCATTGATCAAGTGCGCCAGGCTGCAACGCCGCCCGCGGACTTCCCTGCCGCATTGGCCTGGAAGGACGGCTGGGACTGGAATCTCTATGGACCCATTGTCCGCTTCGCGCTGACTCAGCCGTATCCACTGCTGGCGGCGAATTTGAACAGCGCTGAAATCCGCACCTTCTATCGTGATCCGCCTGTGCTTAACGGGGAGCGCAGCAATACAGCATCCGTGAAAGCTGTTTTGCTGGAACAGATCAGCGATTCCCATTGTGGCCTGCTGCCCGAATCACAGATGCCGGCGATGCTCGCCGTTCAGCAACAACGTGATCGGCGTATGGCCGAGCGTCTGCTGGCGGCTCCTTCACCTTCAGTCCTGCTGGCCGGTGCGTGGCATGCGCGCAAGGACGTCGGCGTGCCGTTGCATGTTGTTGATCTGGGCGCCGCCCAGGCACCCACCGTGTTGCTGTTGGCGGAGCATGGCTCCGAGGTAACGGCTGCGATGGCCGATTACGTTTGGTACACGCCGGCCACGCCAAAACAGGATTACTGCGAGCAGATGCGTAAACAGTTCGGCAAATGACTTTTCCACAGGCAAAAAAAGACCCGGTAAAAACCGGGTCAAATAACCGTGATTAGCCTGATGAGGAGATAATCTGAGAGTCCGAACCAAGGGCTTTTCAGAATATCGACTGATCTCGCGACCAGTTGTGATAATCATAGCGATTCTCATTACCGAGTCAACAACTGTTTTTCCGTTTCTTTGAAATCGTCCGGAAAATGGTCGGTACGCCCCGCAAACAAAGACTTTTAGCGTTGACCTTCAGTCGGTGTCATTTGCGTGATCTGCCGATTCAACTGGCCGATCCGCCGTGCCATGCTCTCGATCAGGCTGTGGGCGATCTTTGGATTGGTGCGGGTCATGCTCAAAAAATGATCACCGGGAATCAGCATCACCGTGCTCGGTTCTCGTGCTATCACCGTGGCATTGCGTGGCTCGCCGGTAAACACGGCCATGGCACCGAAAATCTCGTCTTTGGCCACATCTCCCACCTTATGCCCGTCGACAAACGCTTCGGCATGCCCGTCGATGATCACGAACACGTGATCAGCCGCGTCCCCTTGGTTAATCAGGATTTCACCCGCCTCGACCCGTTTGAAGCCATTGGTGCTGCGAAACTCGCGCGGTTTCAGTTCCGCGACGGCATGGGCGAGGATCGCCATCTGCCCCAGCAGATACTCTAGAAACTGGTCTGTCCGATGAGCGTCGGCATACACATGCTGGAAAACCTCACGGCGCCAATAGGGCGTCAAGCGCAACGCCCCGTCACTGCACAAACGGCAATCAGCCCAGTCCTCACCTTGCTGAAGGCCGATCAAATCGCCGTCCTGCCAATAAAACAGCGGACGGGCGCCGATACAGCCGTTGATCATCCCTTCATTCAGCATGAATAGCTGATCGGCGGGTAACTGCGTCAGCAAATCATCCGCCGCCTCCAGTTCCAGCATCGGCCCGCAAGGCGCCAAATCGCGCAGCCACAGTGCGGGCAAGCTCTGCAAACGGTTGATCAAGGCATCGGCGTAGGCCGATTGTTCCCCCAGTAAATACATGACGGTCAATGCCCGTTCAGTTCTTGTGGCGCGAGGAAATGGCTTCGAGTTGCTTGTTGAGGGCGTCCTTGCGTTCAGCGGGGATGTCGTTCCAGTGCACATCCATCAGCGCGCCTTCGATCGCATACAGCAACACCTTCGATGCGCGAAACCCGCGGGTACGCACGGCCCGGTAGGCGTCCACCGCGCCCAGGCGACGCAAGTCCGAGGCGCTGTGGATGCCCACGGCATGCAGCCATTGCGCCGACGTCTTGCCAAGATTCTTCAGGTGTTGCAGTTCATCATTCATCAAGCCTCCTTGCGACGGCCGAATGGTGCGTGGGCGAGCTTCTCAGGAGTGTAGCCATCAGTAGGAAAAGCGTGATTGTTTGGTCGGATTCAACGCAAACGCTTCTAAGAAAGGGCGCTTGAAAGGCCTGCGAACGCAGAAAGAAGGGGAAAAAACACATATCAATGTAGGAGTGAGCCTGCTCGCGATAGCGGACTGGCAGGCACACATGTGTTGAATGTTAGACCGCTATCGCGAGCAGGCTCACTCCTACAGGGTGGGCGTCGTGTCAGAGGGGAGGCAACTATCAGCGGGTGCGATAGCGCAGGCGCGTGCCGAAATTCATCGACATCAGAATCTCGTCAGCGCTCAGTTCCGGCGGGAAGTAAGCCCCGGAAATCTGCGCGTGAGCCAGGCTCGCGCCTTCCAGCGACGCATTGCGGAAATCGATGCCTCGCAGATCGGCAGAACGGAAATACGCGTCCCTGAAATCCACGCCATCGGCATTCAGTTCACGCAAATCAAGACCACGGAAATCGCCGCCGACCATGTCGATCGGGCCATCTTGTGGGCGCTCTTTGTTGAAACCTGTGATGTCGTCTTTGTGCAGCAAGGCATATAGCGGGGTGTCGAGAAGTTTCGGCTGGCTCATGTCATATCACCGTTGGTTTTATGACGCCAGTATAGTGCCACTATTTGACGGCCGTGAAGCAAGCGAGGGCTTCACGGCCGAAATAGTTTCTTACAGGCCTGGCAGGCGCTGACGAATCTGCGCGACCACGGTGTCCAGCGTGCCGGACTCATTGGTCTGTACGCGTTTGCTGCGCAGGATTTCTTCCGGCGTCAGCGCTTCGCGATTGGCCTGCTGCGCTTCGATCACCGCCAGGGTGGCGTCGGACGGATCCTTTTGGTCGGCCTGACGGATCGCCAGCCAGCTTTCGATCACCGCTTGTGGCGCGTTGCAATCGAGGATAAGGAATGGCGTGCCGGTGGCTTCGGCGATCTTTGCCGCGTTGTCGCGTTGTTCGCGTTTGAGGTAAGTCGCGTCAATGACCACCGGGAAACCAGCGTGCAGGATCACTTCAGCGATTTCATGCAGACGCGCGTAAGTGGCGGCGCTGGCGTCGGCACTATAGATACCGGCCTGCACGTCGTTGGCAACGGTTTGCTCACCGAACAGACGCTTGCGCTCGACATCGGAACGCAGGCGAATCGCGCCCAGCGCTTCGACCAGACGCATGGCCACGTGGCTCTTGCCGACAGCGGAAACGCCGTGGGTAATCGCCATGAAGCGCGAAGGAATGGTGCTGTAGCTTTCGGCCAGGTTGGCGTAGTTGCGGTACTGGCGCAGGGTGGTGGCGCGCTGCACCGGGGTCGCGTCAGCCGGCATGCTGAACAGGGCAACCTTGGCGCGCACCAGTGCACGGTAGGCTTTATAGAAGTTCAGCACTTCCAGGCCCTGATAGTCGCCAGTCAGTTCCAGATACTGGCTGATGAAGCGGCGCGCCAGGGATTTCAGACCACGGTCTTCCAGGTCCATCGCGAGGAAACCGGTGTCGGCCCAGACGTCAGTGAAGCGGAACGGTTCGTTGAACTCGATGCAGTCGAAGATCACCACTTTGCCGTCGATGACCGTGGCGTTGCCCAAGTGGATATCGCCGTGGCATTCACGGGTGAAACCCTCGGTCTTGCGCTGAGCGAACAGTGGCTTGAGACGTTCGAAGCTGCTTTCGGCCCAGGCTTTCAGTGCATCGAGTTGCAGCAGATCGTTTTTGTCGCTGAGAAACGGCAGGATCTGTTCGAAGTTTTGCGAGACCGGCGCCATCACGCTGTCCGGGGTGCCGGCGTCGTGTTCGGCCGGGACCTTTGGCGCGGTGAGGTGGAAGCGTGCGATCTGCTCTGCCATCTCGTCGATGTGCCGAGTCGTCAGCTCACCGTTGGCTTGCAAGGTGCTGAGCAAACCGCTCTGCGGGAATTGACGCATTTTCAGTACGTATTCGATGGCCGGACCGTCGCCGCCCAGTTGCGGTGCTTCAAGGCTGCCGGTGACTGGCAACACTTCCAGATACAAATCATCGGTCAGGCGCTGGTTCAAACGCAGCTCTTCCGCACAGAAATGCGCGCGCGATTCGAGGCCAGTGAAGTCGAGGAAGCCGAAATTAACCGGCTTCTTCATTTTATAAGCGAAGGGACCGGTGAGGATCACCCACGAGATATGGGTTTCGATGACCTGAAACCCTTCGACAGGGTGCGGGTAGAGGGCTGGGTTTTGCAGGGCAGCGATCAGAGACTGGCTCACGGGCGATCCTTCAGAGACTGGGGGAAATTCGAGGCCGCCATTATGGCCGCTCGCCAGCCCGACGCAAACCTCGGAGCGCTCCTGTTGAGGATGAATAAAGTGCGTATAATCCGCCGCCATGACTCGAACTCGATCCCCCCGTACCAAGAAAAAACCACCCTCCAAGGGCCTTAGCCCATGGTTGAGCTGGGCCATTAAACTCAGTCTGGTCGGCCTTGTCGTGCTGGCTGGCTTCGCCGTTTACCTCGATGCCGTGGTGCAGGAGAAGTTCTCCGGCAAGCGCTGGACCATCCCGGCCAAGGTTTACGCGCGGCCGCTCGAGCTGTTCGTCGGACAAAAGCTCAGCAAGGACGACTTCCTTACCGAACTCGATGCCCTCGGTTATCGCCGCGAAGCCGTGAGCAATGGTCCCGGCGCGGCAGCCGTTAGCGGCAATACCGTCGATCTGAATACCCGTGGCTTCCAGTTCTATGAAGGCTTGGAGAAACCGCAGCCGGTGCGCGTGCGTTTCTCTGGCGATTATGTGGCTGAGCTGTCGGCGACCAACGGATCGAAATTGTCTGTGGTGCGCCTCGAACCGCTGATGATCGGCGGTATTTATCCGAAGAATCTTGAAGACCGCATTCTGATCAAGCTTGATCAAGTGCCGCCGTATCTGCTCGAAACTCTGATCGCTGTCGAAGATCGCGACTTCTATAGCCACTGGGGCGTGTCGCCGAAGTCGATTGCCCGGGCTATCTGGGTCAACACCTCGGGCGGCAAGATGACGCAGGGCGGCAGTACGCTGACCCAGCAGTTGGTGAAAAACTTCTACCTGACCAATGAACGCAGCCTGACCCGCAAGCTCACCGAAGCGATGATGGCGATGCTGCTGGAGCTGCATTACGACAAAAAGGAAATCCTTGAGGCCTACCTCAACGAAGTCTTCGTCGGGCAGGATGGTCAGCGCGCGGTGCACGGCTTCGGTCTGGCCAGCCAGTTCTTCTTTGGCCAGCCATTGTCCGAGCTGAAGCTACATCAGGTGGCGATGCTGGTCGGCATGGTCAAAGGTCCGTCCTACTACAACCCGCGTCGCAATCCTGAGCGCGCGCTGGAGCGGCGTAACCTGGTGCTCGACGTGCTTGAGCAGCAAGGCGTGGCGACGGCCGAACAGGTTGAAGCGGCGAAGAAAATGCCGCTGGGCGTGACTACTCGCGGCAAGCTCGCCGACAGCTCGTTCCCAGGCTTTATCGATCTGGTCAAACGCCAGTTGCGTGAAGACTATCGCGACGAAGACTTGACCGAAGAAGGTCTGCGCATCTTCACCAGCTTCGACCCGATCCTGCAGATGAAAGCCGAGGCCTCGGTAAACGACACCTTTAAACGTCTGTCCGGGCGCAAGGGCTCCGACGATGTCGAAGCGGCGATGGTCGTGACCAATCCGGAAACCGGCGAGGTCCAGGCAATGATCGGCAGTCGTCAGGCCAGTTATGCCGGTTTCAACCGCGCACTGGATGCCGTGCGACCGATCGGCTCGTTGATCAAGCCTGCGGTTTATCTGACTGCGCTGGAAAAGCCGAGCCAGTACACCCTGACCAGTTGGCTGTCTGATGATCCGTTGTCGGTCAAAGGCGCGAACGGTCAGGTGTGGAAACCGCAGAACTACGACCGTCGCTCCCACGGCACCGTGTTCCTCTATCAAGGCCTGGCGCATTCCTACAACCTGTCGACCTCGCGTCTGGGCCTGGAAGTGGGCGTACCTAACGTACTCAAGACCTTGGGTCGTCTGGGCGTAACGCGTGAGTTCCCGGCATTCCCGTCGATGTTGCTTGGCGCCGGTGGCATGACCCCGATCGAAGTCGCGACCATGTACCAGACGCTGGCCAACGGTGGTTTCAATACGCCGATGCGCGGCATTCGCAGTGTGCTGACCGCCGAGGGCGAACCGCTCAAGCGTTATCCGTTCCAGATCGAGCAGCGTTTCGATCCGGCGTCCATCTATCTGATCCAGAACGCCATGCAGCGCGTGATGCGTGAAGGTACCGGCAGCTCGGTTTATAACGTGCTGCCCAAGACTTTGACGCTGGCGGGCAAGACCGGTACCAGTAACGATTCCCGGGACAGCTGGTTCGCCGGCTTCAGTCAGGATCTGCTGGCGGTGGTCTGGTTGGGGCGCGATGACAACGGCAAGACGCCGTTCACCGGGGCCACCGGTGCGTTGCAGGTCTGGACCAGTTTCATGCGCAAGGCCGATCCGCTACCGCTGGACATGCCGCAGCCGGACAATGTTGTACAGGCTTGGGTCGATTCGCGTACCGGGCAGGGTTCCGATGCCAACTGTCCGGGGGCGGTGCAGATGCCGTATATTCGCGGCAGCGAACCGCCACCCGGTGCCGCGTGTGCGGGCGAAACGCCTGCCTCCGGCGAGTCGGTGATGGATTGGGTCAAGGGCTGGATGAATTAAGCAAAGAGGGTTTCAAGTGAACAAGTGGTTGATTCCAGCGGTGACCGCCGTGGCTTTGCTCAGCGGCTGCTCTACCGTACAGCGTGGTTCGATTCCAGTGGTTGACTCCGGTACTGCGGTGTCCAACAGCGAACGTATTTCGGCCAATGGCGGCTTCCGTCAAACGACGGTGAAGCGTCCAGCACAGCGCCAGACCCAGGCGATTCCGCAAGGTGACACTGGCGTGGTGGTGATGGTGCCGGGTGGCGGCGCGACGACTTCTGCGCCGATCAGCTCCTCGCCAATCGTGCCGGGTCCGGCGTCCGGTGGTATCACGCCTGGGCCGTACAACCCATCAGCAGTTGAATCGGCGCCGATCAACTCGGGCACTTACAACATGCCTTCGACGCCGAGCGGAATTCCTTCGGCCAGCAGTGGCGGTGGACTTTCCGCCGACGAGCAACTGGATGGTCCGGTGCTCGCCTTGCTGACCACAGCGCAGCAGCAACAGGCCGGCGGCGACCTCAACGGTGCGTCCTCCAGCCTGGAGCGTGCTCAGCGAGTTGCCCCGCGTGAGCCGCAAGTGCTTTATCGCTTGGCGCAAGTGCGCATGGCCCAAGGTGATGCGCCGCAAGCCGAGCAGTTCGCCCGTCGTGCGCTGACCATGGCCAACGGTCGTCCGGACCTGCAGGCCAACCTGTGGGAAGTCATCGCTCAGTCCCGTGAGAAACAAGGCGATTCAGCGGGCGCCGCTCAGGCCCGTCAGAAGGCCAAGGTTTCGCTGTGATGGATGCCCGTTTCCCGAAAATCGCCGATCAGCTGTTGCTGATCGAGCGTGAACTGCGCACTCAAGGCTGGTGGGACGAGGTTCCGCCGTCGGCGGAAGCGTTGAGCAGTGTCGAGCCGTTTTCGGTCGATACGCTGGATTTCGAGCAGTGGCTGCAATGGATCTTCCTGCCGAAGATGAAATACATCCTTGAGGAGGATCTGCCATTGCCGAATGCCTCGGGGATTCAGGAAATGGCTGAAATGGTCTTCGCCCAGCGCAACCTGGGTGGCAAGGATCGGCAGCTTCAGGTGCTGCTTAAAGAGTTTGACCTGCTGATCACTGCCTCGCGCTAATACCGATTCTGTGTAGGAGCTGCCGAAGGCTGCGATCTATTGATCTTTAAAGTCAAAAGATCGCAGCCTCATTTCACTCGACAGCTCCTACAGTCCTGCAGATGCCTATTGGCAATTCTCGGCTATCTGTTTCTGAGCCTCGACAATGCGTTCCTGACGCTGCGCATCATCCAGCCGTCGCATCTGTCCCTCCACCTCTTCCCTCAAACGCGGATTGTTCTGCAATTGCGCAAGGTTCGTGCGTGCTTGCTCGCAAAACTGTTTGAGCTGCGCCTGTTGGTCGGCCACCTGTTTCTTCACCCTGTCATCAATCGCCTTCTGATCGCCCAATACACCGCTGCCCGGCATTGCCGCCGGTTTCGGTGGGGGCGAGGAGGGCGTCTGCAAGGTTGTCGACTGCTGACCCGGTGGCGGCTGCGCATCGAAGTGCGTGACCCCCTGGGCATCGACCCATTTGTAGATTTGAGCGGCCATGCACCATGGGCTGAGGCCGATCAGCAGAGTAAGGAGGAGCGTTCGCATGCTGATTCCTTGGCAAAGTTGCGCAATTGACACTAACAGAGTAGCGGTTTTCAGGTTTTTTCTTGCGTTCTCATGTGCTTACCCACAATTAACCACACAGACGACTTGACTTGGAGAGGGCGAAACAGAAGAATCCAAAGTCCGCTGTAGAGGGACTGCCAGAAGCAGACCCACTCGGTAGATCATGAGGCGCACATCCGCGCCGACCTGTTACACCCGCAACGCGTTACCTCGCGCTGGGTGGGAAAGGCCCGCAACACTTGGGACGATCCCAATACTTGCTCAGTCAGTGCTGACGTAGTCGGCGACCACCGTCGCTCATGCTCTGCCGAGAAGTAAACCTATTAAGACCCGTCCCATTTTTCGTGGGCGGTATTCTGGCGTTTTAGAGGTGAGCAACGTGGAGCTTTTATCTGGCGGTGAGATGCTCGTCCGCTTCTTGCGTGACGAAGGCGTCAAATATATCTACGGGTACCCGGGTGGTGCTCTCCTGCATGTTTACGATGCCCTGTTCAAAGAACCGGAAGTGACTCACATTCTGGTTCGTCACGAACAAGCGGCAACCCATATGGCTGACGGTTATGCCCGTGCCACCGGTAAAGCCGGCGTGGTATTGGTGACGTCCGGTCCTGGCGCCACAAACGCCATTACCGGTATCGCGACCGCCTATATGGACTCGATTCCAATGGTGATCATTTCCGGTCAGGTGCCAAGCACCATGGTCGGCACCGACGCGTTCCAGGAAACCGACATGATCGGTATCTCCCGGCCGATCGTGAAGCACAGCTTCATGATCAAGCACGCCTCGGAAATCCCGGAAGTCATGAAGAAGGCCTTCTACCTGGCGCAATCCGGTCGTCCGGGGCCGGTCGTGGTCGATATCCCGAAAGACATGACCAACCCGGCCGAGAAGTTCGAATACATCTTCCCGAAGAAAGCCAAGCTGCGTTCCTACAGCCCGGCCGTTCGTGGTCACTCCGGGCAAATCCGCAAGGCAGCAGAAATGCTCCTAGCGGCCAAGCGTCCGGTCATGTACTCCGGTGGCGGCGTAATTCTCGGCAACGGTTCCGCACCGCTGACCGAACTGGCGAAAATGCTCAACCTGCCAGTGACCAACACCTTGATGGGCCTGGGTGGTTTCCCGGGGACTGATCGTCAGTTCATCGGCATGCTCGGCATGCACGGCAGTTACACCGCCAACCTGGCGATGCACCATGCTGACGTGATCCTGGCTGTCGGCGCACGCTTCGACGATCGCGTGATCAATGGCGCAGCGAAGTTCTGCCCGAACGCCAAGATCATTCACATCGACATCGACCCGGCTTCGATTTCCAAGACCATCAAGGCCGACGTGCCAATTGTTGGTCCGGTTGAGAGTGTTCTGACCGAAATGGTCGCGATTCTCAAGGAAATCGGCGAGACCCCGAACAAGGAGTCCGTGGCCAGTTGGTGGAAGCAGGTGGATGAATGGCGCGGTGATCGCGGCCTGTTCCCTTATGAAAAGGGCGACGGCAGCCTGATCAAGCCGCAGACCGTGATCGAAACCCTCTGCGAAGTGACCAAAGGCGATGCCTTCATCACTTCCGACGTGGGTCAGCACCAGATGTTCGCTGCGCAGTACTACACGTTCAACAAGCCGAATCGCTGGATCAACTCCGGTGGTCTGGGCACCATGGGCTTCGGTTTTCCGGCGGCCATGGGCATCAAGTTGAGCTTCCCGGATGACGACGTTGCCTGCGTCACCGGTGAAGGCAGTATCCAGATGAACATCCAGGAACTGTCGACCTGCCTGCAGTATGGCTTGCCAGTGAAAATCGTCATCCTCAACAACGGTGTTCTGGGGATGGTTCGTCAGTGGCAGGACATGAGCTACGGCAGCCGCCACTCACACTCCTACATGGAATCGCTGCCTGACTTCGTCAAGCTGGCTGAAGCCTACGGCCACGTTGGCGTACGCATCACCGAATCGAAAGATTTGAAGTCGAAGATGGCAGAAGCGTTCGCCATGAAGGATCGCCTGGTCGTGATCGATATTTCGGTCGACACCAGCGAGCACGTCTATCCGATGCAGATCAAAGACGGCTCGATGCGCGATATGTGGCTGAGCAAGACGGAGCGTACTTAATCATGCGGCACATTATTTCCTTGCTTCTGGAAAACGAACCCGGCGCTTTGTCTCGCGTAGTCGGCCTGTTCTCGCAGCGCAACTACAACATCGAAAGCCTGACCGTGGCCCCGACCGAAGACCCGACCCTGTCGCGTCTGACGCTGACCACTGTGGGCCACGATGAAGTCATCGAGCAGATCACCAAAAACCTGAACAAGCTGATCGAAGTGGTCAAGCTGGTGGACCTCTCGGAAAGCGCTCACATCGAGCGCGAACTGATGCTGGTCAAGGTCAAGGCCACTGGCGCCCAGCGCGCCGAGATCAAACGCACCACCGATATTTACCGTGGACAGATCGTCGACGTCAGCGCCAGCGTGTATACCGTTCAATTGACCGGTACCAGCGACAAGCTCGACAGCTTCATTCAGTCCATCGGCACCGCATCGATTCTGGAAACCGTCCGTAGCGGCGTGACCGGCATTGCCCGCGGCGACAAAGTACTCAGCATCTAAACCAAATTAGCGAATGGCCTGAACGGCCTGGATATAAAGGGGAAATTCATGAAAGTTTTCTACGATAAAGACTGCGACCTGTCGATCATCCAGGGCAAGAAAGTTGCCATCATCGGTTACGGTTCCCAGGGCCACGCCCAAGCGTGCAACCTGAAAGACTCCGGTGTCGACGTTACCGTTGGTCTGCGTAAAGGTTCGGCCACTGTTGCCAAAGCTGAAGCTCACGGCCTGAAAGTGACCGACGTTGCTTCCGCTGTTGCTGCCGCCGACCTGGTCATGATCCTGACCCCGGACGAGTTCCAGTCCTCGCTGTACAAAAACGAAATCGAGCCGAACATCAAGAAAGGCGCCACCCTGGCCTTCTCCCACGGCTTCGCGATCCACTACAACCAGGTTGTTCCGCGTGCCGACCTCGACGTGATCATGATCGCGCCGAAAGCTCCGGGTCACACCGTACGTTCCGAGTTCGTGAAGGGCGGCGGTATCCCTGACCTGATCGCTATCTACCAGGACGCCTCGGGCAACGCCAAGAACGTTGCACTGTCCTACGCTGCCGGCGTTGGCGGCGGTCGTACCGGCATCATCGAAACCACTTTCAAGGACGAGACCGAAACCGACCTGTTCGGCGAACAAGCCGTTCTGTGCGGCGGTACCGTTGAACTGGTAAAAGCCGGTTTCGAAACCCTGGTTGAAGCTGGCTACGCGCCGGAAATGGCCTACTTCGAGTGCCTGCACGAACTGAAGCTGATCGTTGACCTCATGTACGAAGGCGGCATCGCCAACATGAACTACTCGATCTCCAACAACGCCGAATACGGCGAGTACGTGACCGGCCCTGAAGTCATCAACGCCGAATCCCGTCAGGCCATGCGCAACGCCCTGAAACGTATTCAGGACGGCGAATACGCCAAAATGTTCATCAGCGAAGGCGCAACCGGCTACCCTTCGATGACCGCCAAGCGTCGTAACAACGCCGCTCACGGTATCGAAGTCATCGGCGAGCAACTGCGCTCCATGATGCCGTGGATCGGTGCCAACAAGATCGTCGACAAAGCCAAAAACTAAGTCGTTGTCTCTTGTATGAAAAAACGCGGCCTCGGCCGCGTTTTTTCGTTTGAGGCGGTGGTTCTGGTATAAAGCTGCAGCGTTTGTGGCCGAACTGTCGTCCTCAAGCATCTGTCGAATTTTCTTCAAACCGTTGCAAGGTAATGTCCATGAGCGAACGTCCCGAAGAGCCGAACAAGGCTTCTGACGCCGAAAGCCTGTTGCCCATCGATGAACACATCGAAGAAGGGCACGACGCAGAAGGTCGTAAAGTCCGGCATCGTGGTATCTATCTGCTGCCGAACCTGTTCACCACTGCAAACCTGTTCGCAGGGTTTTACTCCATCATCAACTCGATGAGCGCCCAGGCTGCGTTGAGTGCCGGTGATTCGGCGAACGCGAGCAAGTATTTCGCGTTCGCCGCGATCGCGATTTTCGTCGCCATGGTGCTCGACGGCCTCGACGGTCGTGTCGCGCGCATGACCAATACGCAAAGTGCCTTTGGCGCCGAGTACGACTCGCTGTCGGATATGGTCGCGTTCGGTGTTGCACCGGCGTTGCTGGCATTCGGTTGGGCGTTGGGCGACATGGGCAAGGTCGGCTGGATGGTTGCCTTCATCTATGTAGCAGGCGCGGCGTTGCGTCTGGCGCGTTTCAATACGCAGGTTGGCACGGCGGATAAACGTTACTTCATCGGTCTGGCCAGTCCGGCAGCGGCCGGTGTGGTGGCGGGGATTGTCTGGGCATTCAGTGATTACGGGATCCAGGGTTCGAAGATGTCGTTCCTGGTCGCGTTGATGGTGGCGGCTGCCGGCATGCTGATGGTCAGCAACATCAAGTACAACAGCTTTAAAGAGCTGGACTTGAAGGGGCGCGTACCGTTTGTGGCGATTCTTGCGGTAGTGCTGGTGTTTGCCGTGGTGTTTAGCGATCCACCGCGCATTCTGCTGTTGGTGTTCCTTGCCTACGCCGCTTCCGGCCCGGTGCAGTACTTATTGCATCTTCGTCGGCACAAAAAAGCCGAGTGATGTAATTTCCCGCATACTCCGCAGTCTATGGGTGCATCTGTCCTCCAAAGCTGCGGAGTTGCCATGTTGATCAAAGTCCCCAAAGCGTCCGACTGCCACGAGTCGGATGTCACGCCTGAAGCTATTTATCTTTCTCGCCGCCAATTATTGGGGGTCACTGCTGCCGGTATCGCCGTCAGCAGCCTGCCGCGCTGGGCCAATGCCGACGATGCGGCGCGGTATGCCGATGTCGAGCCGGGCAAGGCACCTGCATGGTTCACTGAGAAGCTGCCTTCTACTAAATGGGGAGCGGTCAACGTCAAGGATGAGGCGATCACGCCTTATAAAGACGCCACTCACTACAACAACTTTTATGAGTTCGGTACCGACAAGGGCGACCCGGCGGCGAATGCGGGCTCGCTGAAAACCGAACCATGGAGTGTGGTGGTCGACGGGGAGGTGGGTAAGCCAGGGCGCTATGCGCTGGAAGACTTCATGAAGCCGTACCAATTGGAAGAGCGCATCTATCGCTTGCGCTGTGTCGAGGCGTGGTCGATGGTCATTCCGTGGATCGGTTTTCCAATCTCGGCGCTGCTCAAGCAGGTCGAGCCAACGTCCAAGGCCAAATACATCCGTTTTGAAACCTTGCAGGATCCCAAGAGCATGCCTGGCCAGCGTTCAGGGTTTGCCCTGATCGATTGGCCTTATGTAGAAGGCTTGCGGTTGGATGAGGCGATGAATCCACTGGCGATTCTGGCGGTTGGTATGTATGGCCGCGAGTTACCGAATCAGAACGGTGCGCCTCTGCGCTTGGTGGTGCCATGGAAGTACGGCTTCAAGAGCGTTAAATCCATCGTCCGTATCAGCCTGGTCAGCGAGCAGCCGAAGACGACCTGGCAGAGTATCGCGGCAGATGAATACGGCTTCTATGCGAATGTGAACCCGACGGTTGATCACCCACGCTGGACCCAGGCGCGGGAGCGGCGACTGCCAAACAGTCTGTTCAAGCCAAATGTGCGGGATACGCAGATGTTCAACGGCTACTCGGATGAAGTCGCTTCTTTATACACAGGGCTCGATCTGCGGAAGAATTACTGATGCGATTCCCGTACTGGCGTATAGGCGTTTTCATTGCGGCGGCAGTCTGGCCGATGCTGTGGTTGTATCAGGCTCTCGGGGATTTGCTCGGGCCTGATCCTGGCAAAGTGCTGGTGGATCGGCTGGGCTTGGGGACGTTGGTGTTGTTGTTGATCACTCTGAGCATGACACCTATGCAGAAGCTCACCGGCTGGGCTGGGTGGATTGCAGTGCGCCGACAGCTGGGGCTCTGGTGTTTTGCCTATGTGGTTTTGCATCTGTGTAGTTATATGGCGTTTATTCTGGGTTTCGATTGGTCGCAGCTGACTGTCGAGTTGCGTAAGCGGCCCTACATAATAGTGGGGGCTTTGGGTTTTCTCGGATTGTTGGCGCTGGCGGTGACGTCAAATCGCTACAGTCAGCGTCGTTTGGGTTCGCGCTGGAAGAAGCTGCATCGTCTGGTCTATGTGATTCTTGGCCTGGGTTTGCTGCATATGCTGTGGATCGTGCGTGCTGATCTAGAGGAGTGGGCGATCTATGCCTTTGTAGGCGCGATGCTTCTGGTGCTGCGTATTCCGCCAGTGATGCGTCGGATCCCGCGTTTGCTGGCTAAAAAGCAGGTTTTGCAAGAAAAGCGAAATTAACGGTTGACGGCAGATTCAGGATGTCTATAATTCGCCCCACTTCCGGCGCAGTCGAAACGGAAAACTCCTTGATATTCAATGAGTTATGTAGGTTTAGGCGGCAGGTTGCTTCAGTTCGTCGAAGCCAAAAGGAAGTTGAAAAAGAGGTGTTGACAGCAGCGTGTAACGCTGTAGAATTCGCCTCCCGCTGACGAGAGATCGGAAGCGCAAGTGGTTGAAGTTGTTGAAGAATTCTTCGAAAGCTTCTGAAAATAATCACTTGACAGCAAATGAGGCTGCTGTAGAATGCGCGCCTCG